>Ga0136613_10000743_pt1 | contig 15736 bp, 16 predicted proteins | sample AntDrymUQ2722106_2_FD_106649 | JGI IMG/M metagenome (GOLD analysis project Ga0136613, IMG submission 106649) | Polar desert sand microbial communities from Dry Valleys, Antarctica - metaG UQ272 (21.06) | ecosystem: Environmental > Terrestrial > Soil > Desert | place: Antarctica: Dry Valley... | reverse complement strand
TCACGTACCGCGCCCTGGTGCTCGTCTACCTGACGCTCGACCGGGCGCGGTACACGCCGTTCGACGCGCACTACTTCCCCGGGCCCGACGTGGTGTGCAGCCGCCTCTCGGAGCCGAAGAACTACCGCGACGGCGCGGGCGTCGACCCCCCCGAGCGCACCGTGTTGTGCGCGGAGGTGCCGTGCTCGGCGGGCGACGACGTGTGGGGCGCGCCCGACGCCGCCCTCGGCGCGCGTGTAGTCGATGATCTCGCCGCCGCCGGGCTGCCGCGCGCGCGACCGGTCAACGTCACCGTGCGGCGCGTGCCCCGCGCCTACCCCTGCTACCACCTCGGCTACGAGACGGCGTTCGCGACGCTCGACGGGTGGGCGAGCCGTCTCGGGCCAATCGTGACCCTGGGGCGCCAGGGCCTGTTCGCGCACGACAACACCCACCACGCGATGGCGATGGGCTGGGCCGTCGCCGATGCCCTCAACGCCAACGGCCGCTTCGACCGGACCGCCTGGGCGAGCGCACGCGCCCGCTTCGCCGCCCATGTGGTCGAGGACTGATGCGGAACGGAAGCGTCCCCGCTCGCGGAGAGGGACGGCCGACTACCGTCACCACGGCCCAGCAGCAGGCGCCGGACTCGACGAACCGAGCTTGGAACGGTCCCGGGACGGTTGATGCTGAATCTGGGGTCCAAGCCAACCTGACGCGCCAGGAGGTAGCCATGCTCAGCCGACTGTTCCCATACTTCTCGAGGTTCCTGTGCTGCACCGGCTATGAGATCGTGACCATCACGGTGCAGTTGAATGGCGCCGGCACACCGTTCACGATCGCGGCCCCTCCCGGCAAGTTCATGCTCGATCCCGTTCCGTACGGGGACTGGGCGCCGGGTAGTACTTTTACACAGTTCAGGCCATTTGAGGACTGGAACTCGATAGTCGGTGCCCCAGTCACTCAGACACTTCCGGACGGACGCGTGCTTCCTACCGGTTACAGCGGGACCCTTGGGGCGAAGAGCGGCGGCTTTGGGGGCCCGGAGCCGGTCAACGTCACCATCAGGTGCATCAACGCGTGATCTCCTCAGCAGGAGGACGCGGCCGGCGGCTCGAGCGGCGCTCGATGGCGGCTTCGCGGTCCAGGTGTCGCCGGGTTCATCTCGCCGGATACGATCGAAGCGGAGCGCGCCAACGAGCGCTCAGCGGCGGGCGCGGCCCAGGGCATGGGGCGCCACCGGAAGTGGCACGGGCGCCGGGTTGAAGTCGAAGCGTTCGAGCTCGACGATCTCGAAGCCGGCGGTGCCGATCGTCTCCACCGTCGGCCGGTCGGTGTGGCAACCGCCCGCGATGCGGGGCCACACCGTGTCGACGGCCCGCTGCACGCGCGCGAACCGGGGCCGGGGCGATCGGACGTGCTCGTAGAACCGCAACTCGCCGCCAGGACGGAGCACGCGCCTCGCTTCCCTCAGCGCGCCGAGCGGGTCGGGCACCGAGCACAGCACGAGCGAGAAGACCACGGCGTCGAAGCTCGCATCCGGTGCGCCGATGCGATCGGCGGTGCCGTCGGCGACCGTCACCGGAACCGGTGCCCTCGTCGCTGCCTCGCGAGCACGCTCCCGCAGGTACGACTCGGGCTCGAGCGCCACCACCTCGGTGACTCCGGGCGGGTAGTGCCCGAAGTTGAGCCCGTTGCCGCAGCCGACCTCGAGCACCCGACCGGCAAGACCGGTGGTCAGCCGGTCGCGGTGGCGGGCCACCCCGGCCTGCTCGGCCATCGGCGCCACCCAGTCGTAGAAGCGGGCGAACAGCGGATGGTGCACCGACACGCCGGACATCCTCGCGCGGGTGTCACCGACGAGACGGAGCACCGTGGGCGCCACGGCCCGCAGGTACGGCAGCGGTCGCACGAACGAATCGCCCGATGTCCGGGCCCGGTAGCTGATCGGTACCTCGGCGTAGCGAAACCCGCGCGCCAGCAGGTCGAGCGTCAGCACCTGCGCGTAGTTGTAGTCGTGGGCCACCCGCGCCGCGCTGGCGGCGCGCCCCGACAGCGCCCGGAACCCGCTCTGGCCGTCGGTCAGAGGCGTGCGGGTCATCCAGGACAGGGCTCGGGTGAGCACGCGGTTGCCGACCCGGCGGTGCCACGCCATGGTCTCGATGCGTCCGGCGAACCGGGAGCCGACCACGTAGTCGGCCTCACCGTCGAGTACCGGCGCGGCGAGGGACTCGAGCTCGCCGGGGTCGTATTCGCCATCGGCGTCGCAGAACGCAACGGTGACGGCATCGCGCGCGACCGCCTCCGCGAGCCCCCGCCGCACCGCGGCGCCGAGGCCCTGGTGCCTGGGGCAGCGCAGCACCGTCGCGCCCGCGGCCGCGGCCTCGTCGGCGGTCCCATCGGCCGAGCCGTCGTCGATGACGAAGCACCTCGACCGGCCGGCCCCGGACGCTCCGCGGTGCCCGGCGGGCGACGTTGCCCACGCGCCCCGCCTCGTTGTGGGCGGGGATGAACAGCACGACGGGGCCGCCGCCCGTCGACAAGGGGCCCGCCAACCCACGGTCCCCGCCCGGGGGGCGGACGGGGAGACGGAGGCCGACCAGCATAGAAAGTAAGGTTAGGCCGCCTTTACAAGAGCCGGCCAGCACGCGAGGCTGAGGGCGTGATCGCACCCGCGACAAGGGCACGGGCCCGGGCGACGTTTGGGCGCCTGCTGCGGCCCCCCGCCGTGCTGCTGGTCGTAGCCGCGGCGGCGGGTGGGCTCGTCGGTTGCACCACCGGCGGGAGCGGCGACCGGCTCACCATCTACTCGGGCCGCACCGAGAACCTCATCGACCCGTTGCTCTCCGACTTCGCCGACGAGACCGGCATCGGCATCGACGTTCGCTACGGCGACTCGGCCGACCTCGCGCTCCTCATCGACGAGGAAGGCGACCGCTCGCCCGCCGACGTGTTCCTGTCGCAGAGCCCGGGCGCGATCGGGTTCCTCGCCGAGCAGAACCGCCTGGCGCCGATCGACGAAGCGTTCCTCGACCGGGTGGAGCCCCGGTTCCGAGGCGACGACGGGCGGTGGGTCGGCGTCTCCGGCCGGGTCCGCACCCTCGTCTACAACACCGAGATGGTCGACGAGGCCGACCTTCCCGCGTCGGTCTTCGACCTCACCGAGCCCCGCTTCGAGGGGCAGGTCGCGGTCGCGCCCACCAACGGGTCGTTCCAGGACTTCGTCACCGCCATGCGTGAGCTGGCGGGCGACGACGCCACGCGTGACTGGCTCGACGGCATGGTCGCCAACGACGTGCGAGGCTATGCCAACAACCTGGCCATCGTCGAGGCGGTCGGCCGGGGGGAGATCGCGATGGGTCTCGTGAACCACTACTACAACGAGCAGGCCCAGACCGAGGACCCCGACATCCCCACTGCCAACCACTTCTTCCCCGCCGAGGACCTCGGCAGCCTCATCCTCGTGACGGCCGTCGGCGTGCTCGACACCGCTGGCGACCAGCGCGACGGCGCCGAGCGCTTCCTCGAGTTCCTGTTGTCGCGCGCCGCGCAGCGCTTCTACGTCGAGGAGACCTCCGAGTACCCCCTGGCGGCGGAGGTCCCGGCCCCGCCCGGCCTTCCGTCGCTCGACGAGATCCAGGCACCCGATCTCGACCTGTCGTCCCTCGGTGGTGAGCTCACCGCGACCAAGGAGCTCATCGAGGAGAGCGGCATCGAGCAGTCGTGATCCCCGCGCCGTGAGCCCGCCCGCGCCGGAGGCGCCCGCGGCAACGCCTCCGCCGCCGGAACCGACACAGTCGTCGGGCGTTGCGCCGGGCGTGCTCGCGCCGGTCCCCCCGGCCCGTCGATTCCGGTCCCGGCCGCCACTCCCGCTTGCCGCCGTCAGCACGGTCGTCGGCGTCGCCTTCGCCGGCCCGCTCGTGTACCTCGTGGTGCGCAACGGCCAGGCCGGCACCTCCGGGGCGGGCGCGCTCACGTCCGGCGACACGCTGGGCGCCCTGCGCCGCACCCTGCTCCTCGCCGCGACCGTGGCGGCGGCGGCCTCGGTGCTCGGCACCGCGCTCGCCTGGCTCGTCACCCGCGCCGCGCTGCCGCTGCGGCGGGTGTGGCGGGTGCTGGCGGCGCTGCCGCTCGTGGTCCCGTCGTTCGTCGGTGCGCTCGCGCTGATCGCCGCCTTCGCCCCCGGTGGGCTGCTCGAAGAGGGTCTGGGTCTCGCGGTCGGCGGGCGGGTGCGGGGCTACTGGGCCGCCTTCGTCGTGCTGACCCTCTTCACCTACCCCTACGTGTACCTCCCGGTCGCCGCCCGCCTCGGTTCGCTTCCCGCTTCTCACGAGGAGGCCGCCCGCTCGCTCGGGCGCAACCCCCAGCAGGTGTTCGCCTCGGTCGTGCTCCCGCAGATCACCGGCGCCATCGCCGCCGGGGGGCTGCTCGTGTTCCTCTACGTCGTGAGCGACTTCGGCGCGGTCTCACTGCTGCGCTACGACACGCTGACGACGCGCATCGAGTCGGACCGGCTCTTCGACCGTGACAGCGCCGCCGCCATGGGACTCGTGCTGGCGCTGGTCGCGCTGGTGCTGGTGGTGTCGGAGCGGGCCTTGGCGCGCCGCCGGGCGCAGATCGAGGCGGTGGCGACGGGCCGACCCGGCCCGCCGGTGCCGCTGGGTCGCGCCACGGTCCCGGCGCTGGGCTTCGTCGCGCTCGTCGTCACCGGCGCGCTCCTCGTCCCCTTGACCGTGCTCGGCTACTGGGCATGGCGGGGTCTCGACGGGCGCGCCGGCGCCGTGCAGGGCGACCTCGATGTCGGCAGCCTCGTCGCACCGGCGCTCAACACCGCGGGGATCGGGGTGATCGCGGCCCTGGTGACTGCGGCGGCCCTGCTGCCGGTCGCCTACCTCACCGTCCGCCACCGCTCCCGCGTCGCCGGCACGGTCAACGCCCTCGTGGTCAGCGGGTTCGCTCTCCCGGGTCTGGTGATCGCGCTCGCGCTCGTGTTCTGGGTGCTCCAGGCGCCGCTCGTCGGCAGCCTCTACCAGACGTTCCCGCTGCTCGTGTTCGCGTACGTAGTGCACTTCGGCGCCCAGGCCCTGCGCGCGTCGCAGGTGGCAGTAGCCGGCGTCCCCCGCCGGCTCGACGACGCCGCGCGCGGGCTCGGCGCCGGAAGGGCGCGCCGCCTGGCGACCATCGACCTGCCGATCATGCTGCCCGGCCTCGGTGCCGGCGCCGGGCTCGTGCTCCTCTCGACGATGAAGGAACTGCCGGCCACGCTCTTCCTCGCGCCGATCGGGTTCGACACGCTCGCCACCCGCATCTGGGGCTCGACCCAGGACGGGTTCCTCGCCGAGGCCGGTCTCGCCGCCCTCGTGCTCGTCGTGGTGTCGGGCGCGCTCACCTGGTTCCTCATCATCCGCCACCTCGAGCGGACGGGTTGATCGCCGCCGTCGCAACACCGCGTCGGCTCGTCGTGGCGATGGTGCTCGTCGGCGTGGTCGCGGCCGGCGCGGCGGCGCCGGGCGCGTGGGCGCGCGCTACCGCCGAGACGCGCACCACCGCCGACGAGCCGCAGTACCTGTTGACCGCGATCAGCCTGGCCGAGGACGCCGACCTCGACATCGCCGACGAGCGCGCTGCGGCGCGCTATCGCCCATTCCACCCGGTCGGCCTGCCGCTCCAGGAGCGCGCCCGGGCCGACGGCAGCCTCGTGAGCCCGCACGACCCGCTACTCCCCGTGCTGCTCGCCGGGCCGGTGGCGCTCGGTGGCTGGCTCGCGGCCAAGCTCGCGCTCGCGGGCCTGGCGGGCGGGCTGGCGGCGGCGATGGTCTGGGTGACGGTCCGGCGCTTCGAGGTCCCGGTCGGGACGGCGGTCGTGGCCGTCCTCGCCTTCTCGCTGGCGGCGCCGCTCGTCGTCTACGGCACCCAGGTGTACCCCGAGGTTCCGGCGGCGCTGGCGGTGACCGTCGGGATCGGCGCCCTGACCGGCCCCCTGCGAGGGCGAGGCGTCGCGACGCTGGTGGGCGTGGCCGTCGCGCTGCCGTGGCTGTCGGTGAAGTACGTCTTCGTGGCGGCGGCGCTGGTGGTGCTGGCACTGGTGCGACTGGCGCGTCGTGACGGTCCCGGCGACCGCCGCCTGCTTCTCGCTATGGTCGGCGGGCTGGGCGTGTGCGGAGTCGCGTACCTGGCGTCGCACCAGGCGCTCTACGACGGCTGGACGGTCTACGCCAGCGGCGACCACTTCACCGGCGGCGAGGGGACCGTCGTCGGCACCGATCCGGCGCTCGCCGGGCGCGCCCACCGGCTGACCGGGCTACTCGTGGACCGCGACTTCGGATTGGCGGCGTGGCAGCCGGCGTTCCTGCTCGTGGTGCCCGCGCTCGCTGCACTGGTCCGGGCCCGCTCGTCCGGAGCGTGGGTGCTCGTCGTCCCGCTCGTCGTGGGCTGGCTCGGCGCGACGTTCGTGGCGCTCACGATGCACGGGTGGTGGTGGCCCGGGCGCCAGGTGGTCGTCGTCCTGCCGTGCGCGGTGCTGGCAGTGGCGTGGTGGGCAGCGCGCCACGCTGCCGTGCGATCCGTGCTGGCTGCGGGTGTCTTCGTCGGCGCGGGTATCGCCGCGTGGTCCGCCGTGGAGGTTCTGCTCGGCCACCACACGCTGATCGTCGACTTCGACGCGACCGCCAACCCGCTGGTTCGGGCGTGGCGGGCGCTGCTCCCCGACGGGCGCGCCACGCCCGCCGGCACGGACGGTCTGCGTCTGCTGTGGTACGTCGTCCTCGCCGGGCTGGCCGCTGCCGGTTGGCACTCGGCCCGGGCGCCCCGTCCCGCCGAACCGCCCCCGCCCACGCCGATCCTCGTCCCCCGACCAAGGGAGCAACCATGCAGCACCGTCATGTCATGAGGCGATCGCTCGTCGCGCTCGTCGTCGCCGGGTTCGTGGCGCTGGGCACCGCCGCCTGCGGCGACGACGACGGCGCCAGCGTCCGCGAGAGCGGGTCGAGCACCGGGAGCGGGTCCGGGTCGGCCTCCGGTTCCGGCACGGCGTCGGGAAGCGGGGTGGCGGGTGCGTGTGAGCCGGTCGGCGACCTCGCCGACGCGTCGACCCGGGTCGAGGGCACCCTCTCCGAGTACGAGATCGAGCTCGAGACCGGCTCCGCCCCGTCCGGGGCTATCGGCTTCGTGCTGCGCAACGTCGGTTCTGAGCCCCACGAGCTGGTGGTGATCCAGGGCGTGGCCCCCGCCGAGCTGCCCCTCGCCGACGGCGCCCTCGACGAGGACGCGCTCCCCGACGGGGCCCTGATCGGCGAGATCGAGGCGTTCCCGGCCGGCACGTCTTGCAACGGCGTCTTCGTCCTCCAGCCCGGCGAGTACACCCTCGTCTGCAACGTCGTCGAGGAGGGCGACGACGGCCACGCCCACCTCGCCGAAGGCATGGTCACCACCTTCACCGTGAGTTAGCCGGCCCCTCCCTCCCGGCTTGCACTCTGGCGGGGAGAGTGCCAACATGGTTGGCACTCGGCCGCCCCGAGTGCCAACTCGGCGCCGAGCAGCCCGGGGCCGGGGATGGCCCAGGCGCTCGACCACGATCCATTCCACCACGATCCAGGGGGTTCCAACCCGATGTCAAAGCAGATCGCCTACAGCGAGAACGCCCGCCGGTCCCTCGAGGCGGGCATGAACAAGCTTGCCGACGCGGTGCGCGTCACCCTCGGCCCACGCGGCCGCAACGTCGTCTTGGAGAAGAAGTGGGGTGCCCCCACCATCACCAACGACGGGGTGTCGATCGCCAAGGAGATCGACCTCGAGGACCCCTACGAGAAGATCGGCGCCGAGCTCGTCAAGGAGGTCGCCAAGAAGACCGACGATGTCGCGGGCGACGGCACCACCACCGCCACCGTCCTCGCGTGGGCGATGGTCCGTGAGGGTCTTCGCAACGTGGCCGCCGGCGCCAACCCCATGGTCTTGAAGAAGGGCATCGAGAGCGCGGTCGAAGAGGCCGTCGAGGCGATCAAGAAGGACTCGAAGCGCGTCGAGACCGACCCGGCGCAGATCGCCAACGTTGCTGCCATCTCGGCCGCCGACGTCGAGATCGGCACGATGATCGCCGAGGCGCTCGACAAGGTCGGCACCGACGGTGTCATCACCGTCGAGGAGAGCCAGACCTTCGGCATGGAGCTCGACCTCGTCGAGGGCATGCTCTTCGACAAGGGTTACATCTCGCCGTACTTCGTCACCGACCCCGAGCGCATGGAGGTCGTCCTCGACGACGCCTACGTGCTCCTCGTCAGCTCGAAGATCTCGGCGGTCAAGGATCTGCTCCCCGTGTTGGAGAAGGTCATGCAGGGCGGCAAGCCGCTCGTCGTGGTCTCCGAGGACGTCGAGGGCGAGGCGCTCGCCACGCTCGTCGTCAACAAGATCCGCGGTACGTTCAAGTCGGCGGCGGTCAAGGCCCCCGGCTTCGGTGAGCGGCGCAAGGCCATGCTCCAGGACATGGCGGTGCTCACCGGTGGCCAGGTCGTCTCCGAGGAGGTGGGCCTCAAGCTCGAGAACATCGGTCTGGACCTGCTCGGCCGGGCGCGCAAGGTGGTGGTCACCAAGGACGAGACCACCATCGTCGAGGGCGCCGGCACCAAGGCCGACGTGCAGGGCCGCATCAACCAGATCAAGGCCGAGATCGACAACACCGACTCCGACTACGACCGTGAGAAGCTCCAGGAGCGTCTCGCCAAGCTGTCGGGCGGGGTGGCGATCATCAAGGTCGGCGCCGCCACCGAGGTCGAGCTCAAGGAGAAGAAGCACCGCATCGAGGACGCGGTGCAGACCACCAAGGCCGCGGTCGAGGAGGGTGTCGTCGCCGGTGGTGGCGTGTCGCTCCTCCGGGCGCAGGAGAAGGTGGAGGCGCTCGCCAAGAAGCTCGACGGCGACGAGGCGACCGGCGCCCGTTTGGTCGCCCGGTCGCTCGAGGAGCCGCTCAAGCAGATCGCGCTGAACGCCGGCCTCGAGGGCGGCGTGGTGGTCGAGAAGGTGCGCAACCTGAAGGGTTCCCACGGCCTCAACGCCGCCACTGGTGAGTACGGCGACCTGGTGAAGGCGGGCGTCATCGACGCCGCCAAGGTCACCCGCTCGGCGCTGCAGAACGCGGCGTCGATCGCCGGGCTGTTCCTCACCACGGAAGCGGTCGTCGCCGACAAGCCCGAGAAGGAGCAGCCGATGCCGGGCGGCGGTGGCGGGATGCCGGGCGGCATGGGCGACATGGACTTCTGACCCGGCCCGGGGCGTCGCCCCGGTCGGGTCGAACACCCACGCAAGCGAACGGGCGCCCTCCGGGGCGCCATTTCGCGTGCCCGCCCGCCGCACGGCGGTCCGGTCAGTTGAGGCGGGCGGACGCCCAGGCGGCGTGGTCGCAGGCCGCGCCGTCGCCGGCGTTGGTGACGACGAGGCGGAGCTGGTTCTTGCCGGTCGTGTTGACGAGCACTGACTGGGTGGCGGATGCGTTGGTCATCTTGGTGCTGTCGAAGACCTTGACGTTGTCGAGGAGCACCTGGAAGACGACGGTCCCGCCGGTGCCGCACTCGTCGTCGACACCGACCTGGGCGGCGAAGCTCGTGTAGCGCCCGCCGAGGCGAGCCGACCATGGAGGAGGAGATGGCTAGCCTCCACCCGGTGGAACCGGTGACGCCGTCGGTGGGGTGGGGGGTCCTGCACCTGCTGTACCACGTCGACCGGGAGCGCGCCGAGCGCGAGCCGGGCGGCGCCAAGCGTGTGCTCGACGCCGTCGCATCGCTCGCCACCGACGACCACCAGGTTCTCACGTTCAGCGTCCTCGGCCACAAAGCCGACCTTGGGGTGATGGCCCTCGGCCCCGACCTTGCCCGCCTCGGCGCCTTCGAGCAGGAGCTGGTCGCGGCGCCGCTGCGCTCGTCGTGGTCGTACGTGTCGCTCACCGAGCGCTCCGAGTACACGACCGACGAGGAGCGGGCCCGTCAGCGCCTCTACCCGAAGCTGCCGGCCAAGCGGGCCATCTGCTTCTACCCCATGTCGAAACGCCGGCACTCGAGCGACAACTGGTACCAGCTCGACTTCGACGCCCGCAAGAACCTGATGGCCGGCCACGCCCGGGTCGGGCGGACCTACGCGGGGCGGGTGGTGCAGCTCATCACCGGGTCGACCGGTCTCGACGACTGGGAGTGGGGCGTCACCCTTCTCGCCGACGACCCGGCCGCGCTCAAGGAGATCGTCTACGACATGCGCTTCGACGAGGTGTCGGCGCGTTACGCCGAGTTCGGGCCGTTCGTGACCGGGCTGCTCGGCGAGCCTGCCGAGGTGCTCGCACGGGTGGGGCTCGTCCCGTGACCGCGGAGGCGAAGCTGTTCGTGTCGTTCCCCGAGCCGCTCGTCGGCCGGCCGATGATCTACGAGATCGTGCGCCGCTTCGACGTCGTGCCCAACATCCGGCGGGCGAACGTGGAGGAGCACTCGGGTTGGATGATCCTCGCCGTCACCGGTGAGACCGCCCGGCTCGACGAGGCCGTCGCCTACCTCCAGGGTGAGGGCTGCACCGTCAACCGCATGGAGGGCGACGTCCTCGAGAGCTGAGGCCGCATCGGAGTGGCTGACGGCCCCGAGGACCGGCTGCGGGAGGCGGGAGAAGCGATCCTCGCCGGCGTCGAGCGCTGCCTCCCCGGGTGGGTCGAGGCGCAGGTCGAGCGCCTGCTCGACGCGTGGGGGCGAGCGGAACCGGGGGTGCGCACGCGCGCGAAGGCGGAGGCCGCGGCCGCCGGCGCACGCGCCGCGACACGCGTCAGCGCCGAGCTCCGGGCGCTCTTCACCGTGGACCCGGTCGCGCAGCGCGCCGCGCCGCTCGAGATCGTGCGCCGCGCCTACCGCGAGCCGACGGCGGTGCTCGTCGCCGCGGGCGTGCCGGCAGTGGTGCGAGACCCCTTCGACGAGCGGGCATGGCCCGATGACCGCTACGGCCTCGTCGTTCGCAACCTGGGCGACCTCGGCGATCCTGACCTCGCTCCCTTGCACCTGGTCTGGGGGGTGGCCAAGGCCGCGGTGCTCCGGTCGCGCCGAGAGCTCTAGCCCGAACCGCCCGGCCGACGGCTTGTTCACACGGCGGAAACACGGACGCCACGACGGTGAAACAGCGGCCCGCCAAGCTGTCACGAGTCTGTAGGCCGGACGTGGAGGTAACAGTGGACTTCGACACAGGTGACACCGCATGGGTGCTCGCGTCCACCGCGCTGGTGATGTTCATGACGCCGGGGCTGGCCCTGTTCTACGGGGGCATGGTCCGAGCCAAGAACATCCTCGGCATGCTCATGCAGAACTTCTTCGCGCTCGGTCTGGTGAGCGTGCTGTGGGCGCTCGTCGCCTACACGCTCGCCTTCGGCGGTGACGGCAAGTGGATCGGCGACTTCGACTTCTTCGGGCTGAAGGATGTCGCCGGCACCTTCCCGGTGGGGCTGGAGGCGCTGACGATCCCGCCGCTCCTTTTCATGGCGTACCAGATGATGTTCGCGGTGATCACGCCTGCGCTGATCACTGGCGCGGTGGCCGACCGGATGAAGTGGGCGGCGTGGGTGGTGTTCCTCGGCGTGTGGGTCGTGCTCGTGTACGCACCGGTCGCGCACTGGGTCTTCGCTCCGTCGGGGTGGTTGTTCAAGCGGGGCGCGCTCGACTTCGCCGGCGGCACGGTCGTGCACATCAACGCCGGGATCGCCGCGCTCGCCGTCGTGCTCGTGCTGGGCAAGCGACGCGGCTGGCCGAAGAACCCGATGCCGCCGCACTCGCTGCCCTTCACGTTGATCGGCGCCGGGATCCTGTGGTTCGGGTGGTTCGGCTTCAACGCCGGCTCGGCGCTGGGCGGCAACGCCCTGGCCGCGCAGGCGATGGTGAACACGCACCTGGCGGCGGCGGCCGCGATGCTGAGCTGGCTGGCGGTGGAGCGGATGAAGTCGGGGCACGCCACCACCCTCGGCGCGGCGTCGGGCTGCGTGGCCGGCCTGGTGGCGATCACGCCCTGCGCCGGTTTCGTCGGGGGCATGGCGCCCGTGTACATCGGGCTGGTGGCGGGCGCGCTGTGCTACCTGGCCGTGAGCCTCAAGTTCCGCTTCGGTTACGACGACTCGCTCGACGTGATCGGCGTCCACCTCATCGGCGGGATCGTCGGCTCTTTGCTCGTGGCCTTCTTCGCTGACGCGTCGGTGAACTCGGTGGTCGGCGAGAACGAGGGAATCTTCCTCGGCGGCGGCACCGAACTGCTCGTCGACCAGATCGTGGCCGTGGTCGCGACCATCGTCTTCTCGTTCGTGGTCACGTACGTGATCGCGTTCGTGATCGACAAGACGATGGGGATCCGGGTCACCGAGGAGGACGAGGAGATCGGCCTCGACCAGACCCAGCACGCCGAAGCCGGCTACTCCCTCGAGCGGGTGTGATGGCAGCGCGACCGCGTGCGACGATCGAGTCGACCGACAGGAAGGGACGGAGCAGATGAAGCTGATCGTCGGGATCGTCAAGCCGTTCAAGCTCGACGACGTGAAGGAGGCGGTCAAGGAGCTCGGCGTGCAGGGGTTGACCGTCTCGGACGTGCAGGGCTTCGGGCGCCAGCGGGGCCACACCGAGGTGTACCGCGGCGCCGAGTACGAGATCGACTTCGTGCCCAAGGTGCGCGTCGAGGTGCTCGTCGACGACGCCGACGCTGACCGGGTGGTCCAGCGCCTCGTGGAGACCGCCCGAACCGGCAAGATCGGCGACGGGAAGGTCTGGGTGGTGCCGGTCGACTCGGTGTGGCGCATCCGCACCGGCGAGTCCGGCCCCGACGCCCTCTAGCCCTCCTCGTTCTGGCGTCGCAGAGGTCCAATAATTGTCTCCGTGCGACGCCAAAACGCAAGGGTGCAAGGCGAACGACGGGCTACCCGACGCGGGTGACCCCGCCGTCGACGACGAGCTCGGCGCCGGTGATGTAGCTGGCGTCGTCGGAGAGCAGGAAACGCACGACGCGCCCGATCTCCTCGGGTGCGGCGATTCGGCCGAGCGGGACCCGGGCCGCCACGAGGGCGCGCGCCTCGGGGGTGGCCGACAGGTGAGGTGCGGTCATGGGCGTGTCGACGTAACCGGGGCAGACGGCATTCACGCGGATGCCCTCGGCGCCCAAGCTGATGGCGAGCGACCGCGTCAGCCCGAGCAGGCCCGCCTTGGAGGCGCAGTACGCGGGGATGGCGCCGTTGCCCACGATCGCCTCGATCGACGACACCCCGACGACCGCCGCGCCGGGGCCGGCGGCGCGCAGCTCCGAAAGCAACGCCGTCACGACGAGCGCCTCGGCGCGCAGGTTGACGTCGAGCACGCGGTCCCACGCCGCCGCGTCGAGCGTGTCGATCGGGTCGAGCCCGACGACCCCAGCCGAGTGGACCAGCCCGCCGATCGCACCGATCGCGTCCCGGGTTGCGGCGACCGCCGGAGCCAGTCCGGCCTCGTCGGTCACGTCGACCTCGCACGCCATCGTCGCGACACCGCTGCCGTCGTTTCCGTCACCCAGCTCGCTCGCGGCGGCCCGCGCCCCGTCGCCGTCACGGTCCCAGATGGCCACGGGCCGGCCCACCTCCACCAACGCCGCGGCACACGCCCTGCCGATGCCCGACGCGCCGCCGGTCACGACGACGCCAGTGGTGGTCACCCGTCGACCGTGCGGAAGTGCGGGATCACCGTCTCGCCCCAGTGGCGGATCGTCTCCAGGCACGCCTCCTGGGGCACGGTGCCCATCTGGATCAGGCACATGATCTCGTCGGCGCCCGCTTCCTCGAGCTGCTCGACGTAGGCGATCGCCCGGTCAGCATCGCCGTAGGCGTGCTCGATGTTGAACGTGGCCACGGCGTTGGGCGTGACCGGGATCTCGGCCTCGTGGAGCTTGGCGACGACCCGCTCCTTGTCGCGCTCGATCGCGGCGACGTTGTCGTCGGTGTCGGTGTCCTCGGCGGGCGGGGGACCGCCGCCGTACCAGTGGGCGATCGCCTCGGCGAAGAACCGCTGCCCGCGCGCCCCGACGCGGAGCGCCTCGTCGGGGTCGTCGAGGACGATCGTCGGGCACAGCGCCGAGAAGTGGTCGTTGGTGACCGTCGACACGAAGCGCTCGCCGGTGCGGGTGGCGATGGCGTCGTCGTAGATCTTGCGCAGCCCCGCCACCTCCTCGACGCCGGCGAAGCCGAGCACCAGCGCGCCGATGCCGTACTCGGCGGCCAACGCCACCGTGTCGCGCTTGGTGCACGCGAGGAAGAGCGGGGGGTGCGGCGTCTGGACGGGCCGGGGCAGCACCGGGTGGGGCTCCTTGCCTTCCAGCGGGGCGACGGTGAGGAGGTCGCCGTGCCACTCGAAGGTGTCCTCCTGCCACATGGCGCCGATCATGCGCAGCGCCTCCTCCACCTCGGCGTAGGTGCGGTCGGGATCGACGCCGCACAGCGACATCTCCTGGCGGGTCGCGCCCCGCCCCGCGCCGAGGTCGAGACGCCCGCCGGAGAGGATGTCGAGCATGGCCGCCCGCTCCGCCGCCCGCACTGGATGGTTGTAGTTGAACGGCATGCACACCACACCGTGGCCGATGCGGATGCGGGAGGTGCGGGCCGCCACCCACGTGAGGAACACCTCGGGCGCGCTCATGTGCGCGTACCACCGCAGGGCATGGTGCTCGACCGCCCAGATGCGATCGAAGCCCATCTCCTCGGCGTAGACGGCCTGGTCGACGCAGTCGCGGATGACCTGGCGCTCCCGCTCCGGAGTGGGGTGGGCGAGCTGGGCCTCGAAGATCATCGAGAACTTCATGGATCCTCCCGGTATCCTCCTATTAGGACTATGCCAAGTATAAGTTGACCGATGGTATTGTCAAGGGGTGGCCCAGACCCAAGCGCGGGACAAGACACCGCGGGACAAGACACCGCGGGACAAGACACCGCGGGACAAGACACCCGCCGCCGCGCCGGCGCTCCCCACCACTGCGTGGGCGGTGCTGGGCCTGCTCAGCTTCGAGCGGGACCTGTCGGGCTACGACCTGAAGAAGTGGGCCGACGCCAGCCTCCGGTTCTTCTACTGGAGCCCCGCGGCCAGCCACATCTACACCGAGCTGCGCCGGCTGGAGCGCCTGGGTTACGTGTCGTCGCGGGTCGCCCGGCAGGACGACCTGCGCAACAAGCGCGTGTACCGCATCACCCGCGCCGGGAGCGAGGCGCTGGCGGCGTGGCTGCGAACCGAGCCGGAGCCCACGATCGTCAAGCACAACACGCTGCTCCGAGTGTGGCTCGGCCACCTCGCCGATCCGGCCGAGCTGCGCGCCGCGGTCGAGCACCACCGTGCTGAGCTCGACGAGCTCCTCGCCGACGCGCGCGGCGCCGCGGAACGGGCCGAGGGTGACGAAGCATGGCGTTACCCGCAGCTCGTCACCCGCTGGGCCGTGCGCCGGCTCGAGCTCGACCTCGAGCTCGTCGGCGAGCTCCTCGCCGACCTCGATCGGCTCGCCCGTTCCTCGTCGGGCCGACGGCGCCGATCGCGGTGAGCCCGGCCCGCCCGCCCCTCGCGTCGGCGCGCGATCGGCTCATCGCCGACCCGGCGCTGCGGGGTGCCCGCTTCGGCGCCGCGCTCAGCGCGGCGGTCGACGAGACGCTCGCGACCCTCCTCGCCAACACCGGCATCGGCGGCGCGGCGTGCGTCGTCGCCCTCGGCTCCTACGCGCGCCGGGAGCTGTGCCCCGGCTCCGACCTCGACGTGATGTTGCT
>Ga0136613_10000740_pt1 | contig 15750 bp, 15 predicted proteins | sample AntDrymUQ2722106_2_FD_106649 | JGI IMG/M metagenome (GOLD analysis project Ga0136613, IMG submission 106649) | Polar desert sand microbial communities from Dry Valleys, Antarctica - metaG UQ272 (21.06) | ecosystem: Environmental > Terrestrial > Soil > Desert | place: Antarctica: Dry Valley... | reverse complement strand
CGATCGCCGCACCCTTGCCGCCGAGCTCCAGCAGCAGCCGCTTCATGCGCGGTGCCCCAGCGGCGGCGATGCGCTCGCCCACCGCGGTGCTGCCGGTGAAGCTCACCATGTCGACGTCGGGCGACTCGACGAGCGCCGCGCCGGTCGCGGATGACGAACCCGTCACCACGTTGACGACCCCCGGTGGGAAGCCGACCTCCTGGAGGATCCGCACCAGCTCGATCACTGCCAGCGGGTCCTGGGGTGCCGGGCGCACGACAACGGTGTTGCCCATCGCCAGCGCCGGGCCGATCTTGCCCGCCATGTTGACGATCGGGAAGTTGTACGGCGTGATGCACGCCACCACCCCGACCGGGGCGCGCCGGGCGAGGGCGCCCATGAGCCCTCCGGGCGCGAGCGGTGTCGCCGACATCTCCTGCGGTGGGAGCGGCACCACTGCGGGCTCCAGCGCACCGAGGGCGTAGCGATCGAAGCGACTGGCCGCGACCGGGACCTGCATCTGGCGCCCCACCGTGGCCGTGCACCCCGTCTCGGCGATCACCAGAGGCACGAGATCATCGAGGCGCTCCCGCAGTCGCGCGCCCGCCGCCTTCAGGAGGTCGTGGCGCTGCTCTGGGGTGGTCTGCGACCACGAGTCGAACGACTCCCGGGCCGCCCGGGCCGCGGCCAGGGCCTGGTCGACCGACGCCTCGGGTGCCTCCCCGACCACCTGCTCGGTCGCGGGGTTGACGATCTCGTAGCCGCCGTCGGCACCGTCGGCCCACTCGGCGCCGACCAGCACGCCCGTCTCGGTCGCGACCATCGGCGGAGAGTAACGCGTTCTCGTTCTGGGCGACCCGGAGCGGAATCGGTAACCTTGGCACCCGGCGCGCCCCCAACACCCTTCCCCACGTCAGGAGCCGACATGCCCGGTGAGTTCAAGTCCGACATCGAACGCATCCGGCGCGAGGCGCGCGACCACATGGATCGGGGGCCGATCACCGACTCCTACGGCGCCGATCGTGAGCAGGTCATCGACGTGCTCAACACGGTGCTCGCCACCGAGCTGGTGTGCGTGCTGCGCTACAAGCGGCACTACTACATGGCCAGCGGAGTGCACGCCGGGCCCGTCGCCGCCGAGTTCCTCCAGCACGCCAACGACGAGCAGGGCCACGCCGACCAGGTCGCGGTGCGCATCACCCAGCTCCAGGGCGAGCCCAACTTCGACCCCCACGGGCTCGCGGAGCGCAGCCACGCCGAGTACGCCGAAGGCGAGACGCTCCTCGACATGGTGAAGGAGGACCTCGTCGCCGAGCGCATCGCCATCTCCTCGTACCAGGAGATCACCCGCTGGCTGGGCGACGACGATCCGACGACGCGCAGCCTCATCGTCAGCATCCTCGCCGTCGAGGAGGAGCACGCCGACGACCTGCTGTCGATCCTCGCGGACATCGACTGACCGGCGCGACCGTCGATGAGCTCCCTGCGCCGGGTCAATGCCGACAGGCTGGCCCGGCTCCCGGCGTTCAGCCACGCGACCGTCGCCGGCGACCACATCTACGTGTCGGGCACCCTCGGCACCCGGGGCGACGTGCTCGAGCTGGTCGACGGGGGCACCGGCCCCGAGACGACCCAGGCGCTGCGCAACATCGAGCGGATCCTGACCGCGTGCGACGCCACCCTCGATGACATCGCCAAGGTCGACGTCCTGGTCACCGACATGGAGACGTTCGCCGAGATGAACGAGGCGTACCTCGCGGTCTTCGACCACGGCGACCCGCCCGCCCGCATCACGTCGGGCTGCACCGGCCTCGCCCTGGGCGCGGCGGTGGAGATCGACTGCATCGCCTACGTGCCGCGGGCATGACGCCACGCCGATCGCGGGCGTGAGCGCCGGACCGGTCGTCGTGATCGGCTCGATGGGCTCGGGCAAGACGTCGGTGGCGCGCCGCCTGGCCGAGCGCCTCGGCCGGCCGTTCCTCGACAACGACGCGACGCTGCAGGCCCACACCGGCTGCACCGCCGCCGAGATCTTCGCCCGCGACGGCGCCGACGCGCTCCACCGAATGGAGGCGGCGGCGCTGTTCGCCGCGGTCGCCGCACCCGAGCCGGCGGTCATCGCCGCGGCCGCGAGCGTCGGCGACCTCGACGGGCTCCGCGAGCGCCTCGGGCCCGGCACAGGCGTGGTGTGGCTTCGGGCGCGACCCGCCACCCTGAAGCGCCGAGCATTGGCCGGATCGCACCGCCCGTTCGTGCACGGCGACCCCGACGCGGTCGCCCGGCTCGACGCGGCCCGACGCGGCGCCTACGAAGCAGCGGCCGACGTGGTGCTCGACGCCGAGAACCGCACAGTCGACGAGCTCGCCGCCGATGCCGAACGGGCGCTCGAGAACCCGAGCGCGTCGTCGTGAGCGACTGGCGGGGCGGCCCCAACGCGGAGCAGGTGGCGCACTGGAACGCCGAGGAGTCGGCGCACTGGATCACCGCCGCCGATCGCTACGACGCCCAGCTCCGCCCGCTGGGTGCGCTGGCGATGGACGCGGCCGCGGTCGCTCCCGGTGACGCGGTGCTCGACATCGGGTGCGGGTGCGGCCAGACCACCCTCGAGCTTGCCCGGCGCGCCGCGCCCGGTGGGCGCGCCACCGGCGTCGACGTCTCCGAACCGATGCTCCGCCAGGCCCGCACGGGCGCCGAGCAGGCTCACCTCGGGAACGCCGTCGACTTCCAGCTCGGGAACGCCGTCGACTTCCAGCTCGGCGACGCCCAGGTCCACCCGTTCCCGGACGGAGCGTTCGACGTCGCGTTCAGCCGGTTCGGGACGCTGTTCTTCGCCGACCCGGTCGCCGCCTTCGCCAACATCGGCGGGGCCGTGCGGCCGGGGGGACGCCTGGCCTTCGTCGCGTGGCGGCCGTTGGCCGAGCAGGAGTGGCTCATGGTCCCGGGCGCGGCCGCCGCCGCGCACGTCGCCCTGCCCGCGATCGGCGGCGAGCCCGGCGGGCCGGGGATGTTCGCCTTCGCCGACCCCGCGCGCGCCGAGCGGGTGCTTTCGGGCGCGGGGTGGGCCGACCTCGAGGTGCGCGCCGAAGACGCTCCCATCACCGTGGGCGGTGGCGGCGATGTCGACGAGACGGTGGAGTTCCTGGCGGCGGGCAGCATCGGACGCGCGCTGCTCGCTGACGTCGACGAATCGACCCGTCGGCGCGTGCTCGACGCCCTGCGCGACGCGCTCACCCCGTACGCGACGCCCGAGGGTGTCGTGCTCGGCGCGGCCGTTTGGGTGGCGAGCGCCCGCCGCTGAACGCGACGACCCCGGCGCGCTACTCGGGCAGGTCGAGGCGCAGCATCCGGATGGCGTTGCCGCGCACGATCTTGTAGCGCTCCTCGTCGGTGAGGTCCTGCATGATCTCCTCGGCGACCTTCTTCGAGTGGGGCCACGTCGAGTCGCTGTGCGGGTAGTCGGTCTCGAAGGTGACGTTGTCGACACCGATCACGTCGAGGCTGCGCAGCCCGTGGGCGTCGTCGAAGAAGCAGCCGTAGATGTGGTCGTGGAAGTACTCGGAGGGCTTGCGCTTCACCGTGTCGGCGACCCCGCCCCAGCCCCGGTTCTGCTCCCACACCGTGTCGGCCCGCTCGAGGATGTAGGGGATCCATCCGATCTGGCCCTCGGAGTAGGCCAGCTCGAGGGTGGGGAAACGCTCGAAGATCCCCGACATGAGGTAGTCGGTGAGCGACATCGCCGCGTTCATGTACGTGAGCGTGGAACCGACCGCCGCAGGCGCGTCGGCCGACGTCGACGGCATTCGCGACGACGAGCCGATGTGCATGCACACCACCGTCTCCGTCTCGGCGCACGCACCGAAGAGCGGGTCCCAGTACTCGGTGTGCACGCTGGGGAGCCCGAGGAAGGGCGGGATCTCGGTGAAGCACACCGCGTGGCCGCCGCGGGCCGCGTTGCGGCGGACCTCGGCGGCGGCGAGGTCGGCATCCCAGAGCTGGATGATCGGCAGGGGGATGAGCCGGCCCCCTGACCCGCCGCACCACTCGTCGAACATCCAGTCGTTGTAGGCCTTCACGCACAGGTCGGAAAGCTCCTTGTCGTTCGCCTCCATGAACGTCTGGCCGCAGAAGCGGGGGAACGTCGGGAACGACAGCGAGCCTTCGACCCAGTTGACGTCCATGTCCTCGAGCCGGGCAACCGGGTCGAAGCAGCCCGGGCGCATGTCGTCGTAGGTGATCGGGCTGACGGTGACCTCTTCGCGGGGGACACCCGCGGCCGCCGACAGGCGCGTCTGGGGCCAGCGCAGGTCCTCGTAGTACCACCAGTCGCAGCCGGTGCCGTCCTCGCCGGGCTCGGCGGCGCGGAAGTCGAACTTGCCGCCGACGAAGGTCATCTCGGCGATCTTGGTGCGCACGACACGCGGCCCCACCTCCTGGTACTTCGCCGGGAGCCGGTCCTGCCACACGTTGGTGGGCTCGATGACGTGGTCGTCGACCGAGATGATCTTGGGGAGCTCAGCAGCCATGGGAGCCAGGTTAGACGTGAGAGGCGGGGCGGGCGAGCGGCGCGGAGCCGATCGGGAAGCTACCTTGACCCTTCACGCTTCTTCCCGCCCCCAGGACCGCGCCAGGAGGTGCAGGACCATGGTCGACACCCGCGCAACGCGCTTCGAGCTCCCCGGCTTCGCCGGCCAGCTCATCCATCCCGGCGACGACGCCTACGACGAGGCCCGGGCCGTGTTCAACGCGATGATCGACCGCTCCCCCGCGCTCATCGCCCGGTGCGCGGACGCCGACGACGTCGCCGCCGCGGTGAACCTGGCGCGCGAGCAGAACGTCGCCCTGTCGGTGTACGGCGGTGGCCACGGCGTCACCGGCTCGGCGGTCGTCGATGCCGGCATCTGCATCGACCTGCGGGGCATGAAGGGCATCGCCGTCGATCCCGACGCCCGTACCATGCGGGCCGAGGGCGGGCTCACGTGGGGCGAGGTCGACGCCGCCACCCAGGAGCACGGGCTGGCGGTGACGGGTGGGCGCGTGTCCGACACGGGCATCGCCGGACTGGCGCTCGGCAGCGGCAGCGGGTGGCTCGAGCGCAAGCTCGGCTTCACGTGCGACAGCCTCGTCGCCGCCGACGTCGTGACCGCCGACGGCCGCCAGGTGGTGGCGTCGGAGTCGGAGAACGCCGATCTGTTCTGGGGGCTACGAGGCGGGGGCGGCAACTTCGGCGTGGTCACCGCCTTCCATCTGCGGCTCCACCCGATCGGTCCGATCGTCTACGGCGGGATGCTGATGCACCCGGCGGCGAGGGCGGGCGAGCTGCTGCGGTTCTGGCGCGACTTCATGCGCGACGCGCCCGACGAGGTCGGCAGCGCGGTCGCGTTCATCACCGCGCCGCCCGAGGAGTTCGTACCCGAGCCGGTGCGGGGACAGCCGGTGGTCGGCGTCGTGGTGTGCTATGCGGGCCCGGTCGACGACGGTGAGCGGGTGATGGCACCACTGGTCGAGTTCGGTCCCCCTGGCATTGCGATGGTGCAGGCGATGCCCTACGTCGAGGTGCAGCGGCTGCTCGACCCGGCGAACCAGAAGGGCATGCAGAACTACTGGACGGCCGACTTCCTCGCCGAGCTGCCCGACGAGGCCGTTGATACGTTCGTGGCGCACGCGACCAAGCCGGTGTCGCCGCTCACCCAGATCATCGTCATGCCCGGCGGCGGGGCAATCGCCCGGGTCGACGAGGACGCGACCGCCTTCGGGCAGCGCAACGCCCCGATCAACATCCACTACCTGTCGATGTGGCCCGACCCCGCCGACACCGAGACCAACGTGGCGTTCACCCGGGCCATCGCCACCGCGATGCAGCCATGGACGACGGGGCGGGCGTACCTCAACTTCCTCGGCGACGAGGGCAGCGGCCGGGTCGAGGCCGCGTTCGGCCCCGAGAAGTACGCCCGGCTCCAGGAGCTCAAGGCGAAGTGGGACCCGACCAACCTGTTCCGTCACAACCAGAACATCGCGCCCGGGTAGATCACTCGGGATCGAGTCTCGCCAGCGCGGCCTCGTACCTCGTGATTCGTTCGGGGTTGCCCGGCGAGCTGGGAGATCGCCGGTTGTTCGCCAGATTCTCCGTGACGTCGACGATCTTCACCCGGCGGGCGATCTTGTTCGTCGCGACCCGCTCGATGTAGTCGGGGTACGTCTCGCCGGGGCGACGGGTGAGACGCTCGATGGCGCGATCGACGGTCAAGGTCGGGCTGCCCACGAACTCGGGATTCTCGATCTCCTGATCGAACGCGTCCTTGCCGGTGAGATGGGTGTACCCCGGGAGATCCCAGGCAACGTCGTCAGTCAGGCACGCCAGGATCTGCTGGTGATCACTTCGGCGGAACCCGTCGAAGTACCTCTCGACGACACCCTTGCGTGCTGACACGTCCCGCTCCCTCCTGCTCCCCGGCTAGGTGGCGACCGCCCCGAGATAGGCGGCGGCGAGGCGGTCGGCGTCCGCCTCGGACGCGGGGCCGGTCCAGGTGACGCGCCCCAGCTCCATCACCACCACCCGGTCGGCGAGGCCGAGCACATCGCGGGCCTTCTCTTCCACCAGCAGGAGCGACGTGCCCCGGTCGCGCAGCTCGCCCAGCGCGCCGAACACCGCCTCGGCGGCGAGCGGTGCCAGGCCGAGCGACGGCTCGTCGGCGACCAGCACGGCCGGCGGACGGACCAACGCCGGAGCCAGCGCCAGCATCTGCTGCTCACCGCCCGACAGCAGCCCGGCCGCGGCGCGCCGGCGCGCTGCGAGGAGGGGGAACCGCGTGTACGCCTCTTCGCGTTGGCCGGGGCTGCGCAGCGCGAGTGTGAGGTTCTCGTCGACGCTCAGACCGGGGAAGATGCCCCGTGCCTCGGGGATGAGGACGAGCCCGCGTCGGGCGCGCCGGAACGCGGTCTCTCCACTCACGTCGACGCCGTCGATGAGCACACGCCCGTCGGTCCGGGGCACCAGACCGGCGATCGCGCTGCACAGGGTCGACTTGCCGGCGCCGTTCGCCCCGAGGAGCACCACGACCTCACCGGCCCCCACGGCCAGGTCGACGCCGTGCAGGACCTCGACCGCCTCGTAGCCGGCGACGAGACCCGAGACGACCAGCGCCCCACCCGACGCCCCACTCCACGTGCGGTCGGGCTCGGGACCGGGGCGCCCGTCAGGGGACGGCGGAGCGGGCGCGGCGGCAGCAGGCGACCGGGACGCCGCGGGTGATTCGGACGTCGCGACCGTGCGTCGCTCGGTCCGGCGGCGGCGGCGCTCGAGGCGCGAGAACCCGGCGAGGGCGAGCACCCCGTCGGGGCTGCGCGCCAGGTTGATGGCGCCGAGGCCGAACAGGATCGCGGGCAAGCGGCTCGACGTGGCCACCTCGCTGACGGTGTCGGGCACGAACCCCAGCGACGCCAGCTCGTCGAGCAACGGGCCCACGGTGGCGAACGCCAGGCCGGCGAGCAGGGCACCACCGGGACGGCGGATGCCGAAGGTGACCGTCACCGCCAGCCAGATCAGGCCGACGAAGGCGGGCGTGCTGCTCGAGTTCACCGGGCTGTTCACGATGGCGAGCAGGCCGCCCCCCAGCCCCGCGATCGCCGCCGACAGCGCGAACACCGAGGCCTTGGCGCGCGCCGGCGCCACCCCCGCGGTTCGGGCCGCCACCTCGGAGCTGCGCACCGCCAGCATCGCCCGCCCCGAGGCCGACCGGCGCAGGTTGTGCAGGAGCACCGCCACCAGCCCGAACACCACCAAGGCGAGCATCGCGAGGTGGCGCGACTCGACGAAGTTGAACGGGCCGAGCTCGAGCGTGCGCTGGCCGAAGTTCTCGAAGTCGGTGAAGTCGCGGTTGGCGCGGGGCACGGTCCAGCCCGTCGAGCCGTTGCGCACCGAGTCGAGCTGGAACACGGTGAGGTCGGCGACGAACGCCAGCGCCAGCGTCGCCAGCGCGAGGTACAGCGCGCCGAGGCGGCCCACGGGCAGCGCGATCAACGCGCCGACCGCCGCCGCGACCGCCACGCCGGCGAGCACCGCCACGCCGAAGATCACGCGCCCGTTGTGCATGAGCAGCGGCACGTCGACGCCCCACCGGTGGTTCACGAGCCACCCGACCGTGAACCCGGCGGCGGTGACGTAGGTCGCCTGGGCGAGGCTCACCATGCCCCCCATGCCCGTCACGACCACGAACGAGAGGAACACGATCGCGAGGACGAGCCCGCGTGCGATCAGCCCCGCCCAGAAGTCGTTGGCGACCTCGAGCTCGTAGACGACCAACGCGAGGATCGTCACCACCCACGGGAGGTACCGTCGCCACGCCGGGACGCCCCGGCGATGATCGGGAGGGGGTGTCTCCTCGGCGATCGTGCCCGCCGCCCGGCCCCGCACGCCCGGGAGCACGAAGATCAACCCGACCGTCAGCAGGTACGGGATCGACGAACGGAAGCCCGAGATGTTGGTCAGGAGGTCGGGGGCGTAGCCGGCGATCAGGTTCTGGGTGATGCCGAGCGCGAGCCCGCCGGCGAAGGCGAGAGGGATGGAGCGCAACCCGCTCAGCACGACCGCGGCGAGCGAGCCGAGCACGACGAAGGTGAACTGGAGATCGGCGAGGCCGAAGAGCGGTGCGAGCAGCACCCCGCCGAGCCCGGCAAGCGTCATGCTGAGCGTCCACGCCACCGCGGAGGTACGCCCGGCGTCGACACCGCGCAGCGCGGCGAGGCCGGGCCGGTCGACGACGGCGCGCATCTCGAGCCCGACGCGGGTGCGGCGCAGCACGGCCCAGAGCACGACGGCCGCCATGGCGGCGGCGAGCCACACCGCGAGCTGGTTCGAGTTGACAGCCACGCCGTCGAGCGGGCGCCACACCACCTCCCGGGGAGTCGGCCCGAGGCCGGGCGGCTCGAAGCCGGGCGCGATCTCGGCCAGATCGAGGTCGAGCGCCCGGTTCCCCACGCTCTCGACGAGCCAGCGCACCAGTGCTGGGAGCGCGATCAGCAGCCCGACGGTTCCCACGATCCGGGCGTACACCGGTGCCCGGGACAGCCGCCCCAGCAGGAGCCGATCGAGGAACAAACCGAGCAGCGGTGCGAACACCAGGACCGACACCACCGCCGCGGGCACGATCGGCCAGCCGAGGCCCCCGGCATCCGTCGGCTGGTTGAGCTGGAAGAAGAGAAACGCGGTGGTGAAGGCGACCGCGCCGTGGGCGAAGTTGAAGATGCCCGACGTCTGGTACGTGAGGACCAGCCCCGACGCCATGATCGAGTAGATGGCGCCGGAGACGGCACCCGCGATGACGAGGTTGAGGAGCTTCTCCACGGGTGCCGCCCTCGGTTCGAGGCGCTGGACGCGCCTACTCGATGTCGATCACCTTCCCGCAGGAGAACGGCACCTCGATCGTGTACCCGGTCCCGTCGCTCTTCACGAGCGATCCGCACGGCGTCGGCCGGGTGTGCCCCTTCGGGAACCGGGTGGGCCCGGCGGTGTCCGGAAGGCCCCAACGGAACCCCTTGTTGGCCGCCTTCACGAAGCGCTTCACCGTCAGGTTCTTGCCCGTCTTCTTCAGCGCCTCGATGAACATGTCGGCCGCGAAGTAACCGGTGGCGACGGGCTGGGTGAGCTGGACCTCGGGATCGATGGCCTCCACGTCCTCGATGAGCTGGGCCATGACCTCGTTGCCGTCCTCGGCCGACTCGTACGGCGAGAACTGGATGAACACGGTCGAGCCGGTGAACTGGGCCACGAGCCGCGGGTCGTAGCCCACCGCGTTGGTGAGCTCGCCCTCGTAGCCGAGCTCGAGCAGCTTGTTCGACAGCTCGGTCACCCGGGAGAACGACGTCACGAGGAACACGACGTCGGGCTCCTCGTCGAGAATGGCGTTGGCGAAGGGCGTGTAGTCGCCGACCTCGGCCGGCTCGGGCGGCACGGGGTTCTCCGCGTACACGACCTCGAAACCGGCGTCCTCGGCGGCGGCCGAGATCACGTCGACGCCTGCCGATCCCGAGTCGTTGTCCTCGGCGATCACGGCTGCGGTCTTGCCCTCGGCACCGCCCAGGTACTCGGCCATCGCCTTGCCCCAGAAGTTGCTGGTGATCTCGGGCTCCGGCGGCGTCAGGCACCCGCTCCACCCGAAGCCGTACGGGTTCTCGCAGAACCCGGCGGCGATCCCCCATCCGAAGAACGGGACCTTCTCCTCGGCGAAGAAGTCGGCGGCGCCGAGGAAGGGGGTCATCACCGGCACGGCGGCGAACACCTCGTCCTCGAGCACGAGCGCGCGCCCTTCCTCGAGGTTCTGGCCCTGGTCGGACCCGTCGTCGCGGAAGCCGACGAACTCGATCGTGCGACCGCCCGGGATCTCATCCTCGGTCTCGGCCCGGGCGAACCGGGCCTGCACGCCGATCGCGGAGTCGGCGTAGAACGCCGAGTACCCGAGGCCGCCGACGCGGATCACGTCGTCGGTGACGCCTCTCGTCTCGCCGCCCGCGCGCGCGCCCGGCGACGACGCCGGCACCGCGCCGGCCCCAGCGCCGGCGACGGCCAGCACGATCACGGTCGCGGCCAGCGTTGCGATGAGCTTCGTCTTCCTCATGGGCCTGCCTCTCTGTTGGGTTCTGGTGGCTTGTTGGGTTCCGGTGGATCGATTTCGCCGGGTGGATTGCCGGAGCTCGATCGGTGGTCCGGCGCCACCTCGCCGAGGTACGCGGCGCGCACCTCGGGGTGCGCCTGGATCTCCTCGGGGCTGCCAGTCGCCAGGACCCGGCCGAGGTCGAGGACGACGACGCGGTCGCAGCACCCCATCACGAAGCTCACGTCGTGCTCCACGAGCAGGACGGAACACGTCCGGTCGGCGCCGAGGGCACGCACGATGCCGGCCAACCTGGCGCGCTCGGCTTCGTCGAGCCCCGAGGTCGGCTCGTCGAGCAGCAGCAGGCGCGGCCGGTCGACAAGGGCGCGTGCCACCTCCACCATGCGCGCCAGGCCGATTGGCAGCGACCCGGCGGGCGCGTCGGCGACTTCGGCAAGACCACAGATGTCGAGCACCTCCGCGACGCGCTCGCGACGGGCGCGTTCGCGACGGGTGCGCGTGGGTGCGCCGACGAGATCGGCAACGAACCCGCCCCCGCCACCCTGCCACTCGGAGGCGACGAGCACGTTGTCGGCGACGGTCAGCCAGCCGTATGTCTGGAGCCGCTGGAACGTACGGCGCAGCCCGGAGCGAGCCCGCCGAACCACCGACGCGCGGGTGATGTCACGCCCGGCAAGGAATACGCGCCCGGTGTCGGGGCGCCGCACGCCGGAGATCACGTCGAAGAGGGTGGTCTTGCCGGCGCCGTTCGGCCCGATGAGCCCGCACACCTCGCCCGGCGCGACCTCGAGGGTCACGCCGTCGAGCGCGGCCACCCCACCGAAGCGCACGGTGACGTCATGGAGCGAGAGCACCGGGCCGGCCGCGACGGACGACGCAGACCGATCCGCGGTGCGTGGCTCGACTGCCGTCATGCGCGCCCCCTTGCCGCAACCGGCGTCGCAGCCGGCCCGGCGAACCGCCCGACCGTAGCTCACCCGCCGCACGCGGACCCGTTCCTCACCGGTGCCAGGCGGCGATCACCTCGGCGGCGGTCGTAAGGGTGACGACGAGGGCGAGCGTGTGGCGCACGACGTCGTCGGCGTACTCGGCAGGCACGCCGGCGACGGCGTCACGGGGCATCACGAACTGGTACCCGCGGTTCACCGCGTCAAAGGCGAAGTTGACCATCCCGATGTTGAGCGAGACGCCGACTCCGACGATGGTGGTGACGCCGAGGTTGCGCAGCGCCGGGTCCAGGCCGGTGCCCGCCATCGGCCCGAGGCCGTGCCGGCGCGGGATGACGAGGTCGGACTCGTCGACGCCGATCTCGTGGGGCAGGCTGACGGCAGGCGAACCGGGGGTGAGACGTACCGGCGATCGCCTCACGCCGTGGAAGAGACGGGCGTTGCGGTTGGCGCCGCGACCGTCGGGACGGGTCTCGGCGATGCAGTGGACGACGGGCACGTCTGCCGCCCGCGCCGCGCGTGCGAGCTGCGCGCAGTGATCCACGAGCCCGACGCGTTCGGCTTCGGCTGCCAGGGCAGGCAGCACCGACGCCTCGCCGACGACCCCGTTCTGAACCTCCTGGAGCACGAGGGCGGTGTGCGCCGGGTCGACGAGCACGGCCAGGTCGAGCGGCACGGGCGATCCCTCTCGGTCGGTGACCCCAGGCAGGCGCCCGCAAGCTAACTCCCCGCTCTCGGCGCCTCCGGCGCCGGGCCGCTCGGGCCCCGGCTCGGGCGGCGCAGGATACCTGCGCCGCTGACCCTCGCCTCAACTCCCCGCTCTCGGCGCCTCCGGTGCCGGGCCGCTCGGGCCCCGAGATGTGGGCGAACCGCGAGGGGCTCGGTAGCGTCGTGAGGGCATGGGGACCTCGCAGTGCTGGCGTGCGCTCGCGCTGGTGGCAGTCGTCGCCGTGCTGGGCTGCTCGGCCGACACTCCGGCGCGGGAGCCGGCGGGGCGAGCGGGCGCTCCGGCTCTGACGTCACCGACGACGACGACGACGCCGTCGATGGCGCGCCCGGCGCCGGTCTGCGTCCCCGACCCGAGCCTCGCCACCCCGCCCGCTCCGCCACCCGTCCTGGTGGCCGCGCTCGCCCCGGCGCTCGCCGACCCCCGACTCGCCGGCACCGACGTCGGCGTCTCGATCTGGGTCGACGGGTACGGCGAGGTCGCGGCCGTCGCCCCCGATCGACCCCTGCTGCCGGCGTCGAACGAGAAGCTGTTCGCCGCCGCTGGCGCCCTCGCCGTGCTCGGTGCCGAGAGCACGTTCACGACCACCGTCGTCGGTTCGACGCCGGTCGGCCCGGACGGCACGCTGGGCGGCAACCTCGTCCTCGTCGCCGGCGGCGACCCGTCGCTCAGCCGGGCCGGCGCCCACTCGCTCGACGCGCTGGCCGCCCAGGTACGCGCCGCGGGCGTCACCACGGTGCAGGGCAGCCTGCAGGTCGACGAGTCGCGCTACGACACCGAGCGGCGCGCCCCCGGCTGGCAGGACTGGCAGGTGCCCGAGTACGCCGGGACCATCTCGGCGCTCATGGTCGACCGCAACCGCTGGCGCCGCGACGCGGCCTTCCTGGCCGATCCGGCGATCGGCAACATCGAGGCCTTCCGGGCAGCGTTGGCGCGCCACGGCGTCACCATCCTCGGGTCGACGAGCCATGGGCCGGTGCCCCAGGGCGGCACGCCGGTCGCGTCGCTCACGTCCGCGCCGGTCGGCGTGCTGGTGACCGACATGATGATGCGCAGCGACAACATGGTCGCGGAGATGCTGGTCAAGGAGACGGGGCTGCGGGCCCGGGGCGCGGGGACGACGGTCAGCGGCCTCGAGGCCGCCACTGCGGTCGTCGAGGATGCGCTGTGCACCGACCTCACCGGCACCGCGGCCGACGGGTCAGGTTTGAGCCGCGCCAACCTGCGCTCGGCGCGCGAGCTGCGGGTCATCGTGCAGGGGACCCGCGGCGAGCCGTGGCGTCCGCTCCTCGACGCGGCGCTGCCGCTCGCCGGCCGCTCGGGCACGCTGCAAGGTCGGTTCCGCGGCACGCCGGCGGAGGGCAACGTGCGCGCCAAGACCGGGACGATCATCGGCGGGGTGGCGCTCACCGGGTACGGCACCACGGCGGGCGGGCGGGCGTTCGCCTTCTCGGTTCTCGCCAACGGTCCGAGCGCCGCCGGCGCGCCCCCCGCCATCGACGCGCTGGTCGCGACGGTGGCGGCCGACGCGTCGTAGCCACGACCCGTCGTAGCCTCGGTGGCGCCGCGACTGACGGATCGGCCAACGGGGTAGAGGACACCATGATGCGACTTCTCCGACGATTCGTCCCGCTCAGCGGCCCCGCGCTCGCGCTGTGGGCGTGGCACCACCGCGACGAGGTGCTCGAGTGGAGCGGCTTCGGGGTGCGCGCCGCCCGCAAGCTCGCAAGCGGGGACCGGGCCGACATCGCCACCGAGGCGCGCGTGCGGGTGACGCTCCAGCGCGACCGGCGCACCCGCGACGCGCCCGGCCTGCGCCTCGAGGTGCGCGACGGCGTTGCCTACCTCGGCGGCCTGGTCGAGCCCGACGTCCGGGCGCTCGTCCCCACGCTCGTGGCCCGCTCGACCGGCGTCGAGCGCGTCGACGACAGGTTGCTCGAGTCGGTCAGCACCGCCCGGGCCTGAGGTCGCGAGACGTCCAATCCGCGTTGGGTCACTCAAGTACACATACTGTCGGTCAGTAACCCAACCGAGCAGGGGTGGCGCGCTCCCAATCCGCGTTGGGTCACTCAAGTACACATACTGTCGGTCAGTGACCCAACCGGGCGGGGCAGGGGCGGGGCAGGGGCGCGGAGGGCCGCCGGGTGCCGATCAGCTCCCGGTGCTGTCGGCGCGGTGCTCGGTGAGGGCTTCGATCAGGCGGTCGGTCTGCTCGCGCTGCTCGTACACCATGCGCACGAGCCAGTAGCGCAGGTAGCGCGCCATCGCGGTCCGCACGTACAGCGCGGCGCCGACGACGGTGACGCCCACGCCGCCGAGCCCGCCCGAGATCAGGTAGCTGACCTGGTCGTTGAAGTTGCCGGTGCCTGACGCTTGGAACCACGCCACCGCCACGAGCACGAGCCCGAGCACGAGCATCACCACCCCGAGCACGAGGAGACGCCCCTCGGGCCCGGTCGCGACGCTGCCGATCTTCAGGTCGGCGATCTCACGCTGGAACTCCTCGAGACGATCCGAGCGATCGCCGTCGCCCGCACCCACGTGCCCCGGACTCCCGGAGCTCCCGGCATTCCCGCCCTTGGCGTTCTCGTCGGTCACAGCCACGACATCTCCCCCATCCGGTGCGAGCCAAGCTCGACCCCGTCAGTCTTGCCCTCCGAGGTACGCCCCCGAAAGCTCGGTTTCGAGCTCCTCGGGCGAACCGACCTTCTGCACCCTTCCCTGGAGCATGAGCCCGGCGACATCGGCCACCGCGAGCACGCTCGCCGCGAACTGCTCGACGAGCAGGATCGAGACCCCGCCGTCGGCGATCCGCTTCACCACCTCGTAGAGCTGCTCCACGATGAGCGGGGCCAGGCCCATCGACAGCTCGTCGAGGAGCAGCAGCGCCGGGTCGGTCGCCAGCGCCCGAGCCATCGCGAGCATCTGCTGCTCCCCGCCCGACAGCGTCCCGGCAGTCTGGCGGCGTCGCTCCCCCAGCCGGGGGAACTGCTCGTACGCTTGCTCCTCCACCGCGCGCAGCGACACCCCGGCGTAGGTCGCCATCCGGAGGTTCTCCCGCACGGTCAGGTTCGGGAAGATCCCGCGCCCCTCGGGGATCGTGCACACGCCGGCGCGGGCAAGTGCCTCAGGGGCAGCACCGGTGACGGGCCGTCCCAACATCTTCACGGTCCCGCCGGTCGTGGCGAGCTGGCCCGAGATCACCTTGAGCGTGGTCGACTTCCCTGCTCCGTTGGGCCCGATGAGCGCGAACACCTGCCCGGGTTCGATCTCGAGGTCGACGCCGTTGAGCACCTCGATGATGCCGTAGGCGGCGCGGACCCCGCTCAGCGACAGGACGGGGTGGCGCCGCTCAGCCACGGTCGCCTCCGCCGTCTCCGCGTTCTCCGCTGCCGTCGCTCCCGTTGTCGCCCGACGCCTCCGCCCCGAGGTACGCCGCCTGCACGTCGGCGTTCTGGCGAATCTCCTCGGGCGTCCCCGCCGCGATCAT
>Ga0136613_10000738_pt1 | contig 15757 bp, 13 predicted proteins | sample AntDrymUQ2722106_2_FD_106649 | JGI IMG/M metagenome (GOLD analysis project Ga0136613, IMG submission 106649) | Polar desert sand microbial communities from Dry Valleys, Antarctica - metaG UQ272 (21.06) | ecosystem: Environmental > Terrestrial > Soil > Desert | place: Antarctica: Dry Valley... | reverse complement strand
CACCCGATCGGTCTGTTGACGCGGCTGCGCTTCCGGGTGACGGTCAACACCGACAACCGGCTGATGAGCGGTACGACGATGAGCCGGGAGATGCAGCTGCTCGGCGAGGCGTTCGGGTATGACCCCTTCGACGAGCGGCTCGCCCTGATCGACGACGTCAACTAGCCCGGCTACGCAGAACTGGTGAGCACGCGCAGCCAGGCGTTTAGATCCCGTCCCCGCCGGGTACCTGCCCAAACACATCGATGACCCGGTCTGGAGGCCAGCGAACCGTGGACGTTCCGGCGCCGAGGGGCCCAGTGACAGCCCGCCTCTGCCAGTCCCTGGCCACCGGTCGCGAGCTCGAACCGGACACCGGCGGCTGGGTGAGTGGGACCGCCGACGTCGCAGGCGACGACGACCTCCAGCTGGCGCTGTGGATGCTCTACGAGGGTCACTACCGAGGCTTCGACAAGGTCGGTGCCGACGACGAGTGGCGCCTCGACCACCTCAACCTCCGCGCCGTGCTCGAGGAGCGCTTCGAAGGATGGCTGAGGGCACAGGCCAGGGACTTCGTCGCGATCATCGACACGCAGACCCCTGACTTCGCGGACATGATGTTCAGGGCGATCGCCGACTTCGAGTCGCCTGGGCTCGCACCCTTCCTCCAGCGCAAGGCGTCGCGGCCGCAGCTGCGCGAGTACCTCGTGCAAGGCAGCATCTACCGGCTCAAGGAAGCAGATCCGCACAGCTGGGCGGTTCCGCGACTCGTCGGGCCGGCGAAGGTCGCGCTGGTCGAGCTGCTGTACGACGAGTACGGCGCCGGGCGCCCCGAGCGGCTGCACTCCCAGCTGTACGCCACGACGCTGCGCGAGTGTGGCCTCGATGCGACGTACGGCGGCTATATCGATGTCGTCCCCGCCGTCACGCTGGCGGTCAACAACGCGATGAGCATGTTCGGCCTCAACCGTCGCCTCGCAGGCGCGCTGATGGGGCATCTGGCGGCGTTCGAGGCGACCAGCTCACTGCCCGCCCGCAAGATCGTCGGCGGCATGGGACGGCTCGGCTTCAGCGCGGACGCAGCGACGTACTTCGACGAGCACGTGGAGGCTGACGCGGTCCATGAGCAGGTGGCCGTCCGCGACATCTGTGGTCGTCTCGTCGCCGATCAGCCCGACCTGCTCGGCGATGTCATGTTCGGCGCCGGCACCTGCCTGCTCCTGGATGCGCGCGCAGCCGAGTTCACGCTCGATCGTTGGGCGGCCGGCCTGAGCAGCCTGGTCGACGCGGGTACGCCGGGGGGCGACGAGCACGAGGCGCACGGCGCGTGAGCAGCCTCGCCGCCGCGTCACCGGCGTTGTCAGACGTCAGCTACGTCCTGCCGATCCGGGGCCCCGTCGAGGTCGACACGCAACTCGCGGCATACGTGGCCTGGTTGTCCGAACGGGTGGATGTTGTCATCGCGGACGGATCGACACCTGACGTCTTCGACTTGCACAGGCGTCTGTGGGGACCCGGCGTGCGCCACCTCGCCGTGACCTCGCGATGTCTGAACGGCAAGGTGGCTGGGGTGGTCGATGGAGTGCTGGCAGCTACCTGCGAGCGGGTCGTGGTCGCCGACGACGACGTGCGCTACGACAACGCCGCGTTGCGCGAGATCGCGGCACTCCTGGACCACCACGACGTCGTACTTCCGCAGAACTACTTCTCCCCGCTCTCCTGGCATGCCCGCTGGGACTCGGCGCGGTCGCTCGTGAACCGGGCATGGGGTCAGGACTATCCGGGCACCGTGGGCATACGGCGATCGAGCTTCGTCGAGGCCGGCGGCTACTGCGGCGGAGTTCTCTTCGAGAACCTGGAGCTCCTGCGCACCATGGCGGCGCATGGCCACCACATCCACGACGCGCCGGACCTCCTGGTGCGTCGAGTCCCTCCTGCCACCCGCCACTTCGCCAGACAACGGGTGCGGCAGGCGTATGACAGCTTCGCGCAACCGGGTCGGCTGGTCGCGGAGCTGTGCGTCCTCCCGCTCATCGGCGTCGTCCTGGGGCGCGTGCGACCGTGGAGGAGTGCCGCGGCGTACGTCGCTGCGGGCGCCGCGGTCGCAGTCACCGTTGCTGAGCGTGGCCGTCGTCGTGGCCAAGCCCGTCGGTTCTTTCCGCGGACGGGCTCCTGGTGGGCTCCTGTCTGGGTCGCTGAACGCAGCGTGTGCAGCTGGGTTGCCATGGTGACCAGGCTTCGCGGTGGGGTTGTCTACGGTGGTGCCCGGCTGGCGACGGCGGCCCATTCCATCCGGCAGCTGGACACAACGAGCTGCGTCGGGAGAGGCTGCGGTTGTCGGACACCGCTGACATCCGAGCATCGACAAGACCAGCGAGGTGAAGCCTGATGAGGCCGGAGAACACCCAGATCGTTGTCTCGCTGTGCAGGAACGGCCCGCTCCTGGTCCGGGGAGCAGCGCTCGTCAAGGACGAGACGGGAAGGGAGCACCAGGTGACCCGGCCGCTTGTCGCCATCTGTCGGTGCGGCAAGACCTCGCGGGCGCCCTGGTGCGACGGGACCCACAAGCTGATCCCCACCTCGAAACCCTGAGCGCCCCCTCAAGGAGTCGCCGGGAGGGAGAGCGTCCAGCTTTGCTCGGCCTCGATGAAGCCCAGGTGTGAGTAGAGATCGATCGCAGCGGTGTTCAGGTCGCTCACGACCAGGGAGACCGAAGGGAGTCCGGTCTCGCGGGCAGCCGTGAGGGTCGCCAACATCAGGGCCTCGCCGACTCCACGCACTGTCGACGCGGGGTCGCGGAACAGCTCGATGACCCACGGCCCACTGTCGGGCGCTTGTCCCTTGCGGTCGACCACGAGGCATGCCCCGACGATCGCTCCCTGGTGGCGCGCGAGCCGTGACTGCGTCATCACCGGACCGAGAAGATCGCCTCGGCCGATGGCGGCGATCTCACCGATGGCTTGCGCCGCGGCCTCGTGCGAGTGGTCGGGATGACCCACGGGGTAGGCCGCAAAGGCGATCTCGCCGAGCCGTCCGGCATTGCGTAGCACAGCGTCGGCATCAAGTGGTTCGATCGCGAGCGCCGTGGGCGGGGCAGTCGGCAACGTCGCCAGGTCGTGTGTCATCAGGCGGGCATGCCGCACCCGCTGCGAGCCAGCAGCCAGCAGGGCAGCAGCAAGCTCCTGATCAGCCGTCGACACGGCCCAGCCGGCGAAGGCGTCGAGGGCCCCCCTGGCAGCGTCAGCAACGGGTATGTCGGCGGGGCGCCAGACACCGTCGGCGCACGGCCGACTGGTCCGGGTGCCGGAGGCGGCCGTGAAGATCAGCAGCTCCCGACCGACCTCGTCGTGCAGAGCGGTGCGACTCGCCCAGTGGCCCAGCGGGTCAGCGGTCGTCATGACCCCACGCGGATGAGCTGAGACGGCATACGTGACCTCTCGGGGCGGCATACCTGACCTTTCAGCGCAGCAACGGGGACTCCTCGGGGCGGCAAAGGTGACTCCTCAGCGCAGGAGAGGGAGGGGAGAGGTGGGCGTCAGACGCCGATCGGGTGCCAGACGGTCTTCATCTCCAGGAACCGTCGCATCCGGTCGAGGCCCGGGCTCTGCGTCCAGTCGGGCTCGCTCGCCGGTGCCCGGAGCACCCGCTTGAGGTTGTCGACCGCCGCGACCTCGAGCGCGGTCGCGTGCTCGTCGTCGCCGGCGGCGCCGGTCAGGTCGATCGCGTTGACGTCCATGTGCGAGGCGAGGGTCGGTGCGGTGTCGGCCAGGGAACCCGTCAGCATGTTGACGACCCCGCCCGGCACGTCGGACGTGGCGAGCACCTCGCAGAGCGTGATGGCGGGCAGCGGCCGGTCTCGAGACGAGGCCACCACGGCCGTGTTGCCGCTGACCACGACCGGTGCCACGACCGAGACGAGGCCCAGGAGCGACGACTTCTGTGGCGCGAGGACAGCCACCACACCAGTGGGCTCGGGCACCGAGAAGTCGAAGTAGGGTCCCGCGACAGGGTTGGTGGCGCCGACGACCTGCGCGAGCTTGTCCGCCCAGCCGGCGTACCAGACGAGCCGGTCGATGGCCGCGCTGACGGAGCGTTGGGCACGCGGACGGGTGATCCCCTCACTGGCGGCGACCTCCTCGACGAACTGGTCGTGGCGACCCTCCATCACCTCCGCGACGCGGTAGAGGACCTGGCCGCGGTTGTACGCGGTCGCGCCCGACCAACCGCCGAACGCCTTGCGGGCGGCCTGGACCGCGTCGCGGGCGTCCTTGCGGGAGGCGGCGGCGGCGTTCGCCAGAAACCGGCCGCGGCTGTCGTGGACGACGTACGAGCGGCCGCTCTCGCTGCGGGGGAACGTGCCGCCGACGTAGAGCTTGTAGGTCTTGCGGACGTCGAGCCTGCTGTCACTTGGCAAGGTAGGCCTCCAGACCATGGCGGCCGCCCTCGCGGCCGTAGCCCGACTCCTTGTAACCGCCGAAGGGGCTGGTCGGGTCGAAGCGGTTGAACGTGTTGGCCCACACCACGCCGGCGCGGAGCTGACTTGCCATCCACAAGATGCGTGACCCCTTGTCGGTCCACACACCTGCCGACAGGCCGTACGGCGTGTTGTTGGCCTTCTCGACGGCCTCCGCCGGCGTCCGGAAGGTGAGGATCGACAGCACCGGCCCGAAGATCTCCTCCCGGGCGATCCGGTGTGCCTGCGTGACCCCGGTGAAGATCGTCGGTGCGAACCAGAAGCCGCGGTCGGGGAGCTCGCACGGCGGCGACCAGCGCTCTGCTCCCTCGGCCTCGCCGACCTGCGACAGGTCGCGGATGCGGCTGAGTTGCTCGCTCGAGTTGATCGCCCCGACGTCGGTGTTCTTGTCGAGCGGATCTCCGACGCGAAGGCTGGCCATCCGGCGCTTGAGGCGGGCGAGCACGTCGTCGTACACACTCTCCTGCACGAGCAGCCGCGAGCCGGCGCAGCACACGTGGCCCTGGTTGAAGAAGATGCCGTTGACGATGCCCTCGACCGCCTGGTCGATCGGGGCGTCGTCGAAGACGATGTTTGCCGCCTTGCCGCCCAGCTCGAGCGTCACGGACTTGCGGGTGCCGGCGACCGTGCGTCCGATCGCCTTGCCGACCTCGGTCGAGCCCGTGAAGGCGACCTTGTCGACGTCGGGGTGGCCGACCAGGGCGCGGCCGGTCTCGCCTGCGCCGGTGACGATGTTGACGACGCCGGGGGGGAGGTCGGCCTGCTGGCAGATCTCAGCGAAGAGCAGCGCGGTGAGTGATGTCGTCTCGGCGGGCTTGAGCACGACGGTGTTTCCTGCCGCGAGGGCGGGAGCGATCTTCCACGAGAGCATCAGCAGTGGGAAGTTCCACGGGATGACCTGCCCGGCGACCCCGAGCGGCAGCGGCACCGATCCGCGGGGGGCGCTCCCGGGCATCGCATACTCGAGCTTGTCGGCCCAGCCTGCGTAGTAGAAGAAGTAGGCGGCGACCAGGGGGATGTCGACGTCGCGGGACTCGCGGATCGGCTTGCCGTTGTCGAGCGACTCCAGCACGGCGAGCTCGCGGGAACGCTCCTGGATGATGCGAGCGATCCGGTAGAGGTACTTGGCGCGCTCGGCGCCGGGCATCGTCGACCAGGTGCGCGTGTAGGCACGCCGCGCCGCGGCGACGGCCTTGTCGACATCGTCCTCGGTGGCCTCGGAGATCTCGGCGAGGACCTCCTCGGTGGCCGGGCTGACGGACTTGAATGCGTGCCCGTTGCCGTCGACGAACTCACCGTCGACGAACAGGCCGTACGACGACTTGAGGTCGACGACGGCACGTGACTCCGGCGCCGGGGCGTACTCGAAAGACATGGTGCTCCTAGTCGAGCGTGAAGTAGTCGGGGCCGCTGTAGCGGCCGGTGGTCATCTTGGTGCGTTGCATGAGCAGGTCGTTGAGCAGGCGCGAAGCGCCGAACCGGAACCAGTGCGGGTCGAGCCAGTCGTCGCCGGCGGTCTCGTTGACCATGACGAGGTACCTGATCGCGTCCTTCGCCGTGCTGATGCCCCCTGCCGGCTTGACGCCGACCATCCGGCCGGTCGCCTCCCGGAAGTCTCGTACCGCCTCGAGCATGAGCAAGGTCACCGGCATGGTGGCAGCCGGCTGGACCTTGCCGGTGGGGGTCTTGAGGAAGCGGGCTCCGGCCAGCATCGACAGCCAGGACGCGCGTCGGACGTTGTCGTACGTCGCGAGCTCGCCGGTCTCCATGATGACCTTGAGGTGAGCGCTGTCGCCCCCAGGCCGGCCGCACGCCTGCTTGACGGCGACGATCTCGTCGAACACCTGCTGGTAGCTGCCGGAGAGGAAGGCGCCCCTGTCGATGACCATGTCGATCTCGTCTGCTCCGTCGGCGACGGCGGCACGGGTGTCCTGCAGCTTGATGTCGAGCGTCGCGCGGCCGGACGGGAAGGCGGTCGCGACCGACGCCACCTGGACGCCGGAGCCGTCGAGACCCTCCTTGGCAGTGACCACCATGTCTGGATAGACGCAGATCGCCGCAACGGGAGGACAGGTGGGGTCGGCAGGGTCGGGACGTCGCCCCTTGGCGCACAGCGCGCGGACCTTGCCGAGCGTGTCTTGGCCCTCGAGCGTCGTCAGGTCGATCATCGAGATGGCCAGGTCGAGTGCCCACTGTTTCGACGTCGTCTTGATCGACCGGCTCGACAGCGTCGCGACGCGGGCCTCGCAGCCCACCTGGTCGACACCGGGCAGCCCGTGCAGGAACCGGCGCAGTGCAGCAGGTGTGGACACGGCGTCGCGGAGCGCGTCGGTCGAGGTGAGAACGGGGGTGGCCACCGGCCCAGTCTAGATGTGATGTGACGCCGGCAGGAAACACACGGCTGAGCAGGCCGGGGTGTGCGGTCGGCAACGGTTGTGTCTGGGGCCTTGGCTATCGGGAGGCGGCAACTATCGTGGCCGGTATGCCGAACCACGCGGTCGACGAGGCTGGTGCCGTCGTCGAGAAGTTCGCGCCGTCAGGCGGTCGCAACCTCGGATACGTCTCCGTCGGCCTCCTGCTCGTCGTCGCTGTCGGCTCCGCGGCCAATGGTGTGGTCGCCAACCACGAGGTGATCCTGGCGTGCGTCGCCGCCGGACTGATCGGATGGGTTGCGCTGATCCGACCTGTCGCGGTCGCACACTCTCAGGGGCTGCTTCTCCGCAACATGGCTCGCGACACGTTCATCCCCTGGTCCAAGGTCGAGCGCTGCGCGGTGCATCAGACGTTGCAGGTGGCGACACCGGAGGGGATGTTCCACGGTCTCGGTGTCAGCCGCTCGGCGCGCTCGCTGATGAAGAGCGACAAGACCGTCTCGAGCATGCAGATGCGCGGAACCGGGTTCCTCGGGTTCGGTGGAGGCGGTGGCGTCGGCAGCTCGACCAACCCGAGCCGCCGCGCGAACGAAGAAGCGTCAGGGGGCAGCTACACCGACTACATCTCGTCACGCATCCTCGACCTCGCTCGCCGCGGCAAGGACGTCGAGGCTGAGACCGTGGTCGCCTGGGACCCGCTGCCGGTCACTGCTGTTGTGATCGCTGCTGTCTGCGTCGCGCTGGTCTTCCTTTGAGTGGCGTCGCGGGCGGGGAGAGCGACGTCCGGGGAGGCGCCTGGCTCGCGGACGTCCTGGGCGGTCAGAGACCGGCGGCCTCGGCGAAGTCCCCGCGGATGGCGTCGAGGCGGCCCGCCGCCGAGATCCGTGCCGCACCGACTCCGGCGTCGTCGACCGGCACCACCACCTCGAGGTAGCACTTGATCTTCGGCTCGGTGCCCGAGGGGCGTACGACGACCCGGCCACCACCCGCGAGCCGGAAGCGGAGGCCGTCGGTGGGGGGCAGCCCCGCGCCTCCCCGGCTGAGGTCGTCGACCTGCTCGACCGCGAAGCCGCCAAGCGATGTCGGCGGTCGCGCGCGCAGCCGCGCCATCGTCGTACCGATCACCGCGAGGTCACTCACCCGAACCGAGAGCTGGTCGGTCGCATGCAGGCCGTGGGTCTCGGCGATCTCGTCGAGCCGGTCGAGGAGTGTCTGGCCGCTGGCCTTGAGCCCAGCGGCAAGCTCGGCGACCAGCAGCAGCGCCGAGACTCCGTCCTTGTCCCGCACCAGGGCGGGTGCGACGCAGTAGCCGAGGGCCTCCTCGTAACCGAACGCGAGTCCCGGCACCCGCCCGATCCACTTGAAACCAGTGAGCGTCTCGGCGTACTCGACTCCTGCAGACTGCGCCATCCGGGACAGCATGGACGACGACACGATCGTGGTGGCGAAGACACCCCGGACCCCACGACGCAACAGATGGTCCGCGAGCAGGGCTCCCACCTCATCGCCGCGCAGCAGCCGCCAGCCGCGCATGGTCGGGACACCCACGGCGCACCGGTCCGCGTCCGGGTCGTTCGCGACGACGAGGTCTGCGCCATGCCGCTGCGCGAGCGCCATGGCGAGGTCCATGGCCCCCGGCTCCTCCGGGTTCGGGAAGTTCACCGTGGCGAAGTCTGGGTCGGGGTGCGCCTGCTCAGGGACGACGATCGGGGGGTCGAAGCCGGCCGCCGCGAGCGCCTGCCGCACCGTGGTGTCGCCCACGCCGTGCAGCGGGGTGTAGACGAGCGAGAGACCGCGCGGTCCGCTCGGGTCGACGAGGCGCGCCACCGCTGTCACGTAGTCGTGCACGACCGACTCGTCGAGGACGCTCCAACCGTCGGCCCGCGGTACGTCGGCGACGCTGCCGACGGCGGCGATATGGCTGGCGATCTGTGCATCGACCGGTGGCACGATCTGGCTGCCGTCTCCCAGGTAGACCTTGTAGCCGTTATCGCGAGGTGGGTTGTGAGACGCGGTCACCATCACGCCGGCCAGGCATCCGAGGTGGCGGATCGCGAACGCGAGCAGCGGCGTCGGCAAGGGTCCGGGCAGGATCACCGCACCGAGTCCTGCGCCCCGGATGACCTCGGCGGTGTCGCGCGCGAACACGTCGGACTTGTGGCGGGCGTCGTAGCCGATCACGACAGTGCCGCGCTCGGCATCGTCGGTGAGTCCGGCGGCCTCGAGATAGGCGGCGAGCCCGGCGGCGGCCCGGACGACCACCGAACGGTTCATCCTGTTGGGGCCTGCAGCCACCTCGCCGCGCAGGCCGGCCGTGCCGAACTCGAGCGTGCCATCGAAACGGTCGGCGAGCTCGGACGCGGCGCTCGGGTCCGCCTCAGCCGCCGCCAGCAGGGCGCTGAGCTCTTCGCGGCTCTGCGGGTCGGGGTCGTCGGCGATCCAACGCTCAGCGTCGGCACGCAGCGTGGGGGGCACAGTCACGTCCCGCCTCCCGCTGACGCGTCGTCGAGCTCGAAAGCCCTCATGGGTTAGATCCGAGGAGCGACGTCGACGGGGAGGTGCGCGCCCGCCATCCGGGCCTGGTCACGCCCGGCGGACTTCGCCTCGTAGAGCAGTTGGTCGGCAGCACCGCGAATCGTGTGCGGGTCATGGTGGTCCAGCAGGGCAACCCCGACGGAGATCGTCGTCCTGACCCGATGAGCGGCGCCAAGGAGTCGCTCGGCAATGGCTGTGGCCTCGACTTCGTCGCGTGCGCCGGCCAGCACGGCGAACTCGTCCCCTCCGATGCGATAGACCGTGTCAGTCCCGCGTAGCTCCTCGTCTAGCTCGTCGGCGAGCGCGCGGAGCAACCGATCCCCTGCCGGGTGGCCGTAGGTGTCGTTGACCACCTTGAAGTGGTCGACATCGATGAGCAGGCAGGCAGTGTCCGTGACTCGCGTGCGGGCGGCGAGGGCAGCCGCGGCCCCGAGTGCCTTGTCGAACGCAGCCGCGTTGTACAGGTGAGTGAGTGGGTCCTGGAGCGCGCGGAGGCTCAGCTCCGCGATCGCGGTGGCCGTGGCGAGCGACGCTGCGGTCTGGGCGGCGAGGAGCTCGAGGGCTGCCCCGACGGTGAAGTCGTGGGGGACCGGCCGGATGTCCGCCGTGGTGAGCAGACCCGTGACGCGGCCGCCGACGACGAGGGGCTGGACGGCGATCGACCCGACGTCGGCGCGCAACAGGAACTCGTAGCCGGGCGGGATCTCTCCTCCACCGGGGAAGTGCGAGGCCGTGCCGGCGTCCACCCACGAGGCGATCACCCTGAGGTCGTCGTCGGTCCAGCGCACCAACGTCTCGGCCAGGGGCCCGCCGACGCGGTGAACGGACCAGAGGCCGTCGTCTCCTGGTCCGCAGAGCGCGGCGCTCGACATCCCGGACAGCTCGATCGCCCCCTCGACGGCTCGGGCACCGATGCGCTCGACCTCGGTGAGCGACGTCAGGGACACGACGATCCGTGCCAGCCGCTGAGACAGATGCACCGCAGGCAGCCCGCCGGCCGCCTCGATCGAGGTTGCCAGCACCGCTGCGGCTACCTCCAGGACTCCGCGGATGTCCTCGGGCAGGGTGGTGCTCGACTCGACGTTGACCGCACCGATCACGCGGCCCCGAATGGTGACGGGGACACAGGCCGCCGCGTTGAGCCCAGGGATGGCGGCGATGAAGTGCGGGGCGCTGGCCACGTCGGGGATGACGACTGACTCCCCGGACGCGACCACCCGGCCGATCACGCCGGTCCCGGGCGGGAAACCGTCGACGACCTGGAAGTATCCGCGAGCTGCGAGGCATCGGAGACGGCCGTCGACGAGCAGGTAGACGCTGGGCAGCCCGCCGTACTCCCACAGGTCGTCGACAACACCCTCACAGGCCTCGGAGACCGTGCCCGCCGCCGAACAGCGGGGAAACCGGACATCCATCTCGAGTTGCTGCGCCTCCCTGCACCTTCGTCTCGGGTCGCCACGTGAGGTCGCGACAGGGTCCCCATCGTACGCCTGCGCGCGACGGGTGAATGTCGCTAACCACTCACGGAGCTGCAGGGACGGTGGCGAAGCTGGTGGACGTAGTCATCTGGCGCACCAGCGGCCACGGCGGCTTCGCTGATGATCCCGAGGTAGCTGGCGGACGGGAGACCGCCCTCATGGGTGTCGAGCACGTAGAGCCAGGCCAGCTGTTCACCCTCGAGGGTCTGCACCCGCACCCGCACCCTGCGGTAGAGATCGATCTCCCACTCGTCGAGGGCGGCTTCGTCTTCGCGCCCGACGTCATACAAGCTGACGAAGACGGCCGAGTCGACCTCCTCGACCACCGTGGCCAGGGCACCGTCCCAGCCGTGCTCCTCACCGGCGAAAGTCAGCCGCCACCCGACCAACCAGCCGGTGCCACGGCCGGGTGAGTGCGGACAGCGCACCAGCATCCGGGCCGGATCCAGGTTCGAGCCGTAGGCAGCATAGAGGACCACGCAGTGGAGGCTATCGTGGCCGCGTGACTCGCGTGGTGATCGTCGGCGGGGGGCCGGGCGGCTATGAGGCCGCGCTCGTGGCGGCCCAGCTCGGCGCCGCGGTGACGCTCGTCGACCGCGACGGGATCGGCGGCTCGGCGGTCGTCACCGACTGTGTGCCGTCGAAGACCTTGATCGCCACCGCGGAAGTGATGACTTCGGTTCAGGGCGCGGGCGAGCTGGGCGTCCGGATGGCCGGCCACGAAGACCTCGCCGGCTCGGTCGGCGTCGATCTTGCGGTCGTCAACGCGCGAGTCAAGGCACTTGCAGCGTCTCAGTCAGACGACATCTCGCGCCGGTTGCGTGCGGAGGGGGTACGGCTGGTCGCCGGATCGGGTCGGCTCGACGAGACGGCCCAGGTGATCGCCACGACCGACCAGGGCGAGCAGCGGCTGCCCGCTGACGCTGTCCTTCTCGCCACCGGTGCCCACCCCCGCATCCTCGACTCCGCTGTCCCGGACGGCCAGCGCATCCTGACCTGGGAACAGGTCTACGACCTTGACGAGGTCCCGAGCCGTCTCGTCGTCGTCGGTTCCGGCGTGACCGGAGCCGAGTTCGCCAGCGCCTACAACGCGTTCGGCATCGACGTCGTGCTCGTCAGCAGCCGTGACCGGGTGCTGCCGGGAGAGGACGCGGACGCCGCAGCGGTGATCGAGGACGTGCTGACGCGGCGGGGGATGACGCTGCTCGGCAATGCACGCGCCTCCTCGGTGGAGCGTCATGGCGATGTTGTCTCGGTCACCCTGACGGACGGGCGCGTCGTCGACGGCTCCCACTGCCTGCTCGCCGTCGGCTCACTCCCCAACACGGCCGGGCTCGGCCTCGAGTCAGCGGGTGTCGACCTCGACGAGGCAGGCAACATCTGTGTCGACAAGGTGTCCCGGACCACGGCACGCGGGGTGTACGCCGCGGGTGACTGCACCGGGGTGCTCATGCTCGCGTCCGTGGCAGCGATGCAAGGGCGGATCGCCATGTGGCACGCCCTGGGCGACGCCGTTGCGCCGCTGGACCTCAAGACTGTCTCGTCGAACATCTTCACCGCCCCCGAGATCGCCACTGTCGGCTGGACGCAGGAAGCCGTCGACAGCCAGGAGATCGAGGCGAACGTCGTGACGCTCCCGTTGGCGGGCAACGCGCGAGCGAAGATGCAGGGCGTGCGAGACGGGTTCGTGAAGCTCTTCTGCCGCCCTGGCACCGGCATCGTCATCGGGGGAGTCGTCGTCGCCCCTCGCGCCAGCGAGCTGATCCACCCCATCTCGGTGGCGATCGCGGAGAGGCTGACGGTCGACGAGCTTGCTCATGCCTTCACCGTCTACCCGTCGTTGTCCGGATCGATCGCCGAGGCGGCCCGCCGCCTGCATACCCGCTGACAACTGCCTGAATTACACGTCGGTAATTACGCGAGGGGATTATAAGAATCTCACTTTGCGGTAGCGAATCAGTCTTCTCGGTGACCATACTCCTCTCTGGTGCCCCAATTGCAACACCGGCACCATCAGTATCAGCCAGGACGATTGTCGTACCCATTGAGGAGCCCCTCCATGCGCCGTCCATCCCGTCTGCTCGTCGTCTCGCTGACCGTGGCTCTGTCCACCAGCGGGTGGTGGCAAGGGGCAGTGGAGGCATCAACGCCTCCTGGTGTCGACAAGGGCTCGGTCATCAACCTCGGCAAAGCCGCCCAGTCCTACGTGACTCACACACAGCGGAAACAGGTGCAACCACACCCGGTGGCGCCACAGGTGCGAGATGTGGCGATTCCGCGGGTAGAACGCAGCGGTCAAGGCCTCGCCGCCTCGTCCGTGGCAGACAAGACCAGGGGCAGAGCCCCGCTCGTCGCGCATCTGCGGACCCCGCTTGCGGATGGGTCCTCCATGGTCGGTATCACGTGGAGCCGCGACGCCGACGCCACCAACATGGATCTGCAGCTGCGCAGCCGTGACAGCGCCGGCTGGACACCATGGACCACACAGGAGTTCGACCCCGACGAGGGTCCTGCGGTGGACGAGGAAGCGGAGACCCGCGACGGGACGCCGCCAGCGTGGGTGGGCGACGCGGACGCGATCGAGATAGCGGTGTACTCCCCGACGAGCGCGCCGAGCGACATCCGGGTCGAGACCATCGACCCGGGCCGGTCGTCGTACGACGCGCCCGCGACGGCCGCCACCGACAGTGCCGCCACAGAAAGTGCCGCCATGGACAGTGCTGTCCCGCCGGCCATCGCCTCCCAGGGTCAAGCGAGCGCCACGAGCAGCCGCGCCGGGACGTTCCCCTCGATACCCGACATCGTGACGCGCCGACAATGGGGGGCGGACAACAGCCTCGGAGATGCGTGCTTCTCACCACGCTTCGGCACGACGTTCAAGATGGTCTTCGTCCACCACACCGTCAACAGCAACGACTACACCAGGGCCGAGTCAGCTGCGATAGTGCGAGGCATCTACGCCTACCACACGCAGTCGCGCGGTTGGTGCGACATCGGTTACAACTTCCTCGTCGACCGCTACGGGACCATCTATGAAGGGCGGGCAGGGGGGATCCGCAAGTCGGTGCGGGGCGCACACGCCGGCGACTACAACGTGGACACGACAGGGGTCTCCTTGATCGGGAGCTTCGAGACGACGACCCCGACCCGGGCGATGAAGGGCGGTCTGGTCAGCCTGATCGCGTGGCGGCTGGGCACTGCCTACCGCGGGGCCTACGGCGGCGCGATGGTCGAGGGCAAGCACTTCGGGCGCATCGCAGGGCACCGCGACGCCATGTCGACGGCCTGTCCCGGCCAGCGGGTCTATGACTGGCTCCCGCGGCTGCGCGAGCGGGTAGGGCAGCGCCTCGGCGACTATCAGTCGACGATCGAGCAGCTGTGGCTCAGTCGCGGCGGGCCGAAGGGTTTCTTGGGCCCGGTCCGGGTGGGTGAGCGGAAGGAGCACCGAGGGCGCCACACGACGTTCCAGGACGGCCGCATCTACTCCAGCGCATCCGGCCAGTTCGTGCTCAGACCGGGCCCCATCCTGAAGCGGTACCTGAAGGCGGGGGAGACCGCGAGCCACCTGGGTTACCCGGCCAGCGGTGTGCGGTCCCCGCGCAACGGATATGCAGCGGATTTCCAAACCGGCGCCCTCCTTTGGTCCCGAGCCACCGGGAGCATCTTCCTTCCTCGTAGCGCCGTCCTCAAGAGGTATCGCGCTGAGCACGGTGCCTTCGGTCAGCTCGGATTCCCCACGACCCGATTGAGAACGAGCACGGACAGCGCGGTCGCGTACTTCCAGTACGGAAAGATCACCTTCAACAAGACCACCAAACGGACCAGGGTCACGTACGAATGAGCGGCGTCGCGATCTCTCGCCTGCACGCCGCCGTCGGTTTGGGAGCCGCTTCGATGCTCGCGGTGTTGGGGGTCGTGGCGATAGGCGCCGCACACGCGGACCAGACGTACTACGTACCGACGAGCAAGACCTGGACCATCTCCGGACATGGGTACGGCCACGGCCATGGCATGAGCCAGTACGGCGCCCAGGGGGCCGCGCTCAAGGGTCTGACGTACACCCGCATCGTCAAGTTCTACTACCCGGGCACGTCGTGGGCGAAGGCCAAGGGCAAGGTGCGCGTCCTCATCACGGCCGACTACACGTCGGACTTGCAGGTCCGCCCACGCCCGGGACTGCGCGTCAGAGATCTCGCTGATGGCTCGAGCTGGCTCCTTCCGAGGGGCAACGGCATCAGTAGCTGGCGAATGCTGCCGGCAGCAGGCAGGACCGCCGTGCAGTACCGGAACGGCTCCGGGTGGCACCGATGGACCACGCCGAGCGGGCGGAAGTCGTTCAGAAGCAACGGCGAGGTGTTCGCCCCTGGTCCCGTGACGATGGTGATGCCGAGCGGTGCGCTCAAGGCCTACCGTGGCACTCTCCGCATTGCCCGGCCCTCACCCGGCTCTGCTGCTCGCGACACGATCAACGTGGTCACGATGGACACGTACGTGCAGGGTGTGGTGCCCTACGAGATGCCGACGTCCTGGCAGCAGCAGGCACTGCGCGCCCAGTCGGTGGCGGCCCGGACGTACGCCGCCTGGCAGCGGGCCCAGAGCCCGAACCGCTACTACCAGATCTGCGACACGACGGCCTGCCAGGTGTACGGCGGGGTGGCGGCGGAGCAGACCTCGACCAACACCGCGGTGCAGGCGACCGCCGGCCGGATCCTGACCTACGGGGGGAAGCCCGCCTTCACGCAGTTCTCGGCGTCGTCAGGCGGCTGGACCTCTGCCGGTGGCGTCCCCTATCTCCCGGCGCAACGTGACCCCCACGACGGGTTCGCGGGCAACTACGTCCACGACTGGTCGGTGGAGGTGAGCGGCGCCGCGCTCGAACGTGCCTACCCGGCGATCGGCAGACTGATCTCCGCACGCGT
>Ga0136613_10000737_pt1 | contig 15765 bp, 19 predicted proteins | sample AntDrymUQ2722106_2_FD_106649 | JGI IMG/M metagenome (GOLD analysis project Ga0136613, IMG submission 106649) | Polar desert sand microbial communities from Dry Valleys, Antarctica - metaG UQ272 (21.06) | ecosystem: Environmental > Terrestrial > Soil > Desert | place: Antarctica: Dry Valley... | reverse complement strand
GCCGCCAGTGCCACCGCCGTCGCCTTCCCGATACCGGAGGTGCCGCCCGTGATGAGGACCGTCTTGCCTCCCATACCGCCGTTCGAATTATCCAAGACCGCTCCTGCTCTAGAAAGCTCGCATTACCCTGAGTCTATACCGCCATTGCAGCCACGCTCCGTGAGCGCAGCCACGCGCTATGCGCCCGAGTTCTCGGCTCTCCCGGTCCAAAGATAGAAGGCAGGGTCTTCGGCGACCATCCAGGCCCATTCCTCGTTCTCTGAGGCCCGCGAGGACCCCGGTGTGATCAGTGAGCGGTCGTTGCCAACATCTTGTCCCAGATATTCTGTGCTTTCTCTCTTGCTCTTCAAGATCTACCTCCCCTGAACACGTCGATGCCGGAAAGTTCCTCCGCTTCCTGCGCGGTATCCAGCGTCAACCAGTAGCGGCGTCCCGGTTCTTCCTCATCGCGCACGACGCGTCCGAAGCCGGAACCGGGGATGTGGCCCGCCGCGACGGTGATGTCGTCGGCCTCCATCCACGCCAGTAGCATCTCGCGGGTGCGGGCGGCCTGCTCCTTGTCCAGGTCGAAGTGGACGTTCCATGTAGGCTCGGTCGCCTGCGCCGGGTGCACGATGGCGTCGCCCGAGACGAGAGCCTGCTCTCCGCCGGAGGCGACGAGCAGGCTGCTGTGTCCTGGCGAGTGACCTGGGGTCGGTATGGCCGTAAGCTCCTCGCCGACCGGCTCCTCACCATCGAGCAGCTCGAGGACGCCAAGAGCGTCGAGCCCAGCGACGGCGCGTCCGAGATACGGCGCGGAGATCTCCCACTCCGCGGCCTGCGTAACGTAGCGGGCCTCAGGGAAGACGGGCTCCCCGTCCGGCTTCACGCTCCAGCCGAGATGGTCGCCGTGCAGGTGGGTCAGGAAGACTGTGTCGACGTCTTCGGGGTGGACTCCGGCTCTATCGAGCTCCACGAGCAGCTTGCCGCCGGCCCCCATGGCCTGCGGACCGACGCCCGTGTCTACCAGAACCGTGCCCTCGGGGGAACGCAACACGTAAGAACCCACGCGCCCGCGCAAGGTCTCGCGGTCAGCGAAAGCCCAGGGGTATCGGTGCAAGTAAGGCTCCCACTGATCCTCCATGACGCCGGGGAAGATCTGATCCAGCTTGAAAAAGGCACCCTCAGTATCCGTCAGGGCGGTAATATCGACTCTTCCTACAGCTATGCTCTTCAAGATCCAACCTCCCTCTTGCAAACGCTCCACAATACGCCCCGCCGGCGCATGCCAGACTCGACACGGTTCATCGCCAATCATCCAGCCTTCCTATATCGTGTACATATACACATTAACATTGACAACAATATACGTCAACAGTAAGATGTAAGGGAGGAGTTGATGAGATGGAATGTGTGCGAGGCGGGTCGTAGGTGTGGTGAGTCGAGAATCGGTTGCTGAAGAATCGTCACTGCGGCTCGTGGACGAGTTCGCCGCTTTCGGGCCGTTGTACCTGAAGTGGGTAAGGTCGCGATTGCAGGATGGGGGGATGACGTACGCCAGGATGCGGTTGCTCGGGGCTCTGCATTGCAACGGGCCCCAGATCATGAGCAGCATAAGCGACGAGCTCGGTGTTACCAGGCGCAACATAACGGCGTTGGTCGACGCGTTGGAAGAAGAAGGGTTGGTCAGGCGGAAACCCCACCCCACAGACAGGCGGGCCACCGTCATAGAGATGACCGGGAGGGGCGAGCGGACCATGGACGGTATCTACGACGAACACCGCGCCGCCGTGGCCGAGCTGTTCGCGGAGTTGGACGAGGAAGACCGGAGGGAGCTCACTCGCATGCTCGGCGCCCTGCGCGAGGCGTTGAGGCGCGAAGGTATCTGCAACCCACGCTAGTCAGCATTTCAGCTTTTTGTTCTGAATGCCGATCGCTTGTGGGCGGATGTGCGATTCGTGGAGGCCGGCGCCTTTGCGTGTCGCTGGGGGGAAGGTCGAGCTTCTGACCATCTCGGCGGTCATGTACTGTCCTGATCGTGAGGGTGGGCGCGGGACCGGAAGGTTAACTAGACTGGATGGCTATGGCGCCAGAGACGGACCCCCTCGACGTGCTGACCATCGCGGAGATGGTCATCGACTTCATCTCCGTCGAGAAGACCGACACGCTGAGCAATGCGTCGACCTTCAGGCGGTATCTCGGAGAGTCGATGGTCACGTGGAGCGGATGATCGACCGCGAGAACCTGTACGCCGGCCTGGAGTCAGCCGGACAGCGGACCACCTAGCGGATGACGACGGAGCGCAAGATTACGAATCTTCCGGCCCTGATCTCCGACCTCTCCCCGGAAGACCGCGCCCTCGCAAACCGCATCTTCGACATCTCCGCGACGACGGGACGCCTCGACCCGCCGGAGTCCATGCGCGCCTGGATCGAGAAGTCCTTCGGCTCGGTGGACAACGTCACCACCCAGCGCATCGTGAAGGTCACGAACCGCATCACTCTCGAAGGCACGCTCTTCAACGAGTTGCGTGCCTCCCGCCCGCTCGACACCGGCGTCAGCCTCGACCTCGACCGCGAGATAGCAGCGACCGAAGGCGATCCTTTCTGCAACCCGAAAGAAGGCACCCCTGCGGATGTCTTCGGCCGCGTCGAGGACGAGCACGCGATTACGGCCTCGAACGTCGCCAAGTACGACGGCTTCCACGGCGTCATCGTCTTCGACGATCATAACCCCCTCCACCTCACGCCCGAGAAGGTCGCTGGCTACGTCTCCGTCGGCCTGGAGTGGGGCCGCAAGGCCCTCGAAGCCGACCCTGAGGCTCGCTACCCCTTCCTGATGTGGAACTGCCTGTGGCGGGCCGGCGGCTCCATCATCCACGGCCACGCACAGGTTACTGCAACCCGAGGCTCCCACTACCCGAAGGTCGAAAGCCTCCGCCGCAACGCTTCGGCCTACAAACGAGAACATGGCTCTGATTATTTCGCAGATCTCACCCACGTCCACGCTTCTCTCGGCCTCGACATTCCGTTGGAGGGCGTCCGCGCGTTCGCGAGCCTCACCCCCATCAAAGAGAAGGAGCTGGTCGTGCTCGGGAGCGAACCCGGTGACGAATCCCTGAGCCGCGCGGTGGGCGCCCTCCTCCGGGGCTACGTTGGTAACCTCGGCGTCCGCGCCTTCAACGTCGCGTTCTACATGCCCCCGCTCGGTCCCGCGCAGGAGGACTGGTCTGATTTCCCTACGGTCGTCTACATCGTTGACCGCGGAGATCCGGCGAACCGTACCTCGGACATGGGGGCGATGGAACTCTACGCCGCCTCCGTGGTCGCCTCCGATCCCTTCTCAGTCGCCCAGGCGCTCGACGACAGCGCTCACGAATAGCTCCTCCAGTGGCTAAAGGGCTGCCTTTTTCACCATTTTCGCCCATTTGGGGGATGCGCCGATGTCTCTCCGCTGTCTAGAATTCTCCGTGAAGTGCGCGTGGCGGGGCTAAGTCGTAGCCTCCGGCCGGAGGATGGCGCGAGACAGGCGAGCTAACGAGGAGACGAATGATGACAGAGATCGAGCGCACGGAGTTGCTGGTGATCGGGGCGGGCCCTACGGCCTCGCCACCGCCGCCCACGCGCGGCGCCAGGGTATAGAGACGCTCGTGCTCGGCGAGCCGATGAGCTTCTGGCGGGAGAACATGCCCGCGAAAATGATGCTGCGCTCCGGCCCCGACTGGCACATGGACGTTGCTGGAGAGCACACGATGATGGCCTTCCTCGCGGAACGCGGCGTAGATCCCGCGGACGTGGCCCCCATCCCGATCTCGCTGTTCCTGGAGTACGCCGACTGGTTCCGCGAGCGGGCGGGCGTGGCGGTGGAACCAGACCTGGTGGAGGACCTCGTCAAGACCAACGGCCGTTTCGAGGCGACCCTCCGGAGCGGGCGGCTCGGTCGAGGAATGCCGGGAAGAAGCTGGCGAAATACACGTCCGTCTCTCGACCGGTGAGAGCCTCGTGGTGGACCACATCGTGCTCGCGACCGGCTACAAGCCCGACATGAACAAGGTCCCCTACCTCTCGGGGGTAGTGGAAGACATGGAGCTCGCAGACGGCTTCCCGGTCCTGGACGATTACTTCCAGACCAGCCTACCCGGCCTGTTCGTGACCGGCTTCCCGGCCACGCGGGACTTCGGCCCGTTCTTCGGGTTCGTGCGCGGCTGCGTGCCGGCCGCCACCCTCACGGTCGAGGGGCTGATGAAGGCGCAGCCGTTAAGGTAAATGACCAGATATACAGCATGGGGACTCGATGTTATGTGTAGAACAGGAATGAGGAGGAACTTCGCGAATGTTGGTCGGAAAGCGTGTGGTGATCGCCCCTGATGAGGGGACTGTGATCCTGGGTGGTGGTGTCGGGTTCGTGAGCAAGCTCTATGGGGAGGAGAATGGTGGAGCCTTCGCGATAGGCGAACATCCGCTCGAGCCTGGAATACTCGGAGGGCCTACCAGGGAGAACATCGAGAGCATCCTTCGGCTGAACGCTGCCCCCGAGCTTCCCGAGTTGATCTTCGGCACCCCCGACGGGTTTTTCGGGCGAATGTCGGCGAGCGGACTGACTTTCCCGACCGTCCACGACGAGCTGCAGCACCACGCCGTCGGCTGCTACTCAGCGCACTCAGGCGTCAAACGCCTCAATCGCAGGGCCGAGAACGCCCTGATCTCCGCTGAGAAATTCTGCGCCATCGCCCAGAGAGTCACGGGCCAGAAGTACCCTGAGGACTTCGACCTGGCCTGGAAAGCCGTGCTCTTCAACCAGTTCCACGACATCCTCGCCGGCACGAGCCTCGAAGCGGCCTACGAAGACGCGCGGGACGGCTTCGGGGAAGCGATGTCTATCGCCGGACGCAACCTCAACTACGCGGTCCAGTCCATCTCGTGGAGCATAGGCATAGAGCAGGACGGCACAACACCCATCGTAATCTTCAACCCGCACTCCTGGCCGAGCCTGGCTGGCGTGGAACTGGAGTTCGGTAGCCTGACAGGGGAAGAAGTCTTGCTCGACGACGAGGACCGCCTGGTCCCGCTGCAAACCGTGCGCTCCCGCGCGGCCACCCGCGGCAGGAACCGCCTTAGCTTCGTCGCCCGCCTGCCTGCCATGGGTTACAGGGTCTACCGGGTCGCGCCAGGGACCTCTACGGAAGACCATCCCCCGCTCCAGGCGGACGGCTCCTCGGCCGAGAACGACCGTTTCCGCCTGAGCCTGGATGCCGACACAGGTTCTATCTCGAGCCTCTACGATAAAAAGAAGCAGATTGAGGTATTCGGAGGGCCAGCGGCCCGCCCCGTGGTCGTCGAGGACCAGAGCGACACCTGGTCGCACGGCGTGGTCCGTTTCGGTGACGAGATCGGGGCTTTCTACGTCGAAAGGATCGGGCTGGTCGAGCAAGGGCCCGTCAAGGCTGTTCTCAGGGTGGAGAGTCGCTACGGGTCGTCGCGGCTGGTGCAGGACTTCACCGTATACGCTGGCCTCGACAGGGTAGATGTGGAAGTTACCGTCGACTGGCGGGAGCAGTTCGAGGCGCTCAAGCTCAGGTTCCCCGTTAACCTGGATCTCCTGAGGGCGACCTTCGAGATCCCCTACGGGAGCATCGAACGCGAGGTCGACGGCGCTGAGCAGCCTGGGCAAGGTTGGCTGGACCTCTCCGGCATCATGCCGGAGACGGGAGAGACTTACGGTCTTAGCATCCTGAACGACGGGAAGTACGGCTTCGACGTAAGAGACGAGGAGGTCGGCCTGACCGTCCTGCGCAGTCCGATCTACGCCCACCACGACCCCTTCGTCCCACAGCCCGACGAATCCTACTCGTTCGTCGACCAGGGAATACAGCGTTTCACCTACGCGCTGCTGCCGCACTCGGGCGGCTGGGAGGCGGCAGGGACCGTAAGGCAAGCCGCGGAGCTCAACCAGAGACCCATAGTAGTTATGGAGACGTACCACGAAGGGCCGCTGCCAGAGAAGGACTCATACCTCTCCGTAGAACCGGACAACGTGATCGTCGAGGTCCTCAAGCGGGCCGAAGATGATGACGACCTAATCGTCCGCTGCAGGGAGGCCTGCAAGAAGGCCACCAGGGCCAAGATCCAGCTCCCCAGATGGGCCAGGGAGATCGAGGCAGACTTCGCTCCCTGCGAGATCAAGACCTTCCGCGTCCCCAGAGACGAGAACCTGCCCGTAATCGAGACGAACCTGCTCGAATTGGAAGAGCCGGAAGAATGATCCAGCTTCTGCCTGCTCCGGCAGCTCGACTCGGTCTCCTTCCTTCACGCCCCTTCTCTCGAAGAATCCCTGGTTTACTTCCAGGGCGTACTGGGCGGGCTCGGCGGAGATGTAGCTGGGCGGTTCATCGTCAAGGGGCTTCATATCCTGGATGTCGATGATACGCCTCTCCGAGTCGATGAAGGCAATAGAGAGCGGTATCTTGGTGTTCTTCATCCAGAAAGAGAGCTCCCGCTCTTCAGGGTAGACGAAGAGCATGCCCCTGTTCTCCCCCAGCGCCGTCCTGTACATGAGGCCTCGCGCCTGCTCGAAGAGGCCGTCGGCTATCTCGACCCGCACCTCGACCCTCTTCCCTCCCGAAGCGTCGATAACCAGAGTACGGAGCCCCGATCGTCCCGAGGTCGTCTCTCCCTTCCCTGCGGCGGTGGTGCCTGAAGTCTGCGGGGTTCTCTGGGATTGTGTATCAGGGTCGGCCTGCGTGCCACCGCAGCCGGCAAGCAGGGCGAGGACAACAACGATCTTCCAGACTCTCACCGGAGCACGAACTCTATCCGTTTGTTCTGGCGACCCTTGCTCTTGTGGCCCGTGATCTCCATCCTCCCGACTTCGCGCGTGTTGGCGACGTGGGTCCCTCCGTCGGCCTGCGTGTCGAGGCCCTGGATCTCCACGATCCGAATACGCCGCACCCGCTCGGGCACCAGGTTGACCTGGGTACGGATAAGTTCGGGATTCGCGAGCGCTTTTTCGCGTTCCAGCTCGTAGACCATTACCGGACGCTCTTCGGCGAGATCCTCGTTCGTCAGGCGTTCGATCTCACCGACCACATCGGCGGTCCACTCGCCGGGAAAGGAGAAGTCCATCCTGGCGCGGTCTGCGCGCATCTGGCCGCCGGTGACCCTGGCGTCGAAGTTGCGCCAGATCACACCCGATAGGACGTGCAACGCCGTGTGGTATCGCATGTGGACGAACCGCCGCCCCCAATCCAGCTCACCCTTCAGATCCCGCACAGTATCAGGGATGGGTCTGTCCAAGACGTGGACTACCTCTCCACCCTCTCGCCTCGCGTCCACGACCATCGCCCTGATGGGACCGATGCCGAGGAACCCCTTGTCCGGCGGTTGGCCTCCACCACCAGGATAAAAGGCGGTCCTTTCCAGTCTCACCTCACGGCCTTCCAGCTTTACCACGCGGGCTTCGAACTCCTTTGTGTAGGAGTCTTTCAGGAAGATTTCTTCGGTCATAGTGGGAGGGTTCCCCGCTCGCGGTTTCTGAAGGTTGCGACCTCGCGGTAGCCTACATCGTGTACGAGCGCGAGGCTCGTGTCGTAGCCCATTGCGACCTGATCCGGGGCGTGGGCATCAGAGGAGAGGACGATAGGAACGCCTCTCTCGTGGAACATCTGGAGGAAGTCCCTGGCAGGATAGACCTCGCCTATTGGCTTCCTGAGCCCCGCGGAGTTCACGTCGACGACGACGCCGGACTCGGCGACGGCGTCGGCTGTCTCCTCCAGGATCGGTGTGATGTCCCTTTCCGGGAGATGGCGGAAGATCTTTATGAGGTCGGGGTGGCCGAGGATCTCGAACCGCCCGGAGAGCACGGCCTTCCGGACATTCGCGTAGTACGCCGCGTAGAGGTCATAGGTCTCGTACTTGTCGTAGATGCTCTGGTCAGTGACCCTGTCCACCTCCTCGTTGTCCACCCTGTGTACGCTGCCGATGACGTAATCGTAGGGGAGGGCCGTGGTGTCGTTGTCCATACGCTCCTCGGAGCCAGGTACGAAGTCTATCTCGATCCCGAGCCGCAGCTCCACGTCGTGCGAGAGCTCGCGGGCCTCCTGAAATGCGGCGAGGTCTATCTCTTCGAGGTAGCGGTCGTGCTCGGTGATGCCCATCTGGCTAACGCCCCTCGCTCTAGCGACTTCGCAGTACTTCAGTATGTTCTCGACGGTCATCGGACGGTCGCCGTGGGCTATGACGTGCAGGTGGTAGTCGATCAAAGGCTACTCTCTCTAGAAGTCGTTACGTTCGACCCGCTCATCTTATAAGATACTCGGCATGTTTATCTGTCGGAGACCCTGGAGGGAGCCGCACTGTTCGGCAAGATAGCCTACGGAGCAACGGCAGCGCTCACGGTGTCCGTGGTGGTCGCGGAGCTTTTGCACGCCCCTACGCTCCTGATCTTCGCCGCTACCTCTCTGGCCCTGGTCGGGCTGGCGTGGGTCCTCGGCCAGGCTACCGAGAGCCTCGGCCATCACTCGGGCCCGCGCATCGGCGGCATCCTCAACGCCACTTTCGGAAATGCCGCGGAGCTCATAATAACCATCTTCGCCCTCTCTGCGGGACTCACGACCGTGGTGAAGGCTTCGATCATCGGTTCGATCATCGGTAACGTACTGCTCGTGCTAGGGGCGAGCCTCCTCATCGGGGGCCTGAAGAACGGCATCCAGAGCTTCTCGTCCGAGATCGCCGGTATCAACGCCTCGATGCTGGGCATCGTGGCCGCCGCGCTCTCTTTGCCGACCATATTCGCGGTTACAAACCCTGGTCCGAGCCCGACCACCCTGAGCATCGAGGTGGCCGTTGTAATGTTCGTGCTCTACGTCCTTTACCTGATCTACATCCTCAGCGGCCCAGGAGGCGGTGCACAGAGCGAGGTAGAAGCCCCGTTCGGTAGAACTGCTTCGCTGGTGCTGCTTTTCGTGGCGACGGCGGCCGTAGCCTTCGTCTCTGAGGCGTTCGTCGGGGCAATAGAGCCCCTGACCGAGGACTACGGGATCTCCGAGCTCTTCGTCGGGGTCATCCTCGTCCCGATAGTGGGCAACATCGCCGAACACGTCGTGGGCGTCCAGATCGCCTACAAGAACGATATGGACTTCTCGATGGGCATCTCTCTCGGTTCCTCTATCCAGGTCGCCCTGCTAGTCACTCCCATCCTCGTCTTCCTCGGCCCCTTCCTCGGCAGCCCGCTGCGCCTGATCTTCACCCCCCTGGAACTCGGCGCCCTCGGGGCCGCCGTGGTCGTAACAGGCTTCGTCGCCCTCGACGGCAAGTCCAACTGGCTCGAAGGCGCGATGCTTTGCGGCGTCTACGTTATCGCCGCCCTCGCGTTCTTCTTCTCGCCGTGACAGCTTGTTAGCATCTCAGCACGCCGCCTTGGCCAGCGTGGCTCCCACACGCAGCCGGACTCCGTATGAAACGGGGCTTTAGCCACCGCAGCGAGCCGCTCCCCAATAAAGCTGAATTGCTGACTGGCTGAAATGCTAATCTCTTTCGGCACGGATGCCGTACATCAGGGGGACCTTTGGGACGTGTTCCGGCGGAACCATTCGGTTATCCTGTAGCTCGCGCATACTGGCAAACTTCCTTTCCCCGTTCGCGTAAGGATACTCTTCGAGAGCCGTGATCCTCAGTCCTGCTTCGGCCAGTGCCGAAACCACTTCCCCGAATCCCCATCGAAACAGATGACAACCTTCTGGGTTCTCGAAATCTCGAACTCCATCGAAGAACCCGGCGGGGGTGAGACCTCCGCCTGACGCGGCCACGTAGTCGCCGACGCCTTCACCCAGGAGTAGCGGTTCTCCGCCGGAAGGATAGTCGTGTACGTGGTTCCAGTCTTTGTCGAAGATATCGGCCGCGGGATGGAAGTCCACCAGCACGAAGCGCCCGCCGGGGTTCAGGATGCCGGCGATGCCCCCGGCCCAGCCTCTGAGATCGGGCAGCCAGCAGATGACGCCGTAGGAGGCGAAGGCGACGTCGAAGCGCCTGCCTTCGCGCGACGCCTCCTCCAGCCAGTCGTACACATCGGCGCGCTCGAAGGTGGCCCTTATGCTGGTTCTCTCCGCGAGATCCCGGGCAGAGGAGACGGCTTCGTCGCTTATATCCACGCCCGTTACCGTCGCGCCGAGTCTCGCCAGGCTTATCGAGTCGCCCCCTGCGTTGCACTGGAGGTGGACGAGGGATCTTTCTTCGAGTCCACCGAGAAGATCTCGCTCCTCCTGGAAAAGCGTACTACCGCCCTCCTTGAGGAACCGCGAGAGATCCCCGCGATGGCTGTCATGGGCACCGACAACGGCGTTCCACGACGCCCGGTTCTGCTCTCGGAGGTCCCTGCGGTTCACGGGGAGATTCTACATCGGCCCCGTTCTCCTGGCTCCTGCGACTGTCCTCAGAACCTGCTCGAAGCCGGCGACAGTGTCTTCCCAGCGCGGCAGACGGAAGGCGCGCCGGCTCGCGGCGACAGTCATCCTGACCCTGAGTTCGGAATCCCCGATCAGGCGGTCCAGGGCCGCCGAGAGATCGTCCCTGTCATCCGGTCGAATCAGGAGAGCGGCCTCCCTACCCACAAGGTCAGGTACCGGCCCCGCGTCACAGGCTATTATCGGCAGTCCGAAGGCGAGGGCCTCGGCGTAGACGATCCCGTATCCCTCGTAGCGCGAGGGCAAGACGAAGAGGTCGGCCGCCGCGTAGGAGACACCGAGCGATGACTCGTCCACGCATCCGGATTCGACGATGGAGGCCCGCGGTGCGGCGTCGATGGCGACCCTGACACGGGCGGTGTAGTCGGGGTCAACGTTCGTCTCCCCGATCAGCTCGAGCACCGCGCCCCTACGCTCCCGCATCGTCCACGCTTCGACAAGGGTCAGTATCCCCTTGCGCGGTATCCACTGCGCGACGCAGAGCGCGCGCACGGGACCGCCTCTGTGATCGGGAGATCCATGGCCAACAGGAATTCCGTCGAAGCCCGGGGGCACGACGTGGATACGTCGGGGAGATGCACCCCGGTTCCGAAGTACGTTCTTTCCGTGGTCGCTCACTGCGACGAGCCCATCCGCGCACAGGAGGGGTTCTTCGTAGTCCCGCTCGCGGGCTACGGTCTCGGGCCCTGACCCGCCGCCGGCGACGCTCGGCAGTTCGTGGACCAGCGCCACAACGGGCCGGAAAGCCTGCCAGCTGTCCAGGTGCGGGGCGACTACGATGCGGGCAAGGGCGTCGACTACTATGGTGTCGAACTCTAGAGGGTCGAACGTGGAGCCGAGTCGTGGGGCGCATGTTCGTTGCTCATCGGCCGAGGCCCCGCCGGCCACGACCTCTTCGATCTCCAGACCTCTCCGTCGCAGGCCGGAGATCACACGCCCGTTGTACAGGTAGCCGCCGGTCCTGCGGCCCGTGTCCCCCACCGTAATGAAAGCGACGCGCACGAGGATTCCGTCAAGCCAGCGAATCTTCGCGGGCTGCGTAGGCGTCCGGGGACTCCCAGATGCGTACCGTAAGCGAGTCGAGCCCCTCGCCGCGGAGGGGTCGCGCCAGCTTCTCCCAACAGTAGGCGGCCACCGCCTCGGCCGTCGTGTTGACCTCCGTGAGGCCGGGGACCTCGTTAAGGTCCCTGTAGTGCATGGAGCCGGCCAGTTTCTCCACGGCCTGGCCCAGCTTGCCGATATCGTAGAGCGTGCCGTCGTCTCTGAGATGCTGGCCGCGCAGGATCACCTCCATCCTGTAGGTGTGTCCGTGCGTCCTGGTCGCGGGCCCGAAGTCCCCGACGAGCCTGTGGGCGGCCTCGAACCTCGCTGCGACGTAGATCTCATACATCCCGGCCTCCTCGGATTCCCTCGTAGGTAAAGATCACCTGCAGCGCCTCCCCTGGTCTCTCGTCGAGGAGCGTGTATGCCTCAGGGGCTTCTTCGAAAGGGAAGTGGTGGGAGATAAGCTCCCTCAACTCCAGCCCGCCCAGCAGGCGGAGAACCGCGTCCATACGCCTTGCCCGGTCCCAGCGTGGCGCAAGCTCGGGGTTCGAGAGACCGACCTGCGAGGACCTGAGTCTCACCCTTCCCCGGTGGAAATGTCCCCCGAGATCTAGCGTGACGGGCTTGATACCGTACCACGAAGCCACGACGACCGTTCCCTCGGTCGCCACGGCATCTATCGCGCTCTGCAGAGCAGCCCCGGATCCGCTGGTCTCGACCGCCACGTCGGCCCCCCGCCCGTCCGTGATCTCTGTGACACGTTCCTTCAGCCCGTCCGGCCCGAACGCGCCGTCCGCGCCTGCTGTGAGCGCCCGTCTGCGGCGTTCTTCGAGAGGGTCGACGACGAGTACCGGTCCCACGCCGGCGCGCTTTAGGAGCAGGGCCACGAGTAGGCCGACGACGCCCTGGCCGAAGATCAAGGCCGTCTCACCGAGCCGCACGGGCGTATCGTGGACGATGTTCAGGGCCGTCTCGAGGTTCGCGCTGAATACGCCGAGCAGGGGGTCGAGGTCGTCGGGGAGCCGGACGGCCATCTTTGCGGGGACGACAAAGACATCCTGGTGCGGATGGTGGACGAAGACGGGATCTCCTGTAGAGAGGTGTTCGACGCCGGGACCCGTGGCGAGGACACATCCTGCGGCGGCGTAGCCGTACTTGATGGGGAAACCGTAGCTCCCTGCGAGGGTGGGCAGGTCAAGCCGGAGATACTGCGGCACCTCGCCGCGGTAGACCAGCATCTCTGTGCCAGCGCTGACGGCCGAGGCGATGGTCTCGACGCTTACCTCGCCGGGTCCGGGAGGGGGTACCGTCTCCGCAAGGAGCGTGGCGGTGCGTGGGGCGGTGAACCAGAGGGCCCTGGCCTTCGGTTCAGCCCCGATCCTGGACTCCATCGGGGTATTCGACGCGTCCGCTGAGGATGAGATCCACCCCGTAAGATTCCACCGCGGCGTCGGCGAGGGTGAGAGACCGGGACAGATCGCGGATACCGAGGTCGCCGATTGCTTCTATGCCTTTACCCAGGATCTTGGGCGCAACGCACACGGCGAGCCGGTCTACCAACCCGGCCCTGAAGAACGCCGTGATCAAGGTGGCCCCTCCCTCGACCATCACCGACCCTATACCTTTCGCCACCAACTCGCCTAGCAGGGCCGCAAGGTCCACACGACCGTCGGCATCCGAAGGTAAATCAAGGACGGTGGCGCCCAAAGCGACGGCTCTCTCGCGGTGTTTTGCCGGCGCGCGGTGCGTAACGGCGAGCACCGTTCCCGAGGCTGCGCCATCAGCGAGCACTGCGGCGTCGGGGGGCGTACGCAGGGTGCTGTCGACGACCACGCGCAGGGGGCTCGTGCCTGGGACGTGGCGAACCGTCAGACGGGGATCGTCGCTGCAGACCGTGCCTGCGCCGACGAGGACGGCGTCGTTATCGGCGCGCATCTCGTGGGCGAAGCGCAGGGAGTCGGGACAGCTGATCCACTTGGACTCCCCCGTCGCTGTCGCCACGCGCCCGTCGAGCGTCTGCGCGTAGCTCACGGTGACGGATGGCCTGGTCTGGGCCTCACCGCCTACCGAAGGATGCTGCTCGATCATCTCGGTTGTCAGCCCGGCTCGTGCAACGCGTCGGATCGAAGGCAAGTTCCTTGTGTCCGATCTAGGTCGTGGTCGAGTAGCCCGAGATTTTACTACAGCCGGCTCTTCTCACTGACCGCATTCGTGGCATACAGGTTCTTACGTCTGGCATACTGATTCGGATGGAAGGAAGCGAAAGGTAGCGATGAGCGAGGATCGTATACTCCTTGCTGACATGGTCTTCCACGGCCGCCACGGAACCCTGCAGGCCGAGAACGAGCTTGGCCAGCCTTTCGTCGTGAGCGTCGCGCTTCACCTCGACCTGCGGCCCGCAGGGACCTCAGACGACCTGACGAAGACCGTGGACTATAGCGAGGTCCACCGCATGGCGCGCGAGATCGTCGAGGGACCGCCCGTGCAACTCACCGAGACCCTGGCAGAGAGGATCGCCGCGGGTACGCTCGACGAACATCCCGCGGTCGAAGCCGTAAAGGTGAGGGTTGCCAAGCCTCACGTCAGGCTCGACGACACCGTACTCGCCGGCTCGGCCGTCGAGGTCATTCGACGCCGTGAAGCAGGACCGGGAAGCTAGACGCGCGAACCGCGCCCGTGGCCCGTGCGTACCAACGAGTGACGTGGAGGCATCCCGACCATCGTCAGGGGCAAGCGGAAGGTTGGCACACTTGGTGGCGAAAAGGCTCGCGAACACCATCTTACCCGGCGTCGACGGTGTATGTGAGCAGTGCCGTGGATAGCATCACCCGACTGCCGCCAGCAACCGATGAGCTACTCGCTTCTTCCGGGAGCGAGCATCACCTCGAACGTCTCACGCAGGTATGTGTGGATGACCTTATCTCCGCCTTCGGTCTGGGCGGAGTAATCCACGGGCGCTCTGTGATGGAGTCTATCTCGCGTATACCGGCCCGGCGTCTGGCGCGCCAGATCCAGACCTACGACGAAATAGTCGGCGAGTCGGGTCTCGGGACGGGCGGCGCGTGGGCGCTGAAAAGGCTGTCCCGCAATAACAGGACAGAGGGTCAGGAGAACGTACCGCGCGGCGGGCCGCTACTCCTCGTCTCCAACCACCCTGGCCTCGCTGACGCCGTAGCCCTCTTCGCGGCCACCCCGAGGGACGACCTGCGTGTGATCGCCGCCGACCGCCCCTTGCTCGAAGCCCTCCCTAATACTTCACGTCACCTTCTGACCGTCGCGGAGACCTCCGCGGGACGCCCAGGGGTCGTGCGGGCGGCGGCCAGGCACCTGCGGGGTGGCGGCGCCGTACTCACGTTCCCAGGGGGTAGGATCGAGCCCGACCCTGCGGTCTTGCCCGGCGCCGTAAGAGCCCTCGACCACTGGTCCTCGAGCGCCGACCTCTTCGCGCGCCTCACCCCAGGGCTCGCGGTCGTCCCCGTCGTGGTCAGCGGTGTGATCTCACCCTCGGCCCTGCGCAACCCACTGATCAACGTGCGCCGCCGCAGGCGCGATCGCGAGTGGCTCGCCGCCACGCTGCAAGTGCTCATCCCGGCCCTGAGCAACGTGAACGCCAGGGTCCAGTTCGGACGACCTATCTACGCCGAACCAGGAGCCACTATCGGCGCCGCGGTGATCGAGGAGACGCGGCTGCTGATGGAGATCAGGGAGACGGCGTGACATCGGACGGGTGGCGCCCGGTCCTTCTGCTCTGCCTGCTCGGGACCGCGATCGCCTACCTGCGCAAGAAGGTCCCCCTCGGTCCCCCTCTTGCGTCTCGAGCCCATCTCGCAACTGGCCCGCATACTGAAGACGAGAAACGTTCGGGCCTTGCTCGCTGAAGTACTACTGCTCAACCTGGCCCTTACGGGGTTTCTTAACTACAAACCCGCTAGAGGTTAGGTTTCGCGTCCAACTTACCGGAGGAGTCTCGGAGGTGGAGCTGGTACTGAGCTAGGTGGCGTTAAAGGCTGCTGCCCCGCAGGAGCTAGGTATATCCCTCCTTACGCATCTTTATTCGGTGATACCAAATGTTGTGTGGTCATCCTGTCGCCAGAGCGGTCCGTACCACGGCATCCTAGCGGTCGGAGAGGCTTCTCATTCAACGTTCTGGATACGAACTTCGAAGAACATCCTTTCTACGAGGTTGGGGGATAGGGGACAAAGTAGAAGGAAGAGGTCCCGTTGGTGCTCGGGCCAACGCGTTGCGCCGGAGATCTCGTAGCGTGCTTCGCCCTCCCCTTGGCTTG
>Ga0136613_10000736_pt1 | contig 15771 bp, 17 predicted proteins | sample AntDrymUQ2722106_2_FD_106649 | JGI IMG/M metagenome (GOLD analysis project Ga0136613, IMG submission 106649) | Polar desert sand microbial communities from Dry Valleys, Antarctica - metaG UQ272 (21.06) | ecosystem: Environmental > Terrestrial > Soil > Desert | place: Antarctica: Dry Valley... | reverse complement strand
CCGTGCTCGGCGTAGTACTCGGCCCAGGCCTCCTCGGCGCCGGTGTCACCGCCGATGTAGTTGCCCTCGGTGTCGTAGGCGTGCTCGCCGAAGTGCTCCTGGTACTCCGAGGCGACGGTGCCACCCTCGGCGGCCTGCTTGATGGACAGGCTGATCCGGCGGCGCTGGAGGTCGAGGTCGATGATCTTCACCCAGAGCTCCTCGCCCGGGGTGACGACCTGCTCGGGCGCCTCGACGTGGTGGGCCGCCATCTCCGAGATGTGGACGAGCCCCTCGATGCCGTCACCTACCTGCACGAAGGCTCCGAACGGCACCAGCTTGGTGACCCGTCCGTAGACGAGCTCGCCGACCTCGTGGGAGTTGGCGAACTCCTGCCACGGGTCCTGCTGGGTCGCCTTGAGCGAGAGCGAGATGCGCTCGCGGCTCAGATCGACGTCGAGGACCTGGACCTCGACCTCGTCGCCGACCTGGACCACCGAGCTGGGGTGGTCGACGTGCTTCCAGCTCAGCTCGGAGACGTGGACGAGCCCGTCCATGCCGCCGAGGTCGACGAAGGCGCCGAAGTTGACGACCGAGGAGACCACGCCCTTGCGGATCTCGCCCGGCTTGAGGTTGGTGAGGAACTCGTCGCGCTGCTCCCGCTGGGTCTCCTCGAGGTAGGCCCGGCGCGAGAGGACGACGTTGTTGCGGTTCTTGTCGAGCTCGATGATCTTGCACTCGAGCGTGCGGCCGACGAACGGGTGCAGGTCGCGCACCCGACGGAGGTCGACGAGCGACGCGGGCAGGAAGCCCCGCAGCCCGATGTCGAGAATGAGCCCGCCCTTGACCACCTCGATTACCGGGCCCTCGACGACGCCTTCCTTCTCCTTGATCTCCTCGATCGTGCCCCAGGCCCGCTCGTACTGAGCCCGCTTCTTGGAGAGGATGAGCCGGCCGTCCTTGTCCTCCTTCGTGAGGACGAGGGCCTCGAGCTCCTGGTCGAGCTGGACGATCTCGCCGGGGTCGACGTCGTTGCGGATCGAGAGCTCGCGCGACGGGATGACGCCCTCGGACTTGTAGCCGATGTCGAGCAGAACCTCGTCGCTGTCGATCTTGACGACCGTGCCCTTGACGATGTCGCCGTCGTCGAACGCGACGATGGTCTCGTCAACCGCATCAGAGAACGATTGGCTGCCGAGGTCGTCGAGGACGACGGTGCCGTCCTGGGCGCCGCTCTCGCCACTCAAGGCGGTGGCAGCCGCTGCTGCCGGCGCTGCTTCACTCGACTCGGGGGCAGTGGCGCTGTCGACCGCCTCCGCCGCTTCCTGCTCGGACAACTGATTGACTCCTCGGGAACCAGACCTCGACCTCGCGCGCACCTCGCGCGTAGGCCGGTCAACCAGCGTACAGGTCGAACGGCGCCGCGTGGTAGTAGGGACTGTCCGAGGACGGGAGGAGCAACTGATGCCGATCGAGGGCGAGTACGAACCCAGCCCCTGGGACTTCGTCGCCGAGCACGTCCGCCAGTACGAGGAGACCGGGGGCCGCGAAGGTGGCACGCTCGAGGGCAAGCCGTGCGTGATCCTGACCACCCGTGGTCGCCGCACCGGCAAGCTCCGCAAGAGCGCGCTGATGCGGGTGGAGCACGACGGCGCCTATGCGGTCGTGGCGTCCTTGGGCGGCGCACCCAAGCATCCGGTCTGGTACCTCAACCTCCTCGCCGACCCCGAGGTCACGCTCCAGGACGGCGACGCGGTCAGCGACCGGCGCGCCCGGGTCGTGACCGGCGACGAGCGGGACGAGTGGTGGGCGCGCGCCGCTGAGGTGTGGCCGCCGTACGACGACTACCAGACGAAGACCGACCGGGAGATCCCGGTCGTCGTCCTCGATCCCTAGGCCCGGCGGCGGCCGAGGAGCAGCAGTTCTGGCTGGTCGAGCGCCGGCGGCGCGACCCGGTACCGCCCGGGGGTGACGCCGTGGACGGCGTCGACGCGGAGGCCGGCAGTCTCACCGAGCAGGGTGAGCTCGCGGGCGGTGAAGCAGGTCGTCCAGGCGTCGAAGTCGCGCTCCTCGCCCGCTTCGTCTCGAACCGTCGCCACCTCGCGCAGGACACCCGTTCCCGGGTCGAAGTCCTCGCGGTCCTCGAGGCCCCGGACCGCGAAGTAGGAGGAGAAGGCGGTGATCGCCACACCCCCGTTCGGTTCGGCCGCCCGCACGATCCGCTCGATCACGGCGGCGTCGTCGGCTCCGCCGAGGAGCCCGAACCCGCCCTGGCACAGGCAGATGGCGGCGTCGAACGCGCCATCGTAGGCGAGGTCACGCACGTCGAGCACCGCGAACGCGGCGGGGAGCCCCTCGGCGGTCGCGACCTCCCGGGCGAGCTTCACGAAGTCGGGAGAGAGGTCGACGCCGACCACCTCCATCCCGCGCCGGGCGAGGGCGAGCGCGTGCCGTCCCGGGCCGCAGCCGACGTCGAGCACCCGCTGGCCGGGCTCGAGGCCGAGCGCGTGGACCAGGAACTCGACCTCCTGCTCGGTGCCCTTGGTGAAGGCGTTGCGCAGGTAGGCGGCCCCGAGGAATGCGGCGATCGGGTTGAACCAGTCCGGTCGAGGGGGTTTCGGCGTCACGTACCCACAACTATCCGGGATAGGTGACGCAAGGACGTCGAATTACTTCGCCTCGGCCCAGTTGGGGCCGAAGCCGAGGTCGACCTCGAGCGGGACCTTCAACTCGCAGACCGACTCCATGACCTCGCGCACGATCGCCTCCACCCGTTCGCGTTCCTCGAGCGGCACTTCGAGGACGAGCTCGTCGTGCACGGTGAGGACCATCCTCGAGCGGAGACCGGCGTCCTCCAGGGCACGGTCGAGCTCGATCATGGCGAGCTTGAAGATGTCGGCGGCCGACCCCTGCACCGGCGCGTTCTGGGCCATGCGCTCACCCATCTGGCGGATGCGGAAGTTGTCGGACGACAGCTCGGTGATCTGGCGCCGCCGGCCGAAGATGGTGGTCGTGTAGCCGCGCTGCTTGGCCTCCCGGACCGTCTCGTCCATGAACACCTTCACGTTGGGGAAGCTCTCGAAGTAGCTGTCGAGGATCTCCTTCGCCTGGTCGGTGGGGATGTCGAGACGCTGTCCGAGGCCGTAGGCCTCCATCCCGTACGCGAGCCCGAAGTTCACGACCTTGGCGAACCGGCGCTGGAACTCGTCGACGTCCGACTCCTCGACCCCGAACACCCGGGCCGCGGTCGTCGTGTGGATGTCGGCCCGGCGGGAGAACGCGTCGACGAGCCCGGGGTCGTCGGTCAGGTGCGCGAGCACCCGCAGCTCGATCTGCGAGTAGTCGGCGGTGAGCAGACCGCAACCGTCGTCGGCGACGAACGCCCGGCGCATCTCCCGACCGTCGGCGGTGCGTACCGGCACGTTCTGGAGGTTGGGGGCCTCGCTGGAGATCCGCCCGGTGGTCGTATCGGTCTGCTTGAAGGTGGCGTGGATCCGGCCGTCGTCTCCGATCAGCGGCGGGAGCGCGTCGGCATACGTGCTGCGAAGCTTCTCGACCTCCCGGTACCGGAGCAGGTCCTCGACGATCGGGTGCTCGGCCGCCATCTTCTGGAGGGAGTCGGCGTCGGTGGACGGGCCTGTCTTGGTCTTCTTGACCGGCACGAGCCCGAGCTTCTCGAACAGGATCCGCCGCAGCTGCGGCGTCGAGTTGACGTTGAACTCCTCCCCGCCGTGGGCGTGGATGCGCCCGATCAGGTCTTCGCAGCTCTTGCTCAGCTCCCCGCGCAGCTCGTCCAGGAAACGGCGATCGATCCGGACCCCCGCCTCTTCCATGCGCGCGAGCACCCGTACGAGCGGCCGTTCGAACCGCTCATAGAGGTCGGTGAGCTCGCGAGCTTCGAGCGCCTCGGCCAGCACCCCCGCCAGCCGCCGGACGGCGAGCGCCCGCCGGCCCGTGTCGTCGGCACCCGACTCACCGTCGAGGTCGAGCATTCCTGACTCCTCGGGCGCGTCGGGCGAGCGCACCTCGAGCGACAGGTACCGGAGTGCGAGGTCGTCGAGGCGGTAGTTCCCCTCGGCCGGGTCGAGCAGGTACGCCATCACCGCGGTGTCCTGGTGCAGGGACCGGACATCGACGTGGAGGCCGTGCATGAGGTCCTTGGCCCGGTGCGCGACCAGCGGTGGCCCGTCCCGCCCGAGCAGCTCCCGCAGCGCGTCCTGGACGGACGGCTCGCCGAGCAGCGCGGCGTCGAGGTACACGGCCTCGTCGTCGCGGTCGGCCACGCCCAGGCCGAGCAGGTCGCTGCGTCCCGGAACGGCCGCCCACCGGGCTTCGAGCACGTACGGGTCGTCGGCAGCGCTGATCGCCTTGAGCCGTTGCACGGCCGCGTCGGCGTCGCGGAGCACGCTGACGTCGGCTTCGAACGCGTCCGCGACCGTCTCCTCCGCCGCCGACTCGCCTACCGCCTCGAACAGCCGCGGCAGCAGTGTGCGGAACTCGAGCTGGTCGAACAGGACCCGGACCTGCTCGCGGTCCCAGCCACCCTGCTGCAACTCGTCGACCTTGACGTCGAGGTCAAGGTCGCGGCGCAGCACCGACATCGCGCGGTTCTTGAGCACGCGGTCGCGCATCTCGCCCAGGTTCTGACGCTGCTTGGGTGGGAGATCGTCGAGGTGCTCGAAGACCCCCTCGAGGTTGCCGTAGGTCGAGATGAGCTTGGATGCGGTCTTCTCGCCGATGCCGGGGACCCCGGGGAGGTTGTCGCTCGTGTCCCCCCGCAGGGCCGCGTACTCCGGGTACTGCGCGGGGGTGACGCCGCAGCGCTCGAAGATGCCGGCCTCGTCGTAGAGCACGTAGTCGGAGACACCCCGGCGGTTGTACAACACCTTGATGTGAGGGTCTTCGACGAGCTGGTACGTGTCGCGGTCGCCGGTGACGACGATGACGTCGAGGCCGTCGGCGGCAGCGCGGGTGGCCAGGGTGGCGATCACGTCGTCGGCTTCGACCCCCTCCACCTCCAGCACGTCGATCTTGAGCGCGTCGAGTACCTCCCGGATGAGCGGGAGTTGGGAGGAGAAGACGGCGGGGGTCTCTTTCCTTCCCGCCTTGTAGTCGGGGTCCATCTCGTCCCGGAAGGTGGGGGCGCCGGTGTCGAACGCCACCGCGATGTGGTCCGGCTGCTCATCGCCCAGGACCTTGACCAGCATCGAGGTGAAGCCGAAGACGGCATTGGTGACAGTCCCGGCGCGGGTGCTCAGGTCGGTGGGAAGGGCGTAGAAGGCCCGGTATGCGATCGAGTGGCCGTCGAGGAGGAGCAGCTTCGGCATCTCGCGCGCATCGTACGCCGGGCACCAGAGCGCCCGGCCGGATGACCCGGCCGGGCGCTCCCGGTCAGTGCAGATGCGCCAGGCTCAATCGCCGAAGGCGGCGTCGAACGTGGTCCACATGGTCGGGAACGCCTGGAACGCCAAGCCGAGAGCGACGAGGCCGACCGCGCCACCGGTCCGCCGACCCATGGTTCCACCGGCGAACGCAGCCAGCACGTAGAGCACCACGGCGACCAGATAGAAGATCGCAGTGATCTCATCCTTGGGCCCGAATAGAGCTGCGAGCATTTATCCCTCCCTCGCTAGTGCCGGCGATACCGGCACTGCCATTCTGCATCTACCCGGGCGCGAGCGCGTGGCAAACGGAGATGGCCGGTGGAGGTCGGGTTGGGTTTCGCCGGGAGCGGGGCTCATTCTCGGGATCGCCGCGTTCTTGATCGGGCGCGCCCGGCGCTTCCGGCAGACGGCGACCGTGCCCGGGACCGTCGTCGCGCAGGCGAGTCGACGACGGGCGAGGGCAGCCACCGCTATGCCCCCGTCGTGCGGTTTGCGACCGCCGAGGGTCGAACCGTCCGGTTCACGATCGGCTGGGGACCAACCCGCCCTCCCACGCGGTCGGAGACAAGGTCATGGTGCGCCACGACCCTGCCGATCCCGACGGATGCCCGCATCGCCGGCAGCGACTGGTTCCTGCCCGGCCTGTTCGCCTTCATCGGCGGGGCGTTCCTGCTCGCCGGTGTGGTCGTCGTGCTCGTCGCCGCTCTCTGGTAGCCGCGAGACTCGCGGCCTCGAGCGCTGAAAGGAGGGAAGCGATGAGCGGCGGGCAGATCGCGGGATTGGTCTTTGCCGGGCTCGGCGCGTTGCTGTTCTCGATCGGCGCGTTCTGGTTCATGCGCGTTCGCCGCTTTCTCGCGACCGCCGTCGACGTCGAGGGAACGGTGCTCGGACATCAGTCGAGGAGATCGCGGTCGACGAGTGGCGGGAGCGCGACCAGCTACTACCCCGTCGTGCAGTTCGCGACCGCCGAGGGACGATCGGTCGAGTTCACCGACCAGGTCGGGGGGAGCCCGCCCTCCCACGACGTTGGAGAGACGGTGCCGGTGAAGTACGACCCCGGTGACCCGGAGCATGCCCGCATCGCGACCGGGTTCCGCCTGTGGTTCGGCCCCGGCCTGATCGTGCTCCTAGGCGTGGGCTTCCTCGTCCCGGGTGTGATCGTGCTCGTCGCTGCTTCCTAGCGCCGCCGTCAGGGAGCGACGTCACCGTCGACGACCTGCCGCGCGACCTCGTGCACCTTGACCCGGTTGCTCATCGCCCGCTGCTGGAGGAAGCGCCACGCCTCCTGCTCTCCGAGCCCGTGCTCGTCCATCAGCCGGCCCTTGGCGCGGTCGATGACCTTGCGCGCCTCGAGGCGTTCGGCGAGGTCGCCCGCGTCACGCTCGAGCGCGGTGAGCTCGGCGTGGCGGCTCAACGCCACCTCGATCGCAGGAATGAGGTCGCTCTTCTGGAACGGCTTGACGAGGTAGGCGTAGGCGCCGGCCTCGGTGGCCTGCTCGATCAGGTCGCGTTGCGAGAAGGCGGTGAGGATGACCACCGCGGCGAGGCGCTCGCCCGAGATGTGACGGGCGGCGGAGAGGCCGTCGGTGCCCGGCATCTTGATGTCGAGGATCACGAGATCGGGCTGGAGCTGGCGCACGAGGTCGATGGCCTCGTCGCCGCGGCCGGTCTCGCCCACGACCTCGTAGCCCTCCTCCTCCAGGAGCTCCTTGAGGTCGAGGCGGATGATCGCCTCGTCCTCGGCGATCACGACGCGGGTCGGGTCGGGCACGGGCGCCGGCTCCGATCGCTTCAGTGCGCGGAGAGGTCGGCCGACATGCGGTCGAGCAGCGCATCCTGCTCGCGCACGAGGTCGGCGACCGACCGGGTGAGCGCGTCGCGGTGGCGGGTGAGCGCATCGGCGTGGCGACGGGCGTCCCTCGCCTCGACGTCGCCCAGGGGCGTCTCGGCCACCAGCGCGCGCAGGCGGGCGTCGTCGGCCTCGTCCTCGAGAAAGGCCAGCTGCTCGTCGGTGACGGCGAGCTCGGCCCGGAGCCGCTTGAGCCGCTCGCTGACGTCGACGAGCCGCCGCTGCAGGATCGACTGGGGCATGGGACGAACAGTCTACGGGCCATGGGCCTACGGATCCGGGGGATACCGTTGCTTCCGATGAGTACTCCGCACGCCATCTTCACTCCCGAGCACGAGGAGTTGCGGTCGGCGGTCCGCCGCTTCGTCGAGAAGGAGCTCGCCCCCAACGTCGATGAGTGGGAAGAGGCGGGGTACTTCCCCGACTGGGTCTTCGAGCGCTGCGGGGAGCTGGGCTTCCTCGGGCTCCATTACCCCGAGCGCTGGGGCGGCGCCGGCGGCGACCTCGCCGCCGAGATCGTGTTCGTCGAGGAGCTGGCGCGCTGCGGCGCCGCCGCCATCGCGATGGCGGTGTCGGTGCAGACCGACATGGCGACGCCGGCGCTGGCCGAGTTCGGCACCGACGACCAGCTCGAGCGCTACCTGAGACCGGCGATCGCGGGTAAGAAGATCGCCGCGATCGCGATCACCGAGCCCGACGCGGGCTCGGACGTCGCCGCGATCACCACCCGTGCGGTTCGTGACGGCGACACCTGGGTGGTCAACGGGCGCAAGATGTTCATCACCAACGGATCCCGCGCCCACTTCCTCACCTGCGTGGTGCAGACCGAGCCGGGGTCCGGCCACGGCGGCATCTCGCTCTTCATCGTCGACACCGACCTGCCCGGGGTCTCGGTGTCGCGCAAGCTCGAGAAGCTCGGCATGCGCTCGAGCGACACCGCCGAGATCGCACTCGACGACGTGCCGGTGCCCCACGCGAACCTGATCGGCCTCGAGCCGGGCCAGGGCTTCGCCCAGCTCATGTGGCAGCTCCAGTACGAGCGCATGGCCAGCGCCGCCGCGTGCATCGGGCACGCCGAGCGGGTCCTCGAGGACACGATCGCCTTCGCCCGTGAGCGCCGCGCCTTCGGCAAGCCGATCGCCGAGCACCAGGTGCTCGCGCACATGCTCGCCGACGCCGCCACCGAGCTCGAGGCCGGCCGCGCTCTCGTCTACAGCACCGTCTGGCGGATCCTCCAGGGCGAGTACCCGGTGGCCGAGATCTCGATGGCGAAGAAGTACTGCGCCCAGATGCAGAACCGCCTCGTCGACACCTGCCTCCAGGTCCACGGCGGCGCCGGGTACATGGCGGAATACCCCGTGAGCCGGGCGTTCCGGGACGCCCGCCTCCAGCGGATCGGGGCCGGGACCGACCAGATCATGAACGAGGTGATCGCGAAGCGGTTGGGTATCCGTCACGGGTCTGACTAGGTGCCGGGCCCGGGCACCCGCTGCGAGCGATGACCGGCTCCCGTCACGGGTCGAGGCGCAGCTCACCGGAGCGCCGGCCACGCCGGACGCCGAGGCACACGAGCGCGGCGGCGCCCACGAAGACGACGTCGAACGTCGGGCCGAGGGAGTTCTGCGGCACGCCTTCACACCCCGGGCAGTACAGGCCTTGGATCGCGAACCCGACCGGGCCGATGGTGAGGCTGACCTGAAGGATCGTCGCCGCCAGGACGCCGTAGAACAGACCCGGGCCCGGTAGGGCCGCGCATACGCGGGCGGCCGCGATCGCCACGAAGGCAGACACGAAGATCCAGAGCCGGCTGACCTCCCCTCGACTGATCCCGGACAGGCTGAGGACGAGGAGGGTGGCGAACGCCGCCAGCGCGACCACGGCGAGTGGGTCGAGCACGGCGCCTTGCCGCTCGAGGACCGCAGTCCGCAACCGCCGCACCGCCAGGGGGAGGCACCCGATCGCGAGGAGGGACGTCAACGTGCCCGAGTTGACCAGGAACTCCCGGACGTTCGGGACGAGGAAGTCGAAGTAGGGACGCCCGGAGCCCCGGTTGAAGGCGGTGGCGTCGTCCCGGGTGTGCGCCAGGGCGGCGAACAGATCGAAGCCGGTCGCCCAGACCATGCACGCGTGAACGAGCAGGAAGACCAGGATCGGCAGCACGACGAGCGCGGCTGCGTCGCGGAGCGGCAGCTCCCGCCGCACACCCACCACGAGCGCGACGGCGGCGAACAGCGCGAACAGCACGAGGGGCGTCGGCTCGAAGAAGGCGGTCAGGTAAAGCAGCCCCCCGAGGAGGACGAGCGCCGATCGTCGCCTGATTTCGAGGTACCAGACCAGGACGATCACCAGCGCGAGCGCCAACAGAGGCGTGACGGTGTTGAGCAGGGGCAGGAAGTACAACCGTGCCGGTAGGAACAGGTACAGGACCATGGCGTAGAGCGCGACTCGCCTCGACCGGAAGAGTGACCGGGAGAGCACGTACACGCCGATGCCGCCGAGCGAGGAGAGCAGCGCGAGGAGGACGCTCAGCACGACCGGCGACGTCGAGAGCGGCAACAGGGCGTCGAACAGCAGCACCTTCCCCGGCATGTTGGCGCGGGGGTGGGTCGGCAGGCCCGGGGCCAGCTCGACGTAGTCGCGGAGGAACCGGCCCGCGCCGTACCGGCGCGCGGTCCCGTAGAACTCGCCGTGGCGGGTGATGCGGCTCATGGAGAAGGGGGTGAGACGGCGCAGGAGCAGCTGCGCCGTAGACCCCATGACGAAGCAGGCGGCAACCGCGGGGACTTCGTGACGTTGGAGGTTCCTCGAGGCGAGGTGGACGGTGAGGAGCGCCAGCGGGGCGATGGCCATGAAGGCGAGCACCGAGGTGGACCGGAACGGCTTCAGGTACCCATAGACGAACCCTCCGGACGACGACCCGAACTCGAGCGTCTCGGTCAGGGTCATCACGATGGTGACCGCCAGCCCGACGAGGAGCCCGGCGACGAGGAGGAGATCCCGCGCGACCTTGGGGCGGGTTTCGGTGCGAGGCGGTCCGTTGCTCATGGGGAAGTGGCCAGGCTACGAAAGCTGACGCTCTCTCTCGGTCCGAGAGCTTGGAGCGGCGGACGGGAATCGAACCCGCGTACATCGCCTTGGCAAGGTGGCCGGGCCTGACTTGCTGACCTGAGGTTCAGGCCGAAAACGCCGGTTGACCTGCGAAAACAGTTCCCGATGCCTCTCGCCGTTTCCCGCCGTTTCCGGACCTCGGGTGTCCAATCTGTGTCCTCGGAGTGCGTCAATCGGGGACCGATAGCACCCGAGTCGGGTCATATCCGCGGGATCTTCATCCACGCGTGCGACCTACTCGCGATCGACTGGCGGTGGGACGGCACGACGCAGATCTCGATCGCACGCCGTGAGAGCGTCGCGCGCCTCGATTCCTTCGTCGGACCAAAGACCTGAGTGGTGCCCCGGGTGGGATTCGAACCCACACTGTGTCGCGTTTGAGGCGATTCCCTCTGCCGTTGGGGTACCGGGGCGAGTTGCAGGGTCCCCATGATGGCATCGGTACACTGTGCGTTCCCTCCGATACCGACTGACCACCTTCCTGTCTTATGACCCCCACCCTCGCCCTCGAGACCTGGATCGCCGTGGCTGTCGTGCTGGTCTCGGTGTCTGCGCTCCTGCTCGTGCTGATCGTCGTCGCGCCATGGCGCTCCGTCCGCCAGGAACCGCCCCTCGACGACGCGATCGAGTCGCGCATCCTCCTCGGTGAGGACCCGGCCGCTATCGCCGAGGGAGAGAAGGAAGAGCAGGAGGCGAGGGAGCGTGAGGCCGAGGAGTCCGACGCCCCCGGGCCCGCCGCCTGACCGTCAGCCCGGCGCCGGCCCGAGCGCGAAGAACAACCGGGCCTCGCAGCACACCTTCCCGTCGACCGTCGCCTTGCCCTGGCCCCAACCGCCACGCGCACTCAACCGTTCGAGCGTGACGCTCAGCACCATCTCGTCGCCCGGCTGCACCAGCCGGCGGAAGCGCAGCTTCTCCACCCCTCCGAACAGCGGCAGCTTCTCGGCGTAGCGTTCGTCGGCGAGCACCGCGATCGCCCCGGCCTGGGCCAGCGCTTCGAGTTGGATCACGCCGGGGAACACCGGGTTGCCCGGGAAGTGGCCGGCCAGGAACGGCTCGTCCCCGGTGACGCGGTACCGCGCCTCGATCGACGCGCCGGGCTCGTGGGCGTCGACGGCGTCGACGAAGCGGAACTCGGGGCCGTGCGGCAGCAGCGCCACCAGCTCGTCGGAACCGTCGGTACTCACGAGTAACCCCCTGTCGACGAGCGTTCCCGCCCCGTTCTCGGCCGTCTGACCTGCGCATGTAACCATGCCGTGTCGGCGTCGGTCGGACGACGACAACCACTCGCAATGGGCGGAGGCGCGAACGCGTGAGCGTGGCGGTGATCTTCCCCGGTCAGGGGACCCAGGAGCCCGGGATGGGCCTGCCCTGGCGCGACCACCCCGCCTGGAGCGTCATCGAACGGGCCGAGGCCGGCCTGGGTGAACCCTTGGGCCGGCTCCTCACCGACGCGCCGGCGGAGCAGCTCGCCCGCACCCGCGAGGCCCAGCTCGCCGTCCTCCTCACCTCGCTCGTCGCCTGGGAAGCCGTCCGCGAGCAGGTCTCCGCCCCCGCCGGGTTCGCCGGCCACTCGCTCGGCCAGGTCACCGCGCTGATCGCCGCGGGCGTGCTCGACGTCGAGGACGGCGTGCGCTTCGCCGCTCGCCGGGCTGAGCTCACCCAGCAGGCCGCCGATGCCCACCCCGGGAAGATGGCGGCGCTGCTCGGCGCCACCCTCGACCAGGCCCACGAGGCGTGCGGTGCCGCCCCCGACGCGTGCTGGATCGCCAACGACAACGCGCCCGGCCAGGTCGTCATCGCCGGCACCCCCGACGGCGTCGACCAGGGAGGCGGGCGCGCCAAGGAACTGGGCGTCAAACGAGCCACACCGCTGAACGTGGGCGGCGCGTTCCACACCCCACTCATGCGCGACGCGGCCGAAGCGCTCGCACGCGACGTGCTGCCCGACGTCCGGTTCGGCGCGCCCTCCGCCCCGGTGGTCTCGAACCACGACGGCAACGCCTACGACGACACCGAAGGCTGGCGGGACCGCCTCGCGCAGCACGTCGCCGTGCCCGTCCGTTGGCGGCCGTCGATGAGGACGCTCGCCGGTCTCGGCGCGACCACCTGCCTCGAGATCGGGCACGGCTCGATGCTCGCGGCTCTCGCAAAACGCATCCCCCCGAAAATCCCCGTGCAGGGGGTCGCCACCCCGTCCGACCTCCCCGCCCTCGAAGGAGTCAGCTGATGAACGAGACCATGCACGCGTCCGGCGAGGCGCTGCTCGTCCCCGAACGGGTGATCGTGGCGCCGACCGTGGGGGTGTTCCGGCCCCTCGAGAGCTCCGACAACGACGCCGGCGACCAACTGGCCGAGGGCCAGCCCATCGGCGTGGTCGAGGGGCCCGGCACCGCCACGCCCGTCCGCAGCCCGTTCGCAGGCGAGCTGGTCGGCATGCTGGCGCACCCGGGCGAACGCCTGCGCGAAGGCCAGCCCGTCGCCTGGCTCCGGGTCGCCTAGTCGTGCGGGCCTGTGTCGCCGGTTGGGGTACGGCCGTCCCCGAGCGGCGCCTCACCAACGCCGAGCTCGAGGCCCGGGTCGACACCACCGATGAGTGGATCGTCGAGCGCACCGGGATCCGCGAGCGCCGCATCGCCGGTCCGTCGGAGACGACCGCGACACTGGCGGTGGAAGCCGCGACCGCCGCGATCAAGCACGCCGGCATCACACCCGACGAGATCGACCTGCTCATCATCGCCACCGCGACGCCCGAGCAGCCCATCCCCCACACCGGCGCGTTCGTCGGTGAGGCGCTCGGGCTCCGCTGCGGCTCGTTCGATCTCGCCGCGGGGTGCGCCGGCTTCGTCTACATGCTCGTCACCGGCTCGTCGCTGCTCGCGACCGGCGACCTGCGGAACGTGCTCGTCATCGGCTCCGAGACGCTGAGCCGCATCATCGATCCTGCCGACCGCGCCACCTGCATCCTGTTTGGTGACGGCGCCGCCGCGGCGGTGCTCTCACCCTCTGAGGACGACGGTCGCGGCCTCCTCGCCTGGGACCTCGGCTGCGACGGCTCCGCCACCGGTCTGCTCGAGATCCGCGCCGGCGGCAGCCGCCTCCCTGCCAGTCCGCAGACGATCGCGAACGGCGAGCAGTACCTGAAGATGTCGGGGCAAGAGGTGTTCCGGCGGGCGGTCCGCGCCGTCGTCGACTCGGCCGTTACGACCCTGGACCGCGCGGGCGTGGCATCCTCGGAGGTCGCCTGGTTCGTGCCGCACCAGGCCAACGTCCGGATCATCGATTCGGCCGCCAACCGTCTCGGCATCCCCCGGGAGCGCACCATCGTGAACCTCGAGCGCTACGGCAACACGTCGGCGGCGTCGATTCCCCTCGCGCTGGCCGAGGCGGCGGAGGACGGCCGGCTCCGGGCCGACGACTTGGTCCTGCTCTCCGGCTTCGGCGCCGGCATGACGTGGGGCAGCGCCCTCCTCCGTTGGGGAACGCCCTGAGCGCCCGTACAGCCTTCGTCACCGGCGCGTCTCGCGGCATCGGCCGGGCGGCCGCGGTCGCGCTCGCCGACGCGGGCAACCGGGTGGCGTTCTGCTACTCCCGCGACGAGGACGGCGCCAAGGAGACGCAGTCGGCAATCGAGGCCGCCGGTGCCGACGCCCTCGCCATCCGAGCCGACGTCGGCGACCGGGCCGCGGTCGACGCCGCCTTCGACGAGATCGAGTCGGCCTGGGGACCGGTCGAGCTGCTGGTCAACAACGCCGGCATCGCCAACGACGGCCTGGTCGCCCGCATGAGCGACGAGGCCTGGGACGACGTCATCCGCGTGAACCTCACCGGCGCGTTCTCCACGATCCGGCGCGCCACCGGCCGCATGATGAGGGCCCGATTCGGACGGATCGTGAACGTCTCGTCGGTGGGCGCGCACATCGGCGGGCCCGGCCAGGCCAACTACGCCGCCGCCAAGGCGGGCCTGCTCGGACTGTCGCGCTCCGTCGCCAAGGAGCTCGCGCCTCGCGGCATCACCTGCAACGTCGTCGCACCGGGGCCTATCGTGACCTCCATGACGGAGGGCATGCCGGAGGACTGGCACGAACGGGCATCGGCGGCGGTGCCCCTCGGTCGCTTCGGGACCCCGGAGGAGGTGGGCGCAGTCGTCGCCTTCCTCTGCTCCGACCCTGCCGGCTACATCACGGGCGCGCTGGTGCCCGTGGACGGTGGCCTCGGCATGGGCCATTAGCCCCCGCTCCCACGCACAGGAGGAAGGAACCATGGACCGAGAGAAGGTGCTGTCCGTCATCCAGGGGGTGGCGGTCGAGGTGCTCAGCGTCGAGCCGTCCCAGGTCACCGAGAAGGCCCGCTTCAAGGAGGACCTCGAGGCCGACAGCCTCGACCTGGTGGAGCTGGTCATGGCGCTCGAGGAGAACTTCGACATCTCCGTCCCCGAGGAGGACCTCGAGGGCGTACTGACCGTCGGCCAAGCGGTCGACCTGGTGCTCTCCAAGGTGGGCGCCAGCACATGACGCTCACCGACGGCCGGGGCAGGCCTCGGGTGGCCGTCACCGGCCTGGGCGTCAAGGCGCCCGCCGGCAACGATGTCGACTCGTTCTGGTCGACCATCCGCGCCGGGCGCGCGACCGCGGCGACGATCCAGCGTTTCGATCCCTCCGAGCTGCCGGTTCGGTTCGCGGGTGAGGTCCGCGACTTCGATCCCGTCCCCTACTTCGGACCCAAGGAGGCGCGCCGCCAGGACCGCGTCACCCAACTCGGGTTCGCCGCCGCCGCCGACGCGCTCGCCGACACCGGCGAGCTCGGCGCCGACCCGAGCCGGTGCGCGGTGGTCACCGGGACCGGCGTCGGCGGGCTCGAGAGCCACGAGAACCAGATGCAGATCTTCTTCGACAAGGGTGCGGCGCGCGTCAGCCCCTTCACGGTCCCGTTGATGATGGCGAACGCCACCGCGGGCGTGGTCGCCATGCAGTTCGGCTGGACCGGGCCCAACGTGTGCATCGCAACCGCCTGCGCGGCCGGCGCCCACGCCATCGGCGAGGCCGTCCGGCTCGTGCGCGACGGCACTGCCGATGTGGTGATGGCGGGTGGGACCGAGGCGTGCGTGACGCCGATGACGGTCGCGGCCTTCGCCCGCATGGGCGCACTGAGCGCGCGCAACGACGAGCCCGAGCGGGCCTCGCGTCCCTTCGACGCCGATCGCGACGGCTTCGTGATCGGCGAAGGGGCCGCGTTCCTGGTCATCGAAGCGCTGGAGCGCGCCCAGGCGCGCGGGGCGAAGATCTACGGCGAGGTCACCGGGTACGGGCGCAATGCCGACGCGTACCACATCACCGCACCCTCTCCCGGTGGTGCCGGCGCCGCCGCCTGCATGCAGCTCGCGCTCGACGATGCCGGGCTCGAGCCCGGCGCGATCGGACATGTCAACGCCCACGGGACCTCGACCGATCT
>Ga0136613_10000733_pt1 | contig 15786 bp, 16 predicted proteins | sample AntDrymUQ2722106_2_FD_106649 | JGI IMG/M metagenome (GOLD analysis project Ga0136613, IMG submission 106649) | Polar desert sand microbial communities from Dry Valleys, Antarctica - metaG UQ272 (21.06) | ecosystem: Environmental > Terrestrial > Soil > Desert | place: Antarctica: Dry Valley... | reverse complement strand
CCGCGACCCGCGTCGCCACCATGATGGAGGGCTTCTGGGGGATGGGCGAGACCGTCGCCTCGCACGGCGTCACCCGCCAGGCGGGCATCCCCGGCGGCGGCAAGCCGGGGGGAGGACGAGAAGGAGCAGGAGCTCCTCCGCGACAAGACCCTCGGCATGCGCATCGAGGCCAAGCTCGTCGAGCTGCTCGGACGCACCGAGGAGCTGCTGGCCGTCAACCGCGTGCCGGTCCTCGCCGTGCGCACGCGCTGGAGACGAACAAGACCGTCTCCGGCGAGGACGCCGCCGCCGTCATCGAGGGTGTGGAGGGGCCGATCCTCGACGGGCGCGGCTACCACACCGACGAGTTCGCCGAGGCGGCGGAGCGCTACCACGCCATGGTCGTCGCGGCGCACAAGGGCCACGCCAAGGTCGAGGCCCCCATGCCGGCGCTGCGCCCCTACGAGCTGGTCGGTGCGGCGCACGGCGCAGAGGCGGCCGGCGCGACCGACCACGCGCTGTTCGAGCCGCCGCACGACGAGGAGTAGCCGCGCGCCGCCGTGGCAGGATGAGCGCCATGCTCGACGACGCCGACACCAAGGCCGTGCTGTCCGCCGCGCTCTCCGGGGGCGGTGACTTCGCCGAGGTGTTCGCCGAGACGCGGCGCGGCCGCAATCTCCGACTCGACGACGGCAAGATCGAGGAGCTCGTGTCCGGTCGTGACCGCGGCGCCGGCATCCGGGTGCTGCGCGGACGGCAGACCGCCTACGCCTACACGAACGTGCTGACGCGGGAGGCGCTCGTCGATGCTGCGAGGGTCGCGGCGGCGGCGATCCAGGGGCAGGCCCAGACCCGGGTGGCCGATCTCACGACGGCGACGCCGGCGGTCACCCACCCCGCGGAGCGCGACCCGCTCGCCGCCGACCGGCCGGCGCTCGTCCGGATCGTCCAGACCGCGGACGACGCGGCCCGCGGGGTTGACGGCGCGGTCCGGCAGGTCACCGTCCTCTACGCCGACGCGACCCAGGACCTGTACATCGCGAACTCCGAAGGGCACCGGTCCACCGAGCAGCGGGTGCGCACCCGGCTGGTCGCCCAGGTCGTCGCCGCGCGCGACGGCGTCGTCCAGACCGGCTTCGAGGGCCCCGGCGACGCGGTCGGCCACGAGCTGTTCGACCGCCACCCCCCAGACCAGGTTGGTCGGCTCGCCGCCGAGCGCGCGGTCGTGATGCTCGATTCGGTGCCCGCGCCGGCGGGGGAGCTCCCGGTCGTCCTGGCTGCCGGCGGCGGCGGTGTGCTGTTCCACGAGGCCTGCGGCCACGGGATGGAGGCGGACATCGTCGCGAAGGACGCGAGCGTCTACGCCGGCCGGCGCGGCGAGCGGCTCGGCACGCCGATCTTCACCGGCGTCGACGACGCCACCGTGGCCGGCGGCTGGGGGAGCTTCAGCTTCGACGACGAGGGGACGCCGGCGCAGCGCACGGTGCTGTTCGACCGGGGCGTCTGCACCGACTACATGAGCGACCGGATCCGGGCGGCGCAGCTCGGCATCGCCGCCTCGGGCAACGGCCGGCGCCAGTCGTACGCGCACCTGCCCATCCCGCGGATGACGAACTCGTTCATCCTGCCCGGGGAGGACGACCCGGACGAGATCGTCCGCAGCGTCGCCAACGGCGTCTACTGCAGGTCGCTCGGTGGCGGGCAGGTCGACCCCGCCTCGGGCGACTTCGTGTTCGGCATCACCGAGGCGTACCTCATCCAAGACGGCGAGGTCACGACCCCCGTCCGAGGCGCCAACCTCGTTGGCGACGGCCCCACCGTGCTGGGGCGGGTCGACGCGCTCGGGACCGACTTCGAGACGCGGCAGGGCATCTGCGGCAAGGAGGGCCAGGGGGTGCCGGTCGCGTTCGGCACCCCGACCCTGCGGATAAGTCGGATCACGGTCGGGGGCACGGGGTGAAGGATCTCCAGCAGCTGCTCGACGGCATCGTCGACCGGGCCGGCCCCGGCGAGCACGTCGAGGCGTACGGCGTGGACGAGACCGACACGACCGTCAAGGCCTATGACGGCGAGGTCGAGGCGCTGTCCTCGGCACGGACCAGGGGCGTCGGGGTGCGCGTGATCAGCGGCGGGCGGGTCGGCTACGCCTACACCGCCGACCTCGGCGAGGCGGCGCTGGCCGAGACCCTCGACGAGGCGCGGGCGAACGCCTCCGTGTCCACGCCCGACGAGGCGAACGTGCTCCCGCGGCCGGACCGTGACCGGCCGCCCGCTGACATGCCGGGCCTGTACGACCCCGCGTTCGAGGAGGTGCCGGCACAGGCGAAGGTCGACGCCGCCCTCGCGCTCGAGGCGGCCGCTCGCGGCGCCGGCCCGCCCGTCAAGGGCGTCGACAGCGCGACGTACGGCGACGGCGTCCGGACCGCGGCGATCGCATCGACGACCGGTCTGCGCGGGTCGTACACCCGGTGCGACGCCTACGTCGTCGTGGAGGTGCTGGCCGAGGCCGACGGCGCGAGCACCAGCGCCTACGGCCTGGACATGGGACGGCTGCTGCGCGACCTGGACCTGGAGGCCGCCGCCGCCGAGGCCGTCCTGCGCGCGACACGGCTGCTCGGCGGGCGCAAGCCCGCGAGCGCCAAGGTCCCGATCGTGTTCGACCCGTTCGTCACCGCGTCGTTCCTCGGCGTCCTCGCCGGCGCGTTGACCGCCGAGTCCGTGCAGAAGGGCCGGAGCCTGTTCGCCGGCCGCGTGGGCGAGCGCGTCGGCGGGGTGCACCTGACGCTGGTCGACGACGGCAGCCTGATGGAGGGTCCCGCCGCCGCGCCGTGGGACGGCGAGGGCGTCGCGACCGGCCGCACACCCCTGATCGAGGACGGGGTCATCTCGGGGTGGCTGCACAACAGCTACACCGCCGCCAAGGACGGCACCGCCAGCACGGGCAACGCCAGCCGGGCGGGCTTCAAGAGCCCACCGGGCGTCGCCCCGACGAACCTCTTCCTCGCGCCCGGCGACGAGGATCAGCAGGCGCTGCTCGCCCGCGCCGGGACCGGCTTCTACTGCCAGCAGGTCATGGGCATCCACTCCGGGGCGAACCCGATCAGCGGCGACTTCAGCGTCGGCGCCGCAGGCCTGATGATCCGCGACGGCCAGCTCGCCGAGCCGGTCCGCGAGGCGGTGATCGCCGGCACCATCCCCGAGATGCTCACCGGCCTCGGCGCGGTCGGCTCCGACCTGCGCTTCCTGCCCTTCGGCGGCGGGATGGGCGGCGCCACCCTGCTGATCGAGGGCATGACGCTGGCCGGAGGCTAGGACCTACGATGGGGGCGATGAGCGCGGCCGCCACGCCGGTTCCGACCGGCATCACCTGGGAGGAGTTCCTCGAGCTCCCCGACGACGACGTCTACCGTCACGCCGAGCTGATCGACGGGGAGGTCGTCCTGAATCCGCCCGTACCCCTCAACCAGCAGGTGATCATGCGTCTACTGGGTGCGATCGACGCCTGGACGCAGGCCGGTGAGGGCCGCGGGGAAGTCACCTTCGACCCCGCCGTGCAGATCACCGCCAATAGCGACTATCTCCCGGACGCCGCCTGGTACCCGCCAGAGCGGTGCGCTCCGCCCGGGCAGCCGCCGGCATGGAGCGGACCACCCGCGCTCGCGGTCGAGGTCTCGCCGAGCACCCGCACGCTGGACCTCTTTCGCAAGCAGACCGACTACGCCCGCGTGGGCGTCACCGAGTTCTGGCTGATCGACCCGCGTGAGCCCGCCGCCATGATCCACCGGAAGCCGGCCGACGGGTCGACGACGTTCGCCCCGCCCGTCGACGTCGGCCCGGGCGGCGTCCTGTCGAGCCCGCTGCTGCCCGGCTTCGAGGTCGCCCTGGAGCGCCTGGTCCACCGCTGACGGCCGGCCGTGGCGGGCTTGCCTCCTCCTCCGGTTCGGCCGCCGGCGGCGGCGCATGGGCCAGGAGCACCCGCCCGAGGGCGAGGCCCTCGGTCGCGGGACCGACCTCGTCGACGGCCAGCGCGAGCAGGGCCGCGACCGCGGAGCCGTCCTGGCGCACCTGGAGGACCGCCCGGGAGCGCGCGACCAGGCGGGACGGCTCGCTGCCAGCGCCGAGCACCCACACGTCGACCCAGCCGCCCGGGGTGACCCGCCAGCCGGGCTCGACCGGGACGGGCACCGCCCGCAGCGACCTGGGCAGCCCGGCGGCGGGTCCGCGCGCGTCCAGGTGGCTGTCGGTGAGCACCGCCCCCTCGGGCAGAGCCAGTGCGAGCACGGCGCCGTCGGGTGCGTCGAGGGCGGCGCGGGGCGGCACCGCCGCCGGCGGGAGGCGGACCCGCTCGAGCCCCTCGACGGTCGCGCCGACCGCCAGGTCGGTGGTCGCGCGGAGGACGGTCACGGGCGCGCCGCCCCAGCGGGTCTCCGCGGCCTGGATCCTGCCCTGCGACCATGCCGCGCCCGCGCACAGCAGCAGCAGGAGCAGGAGGCCGCGCATGCGGGGCGGCACCCGGGCCCACCGCTCCGAGACCGCGTCCAGCGGGCGGGGCAGGGCGAGGGCCGGCCCGCGGACGAGCCCCGCCAGCCGGCCCGGGCGCCGTCGGTCTGCCATGCCCGCACCATCGCGCACCCGGCGGCTTGGCGCAGCCCGCGGACCGCCGGTCCTGTGGACGAACCGCGACGGAGGCCGGGCGGAGGGACGGATGGGGCCCCGTCAGGCCCGCATGCGGGCAGAGGGACGGATCAGGCCCGTCAGGCCCCCATGCGGGCGGAGGGACGGATGGGGGCCCTTCAGGCCTCCATGCGTGCGCCGGTGAGCGCCCGCAGCGCGGGCCGGTCCGCCGAGAGCGGCAGCTTCGGGACGATCGCGAACAGCAGCTCCCGCAGCTTGGCGTTGTTCGCCTGGAAGACCTCGATCACCGCCGCGTGGGAGACCGGCTCCACGTCGGGATCGTCCTCGAGCCCCGCGTCGTAGTCGGTGATCAACGAGATGTTGAGCGCCGCCATTTCGAGCTCGCGGGCGAGGATCACCTCGGGGTACTGGGTCATGTTGATGACCTCCCACCCCATCGCCGAAAACCACTTGGACTCCGCCTTCGTCGAGAAGCGGGGCCCCTGGATCACCACGACCGTGCCGCGCTCGTGGACGGCGATGCCGAGGCCCTTCGCCGCGCCGATCGCCACCTGGCGCATCTCGGCGTCGTAGGGGTCGGCGAACGACACGTGCGTGGACATCGGCCCGTCGTAGAACGTGTCCACCCTGCCGCTGGTGCGGTCGATGACCTGGTCGCAGATCACGAACGAGCCCGGCTCGACGGCCTTCTGCAGGCTGCCGGCGGCGCAGGGCAGGATCAGGTCGCTCGCGCCGAGGTGCTTCATCGCCCAGACGTTCGCGCGGTAGTTGATGCGGTGGGGCGGCAGTTCGTGACGGGGGCCGTGCCGCGGCAGGAATCCGACGGCCCGCCCGGCGATCTCCCCGACGACGACCGGCGCCGACGGAGCGCCGTAGGGCGTGTCGACCGTCACCTCGCGAGCGTCGTCCAGGAACCGGTAGAACCCCGAGCCGCCGAAGATGCCGACCTGGATCTGCTGCTCGCTCACGTCTCGCCTCTCGGTCTCCGCAGTTCGCGGGACCCCGCGGGGGTCCCGGGCGCAGTGTAGGAGCGCGCGCCGGGACTGGGCCTCAGGCGGACTCGGCGGCCGGCGCGGGGGCCTTGTTGTCCGCCTTCTTCGCGGGCTTGTCCGACCGCTTGTCGCCCGCGACCGCGCTGTCGCCCTTGCGCTTTCCCCCGGACTTGTCGCCCGCGTCCCCGTCCCCCGCGGCCTTCGCCGCAGCCCCGTCCCCATCCGTCTTGTCGGCCCCGGACGCGGTCGACGGCGCACTCCGCGAGTCCGTCACGTAGTAGCCGGATCCCTTGAAGATGATCCCCGCGGCACTGAACACCTTGCGGAGCCGCCCGCTGCAGATCCCGCACGTCGTCAGCGGCCCGTCCCGGAACGACTGGACGACCTCGACGTGCTCGCCGCAGTCGCGGCAGGCGTACTCGTACGTGGGCATGCGGTTCACTTTCCTGGCATGGCGACGATGACCTCTCAAGTATGCCTCGAACCGGGGTCGTTCCCACCCGCGCCGCCTCCAGCCCGGTACACCGCCTCCTCGGTGACGACGACGTCGACCCGGCGGTCGTGGGGTTCGGTGGGGACCGCGTCCACGAGCTGCCGTTCGAACGCGACGCCCACGACGGGGACGCCCGGCCGGAGCTCCGCGAGCAGCCGGTCGAAGTGGCCGCCGCCGTACCCCAGCCGGTGGCCCGTGCGGTCGAACGCGACGCCCGGCGTCACGACCGCCTCCAACCGGTCGGGTCGGGCGGGGCGGCGGCGGCCTGCCCGCGGCTCGCGGACGCCGCGCCATCCCGGGGCGAGGTCGGCGGCGAGGTCGCGGACCCGGGCGATGCCGAGGGACGGCCCGTCGACCCACGGCAGGAAGACGCCGACCCCGGCGTCGAGGAGGCGCTGCAGCCAGGGATCGAGATCGACCTCGGCCCCGAAGGCGGCGTAGGCGAGCACCGCGCGCGCGTCCGCGAGCTCGGGCAGTTCCCCAACCCGTCGCCTGATCTCGGCCGCGGCGGCCGCCCGCTGCGGGCCGGGGATCGCCCCGCGGACGGTGAGCAGGCTGGCGCGCAGGGTCGCCTTGGTCGGGTTGTCCGCCACTCCTGCGTACCTCCTGTGATCATTCGCTTACGCAGCGTGATAGGGTCCAAGTTTGTGAGCGTGACCGTACGGGGAGCGGCGAGCGTGCAAAGGCGTCGCGTCGGCGGCTCAGGCTTCTAGCGTGGTCAGGGGGTGTCATCATGCCCGGAGTGGGTCTCCGCGCTCGGCTTGCGCTCTTCTTCGTCGCGATCACGGTCGTGCCGCTGACGGTGGCGGTGGTCGGGCTCCAGCTTCAGATCCGGGAGGAGTCCCGCGAAGGAGCCGCTGACGAGCTCCGCCTCGTGGAGTTGAGCGCCTCGGCGCTCGTGGAGGCCGAACGACGCCGGGCCGGCGATCTCGCGGACGACCTGCTGGCGCCCGACACGACCGGCACCGCCGGGGGCACAGGCCTGGCCGCGGCGCTGGCCGCGGCCGACACCGACGCCATCCAGGCCTGGCTCGAAGGGGTGCTGCCCGACCTTGAGAACAGTCGCGCCGACCTGGTGGTCGTCGCGGGTCCGGACGGGGCACTGCTCGGCTCGGTGGCATCCGAGCCAGAGTTCGCCCCAGGCGTCGACGTCCGCCCCGCCCCGGCCGCGATCGCCGAGGCCGTCCGGACGCGGGTGCCCCCCGCCGGGGTGCTCCTCGAGACCCGCGAGATCCGGGCCGGGGGCAACGAGGGGGCGGTGCTCGGTTACCTGATCTCTGGACTCTGGGCGGATCGGCAGCTCCTGGATCTGTTGCGCGTGCCGGTCGGGACGGCCTTCCTCGCGGGGGAGGAGGTCCTCGCCGCCGATGGGGGGACCATTGCCTCGCTGCCGCAAGGTCCCCTCCCCGACCAGGGGGACATCGGGCCGGTGACGGTCGACGGCGGCGACGCGCTCGCGGCGGTGATCCCCCTGGGGTCGGCGGCCGGCGGTGACGTGGGAGGCAGCCCGTCGTCGCTGCTGCTCTGGTCGCCGCTGCCGGTGTCGCCCTACGGCCCGGGGCTCGTGCTCGCGCTGCTGGCCATCGTGGTCATCGTCTCCGGAAGCGTGGGCTGGATCCTCGCCGGCGGGGTGGTGGCGCCGGTCCGCCGGGCGGCGGACGTCGCGCGCGCCGTTGCCGGCGGGGACCTCCAGCAGCGGCTCGCGCCCTCGGGCGGCAGGGAGCTCGCCGACCTCGCCACCGCGCTGAACACCATGGCCGCCGTGCTGTCCGACCGCCTGGCGGAGCTGCAGCGCAGCAAGGAGGAGCTGCGCGGCTCGCTGTCGCGGCTGGGCCAGACGCTGTCGTCCAGCCTCGACCTGAACCGCACGCTGGCCGTGATGGTCGAGACCGTGATGATCACGCTGTCGGCCGACCGGGCCGTGCTGATGCTTCTCACGCCCGAGCGGGACGCCCTCTACGTGAAGGTGGGTCGCGGGATCGGCTCGCCCGTCCGCCGCCTGGCGCTGGGGGAGGGCCTCGCCGGCTGGGTCGCGCGGACCGGCACACCCGTGCGGCTGCCCGACGATCGCAGCGCGGCGCCGCCTCCCGCCGAGGGCGAGCTCGCGGGCCCGCACCAGCTGGCGGTGCCGCTGCTCGGGAGGGGCCAGGCCATCGGTGTCCTGTCGCTCGTGCGCGACGAGGGTGGGCTGCCCTTCACCCAGGACGACCTCGAGACGATCTCGAGCTTCGGGACGCAGGCCTCCGTCGCCATCGAGAACGTGATGCTGCACCAGGAGGCCCGCCGGCTGTCGGTCACGGACCCGCTGACCGGGCTGTGGAACTTCCGGTACTTCCAGATCCAGGCGGACCGGGAACTGGAGAGCGCCTCGCGGTCGTCCCGGCCGCTGTCGCTCGTCATCCTCGACATCGACAAGTTCAAGCACGTCAACGACACCCAGGGCCATCAGGTCGGCGACGAGGTCCTGATCGAGGTCGCGCGGCGCATCCGCGACTCCACCCGCGTGCCCGACGTCGTCGCCCGGTACGGCGGGGAGGAGTTCGTCGTCCTGCTGCCGGGCACGGGGCTGGACGGGGCCGTCGCCACCGCCGAACGGATCCGGCTCGCCGTCTACGGCGATCCTGTGGTCGTCGATCTTCCCAGCGACGGGGATGCTGTGGGGCCGCTCCAGGTGTCCTGCAGCGGCGGGGTCGCGTCCTTCCCCGACCACGGGCGGACGGTCGCCGGCCTGCTGCGGACGGCGGACGCGGCCATGTATCTCGCCAAGACCCGCGGGCGGAATCGGGTGTTCGCGGCGGGCTCCGCGGGCATCGTCGCGCCCGGGGAGACCGGCGCATCGCGGTCCCAGGCCTAGGATCCGGGTCGCGCGACGCGCGCGTCCGGCTCCCACGAGAAAGGAACCACTGTGCGAGCGCACAAGGCGGTGATCCCGGCAGCCGGCCTGGGAACGCGGTTCCTGCCGGCCACGAAGGCCCAGCCCAAGGAGATGCTGCCGATCGTCGACAAGCCCGCGATCCAGTACGTGGTCGAGGAGGCGGTCACGGCGGGGCTCGACGACGTCCTGCTCGTGACCGGTCGTGGCAAGCGCGCGCTGGAGGACCATTTCGACCGGGCGGTGGAGCTCGAGCGCCAGCTCGCGAACGCCGGCAAGGAGGACCTGCTCGCGGCCGTCCGCGCGGTGTCCCAGCTCGCGGCCGTCCACTACGTTCGCCAGGGCGAGCCGCTCGGCCTCGGTCACGCCGTGGGCTGCGCGCGGCAGCACGTCGGCAGCGAGCCCTTCGCCGTGCTGCTCGGCGACGACCTGATCGGGGACCAGGAGCGGCTGCTGTCGAAGATGGTCGGCCTGTGCGACGAGACGGGACGCAGCGTGATCGCGGTCATGGAGTTCGGCGACTCCGAGCTCGGCAAGTACGGCGTCATCGCCGGGGAACCCGACCCCGACCACCCAGACGTCTACCGCGTGACCGACATGGTCGAGAAGCCGGGCAAGGCCAACGCCCCGTCCAACCTGTGCATCATCGGCCGCTACGTCCTCACGCCGGACATCTTCGACCACATCGTCGGGACGCGCCCCGGCCGCGGCGGGGAGATCCAGCTGACGGACGCGATGAAGGCGCAGGCGCGCGAGGAGCCGATCCGGGCGATCAGGTTCTCGGGCGTGCGCTACGACGTCGGCAGCAAGCAGGACTACCTTCGGGCCACCGTCGAGCTGGCGGCACGACGGCCGGACCTCGGTCCCGCGTTCCGCGACTTCCTCGTCGACTTCGTCAAGGAGCTGTAGCCGGTGGCGGCGGTGCCCCGGGCGGCGCACGAGTCGGACGCGCACGCCGGCCACGTCCACCACGTCGATCCCGCCGAGCTCGTCCCGCTCGAGCGGTACCGCCAGCACGTGCTCGGCCGCATCCTGCCCCTGGAACCGGTCGCGCTGGACCTGCTCGAGGCGCACGGCTGCGTCCTGGCCGAGGACGTCGTGGCCGCCGCCGACGTGCCGGCGTTCGTGAATTCCGCGATGGACGGGTACGCGGTCCGGGCGGGGACGACCGTGGACGGCGCGGATCTTGAGCTGGTCGGCGAGATCGCGGCCGGCGCCGGGCGGCTGGTCGACCCGGGGCCCGGCCAGGCGGTCCGCATCATGACAGGGGCGCCGCTCCCGCCGGGCGCGGACGCGGTGGTGCCGGTCGAGGTCGCCGACGAGGCGGACGGGCGCGTGCGGCTCCGGGCCGTGCCGCGGGCGGGTGAGAACGTCCGAGCGGCGGGCGAGGACGTGCGGGCGGGTGCCACGGTCCTTTCCGCCGGGACGAGGCTGGGAGCCGCGGACATCGGCCTGTGCGCCACCGTCGGGCGCGCACGCGTCCTCGTCCGGCCACGGCCTCGGGTCGTCGTGATGTCCACCGGGGACGAGCTCGCCGAGCCCGAAGGGCCGCTCGCGGCGGGTCAGATCCGCGACTCGAACTCCTACACGCTGACGGCGCTGGCACGTGAGACCGGCGCGGTCGCGTCACGCCGGGCGATCGTGCCCGACGACCATGGAGCGCTCACGGAGGCGTTCGACGGCGTCGCCGCCCGGGCGGACGTCCTCGTGACCACCGGTGGGGTGAGCGCCGGGCGGTACGACCTGGTGAAGCGGGTACTCGCGGAGATGGGCGACGTCCGCTTCTCGAAGGTGGGGATGCAGCCGGGAATGCCGCAGGCATTCGGCTTCGTCTCCGGACGGTCGGCGCGGCCGCTGGCCTGCTTCGGGCTGCCAGGCAACCCGGTCAGCGCCTACGTCAGCTTCGAGGTGTTCGTGCGCCCCGCCCTCCGCCTCCTCCAGGGCCGGCGGGACCTGCAGCGGCCGATGGTCACCGCCGTGCTTGACGAGGCCGTGCGCAGCCCGGAGCACAAGGTCTCGTTCCTGCGCGTCGCCCTGCACCGCGCGGACGACGGCTGGCGCGCCCGGCCGACGGGGGCGCAGGGCAGCGGCCTGCTGACTTCGGTGGTCGCGGCAGACGGGCTCGCCGAGATCCCGGCCGACCGGACGAGCGTGGACGCGGGGGAGCCCGTGGTCGTCCACCTGCTGGTGGATCCGACGTGAGCGAACGCGAGCTCACGCACCTCGACGCGCAGGGCAACGCCCGCATGGTCGACGTCGGCGACAAGGGTGTCACCCGGCGCGAGGCGGTGGCGCGCGCACGTCTGCGGCTGTCCCCGGCCGCTGCCGCGGCGCTGGCGGAGGGTCGACTGCCGAAGGGCGATGCGCTCCCGGTCGCACGGATCGCCGGAATCCTCGCGGCCAAACGGACCCCAGAGCTCATCCCGCTCTGCCACACCGTCGCCATCGCGTCGGTGGGCGTCGAGGTCGACGTCGACGTCGACGCCGGCTGCGCCACGGTGACGGCCACGGTCGCGGCCGCCGACCGGACCGGGGTGGAGATGGAGGCGCTGGTCGCGGCCAGCATCGCCGCGCTGACGCTGTACGACATGGTGAAGGCCGTGGAGCGCGGCGCCTTCGTCGAGCGGGTCGAACTGGTGTCGAAGACCGGTGGGGTGCGCGGCGACTGGCGGCGCGCCGGGGAGGCGCCGTAGATGCTGGCCGCCGTCGTCACCGTGTCGACGCGGGCGGCCGCCGGGGTCTACGGCGACGACGCCGGGCCCGCGGTGGCGGCGGTGCTGCGCGCGGCCGGCTTCGACGTGGGCGAGGTGGTCGTGGTCCCGGACGGACGCGCCGGCGTGGGCCGGGCGATCGTCGACGCCTGCGTCGGGGCCGACCTGGTCGTGACGAACGGCGGCACGGGCCTGCACCCGCGGGATCTGACGCCGGAGGCGACCCGCGACGTCGTCGACCGTCTCGCGCCCGGATTCGCCGAGGCGATGCGGGCCGCGTCGCTGGCGGTGACGCCGAGGGCGATGCTGTCGCGGGGGGTCGCGGGCGTCCGCGGGCGCACGCTCGTGCTGAATCTCCCCGGATCTCCGAAGGCCGCGGTCGAGAACCTCCAGGCCGTCGTGGGAGTCCTGCGCCACGCCGTGGACCAACTCGGTGGCGGTGACCACCCGCGCCCCGACGGGGGACCTACGGGGTAAATCACACGGTTGAGGTTATGGTCGGCGCCCATGAGCGCCGTGGTCGTCGCCTTGCTGGGGGGCTTGTGGGCTTCGATACTGCTCCCAGGCGCGCTCCAGGCGCGCCGCGAGAACCGTCCCATCAGCTCCGTCCATTCTTTCGAGCGCAGTATGAGCATGCTTGCGGGGCCCGCTAGGTCGCCCTCGGGGCGGCGGGTCCTCGTCCTCAACCATCCCGCCACCGTCGCCGGCAAGGGGTCGCGCGCGCGGACGGCCCGGCGTCGCCGGACCGCGCTCGCGCGGCTGGCCCTGGCGGTCCTGGCGACCGGTGCGCTGGCCGCCGTCCTCGGCGGTCTCGCCTGGCTGCTCTTCGCAGCCGCGGTGCTGGGTCTGGGGCTGTACGTGCTGCTCCTCGCCGAGGCACGGGCCCGCGAGGTCGAGCGCCGGCGGAAGGTCCGGGCGATCCGCCCGCCGGCGCGCCGCGTGTCGGCCACGCGGCCGGCGCCCCCCTCCGCGCGACGCGGCGTGGTTGCGGACGCGGCGCCCGTCCGTCCCCGCCGCCGCGCCGGCTGACGCCCCGCATGCTGGACCTGACCGCCGTGGCCCAGGCGGTCCACCGCCGGCTCGAGGCGAAGCACGATGCCCGCGAGCGCGCCCTGCGTGAGTCGCGCGCCGCCATCCGGCACTCCGCGAACGCCATCCGCGCGGCCCATCGGGGCGAGGTTGACGAGGCCACGGGGCTGCTCGCCGACGCCGAGCGAGCCCTGACCTCCGCCCGCGACGCCTGTGCCGGTCAGCCGGAGGTCGAGCACGCCGGGTTCCTGCGCGACGCCGAAAAGGAGTACGCCGAGGCCCGCACGACGCTCGCCATCGTCACCGGCGCGCCGCTCCCGGGCCCCGACGAGCTCGGCCTGTCCGACGCCGCCTGGCTCAACGGGCTGGCGGAGACGGTCGGCGAGCTGCGCCGGCATCTGCTGGACGTCCTCCGCGCGGGCCGGCTCGGCGAGTGCGAGGCCCTGCTGGGGACGATGGATGACATCTACGCGCTGCTCGTGACCATCGACTTCCCCGACGGGGTCACCGGCGGCCTGCGCCGCTCGACGGACGTCGCGCGCTCGATCATCGAACGCACCCGCGGTGACCTCACGACCGCGCTCGTCCAGGCGCAACTCCGCGACGCGCTCGACGCCCACCGCCGCGACCTGCTGGGCAGCTGAGCCCGCCGCGGCGCCCTGCTACCATTGCCCGGCCCCGGCACCCTGCCGCGGGGGGCTGTAGCTCAATTGGTAGAGCGCCTCGGTCGCATCGAGGAGGTCAGGGGTTCGATTCCCCTCAGCTCCACAAGACTTCCGTATTCGAACCGAGGCATGCCGAAGAGGATGTCGAAGGGCGGGCGGAGGTCGTACTCGACGATCTTGCCGTCCCGCACGGCAAGGCGGCTGAACACGGCGGTGTCCAACAGCCGTCGGGCCTTGTCGCCGACGCGGGCGTAGGCGTTGCCGCAGTTGCTGGTGATACGCATGGCGACGTTGAGCGTTTCCTGCCACTCGTGCAGGTGCGCATCGACGGTGGCGAGGCGGTCTTCGACATCGCGGACGTCGCGGCCGATGCGGTCCTGCTCGCCCTTGAGCATGGTCACATCGATGGCGATGGCGTAGTAGGAGTCGAGCAGTTTGCGGCGTTCGCCTTCGAGCTTGGTCAGCTTGCGGGTCTGGAATGTCGAGGCGGCCTGGTCGTGGTGCTGCCACGTGTGGAGGGTCATGGCGCGGTCGAGCCCGGCGGCGCGGGCGCGTTGCGCGGCGCCGGTGCGGTCACGACGGTCGATCTCGTCGGCGAGGACGAGTTCGAGGAACGCGGCGTGGCCGAGCTGGTTGTGCTTGGCCAGCAGCAGGCGTTCGGGGAGGGCGTCGAGCATCTTGCCGAGCTTGAGGCGGCGCAGGACCTGCCGCAGCTCGGGGGTGACGGTGGGGGCGGGGGCGGCGCTCACGCGTTGACGTCCTCGTGGTCGTCGGGCAGCCGCCAGGCGTCTGGGTGCCAGGGGGTGTGCTTGCGGGCATGGGCGGCCTGGTGTTGGGCTTCCACCTGGCTGGCGCTGCCGGTGGACGGGGACACGCCGTGGACGTCGCGCACGTGCGCGCACAGCGCGGAGCAGGCGGCGCGCAGCCGGTCGAGCTCGGTCAGAATGGCCACCTCGTGGCCGCCGGCGGGGCGGTGCACGGCGAACTCGTCGGGGTCGCGGGCGAACCGGCCGGTCAGGACCGTGCCGGGCAGCGCCAGCTGCTGATCGCCGGCGCGTTCGGTGCCGCGCTCGAGCATGCGGCCGATCAGCGCGACGTTGACGGCCTCGGCGTCCAGCGCGCGGCGGCAGGCGTCGTCGACCCGCTCGGCGCCCCACTTGGCGACCAGGCCGAGCAGCCGGTACACCTGCCGCATCCGGGTCCACGGCAGCGGCACCTCCAGCAGCGCGGCGGCGTAGGCGCCGACCGCCTCGCCGTGGCGGGCGGCCTTGGCGAGCAACAGGTCAAGGTCGCGCAGCGCATACGCGGTCTTGTCCCCCGGCAGGTCGTCGGGGTCGGTGGAACGCTTGCCCGACGGCATGCGCGGGTGGACCTTGACGACCTGGCCGCGGTGGCTGATGCGCACCAGTTGGGAGTCCGCGCGCACGTCCACCCGGCAGCCGATCAGCGCGCCCGGCACCGAGTACAGCGCGCGGGCGACCTCGACGTGATGGTCGCGGTGGACCTTGGGGGTGCGGTAGACCGGCAGGTCGTAGGCCTCGGTGGGGGCGGGCAGCAACCGCGGCTGCTCGTGGGTGATGAACTCCTCCAGCGGGCGCGCCTGGGTGGTGCCGTGGATGCGCATCCCCGCCTTGTCCACACACCAGCGTTCGGCGTGGCGCCGGGCGTGGTCGAGGTCGCGGAACTCCTCACCGGCGAACATGCTGCCCCGCACGTAGCTCACGGTGCGCTCCACGCGCGGCTTGTCCTGCGGGCGGCGCACCCGAGCCGGGTCGATCACGAACCCGCGCGACTGGGCGTACTCGACGAACGCGTCGGTGAACCGCGGCGCGGTCGCGTCGGCCTTGGCCACCACCGGCGACAGGTTGTCGGGGATGATCACGCCGAACACGCCGCCGAAGAACTTCCACGCCGCCTCGCAGCCGGCGATCACGTCGGCCAGCGTCTCGTGGTGGGTCAGCCACACGAACGTGTGGCGGGAGAACACCGCGGTGAAGATCAGCGCGCGCACCAGCCGACGCCGGCCCGTGGCCGCCTCCGACAGACAGCCCATGCGGCCGAAGTCGACCTGCACCTCCCCGCCGGGGCCGCCGTCGGCCACCCGCACCGTCGGCTCCTTGCGGCGGTGCCCCAGCTCCTCGACGCAGAAGCGGTGCAACGTCCGCTCCGGCACCACCACACCGCGGCGGGCCAGCAGATCGACGACCTTGACCACCGGCACATCCGCCTTCAGCCACGCCTTGATGCGGTCACGCTCGGCGTCGCAGCGTTCCCACGCCGCGCCGCGGCCGCGGGGCCGGGACGGGCGGACCGCCTCCACCACCGCGTCCAACAGCTCGTCGGTCAGCTGCTCCTGGCCGCCGTCACGCACCACACCGGCAGCCTCGGCCGCCTCCAAATACCGGCGGAT
>Ga0136613_10000732_pt1 | contig 15796 bp, 15 predicted proteins | sample AntDrymUQ2722106_2_FD_106649 | JGI IMG/M metagenome (GOLD analysis project Ga0136613, IMG submission 106649) | Polar desert sand microbial communities from Dry Valleys, Antarctica - metaG UQ272 (21.06) | ecosystem: Environmental > Terrestrial > Soil > Desert | place: Antarctica: Dry Valley... | reverse complement strand
TGAGCGCGTAGTAGATGACCCACTCGCCGGTGAAGCGGACGAAGTCCATGCGCCGCTCGTGCGATCGGGTCATGCCGCCCATGTACGGGTAGGCGACTGCGAACCACAGCACGACGGGCAGATGGAGCGCGACGAGGGGCTCAGTGGCCGAGCCCGCACGGTACGGGTAGAGGTTGACCACGAGCGCAACGAGCACGAACGGCGCGGCCGTTAGCACCCATCGCCGGGCGTCGAGCTGTCGTCGGCGGGCAAAGTACCCAGCGAGGAACGGGAACACGAACAGACTGATGTTCCGCAGCAGCCACCCTGGTCCCTCTTCCGGGAACTGAGCAGCGAGGCGTGCGACCTGGATCGCGACGGCCGCAGCCAGGGCGAAGACGAGCGCCTCGAACCACCTGCTGGACGGGCGCGCTGGCTCGTCCTCATCGCTCAGGACGAGCTGCTTCCACAGCCGGCCGCTGTGCTCGCGCGCGAACTCTCGGGACAGGCTGTCGAGGTCCCCCATCCGCTTTACGGCAACGAGAAACGCCTCATCGGCTGTGAGGCCGGCCGCGTCCAGCTCGGCGATCTGGTCGCGAAGATGAGCGTCTAGCTCATCAACGTCGCGGCCGTTGACGGCCGGGGCCTTCGCGACGTAGGCTCGCCACTCGGCGATCTGTGCCTCCACGCCATCCATGGGTCACGCCTCACCGAGTGCCGTCGGCAGCCAACCGGAGCCTCGCCAGACGTCACCCAATGCACGCGTGACGGTTACCCACTGCCGTTGCTGCTCCGCGAGCGCTGCTCGCCCGTCGTCGGTGATCACGTAGTACCTGCGGCGACGTCCCTCGGGCGGCGTCCGCCACTCCGTCGTCACGTACCCGAGCCGGAGGAGGCGATGGAGCAACGGATAGAGCATCCCGTCGGTCCACTCAAGCTCACCCCCGGAAAGCTCACGGACACGCTTGAGGATCGCGTAGCCGTAGCTCTCACCCTGGGCCAGGATCGCGAGCACGAGCGGCGTCGCCGAGGCCGCGACCAAGTCCTTGTTGATGTTCACGCCCGCCCTCCCATGGATCGAAGCCATATGCATAGTAGCACGATGTATAGCGCCGCCCACGCGGGCGGCCGATCCTCGTGGTCGTTGCCGGGGGCGCGACGCTCGGTCGCGGGCGCGTTGCCCCGCGTGGTGCGGGACGCTAGGGTCACGCGGGGTATGCGTCTGACCTCGCGCACCGCGTTTGCGCTCGCGGCCTTGGCCGCGATGGCGCTCGTGCTCGCCGTTCCGGCGTTCGCGCTCGGCGCCGCGCCGACGTTGTTGCTCACGTTGTTCTTGAGCGCCGGCTGGCACCCTGGTGAGCACACGATCGCTCGCTGGCGCGAGCGTCGCCAACCGGCCCGTCCGCGCCGGACCGTCGACCAGCAGACGCAACCCAGGACCCGCCGGGCTGTGGCTCGCGGCCGGTTGATCATCTGCTTCTCGCTGGCCAACCGGCCTCCGCCGGTTCTCGCCATCTAGCGCCTGATCTCCCTCCCCGGGAGCTGTGGTCGCGACGCCCGCTGCTCGGTCCCGCGTGGTGGTGGCTTGACGTCAGCGTCCTTGAACCACACCCGGAGGGGTGCGTCAGGCCAGCTCGCCGAACCAGCGCGCTTGCGCGCTGATCTGCCCACGCCCCAGGCGCTCACGCCGTCGTGCGGGCACCTCGAGTACCCCCGGTTCCTCTTTCGAAAGAGGCTTTGCTGATGAGCGAGCAGACGTCCCAGAATCCGAAGGCGCGCCGCCAGACCGCGAAGGCGGCGCCGGCGTTGCTGATCACCGCAGCGATGTTCATCGGTGCCGTCGTGACCATCCTGCTGGTCATCTTCGGGCAGTAGCGGTCATGGCCACCGTCCAAGCACCTCCGGAGGATGATGTCCCGTTCGTCAGCGACCAGATCGCAGAGCAAGATCAGCGCGCGGCCGGCGCCGCGGGGCGGCGTCGCAAGCGCCGCGCGGACACGCTGCGCCCGATCCTCTGGCGGCTGCATTTCATCGGCGGCTTTCTGGCCGGGCCGATCGTCATCTCGCTGGCTATCACCGGCATCCTGTTCGCGTGGAACCCGCAGATCGACGACCTGCGCTTCGGTGACGCGATCCGCCGGTCATCGGCGCAGGTCAACTTCTCGCTCGCCGATCAAGTCAAGGCCGCGCAGGCCACGCACCCCGACTGGGGGGTGCATTCCGTGGTGCCGGGTCATGCGGTTGGCGGCAGCGGTGACCTGAACACCGCGGTCCTGATGGACCCGCCGGGCGGTGAGGAGGGCTTCTCCGGGCCGGCCGACGGCGTCAACGTCTACGTCGATCAGGCGACGGGCAGGGTCACAGGGGATGTCTCGGTGACCAAGACATCCGACGCGCTGTTTCGCGGCCTGCATTCCAACTGGCTGCTGGGCGACAAGCCGCGACCGCTGACCGAGCTCGCGGCGGCATGGTTTCTCGTGTCGCTCATGACCGGTCTGTACCTGTGGTGGCCCGGCCTGCGCAAGCGGCGGACGGACGCGTTCGCGCTGCGGCGCAGGCTGCGCGGTCGGCGCCAGAGCAAGGACCGGCACAACATCATCGGCGTGGCGATCGTCGTGCCGATGTTCTTCGTCGCGGTGACCGGCCTGACGTGGACGAACTACACCGGCGATCGCTACGACCAGATCCGCGACGCCGTCTTCACCGTCGCACCGGGCGGCGTCGACACCGCCCTCGGGCAGGGCGCCCCAGCAAGCAGCGCGCTGAAGAACATCGACGTCAGCTACCAGCGAGCCGCCGAAGCAAAGCTGGTCAACCCGCTGCGGATCACGCTGCCGGCCGACGACAAGACCGCCTGGAAGGCCGAGAGCGAGAAGCAGCAGTTCCCGATCAACCGCGACGCGATCACCGTCAACGGCGCCACCGGCGAGGTTCTCAGCCGCTATGACTACAGCAGCGATCACTGGCTCAACAAGCTGCGCACCGCGGGTGTCAGCTTCCACCAGGCCGAGCTCTTCGGGGCGCCGTTGCGGATCTTCATGACGCTGCTGGCCCTGGGCGTGATCGCCGTCGTCGTGTTCGGCTACAAGATGTGGTGGCAGCGCCGGCCGCTCGGCGGGATGGGAGCCCCGCCATCGATCCGCGACTGGGCGCGCAACGCGCCCGTCGGCATGCTGGTGATCGTCGGTCTGCTCGCCTGGCTGCTGCCGACGCTCGGCCTCTCGCTGCTGATCTGGCTCGTGATCGAACGCGCCTGGCTATGGGGACTGATCGCACGCGGCAAACAGGCACCCAAGCGCCCAGCAGGCAGCCGGCTAGCGAGGTACGACGCCACCCTGAAACCCGGGATCGAGGCCTACAAAGCAATCGTCATCGCCACGCTCGGCCTCGCGATGCTGCTCGCGCCGCACATCGGCGACACCGACGAGCAGCTCGACACGATCCCGATGCTGCTGGCCTGGGCCTGGAGTCGCCCGCTCGGCGTCGTGTTCCTGGTCTGCGGACTGATCGGGATGTACGCGATGTACACGACCAACGGCAAGCCCGACCGCGGCGACACACCGATCGCGGCATGACGCGGACCGACCGATCGTCCCCGCCGCCAGCGCGGCGGGGACGAGCCCCAGCACTGGTCGCCGTGCTCGCGGCGGTGATGATCGCCGGCTGCGGGGACCGCGAAACCGTCAGCGCACCGTCCGCGGGCGCAAGCGACGCACCGAGCAGCCCGACGACGGTGACCGGCCGCTTCGCGCTCGTGCCCAAGGCCCCGAACGGATTCGATGAGCTCTCGGGGACGGCGAAGCTGACCCGATCGGCCGATGGCACCGACGCCTCGATCATCCTCTCGGGCCTCAAGCCCAACGCCACGTACGCCTCGCACGTGCACGCCGGCTCATGCGATCAGCCAGACCCAGGCGGCCCGCACTTCAAGTTCGTGCTCGACGGCGCCGACGCGCCGCCCAACGAGATCCACCTGCCGTTCAAGGCCGACGCCACCGGCCACGGAACCGCGGCCGCCCACAACGACAACCCCGTCGCGCTCGGCGAAGGCCGATCAATCGTGATCCACAGGGCCGCAGCCGGCGAGAATGCGGCCGCAGGCGGCGGGCACTCCGTCCACGGCGGCGCCGTCGACGGCGGCCACGACGGCCACGCCCATCCCCCGAAGATCGCATGCGCCCCGCTGCAGCCAACGCGCCGGGCCCACCCCACGCCCGATGCGACAACGCCGCCGTCGACCGATCCCGCCGACCTTGCCGTGGTCGTGAAGGACAACGAGCCCGTCGGCGGCATCCAGTCGCTGACGCTCAACAAGGGCGACCGCGTCCGCTTCACCGTCACGTCCGACAAGCCCGAAGAGGTCCACACCCACGGCTACGACATCTCCGAGCCGGTCGGCCCCGGCAAACCGGCGAAGTTCGACTTCCCCGCCGCGATCGAAGGCATCTTCGAGATCGAACTCGAGGGCGCCGGCGTCCAGATCGTCAAGCTCACCGTCAACCCATAGCGCCGGATCCTGTTCCATCGTTCCCTCACGGGCCGAGCTCACGGCCCGGGCTGACCACGGAGGCGGCGAACGCCCCGGATGCCGTCAAGGCCGCGCGCGGTCCTGAGCGGGACCTCCCCGCCAGCAGAACGGGTACGGGACGCCGGACTCCTCGCGAGGACGCGCGCGCCGCGCCAGGTCCGCCGGTCCCCGCGCCCCAGCAAGTTGCCTCGTGTTGGCAGGCTTCTGGTAAGACAATTTGCTGTTTTCTACAAAATCTTTGCGCGCTTCGCCGCAGCCTGCCGCACCTCGCCAAGCTTGACTATTGGACAGCCGCCAGTAGTACCGTGTCGGTCTCCGACTAGGGGGAGCGGCAGGTATGGAGATGGCTGGTGAGTGCTTTGAGGGGCGGCGCGTTGACCGGGCGGGGATACGGTGAGCCTTCCCCGCGGGATCTTCGGCGCCGACCAGGTCGATGTCGGCTACGAGCCTTGGCAGGCCGTGTGCGCCACGCTCCTGCGGGTGGGGCCGAGCGCACTGGCGCCGCCGGTGCTCAGCGATGACGACGAGCCAGTGGCACTGGCTGTCGGGCAACATCTGGGACGCCAGACCACGCGCAACCCTGGGTGTCTGGACGCACCGCCGCTGCGCGGCTCGGTGAACGGCTTCGTCTGGGGCTACTGCCTGCCGCCAGCAGTGCGTAAATCGGGGTGGATGCAGTTGGCTGATCTCAAACCCGATCTCGCGCTTGAACGGTTGGCCTGCGGGCCTGCAAACGCTGACTTCGATCGCCGACGCCCGCGGGCGTGTGGCGGGCACTGCGACGGGCGCGCACTTCGCGACGTGCATGACGCGTCGGGGCAAGCGGTCGTCACGGCCCGCGAGGTCTACCTGCGCTATGCCCCCGGCAGCACCGCCTTTCGCTACCTCGTCCGCGGTGACACGGTCCGCCGCCTCCGGCGCTCCTCCAACAGGCAATGGACGGCGGTCGAAATCCGGACGGCGCGCTGGACGGCACGCGGCACGCGGGGCTGGCTGTTCTCGAGCACGGCGCGACCCAGCGACAACTGACCCTACAGCCGTGCCGGTCACAGGTCTGACAGTACGATCAAATCGCATCGCCTGTGCGGCCTATCACATGGCTCACCGCCGGGTGTCGGGACACTGCACCTACAGCCGGAGTGATGATGCTGCGGTTCATAGAAAGCAGGATGCCGCATGAGCGCGACCTCGACGATCAGACGTTGCGTTGAGGTGGGGCCTTCGCGTCGATGCCGACGATCATCTTGCCTTTGTGATGAATCCAGGCAGCGGAGGTCCAGATGACAGAATCGTATGTTGACCTCGAGCAGGTCATCGACGAGGTACTGGAAGCCGAGCGCGAAGCCGACGACGTGATCGACGACGCAGTGCAGGACGGCGAAGTCGCCGAGGCCGACGAGGCCGACGCATGCAACGCGCTGGACGGGTTGCCGGACGAGCAACTTGTCCCAGATCTCGACGATGACGCTCTCGCGGTGGCCGGCCTGGTCACGGTCGCCGATCTCGACGGGGTGCCCTTGTTCTATGCGCGAGCGGGTGCGCCGCGGCCACAGAGCTTTGCGATCGAGCGCGGGTTTAGCGATGTGCTCGTCGCGACGGTCAAGTCGGTGCGTTTCCGCGCGCCGCAGGCGTTCGGCGCTCTGGTCAGCATCACCTCGGCCGGCGCGTTTGTGAACAAGCCCGGAGCACACGGCCAGGGTCGCGCCTTTGATCACGACGCATGGACGTTTGAGGACGTCGACATCCGGCCGTTGCGCCAAGATCACGCGGCCGCGTCGCGCGCTCTCCGGCAGCGCTATTGGGCGTTGGCCGCGATCATTCGCAGCCGCTCAGCGTTTGTGTTGCACGGGGAGTACGACGCGGCGCACCGAGACCACGTCCACCAGGACAACGTCGCCGCCACCCGCGCATTCACCACCGGATCCGAAGCTACCGTCAAGCTCGCCCAAGCGATCTGCAAGCACATCTACGGCAACACGAATCTGGCGATCGACGGTGACTTCGGACCGCTCAGCAGGGCCGCGGTCCGCGGGGCGATGATCAGGGCCGACCTTCCGGGCGACGTCTTCGACAACGCGCAGTGGCATACGTTCCTGCTGCGTAGCGGGCGCCTTGGCTTCGAGCTATCCCTCCAGTAAATCGAGAAGCCACGCACATGTCACTCTTGGCGGGCCACACACGAGCCGTCAGCATTTCGTTCACGCGCACCGCTATACGCCCGCCATGGAAGCCTGAATGTCGCGCGTAACCGGCCTCTGGGTCTATCAGACACTCACCACAACGCCGCCCGACCCCGACGCCGTGGCGGCGCGCGCCCAAGATCACGGTCTGCGCTGGCTGTCCGCCCAGGCCATTAGGGGCGACGAGCTGCTCGATTGCGACTGGATCCGGGCAATGCGCCAGGCCACCCGCGAACGCAACATGCGTCTTGGAGTGCATGGCTACATCGGAAAGCCTGCTCCGCAGCCGGGCGCCGAAGCGGATGCGATGGCGCGCGCGGTCGACATCGCGGAAGCCGACTTTGCAATCGTCAACGCCGAGATCGAGTACGAGCGCTCAGCCAACCCGGATTCGCAGGCCTTCGTCGATGCGTATCGTCGGCTGCAACCCGATTTCCTCTCGTACTTCTCATCCTTTGGCCGTCCGAGCCTTCACGCGGGCTTGGACTGGGCCGCCTGGGCCGAAGGTGCGTTTCGCGGGATGCCGCAGGCCTACGAGAACCTCAATGCCGCCCAACTCAAGCCAGCTCAATGTGTTGCAGATTGGGCGCGCTTCTTTGAGACGAAGGCCCTGCGACCCACCCTGGGCTGCTTTTCGGAGGGCGGCCATGGGCATCTTCCGGTTGCGCGGCTCGTCGCCAGCGTTCGGGAGGTACCTACCGTGAGCTTCAACATCTTCCGCCACGGCACTGTGACCAACGCCGAGCTCACGGCACTCGCAGGAACTTGATAGCCGCCACCGGCGCACGCGCGCCGACCGCTGCGACGACGCTCGTGTCTGATACGGAGGACGTCATTCAGCCGTAGAGCCGGGCATCGACCGGTCCGGACAAACCTGCGGCCAGTTCTCGCAGCGGTGCGATCACGGCGGTACCGGCGCGACGGCAGGGTAGGCCGATGGAGGCCTGGTGGGGCTGGGCGGTGAGCCGGCCGTGGGCAGCCGGACCAGTGACGAGCCGCGGCCGTGGATGCGGACCCGACGCGCGCGCGTCGTCGACCGCTGGAACGCATGCTCCGCGTTGAACCGTCGCGCGCAGCCCGATGCCCCTCCCTTCCGGTCCCCAGACCGCGTAGCTCGATTCTCCGGGGCACCCGATCACGGCAGCGGCGCGGGTTTGGAACGTGACCACCTCGCTTCGACGTCACCCCAGCGCTGCGCCGACGTTCTCGCGCAGGTGCTCGATCGAGCCGGTGCCCGGGATCGGCAGCATCACGGGTGAGCGATCCAGGAGCCAGGCGAGCCCGGCCCGGGGGTCGATCACCTGGCCGCCACCGCGGATCGGTGCCCACGGTAGGAAGCCGATGCCGTCGGCCTCGCAGGCAGCGAGCACGTCGTCGGCTTGGCGCTCGATCGCGTTGTAGCGGTTCTGGACGGTGGCGATGTCGATGAGCGCCTGGGCTCGCCGGAGCTCGTCGACTGTGACCTCGCTGACTCCGGCGAAGCGGATCTTTCCCTCGTCGCGCAGCTCGCGGATGGTGCCGAACTGCTCGTCGAAGGGGACGTTGGGGTCGATGCGGTGCAGCTGCCAGACGTCGATCGTGTCCACGCGCAGCCGCCGCAGGCTGTCCTCGCAGTCCGAGCGCAGCCGCTCGGGCCGGCCGTCGGGGTGACCACCGGCGCTCAGCCCGCCCTTGGTCGCGATGACCAGTCCGTCGGGATACGGGTGCAGCGCGTCGGCGATGAGTTCCTCCGAGCGGCCATAGATCCACGCGGTGTCGATGAGGTCGACCCCCAGGCGGATGGCCTCGCGCAACACAGCCCGGGCCTGGTCCACGGGTATCGTGGGGTCGCGCACCCCCGGGAGACGCATCGCGCCGAAACCGAGCCGGTGCACGACGAGTTCGCCACCGATCGCGAACGTGCCCGACACGTGGGCCGGAGGTGGGGCATCGATCACGCGCGTGATGCTAGAGGAGCCCAACCGAACCGAAGACGTGAAAACCGTGCGCGCGAGCGGCTCCTCTGCGATGAGTTCTGCACGTCCGCGCGGTCTGTAGTCCAACACCCAGAAGACAGGAGCACGATGAACGAGACAGCGGGCCCGGCCGTCCTGGCCGAAGGGCTTGTGAAGCACTACACGGGCCGCGAGGGCACGGTCGAGGCGGTCCGTGGGGTGGACCTCGAGGTCTCGGCCGGCGAGATCTTTGGGTTCCTGGGTCCGAACGGGGCCGGCAAGTCGACGACGGTGCGCATGCTCACGACGCTGTTGACGATCACGTCCGGGCGGGCGGAGGTCGCTGGCGTCGACGTCGGACGCGACCCGGACGGCGCTCGGCGCAAGATCGGCGTCGCGCTGCAGGACGCCGGCCTCGATCCACGCCAGACAGGCCGCGAGCTGCTGGTCCTGCACGGGCGGCTGTTCGGCCTCAGCGCATCCGGGGCCGCAGGGGGCGCGCAGGAGCTGCTCGCCCTGGTCGAGATCGAGGATGCCGCCGACCGCGTGACCAAGGGCTACTCCGGCGGCATGCAGCGCCGGCTGGACCTCGCGGCCGCGCTCGTGCACGAGCCGCCGACCAGCTCTGCGACCGCCTCGCGATCATCGACGGCGGCCAGATCGTACGCGAGGGCACACCGGCCCAGCTGAAGGCCGACCTGCGCGCGCGTCGTGGCGACGACGAGGAGCCGACCCTGGACGACGTCTTCCTCGACGCGACCGGCAGAACTCGCGCCCGCGCCGCCGGCGAGGTCCAGGAGGTGACGGCATGAGCGCAACGATCCTGCTGGGCAAGCGGGCGCTGCGTGAGGCCATCCGGACGCCCGACGCGCTGCTGATGACGATGTTCATCCCGATCTTCTTCTTGGTCGTCAACACGGGCCAGGCCGCAGAGCTCTTCCCGTCGGAGTCGACCGACTTCCTCAAGGGCCAGGGCTACGGCGCCTTCCAGCTGCCGATCACGCTGTTGCTGGCGGCCTCGTTCGGCATGGCCGCGCTGTTCCTCGTCGAGGAGATCGAGGGTGGCTACTTCGACAAGCTGCGCGCGATCCCGATCCCGCGTTACGCGATCGTGCTCGGCCGGCTGGTCGCGGAGGGCGCGAAGTGCGTCGTCATCGCGTCGGTGATCGTGCTGATCGCCCTGCCGTTCGGGATCACGATCGCGAGCGGGCTGTTCGGTTTCGTCCTGCTCGTCGGCCTGACCGCGCTGTGGGGCGTCGTCTATGCCGGCTTCATGCAGCTCATTGCTCTCAAGACGCGCAGTGCGGCGGCGACGAACTCGGGCGGCCTGATCTTCTTCCCATTGCTGTTTCTCACCCCGAACTTCGTCCCGCGCGACATGCTGACCGAGCCGATGGAGGTCGCCGCGACGCTGAACCCCGTCACCTACCTGATGGAGGCGATGCGATCGCTGATCCTCGACGACCTCGATTGGGAGAAGGTCCTGCCGGGGTTCGGGGTCGTCGCCGCGCTGGGTGTGCTGATGCTCGCGCTCACCGTTCGAATCATCCAGCGCTACGACTGACGTTCGCCGACACGCGCCACGCGATGTCGCTGCGCCTGACGGAGGCCAAGCCGGTTGGTCCGGGGACCGACAGAGCCTTCAACTGGTGAACCAGGCAAGGAACCTCCGCAGCTGCCGCGTCGCGTTGGAGCGAGGGAGCGCCCGTGGGCACGGGGCTCCGCGCCGGCGTGCTACTTGTCGAACGGCCGCGCCGAGGCCCCGCGCGCGCCCTCTGGCGCGGGTGTCCCCTTCGCATACGTCCGCGGCTTGCCCCGCCTCGACCTGGGCGGGGCGATCTTGGTCGGGATGACGCGCTCCTGCAGTTGCGGGTTCAGGCGGTTGACGCCCACGAGCGTCGTCGGACCGACCTTCGCCTGGAAGCGCTCAAAGCCGTAAGCGGCCTCCGGGAACCGCGGGTTCTCCGCGGTGCCGTAGTTGCGGCTCAGTCCGTCGTTCGCGTACACGGGGATGCTGCTGTGGCGCCCAGGATCACGCGGATAGGTGTAGGCAGACCACGTGTTCGTGCCGTCGAGGTCGGCGAACGCGATCTCCTTCGGCGCGGTCGGGTCGCTGAAGTCGATCACCGCCGAGCCGCCGCGGTAGTACGCGTTCACGAGCAGGTAGCGATCCTTGGCCGGCACCGGGATGCCGAGGTGCGAGGAGCAGTACTTGCCGGTGGTCGGGCTCGTGTCGTCGTTCGTCGCCCGCGGGTTGCGGTACTCCGACAGCAGCTCGCCGCCGTCGGCCTCGAAGAAGAACATGTTCCCGGTCTTGAAGACGCGCGGCCCGCCCGACAGGCCGCCGGTCTTCGTCGTGACGGTCGGGCAGCCGTCCCCGAACGACTCGTCGATGAAGTTGGCGACCTCGCCGTCCCAGCTGAACGTCGCCGAATGCCAGAAATCGACGTTCGCCTGGTCGTAGGACCACCGCGGGCTGGCCGTGTCGGGCAGTCCGGTCTTCTTGTCGATGTCCCAGACCTGAGCCTGCTCGCCGCAGGCGGCGCCGACGATACCCCTCGCGGGGAAGGCGCTGAGGTCGTGGCAGCCGAGAAAGTCGTCCAGCGGCGCGGTGAGGCCATGCTCGCTGACCGGCCTGTACGTCCCGTCGGCGTCACCGGGGTAGACGACCGGAAGCTCCGCGATCTCGCGAGCCGCCGTCGGCGCGCTCAGCGGCACCTCGACGACCTGGACCACGCCGTGGTTGACCTTGCGACCCTGCGCGGCGCCGAGCGGACCGCAGGTTGGGCCCTCGCCGAGCGGATAGCTCGAGTTCAGCACGTACATCGATCTGCCCCCGGGCGCGGGCAGCAGGGTGTTCGTGTGCGACCCGCAGTCCTGGTAGACGGTCGCGATCTGCTGCGGGTTAGCGGGATTCGATACATCAAAGATCCGCAGGCCCTCCCACGCCCCGTCGGGGTAGAGGCCGGTGATGGCGCTCTTGCCGACCGGCGCGGCGCCACAGTCCGGGCCAGCGAGCACGCTGTCGACGGACAGAACGAGCGTGTCCGCATCGCCGTCCCGGTCGCGGTCGAAGACCGACGGGTCGCCCTGCGGGCCGTAGCAGCGCGCGTCCGAGACGAGCGTGGGCGTCGGCTGCGAGATGTCGAAGATGCGAAAGCCGCCGTAGTCGCCGACGTAGGCGAGGTCGCCCCAGAACGCGATATCGGAGCTCGTGACGTGCGTGTTGGCCGGGTTGTACGGATTCTGCGCCGTCTGGAAGTTGGCGACGAACCAGAAGAGCTCGCCGAACGGGCTCATCAGCTGCGTGCCCGGGGGCTCCGGGTCATGCGCGAGCGCGGTACCGCTCGACATCGCCACGGCCACCATGCACATCGCCGTGAGCGCCTTGCACCGTCGCGTCATGTTCCCCTCCTGACCATCGTACGGACGCGTCAGACCCTGCGCCGACCGTCTCAGCGGAGGCTACGCGAAGCGGCGCGGCTCGCCAACCTGTTCTGGCAGCGTCATGCGGTCACCAAGAAGGATGAGCCCCTGCCCTGCCCGGCGCGCTGACCGGACCCACTCTCACCCCGAGACGCTAACGAGCCCGCTCAGCCACCCGGCGGAACCCCGTCGGCGCGGGGGTGGCGGAGAGCGGGCTGGGCGGCAGGTCGGCCGCCGGCGTGTCCTCGTTGAAGCCGCTCGGCGCGACGTCGTTGGGCCCGTCGGGGTGAAACAGCGACGCGAGCAGCTGGATCTCTGCCCGCGGCCGACGTTCAGCTCCCCCATGCCGCCGCCGTAGGTGACGAGGCCGCGGGCCTCGCAGACGGCGTACACGTCGAACAGCGATCGCAGATCGCCGACCCGACACGGTTTGATGTTCAGCGCCCGCGGCGTGAGCGGCGTGGCGTCGATGTCCTGCACGGAGTAGATCGGCGCGTCGTAGGAGATGCGGTGCGCCTCGGGCTCGAGCAGCTCGGCGACCTCGGGCAGGTCGTGCGCATCCTCCAGCAGCGCGTCGGGGAACGCCGCGACGACGCGCTCGTACATGGACAGGAGCGCCGGCGGCTCGCCCAGCTCGAGGCCGTAGTGCCCCTTGAAGTCGACGATCTCGACCGCGCCCGTCGCGGCTACCGCATCGATCAGCGCGGGCGTCCAGTGGGGCGTGACGTCGAGCTTGAAGCGCAGCTCGGGATGGTGCTCGAGCCTGCGGCGGATCGGGTCGAACGTGGGCGGCTCCCCCAGGCCAAGTGAGTTGACGAAGCGCACCGGACGCGGATCCCGCCCGAGCACCTCGTGCAGCGAGCGGCCCGCCTGGTTGAGGGCCAAGTCCAGCGCAGCCGACTCGAACGCCCAGTTGCGCCACCGCCGCGCGACGTCCCACCGCGGCGGCACCGGCCATTGGTCGAGCTCCGCCAAGCGCTCGCACAGCGACCCGAGCGTCCACTCCCCGGCGAGCGGCAGCACCGGCCCAGCTACATGCAGCGTGTCGTCCTCGCCGTCGTGGGGCGAGACGTCCTCGCCGAGGCCGTCGACGCCGCCGCCGAGCAGGCGGATCCGGGTCGTCACCCGCTCGATGACGTCGGACAGTCGCGCCGACAGCCGCTCGAGCTCGTATGACTCGACGAGCACCGGCAGCGCGCTCAGGCGACCCCACGCTGAGTTGTCTCGATCTGTGAACACGAGCGTCGGCACAATACCCGGCGGCGTGCCGGGAATGCCCGCGCGAAGGCGCTCGCAAGGGCAAGAGCAGCCACGTGCGGCGGTGTGGGCTCGCGAGCCCAGCCGGCGCAGCAACGACAGCGCGAAGCCGGTGAGCGCGTGGAGGGATCACGCGGGAACGACCCGCCAGGCCACCGATCGTCGCGGTCGACCCGGCCGCCGATCGTCATGCCTACAGCTCGACCTCACCCGATACGCACGTGGCGTCGCGCCGCCGACGTCATCGTGAAGACGTCGACTTGGACGAAGGAGCGCAGCATGCCGCCGAGTCTCCCACGCCGGCCGCGCGCCACAACCGTCTGGCTTACCGGCTTGAGGGCGAGGGCGAGGCAGAGTCATGGCCATCCTCCCGCAATGCGCGCACCAGGGACCAGCATATGGCGATCATGAGCAGGCCGAAGGGCGTGGCGGCGACGATGGCGCCGCTTTGGAGCGCGTCGAGGCCGCCGGCGGCGAGCAGCACGGCGGCGATCGCGCCCATGATCACGCCCCAAGTGAGCTTGACGGAGCGACGTGGGTCGTCCTCACCCTGGGAGGACATGCTGCCAAGGACGACCGTCCCCGCGTCGGCGCCCGCCACGAAGAAGATCCACACGAGGAAGATGGTGACACCCGAGATCAGCCCGACCAGGGGGAACTGCTCGATGAATGTGAACATGCCGCTGGCCGCGTCCTCGTCGGCTGCCCGCGCGATGGCACCGTGCGTGGCGCGGTCGGCGTCGATGCCGGCGGCGCCGAAGACGCCGAACCAGACGACGCTGAACACCGTGGGCGCGAGGAGGGCGCCGACCACGAACTCGCGGATCGTGCGTCCGCGAGAGATTCGCGCGATGAAGGCCCCGACGTAGGGCGCCCAGGCGATCCACGTCGCCCAGAAGAACAGCGTCCATTCCCCGAGCCAACCGCTTGGGTCGAAGGCGCTCGTGCGCAGGCTCATCCCGACGAGCCCGGAGGCGTAGTCACCGAGGCCCTGGGTCATCGCGTTGAGCTCGAGCACCGTCGGGCCGACCACCAGAAAGTAGCCGAGCAGCATGACCGCCACGACCATGCTCAGGTTGCTCAGCCCCCGAATACCGCGCTCGACCGGTGTCGCCGCGGAGAGCATGTAGGCCGCCGCGGTAACGCCCATGATGCCGAGCTGCACGCCGAGGCCCTTCGGCGCACCGAACGCCTGGCTCAGACCCGCCTCGATCTGAAGCGTTCCGAGCCCCAGCGAGACGGCGATGCCAAACAGCGTCGCGAGGACCGCCAGGACGTCCACCGCCTGTCCGATCCCGCCGTCGACGCGATCGCCGATCAAGGGTCGCAGAACAGCGCTGATGCGAAGACTGTTGGCTCCTCGGCGATAGCTGAAGTAGCCGACGGCGAGTCCGACGACGGCGTAGATCGCCCATGGGTGAAGGCCCCAGTGAAAGAACGAGTACTGGATGCTGAGTGCCGCGGCCTCCGGCGTTCGGGCCTGCTCGAGGCCGAGCGGGGGCTGCATCGTGTGTAGCACGGGCTCGCTGACACCCCAGAACAGCAGGCCGATGCCCATGCCGGCCTGAAAGAGCATCGCGAACCAGGAGAACAGCCCGAACTCCGGGTCCTCGCCGTCCCTGCCCAGGCGAATGGACCCGTAGCGGCTACACGCGAGCCACAGCACGAAGGCCAGCAAGCCCGTGGTGATCAGCAGGTACAGCCAGCCGAGGCCGTCGATGATGTGATCGACCACCACCCCGAGCGCGTCGTTGAACGTGTCGGTCGCGAACACGCCCGAGGCGACGAAGGCCGCCGCCACCGCCACGGAAATCGTGAAGACGCGTCCGGGACGATCACGCCGCCCTTCGCCGCGCGGTGCGCCGTCCTGCGCCGCTCACCGCGGCGCGCGCCCGACTGCGGCACGTGGCCATACCGGGCGGCGCCCGCCCCAAGCAGGCTAGGCTCCGAGCGTATGACCACCTGGGAGTACACGACCATCGTGATCACGCACGGCTTCATGGGCCGCCAGAGTGACGAGCTCGACCGCGGCAAGTTCCAGGAGGAGCTCTCGCGGCTTGGCGCCGAGGGATGGGAGCTCGCCACCGTCTTTCTCGGCGTGAACCTGCACCGTGAGAAAGACGGTCACGTGGTCGTCTTCAAGCGACGCCTCGACTGACGCCCGTCAGCCGCGAGGCTTGGTCTCTGCCCTGAGACGCTCCGTCGCCCGCAGCCGCCGCACGGCTTGATCGTGTTCGACGACGAGTCGCATGTGGTCGTCGAGCTCGGGCCGCCGAGCCCCGCGGGATAGTCTTGGCGTATGCCGACGAGCCCCGTTCAGAACGACGAAGGACCGCCAGTCGCCCGCGCCACGCACGAGGTCAACCTCGAAGACGAGGTTCGCGCCGAAGGACGCCCGTACGTGCGCTACCGCGACGGCGTGCTCTTCCGCGCGTTTTCGTTGTCGCCGTCTGACTCGCCCGTCGACATCGGTCGCATCGACGCGTGCCCGG
>Ga0136613_10000730_pt1 | contig 15805 bp, 13 predicted proteins | sample AntDrymUQ2722106_2_FD_106649 | JGI IMG/M metagenome (GOLD analysis project Ga0136613, IMG submission 106649) | Polar desert sand microbial communities from Dry Valleys, Antarctica - metaG UQ272 (21.06) | ecosystem: Environmental > Terrestrial > Soil > Desert | place: Antarctica: Dry Valley... | reverse complement strand
GCAGTATTGTGGACACAGACGTCGTTGGCGACGAAGTTGTGCGTGCCAGGGATTGTCAGATCGTAGACTTGGTCCATTCCGAGCGGCTCGATACTGACGATCCTGTCCCAGTACACGTCGCTGCTGGCGAGGTCTCTCAGGCTCTGACAGTCCAGCGCCTCGGCGAAGCGCGACATACGATCGCGTGAGAGGGCCCGCTTACCAACGTGCAGGTTGTGGCCCGGCCCGAACCCCATCCGCCGGGACAACGAGGCCCAGGACACCCCGCCGCGCGCTTCGTCGATGAGCTTCCAGGCTTCGCGCGGGATGAGGTCCCTGTTGGCATGTCGGCGCCTGCCTTCGAGCGTGCTGGCGACACGCCCGATGGCCGCTTCTTTGCCGAAGATGCCGATCCCTTCGATGAACGCGCGGATCGACCTGGGCTCGGTGATGTTCAACTGGAAAGCCCGACGCCGCGCTTCGCCGTATTTCACCGACCGCTCGCAGAGGGCGGCGACTACACCGAACCTCAAGAGCAGATGCTGCACCTGGCTGACGAGCTTCTCGCTGACCGTAGAATAACCGAGCTGGGCCTGACCGCTGGCGAGAACCGTAGCCCATCCGTCGGTCGCAAACATCCGGTTGAGGAACAGCGCCAGCTCTTCGCGCGGAGCCCGGAAGACAGCGTCCGGTACGAACTTGTCTTTGGCTGCGCGTCCCCACAAACCAAGCTCTTCCAACCACCGCCGAAGTCCGTTCGCCGCGTTCTTGCGCGCCTGGTCCAGGGCGGCGATGTCCAGTTCCACAGCGTCCCCGGCCAGTACTTTACGCAACCGCAGTGAAGTAGCGGCGTCGGGCACTGTTCTGCCCTGCGACCAGTGGGTCAACGAAGCTGGGCTGACCATAGCCCGTCTGGCGATCTCTCCGGCCGGAGGTTGCGACTCCAACACCGCCCGGCGTAAGGTTCGGGCGAACGTCTGCCGATGCCGCCGCACGAGTACCCGGTCGGCGTAGACGCACACAGAAGGCGTACGAGTGCCGCCGGAAGTCTCCTCCCGCACGCCGAGGCCACCGAACTCGCCAACTGCCTCGATAAAGTCCTCGCGAACGGTGGGGTTGGAGTTGGTGAAGCGTGGCACACGGCCCGTCATATTACCGTCGCCGAGCATGTAGGCGAGCAGCTTCATGCGGTGGGTGCCGAGCGGCTCGCGGCCGAAAACCGGCATCCGGCGCGGGACCGCGACGTGATCGCCGGCCGACAACTCGCCTAGCTCGCGCCACCCTCCGACAGTAAGGAACGGATGGGTAATGGTGGTCTTGATCGTGCGTCCGAGCCTCGTCTTGACTCTGAACACGGGTTTGATGCCGTCGTCGACATATGCGCTGGGCCGGGCCCAGGAGAACTTCAGGTCCCCGGCGAGCGTCATCAGGTGGCCCTTTCGGCTAGCGTAGATCTCTTCGATGGTTTTGACGCTGCCGTCGTCGAGCACGATCTCGGCGTCCGCGCTCAGGCACTTGCCCATCGCCGGTCTCGCGGCGAGTATGATCAGGTCGCTCTTGTGGAAGCCCGTGGTGAGGCGGTCGAGGTCTTCGAAGCCCGTCTCGACTCCCGTTACCTCGCCCTCCTGCTCGTAGAGGCGTTGGATCATCTCCAACGCACCGGGCGCGAGCTCAGAGACTGGCGCAAGATGTTCCCTGAGCGTCCGATTGGAGACGCCGTAGACGAGCTGCTCAGCCGAGTCGAGGGCCTCACTCACGTCCTCGGGCTCCCTGAAAGCATCCTCGGTGATGCGGCTCCCGACATCTATGATCGCCCGCAAGAGCGCCTTGCCGCGCACGATGTCGGCGTACCTGCCAGCGTTCGCAGCCGTAGGGACGCTCTCGACGATCTGGAAGACGTATGGCCTGCCGCCTATCCTATCGAACTCGTTGACGCTCCTCAGCTCGTTCGTGAGCGTGAGCTGGTCTATGGGCTCGCCGCGCGAGTACAGACGCATCATGGCCCCGTAGATGATCCTGTGCACCTCGGAGTAGAAGTCCTCGGCGGCGAGCCGCTCCGCAACGGCGGCTACAGCCGTCTCCGAAACCAGCATCGCGCCTATGACAGCCCGCTCAGCATCCAGGTCGTGCGGCGGTACCCGGGACGCCTCGGCCCCGGTCTCTACGCTGCGCATCCTCCCCCGACGATCCATAACCTACCAGCATGCAGCAAAAAGGCCCCCGTCGCAAGACGAGAGGTTTGATCTTCTGGTTGAGATTGTGCCTGAACGTAAAGTAGAGGTAAATGCAGACTTCGGTAGGAGCGAGTTTGGAAACCAGCCCCTACATGAACGGCCGTTACACGAACCGCCCCTACAGTTTGGGGACTACGATCACCTTGACACTCGCCTCGACTTCGCCGTGGACCTGGATGGGCACCTGGTGCGTACCGAGGGCCTTTATGGGCTCTTCGAGGCGGATGCGGCGTCTGTCGAGGCGGATACCACGCGCCCTCTCGACCGCGCCGGCGATGTTGGCCGCCGTGACAGACCCGAAAAGGCGCTCGTCCTCGCCGGTTCGGGCTTCAATGGTTATGACACTCTTGTTGAGGATGTTGGAGATCTCCTCCGCCCTCTCGGCCAGACGCCTGTCCCTCTCCTCCGACTCCTCCATCGCGCGGCGGGCTTCCTCCAGCTTGCCAGGGGTCGCGACCTCGGCGAGGCCGCGCGGGACGAGGAAGTTGCGCACGTAGCCGCGGCTCACATCGACGATGTCGCCGCGCTGTCCGATCTTCTCGACGTCCTGGTTCAGTATTACCTGCATGGCTACTACCTCCCCACCACGTAGGGCAAGAGCGCCATCTCACGGGCGCGTTTGATCGCCGAGGCGGCCTCCCGCTGGTGCTGAGGACACAGGCTCGTAACCCTGCGGGCCCTGACCTTGCCCCGGTCGGAGATGAACCGCCGCAGCATGTTGTAGTCCTTGTAGTCGACGTATGCGACGTTCTCCTTGCAGAACACGCAAGGCTTGCTCTTCATCGGACGCGCCCCGCGGGGCGGCCCGTTCCTTCTCCTACCCATTCGTTACCTCCGTAATAGTCAAGCCGTAACTTCGGTGGTCTCGGGCAACGGCTCGTGCGCGTAGCTCGGCGGGAGCTTCACGACCATGTGCCTGAGCACGTCGTCGGAGACGCGCAGGATACGCTTCAACTCAACGAGGGTGCGCTCCCCTGCGGTGAACTCCATGACCACGTAATAACCGTCCGTGCGGTGGTCAATCTCGTAGGCCAGCTTGCGGCGACCCCAGTGGTTCGGCTCCCCGGCCTCGCCGCCCGTGCGCTCGATGATCGTGCGAAAACGCCCGACGGTGTTCTCGACCTGCTCCTCGTCGAGCTCGGGGATCACTATAAGCATGGCTTCGTAGGTGTCGATGTTTGCCTCCTCCGGTCTAGTGTCGGCTTCTTCACGCAGAAGAAGCAGGGGCTATTGGATTGCCACATAGTGTAACAGTGGGATCCAGGGGTTACAAACGCCATTGCCCCGGAAACAAACAGAACGAGGGCCGCTTCGTTCGGGGTCCATGTCCCTTGCGGGTCTATACTCTGTTCGTGGAGAACGGAGCCGGCATAGCCGTCGAAACTGTAGGTCTCGAGAGGGTCTATGGTGAGGGACCGAACGCGGTGCGTGCGCTAGGGGACGTCTCTCTGGCGTTTCCAAACGGGGAGTTCGCGGCGATCATGGGCCCTTCAGGGTCGGGGAAGAGCACGCTCTTGCACATCCTCGGCGCCCTGGACAAACCCACCTCGGGGCGGGTGGTCGTCGGGGGAACGGATCTCTCCGGGCTCTCAGACAGGAAGCTGACGCTCTTGAGGCGGGAGCGGATGGGCTTCGTGTTCCAGTTCTTCAACCTCATCCCCACGCTCTCGGCCGAGGAGAACGTGCTTTTGCCCGTGCTGATCGCAGGCAAGAAGCCTGGCAACTACGGCAAGAGGCTCGACGAGTTATTGGACCTCGTGGGACTTACAGGTCGGCGGACGCACAGGCCCGATGAGCTCTCGGGTGGAGAGCAACAGAGGGTGGCCATAGCGCGCGCCCTGATCAAACACCCCGACATCATCCTGGCCGACGAGCCGACCGGGAACCTCGACTCAAGGACCGGCGCTGAAGTACTCAGACTACTCAAAGAGTCGGCAGCCCGCTTCGAGCAGACGATACTCATGGTCACCCACGACCCGCGCGCCGCTGCCACGGCAGACCGCGCCGTCTTCCTCTCCGACGGCAGGGTGGTCGATGAGGCAAGAGATCCAGACCAGGAGGAGATCCTGGAACGCATCAAGACACTGGAGTCGGACGGATAGTGTCGCCTTACTGGTTTCGACAAATGGATGACGAGGACGCGCGTGAGATCTCACGTTGGCACTACGAACCTCCTTACGACTTCTACGACGCGGCGAGCGACCCCGACGATCTAAAGGAACTGCTGGACGCCGAACGCAGACAAGGCGTCTACTTCTCGGCCTTCGATGAGGAAGGATCTCTCATCGGTTGCTTCCAGTTCGAGACCAAAGACAAGACCGTCGACGTAGGGCTCGGCCTGAGACCGGACTTCACCGGACGGGGTCTCGGAGTCGAGTACGTACTCGCTGGCCTCGAGTTCGCCAGGGAACGGTTCTCCCCCGAGCGCTTCACGCTCTCCGTGGCCACCTTCAACGAGCGTGCCATCCAGGTCTACGAACGCGCCGGCTTCCGGCGGGGTGCCGTGTACACGCACCACACCAACGGCGCCGATTGGCCTTTCCTTGCGATGGCCAGGAAAGCTTGAAGCTTCGGCGATTCTCCGGCCTGAGCCTCCGCAATCTGCGCGCCAGGGTGCAGCGAACCCTGCTTACGGCCGTGGGCATCGTGCTCGGGGTCGGTATCGTCTTCGGCGTCCTCACCCTCTCCAACACCATGTCAGGCACCTTCAAAGATCTGTTTACCCGGGCCTACGGTTCTGCGGATCTGACGGTCACGGCGGCTGGCGGCAGCGGTGGGTTCGACCAGAAAACTGTCGAAGAGGTACGCGGCTACGAGGGCGTGGGATCGGCCGCGCCCCGCTATTCGTTCGCTTCTTCGCTCATCCTCGAAAAGAAAAACGGTCTTCCCGATGTCAGGAGCATGCGCCTCTTCGGCGTCGAACCACAGTCTGCGGGGCTCGCGACGGGCTTCGAGATCACCGACGGACACTTACCGCGGAGTGGCAAGGAGCTTACCCTCGACGGGGGTTCGGCCAAGAGCGCTGGGCTCGGGATCGGGGACACGGTCACGGTCGGAACGCCGGAAGGTCCTAAGAAGTCGAAACTCGTCGGGCTCTTACGGATACCTGGCGGGTCCTTCGGCGGGCTCGCCTTCGGCATGGTGCCTCTATCCTTCGGCCAGAAGGCCTTCGATAAGCAAGGTGAGATCTCCGGCATCTCCGTCGACGCTGCTGAAGGCGTCGCCGTCTCGGACCTCAGGGCGGGGCTGGACAGAAGGCTCGGAGAGGGGTTGCAGGTCGAGCGGTCAGAGACGCGGACCCAGCAGATCACAGGCCAGCTCCAGGGATTCAAGATCGCGCTCCTCTTCTTCGCCGGCACCTCGCTCTTCGTCGGCGCCTTCCTGGTCTTCAACGCCCTCTCGATGACCGTTCTGGAGCGGACGCGCGAGCTCGGGATGCTCCGCGCCCTCGGTTCGACGCGGGCCATGATCGCACGCTCCGTCGTACTGGAAGCAATACTCCTGGGAATTCTCGGCTCGCTTCTCGGGGTGCTCTTCGGATACGGGATGGCCAAAGGACTCGTCTACCTGTTCGGCAAAGCTTTCCTGTTCCAGATCACATCGTTGGTCCTGTCTCCTTTCGCCCTCGTCTCAGCCATAGTAGTCGGCATAGCCGTGACGATCGTCGCGGCCCTCTACCCTGCCATCATGGCGGGGAGGGTTAGCCCGGTCGAGGCGATGCGCGCCAGGTCGGGAGGGAGCGAGGGCAAGATCTCGCGGGGCGTCTCGGTTTTCGCGCCGGTCCTGGGACTCTTGCTCGCGGGCGCCGGGGTGCCCTGGATCTACTACCTGGCCAGGAATCTCTCGTCCAATCTCGAAGGTTTCATCTACGCGTCGGGGATCGTCGCTATCATCGCGGCTTTCCTCGGCATCTCCTTGATAATTCCCGTCCTCGTCAAACCGCTCGCTGCGCTGTTCTCACCGGTTCTGAGGCTTCTCTTCGGGGTCGAGGGGAGGATGGCGGCGGCGAACGCGACGCGCAACAGGGGAAGGACGGCGCTTACGGCGTCGGCCCTCATGGTCGGTATCTCACTCGTCGTGGCTTTCTCCGCGCTGGGCGGCAGTCTTCTCGGTTCGATCCGGGACTACCTCGACGGCTCCCTCGGCAGCGACTACGTCGTGCAGCCCACAGAGCAGAACTCAGACGCCGGCTTCTCCGCGAAGTTGCCCGAGGAGATCGGGCGCGTAGGCGGCGTCGAGAAGACGACAAGCATCGTCTCGACTTTCCGCCAGGACGGGAAGAAGGTGGACGCCGTCTTCGGGGTCGACGAGAACTACCCCGAGATCTTCCGCATGAACTACGCCGCCGGAGACGCAGACGCCTTCTCTAAACTGAAAGACGGCGGCGCCCTGGTGGGCAAGCAGTTCGCCGACGACCGCAAGCTCGGTGTGGGATCGAAGATAGAGATTCCCGGCCCGAAAGGCAGGAAGAAGTACCCGGTCGAGGCAATCCTCGAGAACGACGTTATCGGCGGCGGGACGGGCATCTATTTGTCGAAAGAGATCCTCGCCAACGACTTCAACGAGACCGAGAGCGAGTTCCTCGCGGTGAAGGCAAGGTCGGGCTCCGACCGCGGTGTACTGGAGCAAAGGATCGAGGAGGTTCTAAGAGACTACCCGCAATTCACGTTGTACTCGAATGCCGAGTGGAAGGCGCAGATAGAGAGCGACTTCAACCGCCAATACGTCTTCTTCTACGCCATTATGGGCGTCTCCGTGGCCGTCTCCGCCTTCGGGGTCGTCAATACCCTGTCCATGAGCGTCTTCGAGCGCACCCGTGAGATCGGGATACTAAGGGCCGTCGGGACGACGCGGCTTCAGATAGGCCGCCTCATCATAGACGAGGGGATCGTCATAAGCCTGATCGGCTGCCTCGTCGGCGTGGCCCTTGGCTCGCTGCTCGGCTACCTCTTCGTCCAGGGCTCTAGCGCGGGAGGCTTCGAGATCGACTTCTACTACCCCAAACTACCAGCCCTCGCCGCCCTACTCTCAGGTCTCTTCATAGGCGTCTTCGCCGGCCTCCTCCCCGCACGTTCAGCCGCCCGCAAAAGCATCGTCGAGGCCGTCCAGTACGAGTAGAACCTGCCACCTCGAAGCAACCTGGTTAAAATCGGTAGCGGCAGAACGGACGAAGAAAGGAAGCCGGGAGTGGAGAAGACGTTCTCAGCGAGCGTATGGCGAGAGGAAGACCTGTACGTGGCGCAGTGTCTGGAAGTTGACGTGGCGAGTCAGGGCACCACCGAAGACGAGGCCCTGGAGAATTTGCGCGAAGCATTAGAGTTGCACTTCGAACCCCCACAGGCTACTACCGCGCCGCCGGTGAAAACCATAAAGGTTGAGGTTGGCGCCGCTTAGGCCACTGCCCTATCGTGAAGTCAAGCGCAAACTCGAGGCCGCAGGCTTCACACAGGTAGGTCAGAAAGGGAGCCACGTTAAATTTGCTAGGCGAACCGAAAGTGGAACCAGAACGGCCATCGTGCCACGGCACCGCGAAGTAGCAGTCGGAACGCTCAGAAGCATCCTGAGACAGGCGGGAGTCGATCCAGAGGAATTCAGGCGTCTGTAAGCGCTTCAGACAACTGACCGTATCCTCCGCCGTTTGCATGAAGGCAGCCCCTCATCGCTGCAAGGGGTGTCAAGGTCTAGAATGGATCGGTCGTAGCTATCTGGCATCGGAGAAAGGTTGGTCTATGGGCGAACGGCAACCTGGGAGAGATAACCTTGACGACAGCGCTGTTCTGGAGTCCATAACTTCACAGTGGTGGTCTTTCTCGGCTTTCATCCCAATGCTTACGGGCGCGCTCTGGCTGTGGCTTGCGGCGCGTGGCGGCCTGCCCGCGGTCTTGCTCGGGGCTGTACCGGGGGCGTTGCTGCTGGGCACGGGGCTATCCAGTCTTCTGTGGGCCGTCGAAGCCAGGACCTTCCAGTTCATGGCGCTCGCCTCCGTCTTAGGGGTGGTCCTGTCTGTGCCAGCGACCTTTCTCATAGGTCCACTGGCCGCGCTAGTACTCGCGATAGGTTCCGCGGCGAGCTTTCTCGCGACGGGCTATCTGGCCCTGGGGCAGCATCGCTGCCCTTCCAGCGTCCCCGCGCCCGAGACTGGACCCAAACTTGCCGCGCGGGCCGCGGTGAACGAGCTGATGATGTGCGGCCTCATCCTCACGAGCTGGCCCGTCGCGGTTGGTACGATCGCCGTCCGTGTCCATCGCGAGGCTACAGAGGCATATTCCCTGTTCGATGAGAAGGGCTGGTTCGCCAATCCCGCCACCTACCACAGGGACCCGCCGCCCCTGGAGGACCCGGATATCGAAAACATCGAACACAAGGGGAGGGAGGTCGAGCACCTCACCTTCGAGAGCCTCTACGAACCGCACGAAGACGAGCCGGGGCGCGAGCGCTGGCTCTCGTACAAACGCAACCCCACCGCTTGCGCCTGGATCCTGCGCCACAAGGATGAGCAGCGGCCGTGGCTGATCTGCGTCCACGGTAAAAGGATGGGCACCCTGAACAAGAGCATGATGCGCTTCCAGCCGGAGTACCTGCACGAGGAGCTCGGGCTGAACCTGATCATGCCCGTTCTCCCCATGCACGGCCCGCGCGATACCGGCGGGCTTATCAGCGGAGAACGGACGCTCTCCGGCGATGTCATGGACACTCTGCACACCGGCGCGCAGGCTATGTGGGACCTCAGGCGGCTCGTCTGGTGGCTGCGCAAGAGCGAAGGAGCACCGGCCATAGGCGCCCTGGGACATTCTCTTGGCGGCTACGCTGTCTCACTCCTCGCCTCGCTGGAAGAAAATCTCGACTGCGTTGTGGCAGGCAACCCGGCCGTCGACCCCTCGCACCTGTTCTGGGCCAACGCGCTCGCCGTCGCGACTCACTCTCTGAGCGCGGAGGGCATCCGTGAGGAGACCTACAAAGCGCTGCTGCGTCCCGTCTCTCCGCTCGAGCTCGAGCCCGTAGTCCCACACGAGCGCAGGGCGATCTTCGCCAGTGTCGTCGACAGGGTGGTGCCGCCGGTCCAGGCCCACAGCCTCTGGCGCCACTGGGACGAGCCGCGCATCGGCTGGTACCAGGGAGCCCACCAACGCTTTATTCGCGCCCCCGAAGGCCGTAAGGTCCTCGAAGAAACCCTCCACGCGGCCGACATGCTTCCCAAGGAGACGACAGGAACCGCTTCTCACAGCGGGTAGCAATTCAACACACCGCCTACGGCGGCTTGTCAGCATTTCAGCTTGTCAGCTTTCGCGTGCGCAGGGTCTGGCTGACAAGCGAAGGCGAAGCGTGCTGAGGTGCTTTCAGCTATGGGCGGAGTTGGCGTAGTAGGCCAGTAGCTTCTCGCCGCCCGGCGCTGGTCTGTATTCGCCACTCTCAGCAAGTACGAGTCGCCGCATCACGAGTGTCCTTAGAGCGGCCTCGTAGTCGAGTGGTGCTTTGCTTTGCGAGAGACTTCGCGCGCGTGAGAGCAGGCTATTTTTTGGAACGGTCGTCTCTGGGGCTTCGATCAGGGCTCTTGCGACGAGCGGGACGGCGACGGGTGGGATGGAGTCGTTTATGGTCAGCATGAGCAGCCTGGCCAGGACCTTGACTTCTTCGATACGGGCTTCGCGCTCCAGCTCTCCAAACGCGACCCCGCGCGACGCCGCGTACTCGCGCGCCGATAAGGGTGCCCCGAAGCCCACGGCGGCGGCGCCGAGACGGAAGCCGCCGCCACGCCGCGCCAGCAGGAGATTTCTGACCATCGATCCGGCCGCGGAGGCGAAGAGTCCTCCGCGGCCCCGGATCCCTGCCTCGGGACCGCCTGGTTGCAGGAGGCTGTGATCCTCGAGCGCCCAATCGTAGTTGACGCCGACGGGAACGAAGAGGATGTCACCGGCCTCGGGGTCGAAATGCCTGAGCATGTAGTCCAGCAGCCCCACCTTCGGTTCGCGCAGCTTACCATCACGGCTCAGTCCGCCCTCCGGGAAGAAGACCTGCGTAAGGCCGCCCTCGACGGCCATCTGGACAAAGCGCTCCAGCACCCGCCTGTAGAGGTCGTCACCCGAACCACGCCGCACGAAGAACGCGCCCATGCCGCCGATCAGCCGTCCCAGGGGCCAGGCGTGCGCCCACTCCCCCGCCGCGTAGCTGAGGGCGGTTCGATGCGCCATCAGGTGGGCCAGTAGTACGTAGTCGATGTTGCTCCTGTGGTTCATCACGAAGACCACGCTCGCGTCTTCGTAAGCGTTCTCGTCCAGGACGGCGAGACCTCTCTGTGGGCCGACCCTGATGTCGTAGAGTGACCTGGAGATCCAGGCAGCCAGAGGGATGCCGACCCTGAAGTAGAGGAAGGCGTTGAACGAGGGCACGATCTCACGGCCGTAGCGCTCGACCCTGGCCATCGCGACCGCCATCGAGATATCGTTCTCACGGGCGTAGACCTCGGCGGCCTCGATAAGCTCCGGGTCGTGGGTGAGGCGGTGGATCAAAGTCCCCCGTCGGGTCAGCTTGAACGTCGGCAGCTCGATGCCCCTGCGCCGCACTTCCTCGACGACCCTTGCGGCCCTCTGCCTGAAGTACCACCGGACCGCGGGCACGAGCCTTCCAGCCGCCAGAACTCCGCCGAACAAGAGCACGACGAGCACCAACCAACCTCGCCGTCCGCCCCTAGGACCTGCCATTAGTAACCCTCCCCGGCCTGTGTGCGGCTCAAAGGCAAATATAACGCCCGCACCCGCTACACGAAAGTCCTCCCAGCAGGTCAGCATTTCAGCCTTGTGTTTGCTGACTTGCTGACTGGCTGACAAGCCGCCGTCAGGCGGCGGGCTGAATTGCTGACTCGCTCTGTAAGCTCCTTTACCCGGACGAGCGGTGAACGCTGTTAGCATCTGCGACGTATACTCCAGGTAGGCTTTCGGAAAAAGGATGGTGGGACCTCTGGCGGCGTCATCGGCCAGGCCGAACAAGCGGGTGGCTGTAGTCGGGGCCGGGATGGGCGGACTGGCGGCGGCGATCCGGCTGGCCGCCATGGGCTTCGAGGTCGAAGTCTTCGAGAAGAACGCCACGGTCGGCGGACGCGTGGGAAGGCTCGAGGCCGAAGGCTTCGCTTTCGACACAGGCCCATCACTCCTCCTCATGACAGATACCTACCGTGAGCTCTTCCACTCCGCCGGGCGCGACCTCGACGACTACGTCAGGCTCATACCACTCGACTCCGATTACCGCGTAACCTTCGGTGACGGCGACTCTCTAACCATCCGCCGCACGCTCCCCGAGCTGATAAACGAGCTCGAACGCATAGAGCCTGGCGTCACCCCTCGCTTCTACCGCTTCCTCGAAGACGCCTGCAACAAGTACCGTCTCGGACGCTCGGAGTTCGTGGAGCGCGACTTCGACAGGGCCAGGGACTTCTTCGGGCTGCGCAACCTCAGGCTCCTCCTGAAGACGAGGGCAGTCAACAACTACTACCGCCAGGTCTCGAAGTTCTTCGCCTCGGAGAAGCTCAGGCAGGCGTTCTCATTGCAGACGATGTACCTCGGCCTCTCCCCTTTCGAGGCGCCAGCGGTCTACTCGCTCCTCCCCTACACGGAGCTCGCCGAAGACGGCCTCTGGTTCCCAGAAGGCGGGATGTATTCCCTCATCGAGGCGATGGAGAGGCTTGCTACTGAGTTGGGTGTACGGTTCCACCTGAACAGCCAGGTCGAGAGTGTCGTGGTCACCAAGGGCAGGGCGCGCGGTGTCATGGTAGAAGGAAGCGAGATAGAGGCCGACGCCGTACTCGCCAACGCGGACCTGCCTTACGCCTACCGCGAACTCCTCGCCGGATCTGCGGACAAAGACTTCAAGCTGCGCAGTCGCGAGAAGCTCGAGTACACGGCCTCGGCGTTCATGCTCTACCTGGGCGTCGATGGAAAACTCGGGAACATGGTGCATCACAACTTCTACCTCTCCGGTCGCTACAGAGAGAACTTCGAGGCCATCTTCAGAGATCACGCCCTACCAGAAGACCCCTCGTTCTACGCAGTCGTCCCCTCCAAGACGGAGCCGCGCATGGCGCCCGACGGGATGGAGAGCCTGTTCGTACTCGTCCCCGTGCCGCACCTCGGGCCGAACGTGGACTGGAACAACGACGGGGACGCTTTCAAGCAGAAGGTCTACGGCCTGCTGGAGCGGCGGTGCGGGCTCGACCGGAGCCGCGTCATCTACGAGAAGGTAAGGACGCCTCTGGACTGGCGAGATGAGTACAACCTGGAGCAGGGGGCCGCGTTCGGTATCGGGCACGGCATCTTCCAGGTTGGGTACTTCCGGCCCCCCATGGTGTCGAAGGCCGTGCAGGGGATGTATTTCGTCGGCGCCAGCACCAGGCCGGGTACAGGGGTACCGCTCGTTACCATAGGGGCCAGGCTCGTGGCCGACCGCATAGGGCGTGAGGTAGGAGGCTCTTGAGGCTCGACCCCGCTGGCGGCAAGAAACTCGACGGCGGGCTCTCGCTCGCCGAGAGCTATGAGCTGTGCCGCAGGGTACAAAAGGCGCACAGCAGGACCTACTACTTCTCGACCAGGCTGTTCCCTGCCGAGGTCAGGCCGCGCGTTCACGCCCTCTACGCCTTCATGCGCTACGCCGACGAGATCGTGGACCACCCACACGATCTGCCCCTCGACGCCCAGCTCTCCGTCCTGGAGGAGTTCGAGGCCGAGACTATGGCGGCCGTCTCGGGTGAGGAGGTACCCAACCCGGTTCTGCGCGCCTACGCAGACACGGTGCGCGCCTGCGGCATCGAACCTGGAACCATTACAGCCTTTATGGAGAGCATGAAGATGGATACCCGCGTCTTCCGCTACAAGACTTACGCCGACCTCGAGGTATACACCTACGGGAGCGCCGCCGTCGTCGGCCTGATGATGTGCAGGGTCGTAGGAGTGGCAGAAGGGAAGGCCGACGCACACGCCGAGGCGCTCGGCGTCGCCATGCAGCTCTCCAACTTCCTGCGCGACGTCGGGGAGGACTGGCGGCGCGGGCGGATTTATTTGCCGCTGGAGGATCTGGCGCGCTTCGAGTATACGGAGCGGGACCTCGCTCTTGGTGTCGTCGACGAGCGGTTCGTCGGCCTGATGCGCTTCGAGATAGAACGGGCGCGCCGTCTCTACGAGGTAGCCGATCAGGGGATGGGCTACATCCCGAGGGGGAGGCGTTTCCCCGTGGTCGTGGCACGCGAACTGTACGCGGCGATCCTCGACCGCATCGAGGCCCAGCGATACGACGTCTTCTCGCGCAGGGCACAGGTCTCGCGCCCGGGAAAACTGGTGGTCGCCGCCAGGTGCGCCGCGCGCGACCCCGGCGAGATAGCTGACCGCATCCGCTACAGGCGGACCAGCCCGGCCGCATAGACGCCCCGGATTGAAATCCCGGGGCTATCGTGCTGTAATTGCCTGGTCACGGCCCCGAGGGGCCATGACGCTCATCGAGAGCGGCGGAGGGACGGGCCCTGAGAAGCCGCGGCAACCGGCGAGGCGTTTACGCCTGGCGGCGGGTGCCAACTCCCGCGGAGCAGACTCCGGCAGATGAGGTGAAAGAGTCGACGCAGCCTCTCCTCCGCGCGAATGGGTAACGAGAACGGAGAGAGGTTTTATCTTGAGTCCGAACTTGAGAGAGCTACTCGCGACGCGGGTCCTGATCGGGGACGGCGCCGTTGGCACGCTGCTCGGCGAACGCGGCGTAGGCTTCGGCCACCCCTACGCCCGCGCGAACCTCTCCCACCCTGAGATGGTCACGGACATCCACGTGGAGTATCTGAGGGCTGGCGCTGACGTCATAGAGACCAACACCTTCGCCGCCAACCGTTTCAAACTCGAGACTCACGACCTCGAAGAGAGGGTGCGCGAGGTAAACGCCGAGGGCGCCAGCCTCGCCCGCAAGGCTGCCTATACCGTCGCAGGAACAGGTGATAGGGCGCTCGTGCTCGGGGCCATCGGTCCGCTCGGACGTCCGCTCGCCCCTGTGGGTCCCGTCAGTCCGGAGCGGGCGAAGTCAGTCTTTCTGGAGCAAGCCGAAGCGCTCCTGGAAGGCGGGGCCGATGCGATACTTCTCGAGACCTTCACCGACCTCGTCGAACTGCGGCTCGCCTACGAGGCAGTAGGGGCCCTTGGCGCGCCGGTTCTGGCGTACAAGACCTTCGTCGAGGACGGTGAGACACTCGCAGAAGGGCTGCCTGGGCGGGCGGCGCGTGAGATCTCCTCCTGGGGAGCCGACCTTGCAGGGGCGAACTGTACGGTCGGTCCGCAAAGGATGGTGGAGATCATCGGTCAGATGGCAGACGCGGCAGGCCCCGTCGCGGCCCTCCCCAACCCCGGCCTCCCCCAAATCGTCGGCGGCCACATTCGCTTCAGCAAGGGCGTCGACCACTTCGCCGAGTACGGCATCAAGCTCGCAGAAGCCGGGGCACGTCTCGTGGGCGGCTGCTGCGGCACCACCCCGGCCCACGTGAAGGCGCTCTCCGAAGCGCTGCAGGACTTCAGGGTCGAAGGCAAAAGAACGCGCCGTCGGGGGTCCGTGGCTGAGCGAACCTGGCTGACAGAGGTTTCCGTAGAGCCCGTTTCGGAGTTCGCGGAGCGATTGCGCGCAGGCTTTGCCGTTACGGTCGAGGTGGACCTGCCGCGCGGTAACGCCATCGAGCAGGTCGTCGAGGCGGCGCGGCGGTTGAAGGAGCGTGGCGTCCACGCGATAGACATCTCCGACGGGGCGCGGGCGCGGCTAAGGATGCATCCCGTAGCTGCGGCCAGGATCGTACAGGACGAGGCTGGCATCGAGGTCGTCGCCCACATCTCATGCCGCGACAGGAACATCATCGGGTTGCAGGCCGACCTGCTCGGGGCGGCGGCCCTGGGAGTAAAGAACATCCTGGCCGTGACGGGCGACCCGGCCCAGATCGGGGATTACCCCGAAGCGACCTCGGTCTTCGACACCGACTCCGTCGGCCTCGTCCACATCCTCTCCAGGATGAACAGGGGGGAGGACCTCGCAGGCAACCCCATAGGCGAGCCGCCGGGGTTCCTCGTCGGGGCGTCTTTCAACCCTACGGCAGAAGATCTGGACGAGGAGGTAGAGAAGCTGCGGCGCAAGGTCGAGGCCGGGGCCCACGCCTTCTGGACGCAGCCCGTCTTCGAGATCGGGGGCCTCGAGAACGCGCTCGAACGTATAGGCGTTGATGGGGTCTGCATCCTGCTCGGCCTCATGCCCCTCCGCAGCGCCAGGCAGGCTGAGTTCCTCCACCACGAGGTCCCAGGTATAGATATCCCGAAGCACGTCCGCGAGAAGCTCGCAGCCCTCTCCCCAGAAGACGCCCCGAAGTACGGCGTCGAGGTCGCCCAAGAGCTACTCATCGCGGCGCGGCCCTTGATCGGCGGCGCGTACATAATGCCGCCGGCCAGCGCCCCAGACCTCGCGGGGGACGTGCTCGAGGCCATCAGCCTGCCCGCAGGGAGATGATGAAAAGCTTGACTGTACCGACAGGATAGGAGTCGATGGTTCTCCAACACACGAAGAACGAAGAGAGGCAGGCCAGGCTATCCCGTTTC
>Ga0136613_10000729_pt1 | contig 15807 bp, 12 predicted proteins | sample AntDrymUQ2722106_2_FD_106649 | JGI IMG/M metagenome (GOLD analysis project Ga0136613, IMG submission 106649) | Polar desert sand microbial communities from Dry Valleys, Antarctica - metaG UQ272 (21.06) | ecosystem: Environmental > Terrestrial > Soil > Desert | place: Antarctica: Dry Valley... | reverse complement strand
GGTGAACCCCTGCGCGACCGGCCGTAGCTCGGCGTCGAAGAAGGCGCACGAGAAGTCCGAGCGCGTCTTGATGTTCGTCGAGTAGGCGCTCCGGCGCAGCGTCACCACCATCTCTTCGGTCGCGGCAACCAGCGCGTTCCGGATCACCTCGAAGGTTATGGGATCCATCGGTACACCTCCCGCGCCCGCACTGCACTGACCTTGCCCTCGCGGACGTCCTGCGCGACGAGCTCGGCGTCACGCTCCTCCGGCGGCCCGTAGCCGCCGCCGCCGCAGGTGCGGTAGCTGACGGTGTCGCCGGGTAGGACGTCGAAGGTCGTCTTGGCACTCAGCCTGGTCTCGATGCCGTCACGAATCAGGACGTACTCCGCAGGACTGCTGTCGTGCCCGCCGAGCACGCCCCCCGCCCCTCGGGTCGTCCGGTCGGCGAGGACGGTGAACGTCGTCGCGCGGTCGAAGACGAAGTCCTTGCGGAGGCCGAGGCCGCCGCGGAAGCGCCCCGGCCCCTCCGAGTCGTCGACGAGCGAGAGGCGCGCGATCCGGACGGGATAGTTGAGCTCCGTCTCCTCGACGGGAGCGTTCTCCGTGTTCTGCCCGTGGGTCTGGACTGCGTCCGGCCCGTCGCTCCCGGCGCGGCCGCCGTAGCCGCCGGCGAAGGTCTCGAGGAAGCAGGTGTACTCGTTCGTCACCGGGTCGACGCCGCCGAAGCCCGCATGGCACATCATCGCCTTCGTCCCCGCGGGGAGCCGCTCGGGCAGCGCGGGCAGGAGCGCCCGGAAGATGACGTCGACGAGCCGGGTCTGCGTCTCCCAGCCGCCCACCACGGGCGAAGGCCAGGTGCAGTTCGTGACGCTGCCGAGCGGCGCGTCCAGGGTGACCAGTCGGTAGAAGCCGTCGTTGACCGGCAGATCCGGGTCGATCAGGCACTTCAGCGCGTAGGCGCAGGCCGAGAAGGTCTGCGCATAGGTGGAGTTGACCGGTGCGCGCCGCTGGGGGTCGGAGCCCGCGAGATCGAACGCGACGCCGTCGGAGGAGATCTCCACCCGTGCCCGCAGCCGCACCGGCTCGTCCGAGTAGCCGTCGCTGTCGACCGAGCCCTCGGCCTCGTAGACGCCGCGCGGAAGGACGGCGAGCTCGGCTCGCGTCCGCCGTTCCGTGTAGCGGAGGAGTTCCTCCATCGTAGACCGGATCAGGCCACGCCCGTGCCTCGCGACGAGCGCTTGCAACCGGCGCACCCCTGTCGCGTTGGCGGCAATCTGCGCGCGGAGGTCGCCAGCGGTCTCGTGCTTCGAGCGGATCTGCGCCAGGATCAGGTCGAAGATGTCCGGCACGATCGCGCCGGCCTCGACCACCTTCACGGGCGGGATGATCACCCCCTCTTGGAACACCTCACGGAAGGCGCCGATCGAAGCGGGCGCACCGCCGCCGACGTCCACGTGATGAGCCAGGTTCGCGACGTAGCCGAGCAGCCCGTCGTCCCCGTGCACCGGTGAGATCAGGCTGATGTCGTTCAGGTGCACACCGCTAGGGAAGGGGTCGTTCGTGATCAATGCGTCGCCCGGCCCGAGGTTGTCAGGACCGTAGTCGCGAACGGCGCGGGGTACCTGCTCCACCATCGAGCCGAGATGAACGGGCTGGGTGAACCCCTGCGCGATCGACCTGAGCTCGGCATCGAAGAAAGCGCACGAGAAGTCGGAGCGGGTCTTGATGTTCGTCGAGTACGCGCTGCGTTTGAGGGTGAGCACCATCTCGTCCGTGGCCGCGACGAGCGCGTTCCGGATCACCTCGAAGGTGATGGGATCCATCAGCGGACGGTCAGCCGCTCCACGGCGTCGTGGTCGAGCTCGAAGCCCAAGCCCGGCTCGTCCGGAACCGCGACGCGGCCGGCGGTCGAGTCGAGCGGCGTCGAGACGAGCTGGTCGGTCAGAAGGTGGTGCATGACCTGATTCCCGACGGTCAGGTTCGGCACGCATGCCATCACCTGCAACGCCGCATACGTCGAGATCGAGCTCTCGACGCACGCGTGTCGGTTGACCGGGATCCCGTGCGTCTCCGCGAGGTGGGCGAGCTGACGCAGGCGCCAGATGCCGCCGGTCTCGTGACTGCCGATCACGATCGCGTCGGCAGCCTCCTGCTCGAGGACGGCGCGGAGCTCGGCAGCGGTGAACACGGCCTGGTCGGCAGCCACCTTCGTGCCGACCGAGCGGCGTACCCAAGCCAGGCCGCTCACGTTCCCGGCCGCGACCGGCTGCTCGACCCAGTCGAGGTCGTACTCCTCGAGGCGCCGGATCGCGTCGACCGCCGTCGGCACGTCCCACGCCTCGTTGGCGTCGATGCGGAGGAGCGGCCCAGGCCCGATCGCGCCCCGCACGGCCGCCACAATCTCCTCGTCGTCGCGGTTGGCGCGCCCGACCTTGAGATAGACGACGCGGTACCCCGCGGCCGCCAGGCGGCCGGCATCCGCCGCGAGCTCGTCGGCCGTGTCGCCCTGCGGGAAGGCCATGAAATCGACCTCGTCCGTCACGCGCCCGCCGAGGAAGGTCGACGCCGGGACACCGAGCGCCTTTCCGAGCGCGTCCCAGCAGGCGACCTCGATCCCGCTCGCGATCTGCTGCGACCAGTGCGGGTAGAAGCGCCAGCGCCCGTCGCGCCAGAGCTCGCCCAGAATCGCCTCCACGTCACCCGGCGCGCGGCCGACGAACGCCTTCGCCATCAGGTTCCCGTAGGCCACAACCGCGGCCGAGTCCTCGCAGATCGACTCGCCATAGCCTGTGGCGCCGGCGTCCGTCTCGACCGCGAAGAGGACGAGGTTGGCCCTCTCCTGCACGCCCGAGCGCCAGTGGAACGGCCGCTCGAGCGGGATCGCCAGTGGAGTCGCCGTGACAGCGGTGATCCTCATGCGCGGTTGCCCGGCCCCCACACAGAGCCGAAGGTTCGCCCGGTGGAGAAGCGCTCCCCGGAGAGGCTCGAGATGTCGATCGGCGGCTCCTGCCCGGCGATCACGTGCGCCAGCGACTCCCCTAGGGCGGGCGCGAGCTTGAAGCAGTGGCCGCTGCCGCCAAAGGCGGAGTAGTAGCCACCGATCTCCTCCTCGCCGACGATCGGGTACCAGTCCTCGGTGATGTCGTAGACGCCGGAGTAACCGGTCACGAAGGTGCCGCCGAAGTCTGCGCTCCCGAGGGTCGGTCGCAGCGAGGGCAGCCGGTTGAGCAGCTTCGGCACCATCCGGCCAAGGTGCTCGGCGTCGGTACCGTCGTCGTAGTCCTCCGGATCGACCGGCTCCCTGCTCTTCGGCCAACCCTCGCCGACAAGCACCTTTCCCTCGCCGTAGCGGCGAAAGTAGAGCCGCTGGGTCGCGTCGGACAGAACCGGGATCTCGCCGACGCCGCTGGGCGCCTCGAAGACGGCCTCGTGCTCACGGCTGAAGGTGAGCGGGTAGTCGACGCCCACCAGTCGGCCAACACGGTCGCCCCATGGCCCGCACGCGTTGACGACGACACCCGTTGAGATCGTGCCGTCCCCCGTGACGACGCCGCTGACCCGGCCGTTCTCGACGGTGATGTCGAGGGCGGTACAACGCTCGTAGACGTTCAAGCCGCCCGCACGCGCCGAGTCGACGAGCGACCGCGTCGTCCCCACGGGATCCGCGTAGCCGGACGTGGGCTCGAAGCACGCGAGCGCGACGCCGTCGAGGTTCAGCTCCGGCCAGCGGCCGGCGACCTCTGTCGGCGTCAGGATCTCCGTCTCGACGCCGAAGCTCCGCTGGACCGGGACGACGTCTCGGATCGCCTGCGCCTGCTCGTCCGGCGCGATCACCATGTAACCGTGCTGGACGAAGCCGGCCGGCCCGCCGAGCCGCTCCTCCGCGTTCGCGAACATCTCGGCACCGCGAACGGCGAGCCGGATCGCCACCTCGTTCGAGTAGTGCTGCCGAACATGGGCGGCGGAGTACTGCGTCGAGCCGCTGCAGATCCTCCCTTTCTCGACGAGCGCGACCTGGCCGAGACCAAGCTCGGTCAGGAAGTGCGCAGTGCTGGCGCCGATGATCCCGCCGCCGATCACGACCGCGTCCGCATGAGCGATCACCCGGCTCCTCCTCTCTCGCTCATAGACTGGGCACGAAGGGCCGTCGTCGCCTCTGGGTCGACGTCGCCGACGGCGTCCAATACGACGGCGTAGAGCCTCCGCGCTGCCTCGGCGGTCACCTTCTCGTTCGCGACGTCGTCCGCGACAGCTGCCGGATCGCGCGTGAGTGGATCTCCCCAACCTCCGCCTCCTGCCGTTCGGTGTCGAAGGCGGTCTCCGGCCTGGATCTCGATCGAGAACATCGGTGGCAGCACATCTTCGCGGCCGTCAGGGTGGACGAGCAGATTGCTCGAGATGGCGCCGGGCGCGCCTCCGGCGAGACCGTAGGGTGGGTGCTGCGCCCGGTCCGACCGGACGATCAGCGACGTGTCCGGGGTCAGACAGCGCCAGGTGCGCTCCACAGCGAGGCCGCCGCGATGGAGCCCGGCGCCGCCCGAGTCGGGCACGAGCCCGTAGTGCTCGACCACGATCGGATACTCCTGTTCGGCCACCTCGACCGGGATGTTCGCCGCGAGGCTCGCGGGGTTCGTCAGTCCGTCGTTGCCGTCGGCCTCCGGTGTGCCGCCCCAGGTGCCGACGACGAGCTCGTAGAAGACGAAACGGCCGCCCTCGGGCCGTTCGGAGCCGAAGATCGCGAGCGTGTTGCCACCCTCGCCCGCGGCCGGCACTCGGCTCGGAATCAGCTGCGCGAGCGCACCGTTGACGGCATCGAGGACACGGAAGCCGGTGACGCCGCGCATCGAGGACGCCCCTGGCATCACGACCTCGGCGACCGTGCCGGGCTTCGTCAGCACGTGGATCGGCCGGAAGGCGCCGGCGGTGTTGGGTACCTCAACCGTCAGCGCTGCCCGCACGGCCTGGTAGACGCACGCCTGGACGAACGACCGGGTGCTGTTCAACGAGCCGCGCACCATCGGCGCCGACTCGGTCAGGTCGGCCGTCACCTCGTCGCCGGCGATCGTGACGTGGGCCGTGATCGGCACGTCGACGACGTCGATCCCGTCGGAGCCGAGGTAATCGGTGAAGGAGGCGCTCCCGTCCGGCCAGGTCGAGATCTCCTGCCGGACGAGCCGCTCGGTGTGGTCGATCAGCGCGTCGAGCAGCGCCGCGAGCCGTTCTCGGCCGTGGCGCTCGGCGAGCGAGATCAGCGCGCGCTCGGCGACCGCGCACGCTGCGACCTGCGCGCCAAGGTCGCCGAAGGTCATGCGCGGGATGCGGACATTGGCCTCTAGGATCTTGAAGACGTCCTCGACCGCACGGCCCTCGTCGTAGAGCTTGAGCCACGGCAGCCGAATGCCCTCCTGGAAGATCTCCGTGTTGTCGCAGGCGCTCGAGCCGGGTAGGCGCCCGCCGACGTCGCCGTGGTGCGCAGTCGTGCACGTGAACCCGATCGGGCCGCCCTCGTGAAAGACCGGCTTGAAGACGAACAGGTCCTGCAGGTGGATGCCGCCGTCGAAGGGGTCGTTCATCAGGTAGACGTCACCCGGCCGGAAGCGCTCGCCGTAGTGCTCGAGCAGCGTCTCCATCGCCGCGGGGACCGAGCCGAGGTGGAAGGGGACGCTGACCGCCTGCGAGACGGTGCGCCCCTGCGCGTCGCAGACCGATGCGGAGAAGTCCATCCCGTCCCGCACGACCGTCGAGTGCGCGGTGCGGAAGATCGTCGTCGCCATCTCGTCAGCGATCGAGGCAAGGGCGTTCGCGACGATCTGAAGCGTCACGGGGTCGACGGCGCGCTCGGCCGCTTTAGAACCCGAATCAAGGTGAAGCCTTGTGTCGCCGGAACGGCCTGGGCGGCCCGGCGACGAAGCCTCACCCTGATTCGGGATCTCAGCCACCGTCGGTCCGTTCGAGCACGAGCGTCCCAGTCTCGGCCACCTGCCTCGCCGTCCAGCCGGGCGGAACGACCACGGTCGTGTCGTACTCGTCCACGAGCATCGGCCCGCGTTGGGGCGCGACACCGATCGAGGCCCGAGTGCGAACCCGTGCCTCGACGAGCACTTCGCCCGCGAGGATGGGACGACCGGCTCCCTCAGCGGCCTCGCTCCCTTCGACGAGGAAGCTTCGCGTCGGGACCGGCGGCCCCAGAGCGGTCAGCCGCACGGCGCGGATCTCCACCGGTGAGCCCGGCTGGTCACGCACCCCGTACAGCCGCTCGTGCTCGACCTCGAACCGCTCGCGCAGCTCGGCGAGCGCCGCCCGGTCGACGACGCCGCCGGACAGCGCCGTTTCCACCTCCCAGCTCTGGCCGCCGTAGCGGAGATCCGCAGTCCGGCTCCACTCGGTGCCGTCGCGTCCCTCGAGCGCGGCCGCGAGGGGAGTCTCCATCTCCGCAAGCAACGTCGCGACGGCCGCCGGCTCGCAGGCGTCGACATCGAGGTGACACGTACGCACCTCGTGGAACTCGGGTCGCGCGAAGAGCAGGCCGACGGCGCTGAAGAGACCGGCCACCGCGGGGACGAGCACGGTGCGCACTCCGAGATCCTCCGCGAGCCCGGCGGCGTGGATCGGCCCGGATCCCCCGTAGGCGACCAGCGCGAACTCGCGCGGATCGCGGCCCTTCTCCGAGGAAACCGCGCGAAGGGCGCGCGTCATGCGTGCGTTGGCGATCCGGTGAATCCCGCTCGCTGCCTCGAGCAGCGAGAGCCCGAGCGGACTTGCAACCCGGGCGACGGCTTGCTCGGCAGCCGCGAGCGAGATGGTGATCTCCCCGTCGGCGACGGTGCGCGCGGGCATGTAGCCAAGCAGGACGTTGGCGTCGGTCACGGTCGGCTCGACGCCGCCACGTCGGTAGCAGGCGGGGCCTGGGTCGGCGCCGGCGCTCCGCGGACCGACCTGCAGGCCTCCGGCGGGGTCGATCCAGGCGATGCTGCCGCCGCCCGCGCCCACCTCGGCGATGTCGATCGTGGGGATCCGCAGCAGCTCTCCGGCACCTCGGATCAGGCGACTTCCCGCCGACATCGAGCCGCCCACCTCGTACTCGCGCCCGCGGGAGATCGCGCCGCCCTCGATCAGCGACGCCTTCGCGGTGGTGCCACCCATGTCGAAGGCGATCACGTTCTCGATCCCGAGCTGCTGGGCCATCCCGCGCGCGGCAACGACGCCCGCCGCCGGTCCCGACTCGAGCGCAAAAACGGGTCGCGCCTTCGCGTCGTCTGAGGTCATCACGCCCCCGGAGGACTGCATGATCTGCAGCGGCCCGTGCAATCCGATGCGGTCGAGCCCGGCTCGAATCCGGTCGATGTAGGAGGACATCAGCGGCCGCACATACGCGTTGACGACCGTCGTCGCCGAGCGCTCGTACTCGCGCTGCTCGCGCAGGATCTCGCTCGAGAGGGAGACGTTCGCCTCCGGCAGCTCCTCCGCGAGGATGGCGCCGAACCGGCGTTCGTGCTCGGGGTAGAGGTAGGAGTGGAGGAAGCAGATCGCGACCGACTCGATCCCGGCCGCCCCCAGCCGGCCGGCGAGGACACGGCACTCGGTCTCGTCGAGCTCTCGTAGGACGGCGCCGTGGGCGTTCACGCGCTCGTTCACCTCGAACCGGAGCCGCCGCTCGACGAGCGGGGGCGGCTTGCGCCAGAACAGGTCGTACATGTGCGGGATGCGCAGCCGCCGGAGCTCGAGCACGTCGCGGAAGCCCGCCGTCGTCACGAGGGCCGTACGGCTGCCGCGCCGCTCGAGCACAGCGTTCGTCGCCACCGTCGTGCCGTGCACGACCTCGTCGGCCTCGCCGCCGGCGGCGAGCGCGCCGACGGCTTCCACGACGGCACGATCGTAGGCCGGTGGAGTCGACAGGAGCTTCCGCACCGCGACGCGGCCGTCCGCTCCGTGCAGGACGACGTCCGTGAAGGTGCCTCCGACGTCGACGCCGATTCGAGCCGCGCCACCGTTCATGAAATTTGAAATTTCATGTTGCGTCGGGGTCGAGCGTAAACCACACTGAGCCCAGATGGAAGGGACCGCCACCGTTGAATTCCCGTTGGCGCCACTCGAGGAACGCGAGTCGATCGAGGAGCGCGTCGCGCAGTCGCTGCGCGCGCTGATCGTCTCCGGGCGCCTGGCGGAGGGAACCCAACTCGTGCAGCGAGAGCTGGCGTCCCGGCTCGGCGTCTCGCAGACTCCGGTTCGGGCGGGGCTCGGCCGCCTCGAGCAGGAGGGCCTCGTCGCGATGGGGCCGACAGGTCGCGCATTCGTCAGCCGCCTGACCCGGGAGGACTTCGAGGAGATCTACGCGGCCCGCCTCGGGCTGGAGGGCCTGGCGGCGCGGCTCGGTGCCGCGGCCGTGGGGACGACCGAGACCGACCGGATGGCGGACCTCCTCGTCCGGCTGCGCAAGGCCGCCTCGAAGCAGGACGTCGACGCGTACCTCACGCTCCGCTGGGAGTTCTACGGCACCTGCTACCGCGCGAGCGGGCGGCGGCGACTGGTGGCGGAGGTCGAGCGGCTGTACCGGCGCTCGGAGCGCTACAACCGCCTCGTGCTCTCCTCGCCCAAGCGCTTCCGGGAGTCGCTCGACCGCTACAAGGCCTTCCACGGTGCCTGCCGCCGCAACGACGCCGACGCGGCGGAGCGGATCGTGCAGGAGAGCCTACGGTGGGCCGTCGACAGCGTTGCGGGCGGCCTCGCCTCGGAGACGGGGCCGTGAGCGTCGCCGCGCGGGAGCTGAAGGAGGCTCTCCTCGACGTCCTCAGCCACGAGGCGCGTGTCTCGGACGGCGCCTCCGAGCTCGACCTCCACGCCGGCGACATCTCCTTCCACCGGCCGCGGCGCCCCGACCTCGTCGTCTACCCCTCTTCGACGGAGGAGGTCTCGCGCGTGCTCGCGCTCGCCGACGAGCGCCGCGTCCCGGTGACGCCTTTCGGCGCCGGCTCCAGCCTCGAGGGACACGTGATCCCCGAGCGTGGAGGCATCAGCCTGGACCTCTCGCGCCTCGACCGGATCGTGGAGCTCTCGCCCGGCGACCTCAGCGCGACCGTCCAGGCCGGCGTCACCCGGAGCGCGCTCGAGCGGGCCGCAGGCGTCCACGGCCTCTTCTTCCCCGTCGACCCCGGCGCGGACGCGACGCTCGGAGGCATGGCGGCGACCAACGCGGCCGGAACGACGACGATCCGCTACGGCAAGATGCGAGCGAACGTGCTCGCGCTCGAGGCTGTGCTCGCCGACGGCACCGTTATCCGCACGGGCAGCCGGGCACCGAAGACCTCGGCCGGCTACGACCTCACCTCGCTCCTCGTCGGCTCGGAAGGCACGCTCGCGGTGATCACCGAGCTACGGCTCCGGCTCTACGGCATCCCGGAGCACGTCCTGGCGCAGAGGATCTCGTTCCCGACGGTCGAGGCAGCATGTCGTACCGCTGCGGCGGTCGTCGCCGCGGGCTCGGCGGTCACACGGCTGGAGTTGCTGGACGCCTGGACGGTCGGCGCGATCAACGCCCACCTCGGCACCGCGTACGCCGAGGGGCCGTGCCTCCTGGTCGAGGCAGCCGGAACCCCGGCGACGGTCGAAGCCGACCTGGCGCTCGTCCGCGATCTCGCCGAGGCGGAGGGGGCCACCGAGGTCGACGAGGAGCGCGAGCCCGAAGGACGCGCCCGCCTCTGGGCGGCCCGTCATGCGGCGGCGTACGCAGCGGCCGCCGCCTCGCCCGGCCGCCGAGAGCGCTCGACCGACACCTGCGTCCCCGTCTCGGAGCTCGCAGGAGCGGTCGAGTTCGCCCGCTCGGAGGCCGAGCGCCTCGGCCTCGCAGCGGCGATCCTGGGTCACGCGGGCGACGGCAACATCCACGTCAGCCTTCAGGTCGACGTCGACGATCCGGACGAGCTGGCGCGTGCCGACGAGCTCGTGGAGCGGCTCGTGGTCGACGCGCTCGCCCGCGGCGGCACCTGCACGGGCGAGCACGGGATCGGCCGGGGCAAGCTGCGGGCGCTCGAGCTGGAGCACGGCGACCTGATCCCTCTACTACGCGGGATCAAGCGGCTGTTCGACCCGAACGGCATTCTCAACCCCGGCAAGGTGCTCAGGGAGGATTAGTCTCGGCGAGCGGCTCGACACCGAGGTAGCGGCGCTGCGCGTCGGCGTCGTCGATAAGCGCGGCTGCCGTCGTCTCGGCCGCAATGCGGCCGCCGACCATGACGAGCTGGCGCTCGGCGAGGGAGGTCGCGACGCCGAGGTTCTGCTCGATCAGCAGGATCGAGAGACCCTCCTGCTCGAGCGCCTTGAACGTCGCGATGAGACCCTCCACGATCGTCGGCGCCAGACCCTCGGACGGCTCGTCCATGATCAGCAGCTCGGGATTCGTGAGCAGCGCGCGGCCGATCGCGAGCATCTGCTGCTCGCCTCCCGAGAGCTGCGCGCCGCCGTTTCGCTTCCGCTCGGCGAGCCGCGGAAAGAGCTCGTAGACCTTGGCAGGAGTCCAGCGGCGCGAGTCGCCCCGCTTCGCGAGCATCTTCAGGTGCTCGTCGACGGAGAGCGACGGGAACAGGCGCCGTCCCTGCGGCACGTAGGCGAGCCCCGAGCGCGCGATCTTGTACGACGGCCGGCCGAGCAGCTCGCGACCGCGGAAGCGCACCGAGCCTCTCGCCTGGGGCGGTGACAACCCCATGATCGCGGCGCAGAGCGTCGTCTTGCCCATGCCGTTGCGGCCGATCACGGCGACCGGCTCCCCGCCCGAGACGAACGAGACGTCGTGGAGCACGTGGGCCCGTCCGTAGAACGCGTTCAACCCCTCCACCTCCAGCAGCGGGCGGCCGTTACTCGACGCCATGGCCTGTCCCGAGGTACAGGGCGTGCACCTGCTCGTTCGCCCGGATCTCGGCCGGCGTGCCCTCGACGATCACACGCCCGTCGTGCATCATCGTCACCCGCTCGGCGACGGTCAGCGCGATGTCCATGTCGTGCTCGATCAGGATCAACGTGATCTCACGGTCGAGGCCGAGCAGGAGCTCCGTGAGCAGCTGCCGCTCACCCCGCGCGAGACCGGAGGCGGGCTCGTCGAGCATCACGATGGTGGGCTCCGTGGCGAACGCCATTGCCAACGCGACCTGGCGGTGCTCGCCGTGTGAGAGCGACCCGACGAGCTCGGAGAGCTTGCCGTCGATCGCCGCCCGGCCGGCTGCGCGCCGCGCGCGCACACGCAACTCCTCGTCGGCCGGGAGGATCACCGGCCGCAGATGGCCACCCGAGACGCCGCGGAGCGCGAGGTAGATGTTGTCCTCGACGGTGAGGCCGAGGAAGAGCCGCGATTGCTGGTAGCTCCGCGCAAGACCGAGCTTTGCCCGGCGCCGCGCCGGGAGCGGCGTGACGTCGCGTCCGAAGAGCTCGACGCGTCCCGATGTCGGCGGCAGGTCCCCCGCGATGACGTTGAAGAGCGTCGTCTTGCCCGCTCCATTGGGGCCGAGGATCGCGCGCCGCTCACCGGGCGCGATGTCGAGGTCGACATCGCGCACCGCGTGCAGGCCGCCGAAGCGCCGGCCGAGCCCCCGCAAGCGGAGGATCGGCGCGGCGCTCGGAGCAACCGGTGCTTCGGTCAACCGACCTACTTGATCAGCTGGTTCGTGATCTTGCCGCTCTTGACGACGCGGATCTTGCCCTGCCACGGCGTCTTGCGCTTCACGCAGGCGGGCTGCGTGCGACCCGGCGGCGGGCTCGAGCGCTTGAACAGGCCACCGAACGACTGATCCACGTTCGGCACCTGCCCGACCACGGCCACCGTCGGCTTGCCGTCGGCCCCGCGCACGATCTGGAGCGGGTACTGGTCCTGGATCGCCTGGCGGTTGCCGTCGAGGATCACGTTGCCGTTGTCCGAGACCTCGTAGCCCGACTTGAGCCGGACCGGCATGTTGCTCTGCAGCTTCGACACGTCGCCCTTCGCCCGCTGGAGGCCGATCACGGTTGCCCAGGCTGCGTTGTAGTAGTTGTAGACGAAGCCGTCCGCGGCGGGCAGCTTCGGGTGCCACTTCTTCATGATCTTCTCGTATGCGAGCGACTGGCCCGTCTTCAGCCCAGGGCCGGTGCCGAAGCCGCCGACGTAGGCCCCCACGAGCCGCGGTGCGACCTCCTCGAAGTTGCCGAGGAACGCGAAGAACAGGTTGCCGATGAACTTCTTCGGCTGCACCGGGCCGTAGGCCTGCTCGAACGCCCTCAGCGAGGCGCCCGTGCCGGTTCCGCCGACAGTCCAGAAGTAGCCGTCGACCTGCTGAGGCCGCGGCAGCTGCCGAATGTACGACGCGTAGTCGGTCGTGTTCAGGGGCGGGAAGACGCGCTTCGTGATCTTGCCACCCACTCCGCAGAAGTCGGCGATGATGCCGGCCGCCGACGTCCAGCCGAAGCTGTAGTCGTCCATGATGATCGCGGCATTCCGCCAGCCGAGCTTCTTGTAGGCAATCTCGCCGATCCCCGCGTTCCACTGCGCACCGTCTCCGTGGTAGCGGAACGTGTTCTTCGGGGCGATCTGGAGCGTCGGATCCTGCGATCCGGCCGTCCCGATCACGAAGGTCTTCGTGGGATGCGACTTGGCGTAGTTGGCGACCGCGACCGCTTCGTCACCCGAGAGCGGGCCGATCATGATGTCCGCACGGAGACGCTCCATCAGCCGGCGGGTCTCCTTGAGAGCGGTGGCCGCCGTGTCATCGCCGCAGCCGTAGCCGACGATCTTGATCGGGCGGCCGGCGATCGTCCCGCCGGTCATGCCCGCCGACGGCTTGTTCTTGTTCTTCGGCCGCGCGCGGGCGTACTGGTAGAGCGCTGCCTGGGCGCCGCCGATGTCGAGCTCGTAGCCGAAGCCGAATGCGCCCTTGCAGTCGGTCATGATGGCGATCCGGATCTCTCGCTGGCCACCGCCGCCCGTCGCAGCGAATGCCACGGACACGATCGACGCAGCGACCGCGAGCGCAGCGAGCGGAAGCAGAAGCTTCCGCCGTCGCAGCTTCACCCTCATTTACCCTCCTTCGATTGACTGACAAGCTTGCTGCGGAGAACCTACGGCATCCCGTCGTCCGGTTCCACGCTTCTTTAGTCGGCGCGTGATTCGGCGACCGCCGGTGGGTCGCCTCCGCCCCGCCCGCCCAGCTGCGTCGAGACGATGCGATCCCAGATTCCCATCAGGCCGCTCGGCGAGATGACGACGACCGCGAGGAAGATGAGGCCGACGATCGTGTTGAAGCTGCCGCCCACGAGCGGCACCTCGATGTCCCGGACGTAGTTGTTGATGAGGATGAAGACGAAAGCGCCGAGCCACGCGCCCTCGATCCGGCCGAGCCCGCCGATGACCGCCACGACGAGGAGGTCGATCGTCGCCTGCAGTCCGATCGTCTGGGGGTCGATCTGGCCGTTCCACCAGACGTAGAGAACGCCGGCCAGCGAGGCGATGAAGGCGCCGAACGCGAACGCGAGAGCCCGGTGGAGGGGCACGTTGTACCCCAGGGAGCTCATCCGCACCGGCTCGTCGCGAACCCCCTGGAGCGCGAGCCCGAACGGAGTCCGGCGCACGTAGCGGATGAGCAGGTAGACGGCGAGCGCCACGACGAGCGCGACGTAGTAGAGACGGTTCGGATGGTCGACGACGTTGCCGATGAAGCCCGGCGTGTAGCGATCGATGCCCGAGATCCCGGAGAAGCCCGAGACGAGGGTGACCTGGCCGAAGAAGTAGTTGCCGATCACCGCGAAGGTGAGCGTGAGCATCAGGAAGTAGATGCCGACGCTCCGCGCGGCGAGCAGGCCGAAGACAAGGCCGAGCGCCGTTGTCAGCAGGATCGCGAGCACGACAGCGAGCGTCGGATCCCAGCCGAGGTTGAGCCCTTTCGTCTCGCCCTGCGTGACCATGTTGCCGACGATGAAGCCCGCCACGCCGTAGAGGGCGGTCTGCGCGAGCGAGACCATGCCACCATAGGCGGAGAGGAAGATGAGGCTCGCAGCCGCGATCCCGACGAGAAACGTCTGGGTGAGGATGCTGTTCACCCAGTAGTCGTTGAGGAAGAGCGGCCCGACGGCCGCGAAGACGAGGATCGCGAGACCGACCGAGCGCTCGGCGACGGTCCTCGCCGGCAGAGCGGTCTTCGCCGGTAAAGCGGTCGTCATCCGGGCCTCCCGAAGAGCCCCCGTGGGCGGAAGGAGAGCACGAGCGCGAGCAGGATGAACGTGAAGACGATCGAGTACTGGGTGCAGCAGTTCTCGCCGGTCGTCGGCAGGTACGTCGCCGAGAAGGAGAAGACGAGGCCGTACAGGAGCGATCCGGCGGCCGCGCCCAGCAGTGAGCCGAGGCCGCCGATGATCACGACGACCAGCGAGTTGAGCAGCCACTGACCGTCCTGGCCCGAGGCGACCGCGCCCTGCGACGCCCCGACGACGCCGCCGAAGGCGGCGAGCGCGGAACCGACGACGAACGCGATCGCGAACGCCCGTTGGATGTTGATCCCGAGCGCGGAGGTCATCTGCTCGTCGTCCACCCCGGCGCGGATGACGACCCCCGTCTTCGTCCGGTACAGCCACAGGTAGAGCGCGACGCCGACGGCGACGCCGAGCGCCAGGACGGTCAGGCGGGCAAGCGAGTACTGCACGTCGAGGATCCGGAGATCGACCAGCCGGTTGACCTTGCCCGGCCACGTGACGCTCACCGCGTTGCCTCCCTCGAAGTGGGCGATCACCTGGTCGGCGGCGATCACCGAGATCGCGATCGTGATCAGCGCCTGCCGCAGATCCTGGCCCTGGTTCCAGCGCAGCAGGGACTGCTGCACGAGCAGGCCGATGCCGGCGATGCACGCCGCCGCCAGGAGCACGGGCGCAACCCACTCCCACGTGTTGACCTCCTCGCCCGGGATCGCGAAGCCCTGTCCCGTCATCTTCTGCTGCAGCTCGTAGGCGATGTAGCCGCCGAGCAGGAAGAAGGTGCCGTGGGCCATGTTGACGACGCGCATCAGCCCGAAGATCAGCGTGAACCCGCTGGCGACGATGAAGAGCAGCCCGGCGAACGTCACGGCATCGAGCAGGGTGTAGAGAAAGCTCGTCGGGTCGTCGATCGCGGATCCGAACGTCGTGCTGCGCCACCCCGGGCTGCCCTCGATCGGCGGCGGCTGGGCGATCACGGCCACCCAGAGGACCGCGAATCCGAGCGCACCACCTGCGATGATCGCCGGGAGAAGCCGGTACACGCGAGCCGACACGGGCGAGGAACCTAACAGACCGTTTCCGCCGCCGGAGAGAGCCCGCCGTGCGCCGAAATCGGCCGAGAGGAGTGATCAGCCCGTCGGGCTTGGTGCCGTGCGTCGGCCGAGGAAGAGCGAGGCGGAGCGGGCGTCCGCGAGCTGTGGGACGTCGTCCTCGAGCCGCTTCAAATCCGTGACGATCGAGCGGTCGAGCGTCGACGCGTCCGGCCAGTCGATCTCGACGAGATTCCCTGCAGGGTCACGAAGGTAGAGCTGAACCGAGCCGTCCGGCAGCTCGCGGGCCGAGGACGACCACGCCTCTCCCTCCTGGATCTCGAGCTCGCGCGTCTTGGCGTAGACAGCCTCGAAGTCGTCGACCTCGAAGGCGACGTGATGAAACGACGGCGCCTCGGTGTCACGCTCGAACAGGTGCAGCTGCTGGTCGCCGAGCCGAAGCCACTCCACACGGTGTTGAAAGGTAGGGCTCGGGATGCGCTCGAGCCCAAGCAGCTCGGTGTAGAAGCGCAGCGACGCCTCCATGTCGACCGCGTGGATGCTGACGTGGTTGAGACGGGTGGCCCGCACGGCG
>Ga0136613_10000727_pt1 | contig 15811 bp, 14 predicted proteins | sample AntDrymUQ2722106_2_FD_106649 | JGI IMG/M metagenome (GOLD analysis project Ga0136613, IMG submission 106649) | Polar desert sand microbial communities from Dry Valleys, Antarctica - metaG UQ272 (21.06) | ecosystem: Environmental > Terrestrial > Soil > Desert | place: Antarctica: Dry Valley... | reverse complement strand
TGCGCGACACCAGCACCTCGTCCGGTTCAGCCTGGTCCACCACCCTGGCCGCCAGGTGCACCGCGATCCCGGCGACATCGTTGCCGCCGAGCTCCACCTCACCCGTATGGAGACCGGCGCGGACCTGTAGGCCGAGCCCGCGCAACGACTGGTGGATCGCGCCCGCGCAGCGGATCGCCCGGGCGGGACCATCGAAGGTCGCAAGCGCGCCGTCTCCAGTCGATTTGACGTAGGTCCCCCGCGCCCGTTCGACCTGCTGACGGACCACGGAGTCGTGGCGGTCGAGTAGCTCCTTCCATCGGCGGTCACCGAGCGCGGATGCCCTGCCGGTCGAGTCGACGATGTCGGTGAACAGCACGGTCGCGAGGACACGGTCGGGCTCAGGCGATTCGCGCACGCCGGTGACGAATTCGCTGATCTCGGCAAGCACCGCCTCGGCGTCACCGAGCCAGGGCTCGTGGTCGGCACCGGGCAGCTCCACGAGCCTCGCCCCCGGGATCTTGGCGGCCGCGTAGCGGCCGAACTCGACTGTCATCCACGTCTCGTCCGTGCGGTGGAGGACGAGCGCCGGAACCGAGATCGAACCGAGGACGGGGCGGATGTCGATCTGCTGGTTGAGCCGGAACATGGCCTTCGCCCGGGCGGGACTCGCCGACAGCCGCCAGTACCGCGCGTACCATCGCCGCTCGCGCTCGTCGTCACCGACACTCGGGTTCATCAAACCCAGCGCCTCACCCGTCGCCCAGTTGGTATCGATGTTCGCATCGATGGCGTCGAAGATCTCGCGCGTCCACGCCCACGGGCACTCGTCGTCCCGGATCGACACCACCGCCGAGCTGTACAGGACGAGCGCGCGGGTACGGTCGGGGTACGTTGCCGCGAAGGTCGCGCACGTCGCACCGCCTTCGGAGGAGCCGAACAGCACCGTGTCGTCCGACCCGACGGCATCGAGGACGGCGCGCAAGTCGTCCAGGCGGTGCTCCAGCGTCGCCGGGCCCTCGGTCGAGTCCGACGCGCCGGAGCCGCGCTTGTCGAAGAGGATCAGCCGGCCGAGCGATGCAAGACGTCTGAAGAATCGGGCGATCGTTGGGTTCTCCCACGCCACCTCGATGTTCGAGACCACGCTCATCGCGTAGACGAGGTCTCGGGGCCCGTCGCCGACGGTCTGATAGGCGATCTTGGCGCCACCGGTGCTCGTGGCGTACCGGGTCTCGGGGACGTCGATCATGGTGCGCTCATGCTCGCGCCGTGGCGCCCCCGGTGTCGCGGCCGAGGTTGAGGGCGGCGAACAGCCCGATGGCGGAAAGGGCGGCGCCGAAGAGGAAGGCGGCCGAGAAGGCGCCCGCGCCGGGATGCCCCGAGGTCGTCGCTGCGGTGGTGAGCACCGCCGACATGGTGGCGATGCCCATCGCTGATCCAATCGACGCGCCCATGTTGAGCGCGCCGCTGGCCGCCGACAGGTCAGCCTCGGCCGCCTCGTTGGTGACGGTCGCGGCCGACGGCGGTGCGACCAGCCCGAGCCCGAAGCCGGAGAGCACCAGCCCCGGGAGGATGTAGAGGTACGGCGACCCGTCGGTGGTCACGGCCAGGGCGATCATCGATGCGACGATCAGCAGCATGCCGATGGTCGCCATCCGCCGGCCGCCGTAGCGGGCGGCCATGTAGCCGCCGATCGGTCCCATGATCCCCAGCGACGCCGCTCGCGGCGAGATGGCCAGCGCGACCTGATCGGTGCGGTACCCGAACAACTGGGTGTCGTGAAGCATGACCGAGGTGATGAAGAACCCGCCCATGTAGGCGAAGTTGGCGGCGAAGTTGGCCCCGACCGCGGCCGCGAACCGGCGGCGCCGCAAGTAGTTCACCGGCAGCACGGGGGCGGGCGACCGCAGCTCGACCCGGACGAACACCACCAGGGCGGTCACGGCGATCACCGCGGTGGTGACGAGCGGGAGCGAGGTCCAACCCCAGTCGCCGGCGATGCCCCGGTTGAAGACCAACAGCAGCGCGCCGAGCCCGACGATCGAGAGGACCGACCCGGTGAAGTCGAACTGCTCCTCCGTATCGCCCGTCGACTCGTGGAGCACCACGAGGCCGAGGCCGAGCGCGATCACGCTGAACGGGAACTGGCCGAAGAAGATCCAGCGCCACCCGAACGCCTCGACCACGAACCCGCCGATGATGACGCCGAGCAGAGGGGCCACCGCGATCGTGGCCGACCACCAGCCCAGGGCCTTGACGCGGTCTTCGGGTTCGAATTCCACCGCGATCAACGCGAGCGCGCTCGGGATGACCGCGGCGCTACCGATCGCAGACAGGGCTCGGAACAGGATCAGAAACCCGACGTTGGGGGCGAAGCCGCAGAACAGCGAGGCGGTCGCCGACACCGCGAAGCCCAGCAACCACATCCGGCGGCGGCCCAGACGATCTCCCGTCTTACCGAAGACCGGTACGAAGATCGACCGGAACAGGAACGGCGCCCCCACGACCCACGACAGCGACGGGAGCGAGGCGCCGAAGTCGTCGCGTATGACGGGCACCGCGGTTGTCAGCACCGTGATCGTGAGCCCGGTGGCGAACATGCCCGACAGGACGGTGACGAGGACCCACCAGCGGTACGACTCGCGCTCGTGCACGTGGCGCAGTCCCGTGGGCGCGCGCCGGATCCACCAGGGCGCCGCCTCGTAGAGCTCACCCTCGACAAGGAGGGAGGGGCGGTCCCGCGTATCACTCACGCGGCGTGGGCAACCCGCAGCTTGGCGCCGCGCGCGCTCGAGCGGACGAACCCGGCCGCCACGACCGCGGGCACCGCCACCGCCAGGCCGATCAGGTAGGCGAGGGCGAACCGTCCGTCACCCCCGCCACCGGCCTGGATCGTCGCCAGGACCTGCATCCCCGCCACCGCCCCGATGAGCGTCACCATCTGCTGGGCGGCGTTGGCCACGCCCAGGTGCTCGGGCTCCACCGCGTTGGCCGCCGACGTGATCAGCGAGGGCGACGACGCCCCGAGGCCCAGCCCCGAGAGCAACAGCGCGAGCACGACCAGCGGCACCGACTCCTGGGCGGCCGCGAGCGCGAAACACGCCATCGAGACAACGACCAGCACGGTGCCGGTGACCGCGGCTCGTCGCTCCCCGACCCGAACCGTGACATACCCCGAAACCGGGGACGACAGGCTGAACGACAACGGGCGGCACAGCATGATGAGCGAGGTCCCCGCCACCGTGTAGCCGAAGCGGTTCTGCATGAGCAGCGGGCTGACGATGAAACCGCCCATGTAGGCGAACTGCGAGAGGCTCTGGGCCAGCAACGACGCGGTGAAGTTGCGGCGGCGGAAGAAGTCGAGGGGCAGCAGCGGTTCGCGGGCCCGTCGCTCGACCCGCACGAACACGATCAGGAAGACCGCGCCCAGCGCGAGCAGCCCGCCCGGCACCGGACCGGTCCAGCCCTGGCTGCGCCCGAGCTGGAGGGCCAGGAGCGGGAGCACCGTCGCGCCCGCCAGCGCGACCGCCCCCCGCACGTCGATCGACACCCGGGGCGTCCGGGGCGTCTCGTGCAGCAGCACCGCCGCCGCGACCAGGGCGCTGAGCGCGAGGGGCACCTGGGCGACGAACAGCCACCTCCACCCGAACGCGTCGACGATCGGCCCGCCGGCCACCAGCCCGATCACCGGGGCGCCGGCGCCCACGAGCGCCCACCACCCCATCGCCTTCACCCGATCCTCAGCCGGGAAGGCGTGCATGATGAGCGCCATCGACGCCGGTCCGGTGGCCGCGCCCTCGAGCGCGCCGATGGTGCGCACGATGATCAGCGACGGGGCGTTCCATGTCAGCGCGGTGAGGCCGGTGAAGACGGTGAAGAGCCCGAAGCCGACCAGGTACACCCGGCGGTGGCCGTAGACGTCGCCGACTTTGCCGAGCAGCGGCATGCCCAGCGCGTGGGCGAGGAACGGGCCGGTGACGATCCAGGTCAGGGTGGTGGGATCGGCGTGCAGATCGCGGGCGATGGTGGGCAGCGAGACCGCGAGGACGGTGATCGTGAACCCGGCCGCGAACAGGCCGGCCAGGACCGTCCACAGCACCCACCAGCGGTAGCGGTCGCTCTCCCGCATCCGGCGCCGGAGGCGCTCGCGCAGGAGGAGAGGCCAGGCGACTGCCGGGACCTCCTCGACGCCGGAGTAGTCAGCGAGGACGGTCGGGGCGTCGCCCCCGGCGGCGTGTGGTGGGGTGGCGCGGCCGGGCGCGGTCCGGCCGGTCGTCGAGGGTCCCACTGTGCTCCGCTCCTGGCGGCGCGGCCGCGGGGGTGCGCCGCGCCGGTCCGGGCAGGCTAGTTGGCGGGTCGCTCGATCAGCCCGGGCTTTGTCACGTCGGTGGCGGCGGTGGCGGCGAACACCACCGCGCCCACCGGGTCGGCCGAAAGCTCCCACCAGGCCTGGTGGTCGCGGGCGGCGGCCTGGGCGGCGAGGTCGGGGCCCGGCCGGCCGGCCGGGCGGCCGTAGCCGCTGCCGGGACGGACGAGTCCGGGTCGGTGGGTGCCGCCGTGGGGAGGTCGTCGCATGTCGGGAGGGTACGAAGCGACCCCCGAACGGCCAATGGCGCGACCGAGCGGTGACATGTTCATGATCACGGGTGCGAACCGCCACGAGCCGGACAGAGTGGACGCGGCATCGTGGGCGCCGCCAGGCGCGCACTTCCGCCACCGAACGCCGCGAAACCGGGGCAAACGGAATCAAGATCGGGTCTCCGGGCTAGCGCGAACTAGCCCACCCGGGGGGTGCCGCGGGTCATTTCCCGGGTGGAGTCGTCGGAGGGATGGCCTCGTTGAACAAGAGCTCGTAGATGCCGACGCCGGACAGGCCGCCGCCGACGAGGCGCATCGGCGCCTCCTGCACGGTGGTGGTGCCGGGCTGGAGCGGCAGCGACGCGTGCGAGCGCTCGGCGGAGATCTCGAAGCGGTCACCCCCGGCGACCTCGAGCGCGAGCTCGTAACCCTCGGGAACCCGCCCCTCGCCCTCGCGCGTGCGCCGGTCGGCCCGGACGATCGGGTGTACCTCGCCGCGGTCGAGGACGTACCCGTTGACGCTGACGCTGCCGGCGGCGTCGACGACGTGGAAGAGGTTGAACGCCCGCTCGGTGCCGAAGAGCCCGGTCACCCAGTGCCACTCGCGCACCCCGCTCCAGTCGCGCCATCCCCACGAGTGGTCGCGCTGACTGACGCCGTCGAATTCGATCGGATTCCCATGGAGGACGAGGTCCCCCCGGAGGGTCCCACTCTGCTCGTAGTGACCCCACGCGACCGGCTTCGGCAGCGGCGCCGCGTTGTCGGCGTAGTCGAAACACGGCCCGACCCCGTCGAACTCGAGGAACGCCTTGCTGTCGCCGTCGTCGAGCTTCAGCGTCCAGCGGCGGAGCGGCTCGAGCATCCGGTAGCCGACGCCCTCGATCGTGGTCGCGTCCCAATCGGCACTCGGAAGATGGTCGAGCTCTCGGTAGTAGCCGTAGCCGGGCACGCCGTCGACCCAGGCGATGAACAGCGCGTTGGCACCCGGCTGATTGGGCAGCACCGCCATCCGGGTGAGGAAGCACACACCCGTCTCGCGATCGAAGCCGTTGAAGTAGAGCGAGTCGCTCCAGTGAGCGTCGGCGTGCTCGACCGGATGCCGCCGCTCGTCGAGATCGCTGACGGGCATCTACCGCTTCTTGGCCGGTGCCTTCTTCGCTGGAGCCGCCTTGGCTGGGTCGGTCGCCGCGCTCGGATTCGCCTGGAGCCAGTAGTACCGGAAGATTCCGAGGGCGGCGAGCGCGAGCCAGGCCAGCGTGAGCAGCTCCTGAAGGGCGCTCTTGCGGACGCCGGACGAGTCGCCGGAGTCGAACACCCCCGGTCCGGCCAGCTTGAAGATGTTGTACGACCCGAAGCCGGCGGCGAACAGGAAGATCAGCACCGCGGTGAAGCACACGACGTAGATGTAGGCGCGGTCGGCCCGCCAGGCGGCGCTGCCGTCGAAGCCCGGCTCGGCGCTGTACTCGCGGCGACGGCGGTGGTGGAACAGGAGGACCGCCCCGGCGGCGAGCAGGGCGAGGGCGCCCTGGACGACCCCGCGCAGCACTTTGTCGTTCTCGCTCACGCCGCCGGTGTCGAAGTCGAAGTCCTCGTCCTCGAAGTCTTCGAAGTCTTCGTCGTCGAAGTTGAACTCCTCGGAGGAGTCGTCCTTGATTTTCTCGGTCAACGAGCTCACGACCGCGGTGCTCGCGATCAGCGCGGTGAACAGCGCGACGAAGCTCACCGTGACGACGTAGAGGGTGAACGTGCGCTTGCCGGTGGTGTCGATGTCGCGGCCGCCCGCCAGCACCAACACGACCAGCGCGAGCAGGCCGAGGGGCAGGACGATCGCGAACGCGAGCAGGAAGGTGAAGCCGTCGAGGAGGAACTCGCCGTCAGTCACAGCCATCGCCTCCGTGTTGGTCGACCGGGAAATCTAACCGGGGCCGCGGATGCGCCCACGGATGGTCACGACTTCTGGAGCTTGACCATCTCCTTCTCGAGCTCGGCGACCGTCCAGCGGTCGCCCTTGTCGATCGTCTCGGTCATGGTCCAGGGCTGGAACAGCCGGACGACGCCACCCTGCACGAAGAACGTCGTCCCGGTGAAGGGGCAGCTCTCGGTGGCGAGGTAGGCGACCAGCGGCGAGACGTTGGCCGGGTCCCAGGTGTCGAACGCGCCCGGGTCGTCGGGCGGCTTGACCGCGTCCTCCAGGCCCGGGGTCTGCTCGGTGAGCCGGGTGCGGGCGGCGGGCGCGATGGCGTTGGAGCGCACGCCGTAGCGGGGCGTCAGCTCCATCGCCGCGATATTGGAGAAGGTGGCGATGCCGGCCTTGGCGGCGCCGTAGTTGGCCTGGCCGGTGTTGCCGAGGAGGCCGGAGGTCGACGACGTGTTGATGATGGAGGCCTTCACCTCCTTGCCCGCCTTGGTCTGCTCCCGCCAGTAGCCGGCCGCGAATCGCGTGGGGCAGAAATGGCCCTTGAGGTGGACGTGGATAACCGCGTCCCACTCCTGCTCGGTCATGTTCACGAGCACGCGGTCACGCAGGATGCCGGCGTTGTTGACGAGCACGTGGAGATCGCCGAAGGTCTCGATGGCCGTGTTGATCAGGCGCTGGGCGCCCTCCCAGTCGGCGACATTGTCGACGTTGGCGACCGCCTCCCCGCCCATCTCCTTGATCTCGTCGACAACCTGTTGCGCGGGAGCGCGGTCGTCGCCGGTCCCGTCCATGTCACCGCCGAGGTCGTTCACGACCACCTGTGCACCTTCGGACGCGAACAGCAGCGCATGCTCGCGCCCAAGGCCGCGGCCGGCGCCGGTGATGATCGCGATTCGCCCGTCGAGCGCACCCATCTGACCTCCCGAATTTGAGAGGCCGGACCTTACCGCCGCCGGAAGGCCTGCCATCCACCGGCCTACAGCCAGGATTGCGCGGGAGCGGCGAGCGCCCCGAAGGGCGGCGGCAGGTACCCTGCCGCCGAGCGAGTGCGACCTAGAGGAAAAGCGTCACCTTCTCGCCCTTCTTCACCTGTGTGCCGGGGTCGGGGTCCTGGGCCCGCACTCGCCCGCCGGGGTCGTAGTCCTCGACGTCGGGGACGAGCCCGATGGCGCGCAGCGCCGCGCTCGCCTCCTCGACGGTCATGCCCCGGAGGCTCGGCACGTCGACCAGCTCCGGCCCCTTGCTGACCACGACGGCCACGGCGGAATCACGGGGTGCCGCCAGGCCCGCCGCGGGCTCGGTGCGGATGACCGTGCCCGCCTCGACCGAGTCGCTGAACTCCTCCGCCATCGACGCGCCGAGGCGCGCCTCGGCGAGGGCGGCGGCGGCCTCCTCGTAGGTCCGGCCCGACACGTCGGGCACTGACACCGGCGCCGGGCCGGCACTGACGATCAGCTTGATCGGTGAGTCGGGGCGGAGCTTCTCGTTGGCCGCCGGTTCGGTACGCAGGGCTGTGCTCGCGGCCACATCCTCGTTGTGCTCGGGGACGACCTCGACGACGAAGCCCTGCTCCGTGAGCAGGAGCTGGGCGGCCGCCTCCGCCTGACCGGTCACGTCCGGCACCGCCACCGGCGGTGGGCCGCGCGAGACGACGACGGTGACGGTGCCGCCGTCGCGCACCCATTCCCCCGGCCCCGGTGATTGCTCGATCACGAAGCCGGCAGGATCGTCGGACACCCGCTGCTCGACCTCCATACGCACGCCGGACTCGCTGGCGCGGTTCGCCGCACTCTCCTGCGTGAGCCCGACCAGCGACGGCGCAGCAGTCGTCGCCGCGCCCGGCCGCGCCAGCAGCAGTGCGGTCGCGATCGCCAGCACGAGCGCGACGATCCCGCCGACCACGATCGGGACGGCGCGCCGCGACCCGGGCGGGCGGTCGGCGATCAGCTCGGGCGCAATGGGCAGGGTCGCGCCGTTCGGCGCCGGCGTCTCGACGGTCTCGTCGGCGTCCTGGTCGAACACCCCGCCGGTGCGGCGGAACTCGGTCGGGTTGGGGTCGTCGACGGTGCGGCCGAGCCCGGCGAGGGTCAGCGGACCGGGCCGGGGAAGCCGGCCGGCAGAGTCGGCGATCGCCTCGCCCATCGCCCGGGCGTCGGGATAGCGCTCCGACGGGTCCGGCCGACCGGCGCGTTCCACGACGCGCCCGAGGGCGCCCAGTTCGTCGGGAGCGACGATCGGCTCCTGCGTCCGCGCCGCCAGGGTTCCGAGGGGGGTGTCGGCAGCGAAGGGCACGCGGCCGGTCACCGACTCGACCAGCACGAGCGCGAGCGCGTAGAGGTCGGCGCGACCGTCGAGAGGCACGCCCGTCGCCTGCTCGGGGGCGGCATACCGGGCGGTGCCGACGACGGCTCCGGCCGGCTCGGTCCAGCTCGCCTCGGCCAGGGCGCGGGCGAGACCGAAGTCGGCGACGCGCCCGATCCCGTGCTCGTCGAACAGCAGGTTGGCGGGCTTGATGTCGCGGTGGACGAGCCCGCGCGAGTGGGCGTAGTCGAGCGCCGAGGTGACCTGGCGGCCGATGTGGGCACCCTGCGACGGGGTGAGCCGCACGCCCCGGTCGAGCATCGAGCGCAGGCTCCCGCCCGCGAGCAGCTCGAGCACCATGAACGGGACCCCGTCCTCGCCCCAGTCGTAGACGGCCATGACGTGCGGGTGGTGCAGCGACGCCGCCAGCTGGGCCTCGGTCCGGAACCGGCGGAGGAAGCCGGCGTCGTCGGCGAGCGCCGGGTGCAGCACCTTGACCGCGACCCGACGCCGCAGGCGCACGTCGTCGGCGATGTAGACGCGACCGCCTCCGCCCGCGCCGATGGACGCGAGCAGGCGGTACCGGGACGCCAGGACGCGACCGGCCAGATCGGCGACGCTCATGGTCATGTCCTGCACCACGCTACCGGCCGCTCCCGAAGGCGCCGCGGCAGGGGCCGGCAGTTAGCGTGGCCGCAATGTCGAACGGCATCCTCGGACGCCACCCGGGACGCGTCCTCGTCGTGGTGGCCGGCGTCCTCGTCGTGCTGAACCTGATGTACCTCATCGGGCGCGAGCAGAACAGCTCCGAGCCCGGAACGGACACGCTGCCGACCTCAGTCCAGAGCGTGAGCCCGGAGCCGGGGACGCAGGCCGACCGGCGCATCACCGTCTCGGTCGACCTCCTCGATGGGCTCACCGGTGGCCTCGACATCGACGGCGTGTGCATTCCGCTCGACCAGCTCGACGGCGAGGACTCCCCGACAGCGACGTTGACCTTCCAGCCTCAGGACGGATACGTCTTCGAGGAGTTCGAGCCCGGGACGCACACCGTAACCGTGTACTACCGGAGCAAGACCGATCCCGCCCCCGAAGACGACTGCGACGGCTCGTTCGAGGGCGTCAGTACCTACGGCTGGCGCTTCCGCGCCACCGCCTGATCAGAGCGTCAGCACGGCGGCCCCGCGCACGGCGTCGGACGCGATCGCAGCGAGCGCGTCGTTGGCGTCCTCGAGGGGGAAGGTCACGTAGGAAGCGCGCACGCCCGCGTCGTCGGCGAGCGCCATGAACTCCTCGGCGTCGCGCCGGGTCATGTTGGCGACCGAGCGCAGCGAGCGCTCCCGCCACAGCAGGGCGTGGTCGAGCGGCGGGATCGTGGTCATGTGGATGCCGGCGAGCGCGACCGTCCCCCCGGGCCGGATCGCTCGCAGCGCGACCGGCACCACCTCGCCCGCGGGCGCGAACACCACCGCCCGGTCACACTCGTCCGGCGGAGCGTCCTCGATCCCGCCCACCCAGCTGGCGCCCAGCTCGCGCGCCAGCGCCCGATGGGTCTCGCCCCGGGTCATGACGACCGTGTCACAGCCCCAATGGCGCAACACCTGGAGTGCAAGGTGCGCCGAGGCGCCGAACCCGAGCAGCGCGACGCGCTCGCCCGGTTCGACCTCGGCTCGCCGCAGCGCGCGGTAGCCGATGACACCCGCGCACAGCAGCGGCGCCGCCTCGAGATCGGAGACACCTTCAGGCAGGCGGACGGCGAAGTCCTCCGGGACGATCAGTGCGTCGGCGTACCCGCCGTCGACCGTCCAGCCGGTGAACTCGGCGGCTTCGCAGAGGTTCTCCTCGCCGCGGGTGCAGAACCGGCACACGCCGCACGCACGGTGCAGCCACGCGACACCCACGCGTGCACCGACACGGAGCCGGGTGCACCCGGCACCGACCGCGTCGACCACGCCGACGGCCTGGTGGCCGGGGATGATCGGGAGCCGGGGGAGGTCGAGATCGCCCTCGGCGACGTGCAGGTCGGTACGGCAGCAGGCGCAGGCCGACACGCGCACCCTCACGTCGCCCGGGTCGGGCTCGGGATCGACGCGCTCCTCGAGCACCAGCGGCTGCTCCCCGATCGGAGCGGCCCGCTCGAGAACCTGCGCCCTCACCGCCCTACGCGACCACGAACGTCGCGTTGCCTTTGATCGCGGTGCCACCGTCCTGCTTCGTGCAGGTGAGCTCGAGGTCGACGCGGCGCTCGCCGTCGGCCTCATAACGCTTGCTCACCGCGCCCTGACAGGTCAGGGTGTCGCCCGGCCACACCTGCTCACGGAACTGGAACCCATACGTGCGCACGTTCTCGGGCCCGAGCCAGTCGGTGGCGAACGTCGCCAGGATCCCGGCCTGGAGCATCCCGACCGAGAACACGGTGGGGAACCCGGCGGCCTTGGCGTACTCCTCGTCGTGGTGGATGGGATTGAAGTCGCCCGACGCGCCCTGGTAGCGCACGAAGTCGGTCCGCGTGAGCGGCCCGACGACGAGCGGCTCGGTGGTCGCGCCCTCCTCGAGGTCGTCCCAGGTCACACCCATTACTTGTCCTCCTTCGGAGGCCGTCCCGTTTCGATCGCGGTCGAGCGCATCTCGGCCACAAGCTCGCCGCGCTCGTCGCGGAACTCCTGCACCGTAACGACGAACGTCATCGTGCCGCCGCGCTTGCCTTCTTTCTCGTAGATGTCCTCGACCCGGTTCTGCGCGATCAGCTTGGTGCCGGCCCGGGGTGGCGGCCCGTGGAACACGAACTCGCGCCCGCCGTCGAGGACCCGCCGCATGTCGAGATTCACCTTCTTGAACAGCGAGCCCCCCGGCCGCATCGACGCGGGGGTCCAGAACGTCGACGTGACCAGGAACGTCGGCGGCGAGACCGGCTGGGGGTCGTCGAGGTACGCGGGGTTCGATGACTTCGTCGCGATCGCGAACTCACGCACCTTCCCCTGCTCGACCACCATCTCGAACGGCTCGTCCTTCAGACCGACCGCGGATTTATCGACCATGGCTTCTCCTCTGGTCGCACTCGCTCGGCGGCAGGGTACCTGCCGCTGCCCTTCGGGACGCTCGCCGCTCCCGCGCAATCGCAGCAGCAAGCCGGAGGATGGCAGGCCTTAGACCTGCCCTGTCTCCAACAGCTTCACGAGCGCGTCCTCGTCGAGCACGGTCACGCCCAGCTGCTCCGCCTTGGCCAGCTTCGTCCCGGGATTCTCGCCTGCGACGACGTAGCTCGTCTTCTTGGACACGCTGCTCGTCACCTTGCCGCCCCGGGCCTCGATCTCGGCCTGGGCCTCGTCGCGGCTGAAACGCTCGAGACCACCCGTGAGCACGACGGTCAGGCCGGCGAGGGTCTGCTCCTCTTCGGGGACCGTCGCCCGGACCGGCCCCTCGAAGTTGACGCCGGCCTTCCGGAGCTTCTCGATGACCTCGAGGTTGCGGGGCCGGGCGAAGAACTCCTGGACGCTCTGGGCGAGGATCGGACCGACGCCGTCGACCGCGACCAGCTCCTCCTGTGACGCGCTCGCGATGCGGTCGAGATGCCCGAGCTCGCGGGCGAGGTCCTGGGCCGCCGCTGGGCCGACGTTGTTGATCCCGAGCGCCACCAGCAGCCGGACCAGCGACTGCGCCTTCGACTTCTCGATGTTGTCGACGAGCAGCTGCGCCGACCGTTCACCGATGCGCTCGAGCGGCACCAGCTTCTCGACCGTGAGCGAGTACAGGTCGCCGGCGTCCGCGAGCAGGCCGGCTTCGATGAACTGACGCACGCGCTCCTCGCCGAGACCGTCGATCTCCATCGCGGCGGCGAAGTGCACGATGCGACCCCACCGCTGGTTCGGGCAGTCGACGTTGACGCAGTTGGTGGCGGCCTCGCCCTCGACCCGGACGAGCGGCTGGCCACACGCGGGGCACTGCTTTGGGAACTTCCAGCGGCGCGCGTTCTTCTTTCGTTTGGCGACGACGGGCCCCACGACCTCGGGGATCACGTCACCGGCCTTGCGCACGATCACCGTGTCGCCCTCGCGCACGTCACGGCGGGCCACCTCGTCCTGGTTGTGGAGGCTCGCCATCTGGACCGTCGACCCTCCCACGAAGACCGGCTCCATCTGCGCGAACGGGGTGGCACGACCGGTCCGGCCGATGCTCACCATGATCTTGAGGAGCTTCGTGGTCTTCTCCTCGGGCGGGAACTTGTAGGCGATCGCCCAGCGCGGGGCCTTGCTGGTCGCGCCGAGCTCTTCCCGTTGGCCGAGGTCATCCACCTTGACCACCACGCCGTCGACCTCGTAGCCGAGGTCGTGGCGGTGCTCGAGCATCGACTCGCTGAACGCGTACACGTCGTCGAGCAACTCGAAGCGCTCGATGCGCGGGTTCACCGGGAACCCGAGGTCGCGCAACCAGTCGAGGGTCTCCCGGTGGGTTCGCAGCCGGGGTCCACTCTCCTTCACCCCCGGCTGGTAGCAGAAGATGTCGAGCGCTCGCGACGCAGTGATGCTCGGGTCCTTCTGGCGCAGGCTGCCGGCGGCGGCGTTGCGCGGGTTGGCGAACAAGCGGGCGCCGGCCTCGCCCTGACGCCGGTTGAGCCCCTCGAACGCGGCCAGGGGCATGAACACCTCGCCCCGCACCTCCAACCGCTCCGGCACCGCCTCGCCCTTCAGCTTCCTCGGGACCGACTTGATGGTGCGCACGTTGGCGGTGACGTCCTCGCCGGTGAACCCGTTCCCGCGGGTCGCGGCCCGCACGAGCTGGCCCCGCTCGTAGAGCAACGAGATCGCGAGACCGTCCATCTTCGGCTCGCACACGAACGCCACCGGGTCGCTGACCTGACGCTCGATGCGTTTACCCCAGGCGAGGAGGTCCTCCAGCGTGAACGCGTTGTCGAGCGACAACATCGGAATGACGTGCTCGACCGGAGCGAACGTCGATGCCGCCGCCCCACCGACCTGCTGGGTGGGTGAGTCGGGTGTGACCAGTTCGGGGAACTCGGCCTCGAGCTGCTCGAGCTCGCGGTAGAGCTCGTCGAACTCGGCGTCGGAGATCTCGGGCGCGTCCTCGACGAAGTAGCGACCGCGGTGGTACGCCACTTGCTCTCGGAGCTCGCCGACGCGGGCCTCGATCTCCGGCGGAACCGGCATGGGGCCGAGGGTACTTGCCCCGCTGAACGCACTTTCAGCCTCGGTTCAGCGGCGGTTCAGCACCGGCCGTTCATGATGCGCTCCATGACACTGACTCAGGAAAACCCATCGCAAGTCTCGAAGTTCCACCGACGGACGGCGCGAGCCGCCACCGTCGTCATCTCCGTCGCCGTCACCATCGCTCTCCTGCTCGTGGCCGGCGGGTCGGCCGGCGCGTCCGGCGGATCCGATCTCCCGCGGGGCGCCGAGCCGGTCGAGCTCGACCCGGCCGACTTCACGACCGAGATCGACAACCCGTACTGGCCCATGACCCCCGGCACCCGTTGGACGTACCGCGCGGTCGACGAGGAGGGCAAGGAGCTCCAGGTCGTGGTGGTCGTGACGACCGAGACGAAGAAGATCGCCAACGGCATCACGGCTCGCGTGGTGCGCGACACCGTGACCCAGGATGGTCAACTCATCGAGGACACCTTCGACTGGTACGCCCAGGATAAGGACGGCAACGTCTGGTACCTCGGCGAAGACACCGCCGAGTTCGAGAACGGCCAGATCACGACGAAGAGCGGGTCCTTCGAGGCCGGCGTCGACGGGGCCGAGGCCGGCATCGCCATGCCCGCCGAGCCGCGGCCGGGACTGAAGTACCGCCAGGAGTACTACAAGGGCGAGGCCGAGGACAACGGCGAGGTCCTGAGCACCAAGGAGATGGCCGAGGTGCCGTTCGGCCTCTTCAAGAAGGTGCTCTTGACCAAGGACACCATCACGATCGAGCCCGACGTGCTCGAGTACAAGCTCTACGCCAAGAACGTGGGCCCGGTGCTCGTGCTGGGTGTGTCCGGTGGCGGTGGTCGCGAGGAGTTGATCAGCGTCGACCAGGCACCCGCCGGCGCGGGGACGGGGCCGCTGGGGTCACCGAACCCGTGACCCGGTCCGATCGCGCCGCGCTGCTCCCCCGGCTCAGGTGACCGGAGGCAGCACGGTCGTGGGCGGGATCGTGATCACGGTGGGCGGCGGGGTGGGCGGGATCGTGATCACGGTGGGCGGCGGGGTGGGCGGCGACGTGGGCGGAGGTGCCGTGGGTGGGGCGGTCGCCGGGATCGTGGCCCGGGTCGTCGGCGCGACCGTCGTGGTCGTCGTGCTCGACGTACTCGTCGACGACGACGTTGATGTCGGGTCGTCGCCACCGTCGTCGCCCCCGAGGAATGCGAACGCGCCGAGAACGACCATGCACACGACGATGACCACGACCAGGACGGCGACGATTCGGCGCCGGAGGAAGGTGCCCCGATCCTCTCCGGGACTGCGCGGTGGCGGCCCGACGACCGGCGGGGCCGCCTGGGTGCGCTCGACGGCGGGAGCGGCCTCCGTCTCGGTCACATCCCCGGCTCGCGTCGCGCCGGGAGCGGTGGGCTCCTCGACCACCTCGGCGGTGACCGGACCGGTGTCGGCCTCGGTCCCGCACGTAGGGCACTTGCCCACGCCCGGCCCGAGTGGCGTGCCGCAGTTGATGCAGCGCGGCGTGCGCGACGCCACTACGCGCCCAGTGTCAGCCGGGCTGCCACCGCCTGGTCGTGCACGCGGTCGGCCACCGCCCGGGCGAGGCGCAGGGAGCGCTCGGCCTGACTGCGCCCGTGCCCGGCGAGCCCGCACGCCGGCGTGACCAGGCTCTGGGTGCGGAGGCGCACCGGATCGCAGCCGCGCCGCGTGAGCTCGCACCACACGCTGACCAGTGCGCGCCAGAGCGGCTCGACCGACTCGCCCACCGGTCGGTCGGTCGGCACCGCCCCCCACGCCACCCAACCATCGGCGTCGAGGTGACGGGCGATCACGTCGGCGTCGGCGACGAGATCGCTCCCGACCTCGACCCCGATCA
>Ga0136613_10000725_pt1 | contig 15815 bp, 9 predicted proteins | sample AntDrymUQ2722106_2_FD_106649 | JGI IMG/M metagenome (GOLD analysis project Ga0136613, IMG submission 106649) | Polar desert sand microbial communities from Dry Valleys, Antarctica - metaG UQ272 (21.06) | ecosystem: Environmental > Terrestrial > Soil > Desert | place: Antarctica: Dry Valley... | reverse complement strand
CGTCGCCTGCTTGTCAAGCCAGGGCTCACCGGACTGTGGCAGGTCTCCGGCAGGAGCGATCTCAGCTGGGAGGAAGCGGTCCGGCTCGATCTGCGGTACGTCGAGAACTGGTCCCTCGTCCTGGACATCATGATCGCGTGGAAGACGGTCTCGGCCGTGTTCCACCGCACCGGAGCCTACTGATGAAGCCTGTCGTCGCTGCGCCATCGAGCACCGAAGCGCGGTCTACACACGGACCGGCCGGCATTCTGACAGCAACGAGCTCCGTTCGCCGATAGAACCCGCGTTCTACGGTGACCGGATCTAGCGTCGGTGGCGCACGTTCTATCCGGATGACACCGATGACCACACCCAACGCAGTGACAGGCAGTACGCCGATACCGACACCGACAGTCCGGTCGCCCGTCGAGGGCTTCATTCCGAAAAGGTCACGGCAGCGGCGAAGCTGACTGCAGGTCTTTACCGATGAATAGCACTGGGTTACACTACTACCGCCCGCGGCCGGGCTGCAGACTCGGGTACATATCGGCGGGCAGCGGATGACTGATCGAGGCGGAGGGAGGTTCGGCCCATGGAAGAGCAGGTCCTGCGCCTCTCCACTATCGGGCAGATTCTCCGGCGGCGGTGGCGGCTGCTCCTCGCCCTCGCCGCGCTGGGCGCCGTGGCCGGACTCGCCACCTCGCTCGTCGTCGAGCCGACCTACCGGTCCGGCACCACGCTGCTGCTGCAGGGGTCCCCGAACGAGGACGAGGTGCTCACCCAGGCCCAGGTCGCGATGAGCTCGGTGGTCGTCGACCGCGCGGTCACCGAGCTCGGCTGGGACGTCGACCTCGCCGAGGTGCGCGACTCGGTGAGCGCCGAGGTGGTTGCCGGGAGCGTGATCCGGATCGCCGCTGCGGCGCCGGTCGCCGAGCAAGCACGGCTCCTGGCGGACAAGGTGACCGAGGAGTACATCGGCTTCTCCACCGAGCTCGCGATCAAGGCGGAGACCACGACCAGGGAGGTGTTGCAGCGGCGGCAGGTGACCGTGCAGCAGCGGATCGATGAGTCGAGCCGCCGGATCGGGGAGCTGCAGGGCTCGTTCAGCCAGCTCGACCCGCGGAATCCGGGTGGCGTCCAGACGCGGGAGGAGCTGCAGCAGGCGCGCGACCGGCGCGACGACGCCATCGACGAGCTCGCCGTAATCGAGCGGGGCATCGCCGCGGCCGAGGCCGAGGCCTCGGTGGCGCTGGACAACATTCGCGTGATCGAGGCGGCCGCACCCCCCGAGGGGGCCGATCCGCCGGCGGTGCCCCACTTCATCGCGGGTGGTGCCGGTGTCTTCGCCCTGCTGGGCATGCTCGCCGTCATCGCGGTCCACTACGGCGACCGTCGACTGCGGCGGAAGGACGACGTCGCGGCAGCGACGGGGGCTCCGGTGCTCGGCGTCGTGGCTGCCGGCCCCGCCGTTCCGACGACCGGCAACGACGGGCCGTCGGGCGAGCACCGCGACGGCTGGGACGGCTGGAAGGCGTGGATCGCTGAGCTTCTGCGCGAGGATGCGCCGTCGACGGTGCCGGACGACGACCCCGCGCTGGAGCAGCTACGATACGGCAGGGTCCTGGACCAAGTGCTGGCGGGATCGCTCGCCGCTCGCGTGCTCGTCGTTCTGCTCGACGGCGATGTGCCGGCGGCGGCGGCCGTCGCCCGCTTGGCGGGTACCGCAGCCGCGGCGGGCCGCACGGCTTCGATCCTGCCGGACGGTTCCGGGCTCTCGGCCACGGTTCAGGCCGCCGTCTCCGGCGAGCCGACCACCCGAGGCGCCGTCACCGTGCTCACGGATTCCTCACCCTCACGTCCCGACGGTGTCGTCTTCCCCCTGGTCGTCGTCTCCGCGTCCCGGCCGACGGTTCCGCCGCAGCCGGACGTGTCGGCGACGCTGCTGGTGATCACCTCGGGCACGGCGACCGGCGCGGAACTGCTGGGGGTGGCGCAGGCCTGCCAGGACGCCGGCCACCCCCTCTCCGGCGTCCTGCTGGTGCGCACGGGCGCGGCCACGGACGAGTCGGAGCCACCGGAGTGGACGAGCGCCCCGATGAACGGGCGCGCCCCGATCACCGCGAGCAACGGACACGGTCCCAGAGACGGTCACCGCCATGGCTGAGCAGCTCCTGGATCTGGACCGCCTCGTCAGCGACCTCCGCGCGCGCCGCAGGCTGTGGGTGACGTTCGCGCTGGTCGGTCTGGTCCTGGGTCTGCTCGCCGTGGTGGTGAGGGCGCCTGCTCCGCAGGCGACCGCACGGGTGCTGGTCGCACACTCGGACGAGTCGGTCTCCGACCCGACGTCGCTGATAGAGACCGACATCGCGCTCTTCGAGACGACCCAGGTCGCCGCCGCCGCCATGCAGGAGCTGGGTCTCGACGGTTCGGCGGCCGGCTTCGTCGGCACCTATGGCGGCGAGGGCCTCACGCCCAACGTGCTACAGATCACGGCGAACGGCCCAACCTACGCGGAGGCTGAGCGACGCGCGCAGGTGCTCGCCGAGACCTTCGTGACCAGTCACGTCCGGCGGGTCGAGCAGACAGCGGAGGCCCGGTCCAAGGCGCTGCTCGACCGCCAGGCCGAGCTGCTGGCGGTCTCCCAGGAGGTGAGCGACACCATCGCTGCGACGATCGCCGCCGGTGCCGCGGCTCCCCCCGGATCCGCCGAGGCGTCCGAGATCGCCTCGCAGCTCGATGCGCAGTACAACCGCCGGGCGGGCCTCGCGGACCAGATCCTGTCGCTGCAAACGCAAGCCGAGGCAGCCGCTCTCGGGGCCGTCGACGTCGCGGCCGGGACGAGGATCGTGGACGATGCCCGTCCCATCGGGGCCTCACTGCTGGGGTCCGCTATCAAGTACGGCCCAGCTGGGCTCGTGCTGGGCCTCGGCGCGGGGCTGGCGCTGGCCGCGGTGCTGTCCGTGATCCGGGATCGCCCGATCCGGCGTCGCGATATCGCGGCCCACCTGGGCATCTCCGTGATCGCCCAGGTGCCTGCGGTGCGCAGCGGTCCCGCCGGCTGGTGGCGGAGCGGCCGGCGGAACCAAGCTCGGCAGCGAGCAGCGGTCACCATCGCCGGCGTGGTCGGTGACGCTCCTCGGTCGGCCTCGCTGCTCGAGGTCGGGTGCCCGCGCACGGTCGCGGCGCTCGCACTCGACGTCGCCGAGGAGATCGCCTCGGCCCGCGACGTCGTCCTCGTGGACGGCCTGCGCGGTGCTCACGCGGCGCGGCTGGCTGCGCGGTCCGGAAGCACGGTGCCGGTCGTCCCCCGGGGCGACGCGCCCCAGCCGGACATGTCGGCGGCGGATCCCCGACTCACGCTGGGCGTCGCGTCGCTCGCTCCGGGTGAGCCGTGGCTCGACCTCGCCCACCTCGGTGCCGAGACCCTGCTGGGCATTCGCGCGGGTTCCGCCACAACGGCACGGCTGCACCACATCGCGCGGCTCCTCGCGGACGTGGGGGTCACGCCGATGGGCGTGGTGCTCGTCGAGCCGAATCCGGCGGACCACTCCGACGGTGCGCTGTGGGACGCCGCGCACCTCGTGCGGCACTTCCGCGACTCCCGCCGGCCGCAGCGACAGGCCGGAAGCGCACCGTCCGAAGCGACTCCGCTTCAACCGTCGCCGGCCCGAGACTGATCTGGGGGAAGTCGTGAGAGTGACGCTGTTCGGACTCGGCTACGTGGGGGCGGTGACGGCCGCGTGCCTCGCCGCCCGTGGTCACGACGTGGTCGGTGTCGACACCGACCCCGGCAAGGTCGACGCGCTGAATGCCGGTCGGTCACCGGTGATCGAACCCGGCCTCGACAAGTTGCTCGTCGAGGCTGTCGCCTCGGGAGCCCTGCGCGCGACCGAGCGTGCCACCGACGGGGTGGCGTCCGCCGATGTCTCCCTCGTGTGCGTCGGGACCCCCTCGAACTCCCACGGCGGCACGGAGCTGAGCCAGGTGAGCCGGGTGGTCGGGGAGATCGGTGCGGCACTTGCCGGCTCGGACTGCTCGCACACCGTGGTCATCCGCTCGACGGTGCCGCCCGGCACCGTCGACGACATCGTGATCCCCCGACTCGAGGCCTCGTCCGGGCGCACCGTCGGCACCGACCTGCAGGTCGCGATGTGCCCGGAGTTCCTCCGGGAGGGCTCCAGCGTCGCCGACTTCTTCGGTCCGCCGTTCCTGGTGATCGGAGGAACCGCCGAGGCGACGAAGCCGGTCCGGGAGCTGTTCGGCTTCCTGGACTGCCCGGTGCACGTCGTCCCGATCCGCGTCGCCGAGAGCGTCAAGTACGCGTGCAACGCCTTCCACGCGCTCAAGGTGTCGTTCACGAACGAGCTCTCCCGCCTCTACCGCACCCTGGACGTGGACGCCCGGGAGGTGATGGACGTCTTCGTGCAGGATCGGCAGCTCAACATCTCTCCCGCCTACCTGCGCCCCGGCTTCGCGTTCGGCGGCTCGTGCCTGCCCAAGGACCTCCGCAGCCTTCTGCACCTCGCGCGGATGAGCTCGGTGGACCTGCCGGTGCTGGAGGCGACCCTCGCGTCGAACGAGCGGGTCGCGCGTGACCTCGCGGACCGCGTGCTGGGCCGCGTGGAGGAGGCGGAGGACGCCGACCGCCGCGTCGCGCTGCTCGGCCTCTCGTTCAAGCATCAGACGGACGACCTGCGCGAGAGCCCGAACGTCGCGCTGGCCGAGATGCTGATCGGCAAGGGCCTCGACGTCCGCATCCACGATCCGGTGGTGAACCCCGCGCAGCTGCGGGGAGCCAACCTGCGCTACGTGCAGTCCCGCCTCCCCCACCTACATCGGGTTCTGCACGACGACGCACACCAGGCGCTCAAGGGGGCCGACGTCGCGGTGGTGTCGACCGCCGATCCCGACGTGGTGAGTGCCGTCGTCCGCGCAAACCCGCGGACGGTGTTCGACCTGCACGGCCGACTCGGGGCGAGCTTCGAGGCGCTCGACGGCTACGAGGGTGTCGGCTGGTGAGCCGCGCACGTCGGCGGCACGTCTGCATTGTCGTCCAAAACCTCCCGGTGCCCTTCGACCGGCGGGTGTGGCTCGAGTGCCGGGCGCTGCGCGACGCTGGCTACGAGGTGTCGGTCGTCTGCCCGCGGGGCAAGGGTGACCCCGCGTACCAGGTGCTCGACGGCGTCCACCTCTTCAAGTACCCGGCGTTCCCGCCGATCACCCGGCAGGTGATGTTCCTCGCCGAGTACGCGTACTCGATCCTCGCGACACTGGTGAACCTGGTACGGGCCTGGCGGCGCCGGCCGTTCGGGGTCGTGCAGGTGTGCAACCCGCCGGACGTGCTGTGGGTGGCCGTCCTGCCGTTCAAGCTCCTCCTCGGCGTGACGATGGTCTTCGACCAGCACGACCTCTGCCCGGAGCTCTACGAGTCCCGCTTCGAACGGCCCGCATCCCTTCCGCACCGTGCCCTGCTGCTGGCCGAGCGGGTGACCTACGCCCTCGCCGGCCACGTCATCGCGACCAACGAGTCGTACCGGAGCGTCGCGCGCCGCCGCGGCCGCAAGAGCGGGGAGGACGTGACGGTCGTCCGGACCGGACCGGACCCCGAGCGGATGACGCGCGGTGAGCCCGACCCGTCGCTGCGCCGAGGGCACCGGTACCTCCTCGCCTACCTCGGCGTGATGGGCCCCCAGGACGGCGTCGACCTGGCGCTGCGCGCGATGCACCACATCGTTCACGAGCGGGGCCGCAGCGACGTGGCGCTCACCCTCGTCGGCGACGGTGACGCCGGAGCCGACCTGCGCCGGCTCGCCGCCGAGTTGGAGCTGACGCCCCACGTCCACTTCACCGGCCGGGCGCCCGACGAGCTGGTCGGCCGGGTCCTGTCCACGGCCGACATCGGGCTGTCCCCGGACCCGAAGAACCCGCTCAACGACGTCTCGACCATGAACAAGACGATGGAGTACATGTCCTTCGAGCTCCCGGTCGTCGCGTTCGACCTGGTCGAGACCCGCGTCTCCGCAGGTGACGCCGCGGTGTACGCCGAGCCAAACCTGGTCGAGCGTTACGCGGAGGCGATCCTCGACCTGCTCGACGACGAGGCGGAGCGCAAGCGGATGAGCTCGGTGGGCCGCAAGCGGGTCGAGGAGACCCTGGCGTGGCGACAGCAGGCCCCGGCGTACGTCGGTGTCTACGACCGGCTCGTCGAGCGCTGACACATGTGCGGGATCGCGGGAACCTTCCACTGGCCGGATGGCGCCTCGCTGACGGACGCGCTCACCCGTGCCATCGCGCACCGCGGGCCCGACGGTTCGGGCCGGTACTCGTCGCCCGCGGGGGACGTGCACCTCGGGCACCGCCGGCTGTCCATCATCGATCTGTCGCCGACCGGAGCCCAGCCGATGGTCCGCGACGGGCTCGCGCTCTCCTACAACGGCGAGCTCTACAACTACCTCGAGCTGCGCGCCGAGCTGGAAGCGGGCGGCGTCCGGTTCCGCGGGACGTCGGACACCGAGGTGCTGCTCGAGGCGTGGCGGCGCTGGGGGACGGCGTGCCTGCCGCGGCTGCGGGGCATGTTCGCGTTCGCCGTCTTCGACGAGCGGACCGGCGAGCTGGTCCTGGCCCGCGACCAGCTCGGCATCAAGCCGCTGTTCGTCCTGCAGCGGGGCGACGGCGTCGCCTTCGCATCGGAGCTCAAGGCGCTCGCCGGGAGCCTCGGCCCCTCGCTGCGCGTCGATGCCGCCGCGATGGTCGCGTCCCTGCTCTACTACTGGGTGCCGGACAGCCGGTGCGCCTACCGGGAGGTGACCAAGCTGCCGCCCGGGACGTGGCTACGGTTCCGCCCCGACGGGGTCGTGCAGCGCGGGCGCTTCTGGGACCTCCGCGCGGTCGCCGAGGAGGCCGCCGACCGGCCTGCCGCGGATCTGGCGGCGGTCGTCGCGGACTCCACGCGGCGGCACCTGCTCGCCGACGTGCCCGTCGCGACGTTCCTGTCCGGCGGGCTCGACTCCAGCTTCCTCACGGCGCTGGCTGCGGGTGAGGGAGACGTCACCGCGTACACGATCGGCTTCCGACCGGAGGACGCGCGGCTGGAGGCGATGCCGGACGACCTGCGGTACGCCCGCGTCGTCGCGGAGCGCTTCGACGTCAAGCTCGAGGAGATCGAGATCGCGCCGCAGGTCCTCGACCTGCTGCCGCACCTGGTGCACCACCTGGACGAGCCGATCGGTGACCCGGCGGCGATCAACACCTACCTGATCTGCTTGGCGGCGCGCGAGGCGGGCGTCAAGGTGATGCTGTCGGGGATGGGCGCCGACGAGCTGTTCGGCGGCTACCGCAAGCACTTGGCGAACGTCATCGCCCAGCGCTACCGGCGGGTGCCGGGACTGCTCCGCAAGCCCGTCACCGCCGCGGTCGGGCGGCTGCCGGTGGCGAGCTCCCGACGTGGTTACCGCTCGGTCCGGTTCGCGAAGCGGTTCCTGTCGTTCGCCGGCCTGCCTGAAGAGCCCGCCTTCCGGCGCAGCTACACGATGTACGACCGGTCGGAGCTGCTGGACCTCGTCCACCCCGACCTCGGCGGCGTGGTCGACGACGTGCTCACCGAGCACGCCGACGTCTACGCCGACCAGGCACTCGGCGACTTCGTGAACCGGATGTGCCTCGCGGACGCGCGGCTCTTCCTGCCGGGGTTGAACCTCGCCTACACCGACCGTGCCAGCATGGCCGCCTCCACCGAGGTACGCGTCCCGTTCGTCGACGTGGAGGTCGTCAAGGCGGCGTTCAGCGTGCCCGGGAACCGCAAGGTCGTGGGTCGCCAGGGCAAGGTGGCGCTGAAGGAGGCGGCCCGCTCGATCCTGCCGGACGAGATCGTCTACCGCCCCAAGGGACTGTTCAGCGCGCCGCTGCGGGCGTGGATGAGCCGCGACCTCGCACCGCACGTCGCCGAGGTCGTGAACAACGGCGCGCTCGTCTCGGCCGGGTTCCTGCAGCGCGAGGCCCTCCAGCGCCTGGTCGTCGAGGACTCCTCGGGCCAGGAGGACCGGTCGAAGCACCTCTGGCACGTCCTGACGCTGGAGCAGTGGTACCGGGACGCGATGGCAGCGGGAGCGGCGGCATGAGGCAGGTCGTGCAGAACTACAAGACCGGCGAGCTGACGCTGCTGGACGTTCCCGTGCCGGCGTGCCGGCCCGGCGGCGTGTTGGTGCGCACGCTCTACTCGCTGATCTCGACCGGCACGGAACTGATGAAGGTCGGCGAGGCGAGCCTGTCGATGGTGGGCAAGGCCCGGGCCCGCCCGGACCAGGTCGCCCAGGTCCTGCAGAGCGTGGCGAGTGCCGGTCCGGTCGCCACCTACCGCAAGGTGATGAACCGGCTCGACTCCTACACCCCCCTCGGGTACTCGCTCGCCGGGGTGGTCGATGAGGTCGGCGCGGGCGTCACCGACGTCGCCGTGGGTGACCTCGTCGCGTGCGCGGGCAACGAGCACGCCCTGCACGGCGAGGTGAACTGGGTTCCCCGCAACCTGTACTGCGCGGTACCGCAGGGCGTCGCGCCGGACCACGCCGCCTTCGCCACGGTCGGTGCGATCGCCCTGCAGGGGGTGCGCCGCGGCGAGCCCCAGCTCGGCGAGGTCGCGCTCGTCATCGGCCTCGGGCTGATCGGTCAGCTGGTCACCCAGCTGCTCACCGCGGCAGGCGCCCGGGTCATCGGGGTCGACCCCGCAGCGCAGCGCTGCCGGCTCGCCGAGGAGCTCGGCGCGGACGCGTGCGGCAGCCCCGACTCGGACCTCGTTGCGAGCGCCGTCCGCGAGCTGACCGACGGCCACGGCGTCGACCAGGTCTACCTGGTGGCAGGCGGCACGAGCAACGGCCCGGTGGAGCTTGCGGCGCGCCTGTCCCGGGACCGCGGCCGGGTCGTCGACATCGGCAAGTGCAGCCTGGACCTGCCCTGGAACGCCTACTACGAGAAGGAGCTCGACGTCCGCTTCTCCCGCTCGTACGGCCCGGGTCGCTACGACCCGGAGTACGAGCTCGACGGCCGCGACTACCCCATCGGTTACGTGCGCTGGACCGAGCGCCGCAACCTCGCGTGCTTCCTCGACCTGATCGCGCGGCAGCGGGTCGACGTCGCGCCGTTGATCTCGCACACCGCCGACTTCGCGGCCGCCGTCGAGACGTACGAGAAGCTGCAAAGCGGCGAGCTGGCGGCGGTGACCGCGCTGTTCCGGTACCCCCCCGCCGACGGGCACGCCCCGGCGGCGCCCCGGCAGGAGCCGGCACCATCGCCCTCGCCGGTGCCCCTGGTCGTCGCGTCCCCGCGCCCGCGTCGGGACGGTCCGCTCCGCGTCGGGTTCGTCGGGGCGGGCAACTACGCGTCCTCGATGCTGCTCCCGAACCTGGCGGGCCGGGAGGACGTGGAGCTCTCCCGCGTGGTCACCACCACCGCCCTCTCGGCGACCAACGCCCAGCGCAAGTTCGGGTTCGATGCCGCGTCGACCGACCTCGACGAGCTGCTCGATGACCCGAGCGTCGACGCGGTGTTCGTCGTGACGCGGCACAGCTCCCACGCTCGGCTCACCTGCCAGGCGCTGCGGGCGGGCAAGGCCGTCTTCGTCGAGAAGCCGCTCGCGATCACGGAGGCGGAGCTGGCCGAGGTGATCGCCGCCGTCGGCGAGACCGGCAACGACCGCCTGCACGTCGGCTTCAACCGCCAGTTCGCGCCGCTGCTGCGCGAGGCGCGGAGCCGGTTCGGGCGGCGGATGGGTCCGGCCACCGTGCGCTACCTGGTCAACGCCGGGCGGCTCGGGGCGAACAGCTGGTACGCGCGCCACGACACCGAGGGTTCCCGGTTCGAGGGCGAGGGCGGGCACTTCATCGACACGGTGAGCTGGTGGCTGGGCTCGGATCCGTCGTCGCTGTTCGCCTACTCCTCGCCCGAGCAGGACCTGCAGCTGGTCCTGCGCCACGGCGACGGCTCCACCGCATCGATCGCCTACACGACGGCGGGCAGCTCCCGCTTCCCGAAGGAGACGATCGAGGTCGTCGCGGACGGCAAGGTCCTGCGCTTCGACGACTTCCGGCGCGCCGCGCTGTACGGGCAGCAGCGGTGGGCGTCGCCCCGGGTGTCCCTGGCCCGGGACAAGGGGCAGGCGGCGCAGCTCGCCGCGTTCGTCGACGCGGTCCGCGGCGGTGGTCCGATGCCGATCGGCCTGCACTCGCTGATCGCGACGACCCGCGCCACGCTCGCGGTGGAACGCAGCCTCGCGACCGGCAGCCCGGTCGACGTCACGGGAGGCGCGGCATGACGAGCCCGGGCTGGTACCTGCGCCGGCTGTCGCGCATGTCACCGCAGGAGGTGGCGGGACGCGTCCGGACGCGATGGCGGATCGGGCGCCTGCGCCGCTCCCCCGCGTGTCGGGGACTTTCGGAGGGCGTGTCGGGGACTTTCGGAGGGCCTGTCGGGGACTTTGCGGGGGTGCTTCCCACCCGCCGGTTTCCGACCGGCCTGTCCGGCGACGTCCTCGGCGCGATCCCGGCGGCGGCGACGGCCCGCCTCGTCGCCACCGCCGACCGCCTGCTCGAGGGGCACGCCGACTTCTTCGGCATCACACGCCGGGACCTCGTGGCTCCCGACTGGTCCTTCGACCCGAAGACCGGCAGGCGAGCGCCGGGCGACGAGTACGCGTTCGACATCGACTACCGCGACGAGCAGGCCGTCGGTGACATCAAGCAGGTGTGGGAGCTGTCCCGCCACCACCACCTCACGATCCTGGCGGCGGCCTTCGCCCTGACCGGCGATGACCGGTACGCGCGCCGCATCGCCGATCACCTCAAGTCGTGGTGGGCGGCCAACCCGCCGCTGCGGGGCGTCCACTGGGTCAGCGGGATCGAGCTCGGCATCCGGCTGCTCTCCTGGGTGTGGGTCCGGCGGCTGCTGGACCCCTGGCGCGAGGTGTCAGGACTGTTTGAGGACAACCCGGACGCGCTGCACCAGATCTCCGAGCACCAGCGGTGGCTAGCGAAGTTCCCCAGCATTGGGTCGTCGGCGAACAACCACGTGATCGCCGAAGCCGCTGGGCGGCTCGCCGCCGCCTGCGCGTTCGACTGGTACCCGGAGTCCAGTGCGTGGCGCGAGGACGCGGGGCGGCGGCTCGCCGAGGAGCTGCAGCGCAACACCTTCGGCTCGGGGCTCAACCGCGAGCTGGCGACCGAGTACCACGGCCTGGTGCTGGAGCTAGGGCTGGTCGCCGCCGCCGAGGCCGACGCTGCGGGCCACCCGCTCCCCGACCCGATCTGGCCCGTCCTGGTGCGCATGTCCGACGCGCTCGCCGCGATCGTCGACGTCGACCTGCGCCCGCCGCGCCAGGGTGACGCCGACGACGGGCACGGGCTGGTGGTCGACGGGCGCGGGCACCGACCGGTGGGCGTCGCTGCTCGCGACCGGTGACGCCCTCTTCGGGCGGTTGCCCTGGTGGCCGGAGGTGCCGCAGGACGCCGTGCGGACGCCGCTGCTGGCAGCGCTCGCCCGGCCGCCTGCCGCCCCGGACCGGCCCGCGTCGCGGCCCTGGCACTTCGCGGACGCCGGTCTCACCCTGCTGCGGGCACCCCGGACCGATGACCACGGCGAGCTGTGGTGTCGCTGCGACGGCGGTCCGCACGGCTTCCTGTCGATCGCGGCACACGCGCACGCCGACGCGCTCGCACTCGAGGTCCGGCACGACGGCGTTGAGATCCTGACCGATCCGGGAACCTACTGCTACCACGGCGAGCCCGAGTGGCGTCGCTACTTCCGCTCCACGCTCGGTCACAACACGCTGGAACTCGACGGTGAGGACCAGTCCACGTCCGGGGGGCCCTTCATGTGGACCCGGCACGCCCGCAGCCGCGTGCTCGCGGCGGCGACGCCCGACAGCGGGGTCGCGCGGTGGCGCGCCGAGCACGACGGCTACGCGCGGCGGGGGCGGCCCGTCGTGCACCGCCGCACCGTCGAGCTCGACATCGACGAGCGCGAGCTCCGGGTGCTCGACGAGGTCGTGAGCCGCCAGCACCAGTCCTGCCGGCTCGCATGGCACCTCGGACCGAGCGTCCACGTCGAGCTCGACGACCGGTGCGCAACACTCGCCTGGCCGTCCGGCAGGGGTGCCCGCAGCGCCGCGCTGCAGTTGCCGGCCGGGCTGTCGTGGTCGGTGCACCGGGGCGAGACCGACCCGCCGCTGGGCTGGTACTCACCCGGTTTCGGACGGCGGGAACCGGCGTGCACCCTCATCGGCAGCGGCACCGTCGGCGGCTCCGCCGCTCCGCTCGTCACTTCCCTCCAGTTCCGGTCAGCAGACGAGTCGAGGATGGTGCGGCGATGAGAGCTCCAGCGATCGGCCGTCTGCGCGGGGCGACGAGGCTCGCGGTCGGCGCGCTGGCCGTCACCCTCGTCGCCGCGTGCTCCTCCGGCTCCGCGGCACCGCCACCTCCAGCCGCACCGCCCCCCGCCCCCACCCCGTCCGACCGGGCCGGTCCCGCTGCCTTCGCGGTGTGCGACAACCAGGTCGCGGGGCCCGCTTCGCCCCCTGCGGGAGCCGTCGTCGTCGATCCCGCGGTGGACGCCGACCTGTCGGCGAAGACGGAGGCGAACCCGCCGGGAACCACCTTCTGGCTGGCAACGGGCACGCACACGCTCGGGACCAGCGAGTTCGGCCAGGTCGTGCCGAAGGACGGCAACACCTACATCGGCGCGCCCGGCGCGATTCTCGACGGCCGCGGGGTGAACCGGTATGCGTTCACGCAGCAGGCCGAGAACGTGACGATCAAGCACCTCACGGTGCAGGGGTTCGAGGCGCCCCGCAACGAGGGGGTCGTCAACCACGACTCCGGAAACGGCTGGGTGATCGAGCACAACACGATCCAGAACAACGGCGGCGCCGGCATGATGGCAGGCGCCCGCCAGGTGATCAGGCACAACTGCCTGCGCGACAACGGGCAGTACGGGATCAACGCCTACCAGGCCGACGACGGGATCACCGACCTCGTCGTCGAGCGCAACGAGATCGCCGGGAACAACACCGACAACTGGGAGCTCCGAACCCCCGGCTGCGGGTGCACCGGCGGTGTCAAGTTCTGGGCGGTGAACGGCGCCGACGTGCGCGGTAACTGGATCCACGACAACCGCGGCGCAGGCCTGTGGGCGGACACCAACAACAACGACTTCCTCATCGAGGGCAACCTCATCGAGGGCAACGACTCGGAAGCGATCTTCTACGAGACCAGCTACAACGCGATCATCCGCGACAACACGATCCGGAACAACGCGATGGTGAAGGGCAAGCGGTTCGCTGACGAGGGCCAACGCTTCCCGGTCGCTGCCATCTACCTGAGCGAAGTGGGCGGGGAACCGCTGGTGCCGGCCCGAACGGACCGGATCGAGATCCACGGCAACGTGCTCGAGAACAACTGGTCGGGGATCACCGCATGGGAGAACGCCGACCGCTTCTGCAACAGCCCGGCCAACACCTCCGGGAACGACTGCACTCGGCTCGTGCCCTCGATACCGCAGTGCTCGCAGCCGGGGATCTCACAGCCGCCGCTCTACGATCACTGCCGATGGAAGACCCAGCGGCTCGACATCCACGACAACACGTTCCGGTTCGACCCGGAAGTCGTCGGCTGCGCCGGTGGGCGGACCGGGCGGATGGCGATCCTGTCGAACTTCGGCACCTACCCGGACTGGTCCCCCTACCAGGGGCGCGTGATCCAGCAGAGCATCACCTTCGAGCAGCAGAACCGGTGGCGGTCCAACTCCTACCAGGGGCCGTGGACGTTCGTCGTGTTCGAGAACGGCCGCGTGCTCGACGCCACCGGGTGGCAGGCCGAGCCATTCGGGCAGGACCGGGGTAGTGAGTTCACCCATTCGGCGGGGACCGGGTGCGCGGGCGATACCGAGGGGGGTGCGTGATGAACGAGACCGACGTCCAGTCCTTCTGGAATGCGCATCCCTGCGGCGATCACATCGTCGGGGGGCTGCACGGCGCGTTCGCCGACGACTACGAGAGGTTCTTCACGGCCTACGACCGCTGGCGGTACCGGCAGGAGAGCCACATCCCGGCGTGCCTCGACCAGATCGACTGGCATGGGAAGCGGGTGCTCGAGATCGGGCTGGGCCAGGGCGCGGAGTCCGAGCAACTGATTCGGCGCGGTGCCCGCTGGTCCGGTCTGGACCTCACCCAGGAGTCGGTCGACCGCGTCACGGCGCGACTCGCGATCAGGTCGCTGCCGCACGACGCGCTGCGCACCGGTAGCGCGCTGTCGATCCCCTGGGCGGACGACAGCTTCGACATCGTCTTCAGCCACGGCGTGCTGCATCACGTGCCCGACATCCGCACTGCCGGGGACGAGATCCACCGAGTGCTCAAGCCGGGCGGCACCCTGATCGCGATGCTCTACTCGCGTCGATCCCTCAACTACCAGGTCAGCATCAAGCTCCTCCGTCGAGCGGCCCTCGCGGCCGCGTACCCGCTGCGGCGGTCGGGTCTCGTTCGCCGCTCCCCCATGCTGCGCCAGCACGTCGCCAACGCCGAGCGCGACGGACTGCGCCGCTACCTCCAGATCGACACGTTCACCCACCGCAACACCGACGGTCCGCTGAACCCCTACGCGCGGGTCTACTCGCCGCGGGAGGTCCGTGACGCGTTCCCGAGCTTCGAGCTGGTCCGGGCCTACATGCGGTACATGCATGCGCCGCCGCTCCCGGTGCACCGGCTGCCGGGCGAGCGTTGGCTCGGCTGGCACCTGTGGGTTCACCTTCGCGCCCGGGGCACAGCGACGACCGGAGCGTCGCGATGACGGCCACCGACCCGCGCGTCGTGCCGGCTGAGGCAGCCGCGCGGGTGCCGTCGCTGGTGGGGGTCGTGTGGGCCCTGCTCGTCGTCAACGTCCTCGGCATCGCCGGTTTCGAGACGATCGTCGCGATTCCCGGCTCCGTCCTCCAGCTCGTCACGATGGGATCCGTGGTCGTCGCCTTCGCGCTGGCCCTGCTGCTCAACCCCCGGGTGCAGTGCCGACCCAGCCTCTATCTGGTGATCCTGAGCCTGGTCCTCGTGGTCGGCATCGCCTCGAGCCTGCGGCTGGAGTCCGGGTACGGATCACTCGTCCGCTGCTTCCGGTTCGCGGTGTTCGTCGCCACGCTGTGGTTGCTGTCCCGCTGGTGGCGCGGGGACCTCACGTTCGTGCGGCACCACCTGCGAGTGGTCAGCGTCGTGCTGCTGTCGGTGCTGGCCGGTCTCGTGGTCGCGCCGGGCACCGCCCGGGCTGAGATCTATGACGGGCGCCTCGCCGGAGTGGTGTGGCCCATCACGCCGACGCAGGTGGGCCAGTACGGCGCCGTCGCCGCCGGGCTCGCGATCCTGCTCTGGCTCACCCGCGAGCTTGACCGCCGCACCACACTGATCATCGTGCCGGCCGCCGTGGTGATCCTGCTCATGACCCACACCCGAACGGCGACGATCGGCTTTCTCGTCGGTATCGCCGGCGCAGGCCTCACCCTCGTCTCGACGAGCTCGCGCGCCCGCCGTGGCGCCGTCGGCGCGGTGATCGGCGCGGTCGTTGCGGTGGTGGGATTCCTGCCAGCGCTGCAGGAGTGGTACGCGCGGGATCAGGATCCCGAGCTGATCGGCAACCTGACCGGTCGGCAGAAGGTATGGGACGGGTTGCTGGCCGAGGAACGCACCCGCTACCAGGAGCTGCTCGGGATCGGCTTGACGGACAAGTCGTACGACGGCCTGCCCATCGACAGCGCCTGGCTCGCCGTCTACTGGGAGCAGGGGCTCGTGGGCGTCGTGCTCGTCGCGATCG
>Ga0136613_10000724_pt1 | contig 15821 bp, 13 predicted proteins | sample AntDrymUQ2722106_2_FD_106649 | JGI IMG/M metagenome (GOLD analysis project Ga0136613, IMG submission 106649) | Polar desert sand microbial communities from Dry Valleys, Antarctica - metaG UQ272 (21.06) | ecosystem: Environmental > Terrestrial > Soil > Desert | place: Antarctica: Dry Valley... | reverse complement strand
GTAGTCGGGGTTGCTCCCGTCGCGCTTGCCGCCGAGCAGTCGCTGCACCATCGGGTCGCTGCGGTCGGGGAACTCGATCACGAACGCCGTGTCGAGCGAGCACAGCCAGTCCAGGAACTCTCCCACCGGCACGTTGCCGCCGATGCAGACGTGATGCACGACGGCGAGGCAGAGCGCCAGGTCCGGCTTTCCGCGGCGCTCCAGCGACGCCCGCTCGCGACCGCGCCAGCCGAGGTCGGGCGACGGGTCGGTGACGCTCATCACCAAGGGCAGGATGTCCTCGCGCCCTTCCGCGCGCAGCTGCCGGTAGAGCGCGTCGACCGTCGCGTGATCGGCGTCGAAGGCGACTACGAGGTCCGCCGAGGCGGCGGCGATGCGTGCGTAGCGGCCGTCGTTGCAGCCGACGTCCCACGTCAGCGCCGAGCGCCGGCGCGCGGCGGCCTCGCGCACGAACTCGGCCTTCAGCCCGGCGGCCGCGTCGTCGTAGGTGTTGTCCTCGCCGTATCCGGTCCAGGCCGTCTCGCCGGCCTTCCACTCCAGCCCCCCGACGAGCTTCTCGAGCTTGCCGAAGTTGGCCGCCAGCAGCTCCTTGCCGAAGCCTGCGCGCTTCATCTCCTGCTTGACCGCCCGCCCCTCGGCGGCGCCGTGGCGGGATTCCAGTCGCGCGTGCAGGAGCACGTTGGCCATCACGCCCTTGCGGAAGCGCTCGCCGGCCAGGATCGCGCGCGCGTCGTGTGGCGCGATGCCGTCGAGCGAGCCGCGCAGCGCCGCGTGGTACGGCAGGTCCTTGTAGGCCTGCAGCATCAGCGGGTACAGGAACAGCATGCAGAACTGCCGGTAGCCCGCCCACGGCTCGGCCGGGCGCAGGCGCTCGAACGAGCCGACATCGATGAACACCGGGCGGGTGCCGCGCCACTGCACGTTGTAGGGCGACGCGTCCTTGAGCGCCAGATCCTCGCGCAGCGCGCGCCGGCAGAGATCGAGCTGCAGCAGCGCGGCGTCCTTGAGCATCGCGAACGGCCACTCGTAGGGAAACGAGATGAACGGCACGCGCTCGTGGCGCAGGACTCCGGCCGGCGTCCCCGCGAGCAGGTCGGGCAGCGCGCCGGACTGCGCCGGCTCGGTGGCCACGACGCGCCCTTCGTCGCGCAGCTCGCTCCAGAGCGCCGATCGCGCGAGCGCTTGCCAGTCCTCCAGGCCGGTCTCGCTCAGCACGCGGAACACGCCGTCGGGCGTCGTGAACACGCGACTCTCATGGTCGCGGAACGAGCCGGGCTCGGCGCTCAGTGCTCTTGTTCCGGCTCGGGCTCGTCCCTGCGGATCCGGAGCAGGCGCAGGATCCGGTACCAATAGAGCTTGGCCGCGACGGCTGCCGCGGCGACCCCGCCCACGAGAAGCTGGACCAGCATGCTCCCGGTGCCGGGGTCGAGATAGGCGAACACAGCCGCGGAGGATAAACAACTTCGTAACCCGCCGTGGCGCGTGGCGTGTTACGGCGCGCCGCCGGCCGCGAGGAGCACGCCGACGGATCCCCGGGGCCGGCAGCTTCGCGCGACCCTCTGGGGGTCCTGGCGCTCGCTCGCGGTCGCATCGTAGTGTTGCGAAGCGTGCGCGTCGGGGTTCAACTGCCGGAGGTCGAGCGCGACGTGCGCTGGCCCGAGCTGCTCGCCATGGCGCGCGCCGCGGAGGACTGCGGCTTTGACTCGATCTGGCTCGGCGACCATCTGCTCTACCGTGGCGACGGCCGGCGCGAGCGTGGGCCGTGGGAGGCATGGACGCGGCTGGCGGGGCTCGCGGCTGCGACCGAGCGCGTGCGGCTCGGCCCGCTCGTCGCGTGCGCAGGGTTCCACCCGCCGGGGTTGATCGCCAAGATGGCCGCGACGATCGACGAGCTGAGCGGCGGTCGCTTCGTGCTCGGGCTCGGCGCAGGCTGGAACGAGCACGAGTTCCGCGCCTTCGGGATCCCCTTCGATCATCGCGTCTCGCGCTTCGAGGAGTCGTTCACGATCGTGCGCCGCCTGCTGGCGGGCGAGCGCGTCACGCTCGCCGGGCGCTTCTGGCAGGCCGAGGACGCGGTCCTGCTGCCGCCGCCCGTGGTGCGCCCGCGGCTGATGATCGGCAGCAACGGGCCACGTGTGCTGGGCATCACATTGCCGCACGCGGACGCCTGGAACACCTGGTTCGCGGACTACGGCAACAGCCCGGAGGGCTTCGCTGCGCTCAGCGAGCGCATCAGCGGGGCGGCGCGCGCGGCCGGCCGCGCGCCGGAGGCGATCGAGCGCAGTGCCTGCGTGCTCGTCGCACCGGGAAGGGCGGGCGGCGAGCGCCCGGTCACGCCCGAGGCGCCGCCGGTCACGGGGACCCCGGACCGGATCGCGGCGCACCTGCTCGAGCTGGCCGAGGCGGGTGCCGACGAGGCGATCCTCGTCGTCGACCCGATCACGGAGCGCTCGGTCCGCGCGCTGGCGGAGGTGGTCGCCGCGGTGAGCTGAACGTCCGTGAGTGCACCCTATGGGGGGTGCTCACGGACGTTCGCGGCGATCGGACCGGCGACTACACCGGGCCGAGATAGCGCATGAAGATCTGACTCGCGCTGGCGCCCATCCCGAGCGGCGCCGGTGAGTCGAACAGGACGTAGTTCGCGTAGTAGCTCATCGACGGATTCTGCCCGCCGCCGGCCAGCGGCACGGCCTTCTCCTCGACCGACTGCACGAGCGTGAGGTTGCGCACATCGGTGTAGAGGTAGGCGTCCGCGAAGCCGTTGAAGTCCCCCGGGCGTCCGAGCGCGTTGACCGCGAGGTTGGCGGCCTCGGACTCGAAGGCGACGTAGTAGCCGGAGTTGCCGATCACGGGATCGTGCGAGTTGCCGTCGCCGCGCGCCCCGCCGCGATCCGAGATGACCCGCTCGCCGTCGCCGAGGTCCTTGTACATGATCTGACTGTGACCGTCGCGGTGGCCCTCGTAGGCGAGCGTGCTCCGCTTGAGGTCGTTGAACACCGGGTTTGACCCACCGGCCGCGACGAGCTTGGGCCGGCGCGTTCCGAAGCGGCTGAGGTAGACCCCCGCCGGTGTGTCGAAGGCGAGCGTGTTGGAGTCACCCACCGCGTAGGAGATGTGCGTGACCGGACCGGCGGTGGCGACCTGCTTGACCTTGACCCGGCCCGACTTGGCGCGCTTGCGCGTGTAGAGCCTGCCGCCGCTGACGAAAGACGTGCGCGTGCAGTCGCCGGAGACCGCCACTGCCGTCGAGTCCAGCAGCGCCTGCGAGCGCTGCGGGAGCGACACCCGGATGGCGGGCATGCCCGCCTTGCGGACGAGAAACGCATCCACGAGCCCGTTCGTGTCACCGCTGACGAGGTTCGTCGCCGCCGAGAGGAAGGCGATGCAGCGCCCGCGGTGGCGGTAGTCCCCCGAGACGGCGGCACCGTGGGACGGGCCGTCGGCCGGGGCTCCGTAGAGACCGCGTGAGACGAGGATCGTGCTGCCGCCGTGCCACGGGGCGCCCTCGTTGGCGATCGTTCCGATGCGCTTGATCGCGAAGAGGTCCTTGACGCCGTTGGAGTCTCCGCTCACGAGATCGGTCGCCTCGGACTCGAAGGCGATCAGTCGCGCATAGCGCTTGTCGCTGGAGATGACTGCATTCGTCGACGGTCCGTCGGGCACGCCGCCCGCGAGTGACTTGGAGATCAGGCGCGTGTTCTGGAGGTCCGAGCGGTCCGGCGCTGCTGCTGCGCCGGGCGCCACAGCGAGCCCCAGCGCCGACATCAGCGCGAGCGCGGCGGTCAGCGCCAGCTCGCGGGGGTGGTCTCGGAGCATTGATCCAGTTTGCGGCATGACTGTTGTATCGGTGCGCCAGGCTGGATCCTTAGCGCGCTGTGCGAATTGCGTAGGCTCGCAAGATGAGAGGCGCGCGCCCGGCGCTCATCGTAGGCGCCGGCGCACTCGTGATCGTGCTGGCCTTCGGGCTGCTGCGCGGCCCCGCGCCCGCCGGTGATCGCCGCGCGAACCGCGCGGCTGACGCCGCGGAAGCGTCGCGATGGGCGTCGCTCGCGCGTGCCATGGCGGCGCCGTGGCCCGCCGTGCAGGAGCCCAGCGGGCGCCTGGGCGACTACACCGACGAGCTGCCCGGCGCCTTCGGCCTGCACGCCGGAACCCGGTACGGCGATGCCGTCGGGGGCTACGCGCTGATCGACGCCGGCGTGCGCGAGCGCGACCCGCGGCTCGTGCAGACGGGGATCCGAGCGATCAGCTTCGCGACTGATCCCGAGCGCCGCCCGAGCCGCCCGAGCGTGTTCGAGCAGTTCGCCGTCGCCGCCGCCTACAACCTGGCCCGGCGCGAGCTCACCGGCGACCCGGGCTTCGCCCGCGAGCGGAGGCGCTGGGAGACGTGGCTGCGACGCGTCAGGATCGTCGAGCTCCAGCACGTCGATCGCTACTACAACCACTGGCTCGTCGATGCGGTCGGCGTCTTGGAGCTGCAACGGACCGGCCTGCGCTCGAGCGCTCCCAGAGCGGTGCTGGGCGGCGACGCGGCGCGCGCGCGGCGGCTGGCGCGGGAGCTCGTCAACGTCCGTATCCCCGCGCTGCTGCCCCAGCGCGGGGCCGCTGTGCTGTCCGATGCGCCGGACAACCCGCTCGCTTATCACGGTCTCTCGCTCGGGCTCTACGCGCGCGCCGTGCACCTGCTTGGGCGAGCTGCCGAACCGGCTGCGCGGCGGGTGCTGCAACAGGGCGTCTGGGCGGCGGCGCTGATGATCGCCCCGAACGGGAGCCTGGCCTACTTCGGGCGGTCCCAGGAGGAGGTCTGGGCACCGGCGGGCGCCGCCTACGCCGCGGCGTACACGGCGCGGTCACCCGACTCGACGCCTGCCGTCGCAGCGGTCGCGCGCACGGTCGCCTTCCGCTCGCTCGAGCGGCTCGAGCGCGTGTACCCGATCGGCCGCGGCGGCGTCGCGATCGTGCCGGCGATCGGCGACTCGCTGCGGCCGGGCTGGCGCGCGCTCGACGGCTATGCCGGCGCGCCGTCGATGGGCGGGCTCGCGCTGATGCTGCTCAACTGGACGCTCGAGCTGCGCCCGCGCGAGCGCTCGCCCGGCCGGCTGCCGGCCGACTTCCCGCTCGCGAAGACGGTCTCGCAGGGTCGCGGGCGACTGGCGGTGGTGCGTCGTGGGGCGACCTGGTTCGCGGTGAAGATCTCACGCAGCGGCAGCGATCGCTACCGCGGCGACCTGCGCTACGACGCGGGTCTCACGTACGCCCTGCGGCGCGTCGGCGGGCGCTGGCGCGAGCTCGTACCCCAGCGTCCGCGCACGGAGCTCGCAGGGCGGGCCAGCGCCGGCCCGATCCTGGTCAACGGTGGCCCGGGCCACTTCTTCGGCCACGCGATCGAAGTCGCTGACTCCGGGATCGTCGAGGTCAAGGGAGAGTTCCGCAACGCGCTCGGGTCGCTGCGTAACGCCGGCTTGACCTACCGCCCGCTGCGCTGCGGCGTCGCGCTGGAGCTCGACGCGCTCGCCGGCGACGAGTACCGGCTGGCGGTCTTCTTCAGCCGGCGGCCACGCTTGGGGCCTGCCGGCGCGACTGACGGCCGCCAGCGCGTCAGCGTCGCGGCCGACCGTACGGCGCTTGCGCTCGCGGCCGGTACGCTCGCCTCGGGCGAGCGAGCGCGACTGTGGCGCGTGGACATGTCGTTCGGCGCGCAGGCCGCACGCCGGCTGAGCGTCCGGTTCTGCGGCGGCTGAGCGCCGCGCTGCAGGCCATCGGGCTCAAGCGCTCAGCCGCGCCTTCTGCTCCGCCACGTCGAACTTCGCGGCGGGCCAGCCGAGGCCGAGTTCCTCGAGCCGCTCGATCAGCAGGCTGCTGACCGCCCAGTTGCGGTACCACTTGCGATCGGCCGGTATGACGTACCAGGGCACCGCATCGGTGTTGCAGCGTTCGATCGCGTCGCCGTAGGCGTCCTGGAACGCACCCCAGAGAGCGCGGTCGTCGAGGTCGCCGGGGCGGTACTTCCAGTGCTTGGTAGGGTCGTCGAGCCGCGCCAGAAGCCGTTCGCGCTGCTCCTCGGGGGAGATGTGCAGGAAGCACTTGACGACCAGGGCGCCGCTGTCGGCGAGCCCCTGCTCGAAGCGGTTGATCGTCGAGTAGCGCCGCGCCCAGGTGCGACGGTCGACGATCCCGCGGACGCGCGCCGCGACCACGTCCTCGTAGTGCGAGCGGTCGAAGACCGCGAGCATGCCCGGCTCGGGGAGCTCCTTGCGAATGCGCCAGAGGAACTCGTGCGAGAGCTCCTCCGGCGTCGGGCTGCGGAAAGCGATCACGTGCACGCCGCCGGGGTCGACCTGCCCGACCACGTGCTCGACGGTGCCGCCCTTGCCGGACGTGTCCATCCCCTGCAGCACGAGCAGCACACTGCGCGAGCCGCCGCTGCGGCCCTCGGCGTAGAGCTGCTCCTGCAGCACGGCGATGCGCTCCGCCAGCGCGGGCTGGAGCGGCTCTGCATCGGCCTTCTTGCCGCTGAACCCGGGTGTGGAGCGCGTGTCGATGGCGCCCAGGCCGACGGCGCCCTTGGGCGCGCGCAGCAGGTCGCCGATGCGCTGCCCGGGCTGCTTGCTCTGCTTCGCCACGCGCGCAAGGTAACCGAACATGCCTGAGGAGCGCCGGCTCGACGTGATCCTGTTCGGCGCCACGGGCTTCACAGGCGGCCTCACGGCCGAGTACCTCGCGCGCCACGCGCCCGCGGGGATCCGCTGGGCGCTGGCCGGGCGCAACGCCGACAAGCTGGCGGACGTGCGCGAGCGGCTCGCGGCGATCGACCCCGCCTGCACGGCGCTCGAGCTGCTGCGGGCCGACATCGACGACGCCGACTCGCTGCGCGCCGTCGCGGAATCGACCCGCGTCCTCGCCACGACGGTCGGGCCCTATCTGCGCTTCGGCGAGCCGCTCGTCGCCGCCTGCGCGCGTGCCGGAACCGACTACGCCGACCTGACGGGAGAGCCCGAGTTCGTGGACCGCATGTACCTGCGCCACCACGCCGCGGCCGTCGCGAGCGGCGCGCGGATCGTGCACGCGTGCGGCTTTGACTCGATCCCCCACGACCTCGGCGTGCTGTTCACCGTCCAGGGGCTCCCGGAGGACGTGCCGCTGGTGGTGCGCGGGTTCGTGCGCGCAGGCGGCAGGCCGTCGGCGGGGACGTTCCATTCCGCCGTCAACGCGTTCGGGCGCCTGCGACAAGCCGGCACGACGCATCTCGAACGGCGACGCATCGAGCCGCGGCCGCAAGGGCGGCGGATCTCCTCGATCAAGGATCCCGTGCGCTATGAGCGCTCGCTCGGCGCCTGGGCGCTGCCGCTGCCGACGATCGACCCGCAGGTCGTCAAGCGCTCGGCGGCGGCGCTCGAGCGCTATGGGCCCGATTTCGCCTACGGCCACTACGCGGCCGTCGAGGGGTTGCCGATCGCGCTCGGCACCGTCGGAGCCGTGGGTGCGGTGTTCGCGCTCGCCCAGTTGCCGCCGGCGCGCTCGTGGCTGCTGGGAAGGATGCAGGCCGGCGACGGCCCGTCGCCCGAGCGGCGCGAACGCAGCTGGTTCAACGTGCGCTTCATCGGCGAGGGCGGTGGCCGGCGCGTGGTGACCGAGGTCGCGGGCGGCGACCCGGGCTACGACGAGACGGCGAAGATGCTGGCCGAGTCCGCGCTCTGCCTGGCCGCGGATGTGCTCCCGCCGAGCGCCGGGCAGGTCACGACCGCTGTCGCGATGGGCGAGGCGCTCACGCGGCGCCTGCGCGGGCGCGGCATCACGTTCGAACTGCTCGAGTCGAGCTGATGCCCGGCAGCTCGCCGCGTAGTGCGCGACCGTAGCGCTCGGCCGAGCGCATGACCGCCTGTTTGGCCCCGGACGGGATCACGCGCTCCCACCAGGCGCCGTAGATCGTGTCGAACTCGAGCGGCTCGACCGAGGCCGCGATCGCCTGCACCTCGGCATCGGGGAGCGGCACGAGATTCGGGTAGCTCCACATGAAGCCGACGTGCGCGCGGTCGGGGATCACCTGGATGATGTCGCCGGTCAGCAGCTCGCCCGCGCCGTGCGCGCGGTGCAGCATCGCACCGCCGGGGAAGTGCCCCCCGCCGCGCACGAGCGTCAGCCCGTGGCCGAGCTCGAGCACGTCGCCCTCCCAGTGGCGGACGGCGGGATCGGGCCGCATCACCCATTCGGCGTCGGCCGCGTGCAGGTGGATCGGGCAGTCGAAGCGCTGCGCCCAGTCGACCATGCCGGAGTAGTAGTGCGGATGCGAGATCGCGATCGCGGCCAGCCCGCCGCGGCGCTCGACCGCGCGCGCCGTCTCGTCGTCGAGCAGCGTGATGCAGTCCCACAGCAGGTTGGAGTCGCCGAACGGGACGAGCAGCGCGCGCTGGCCGATCGCGAATGCGGGCGTGGTGCCGATCCCGACCAGCGTGAGCTCATCGCGGATCTCGTTGCGGTGCTCGCGGGCCAGCTCAGCGAGCGTCGTCCAGCGCTGGCCGGACGGCGGGACGTACTGGCGCGGATCGACGCAGACCGGGCACTGCGCCGGCGGGCCGCTCGACCCCGGGTACCGGGTGCCGCAGGCAACACAGGCAAAGTGCTCCATCGCGGCGGACCCTACGCGCAATCCACGCCGGTGAACCGGAGCCCCACGCGGCGGGCCGTGCGCGCGTGCAGCCGGATGTCGACGCGCCACAGGCGTGCGCGCTCACCCGATGCGAGCGTTCCCGGGGCGAGCCGCATCGAGCTGAGGCTTGCGCTCGCGACGACCAGCTGCGAGCCGTCGCTCGCACCGGTTGGGGTGATCTGCGGCGGGCGGCTGAAGAACGCCGACAGCCGATAGTAGGTTCCACGGCGGGCGGCGAACGTCAGCGCGACGCCGCAGCGCAGCGGCCGGTGCACGATCGTCGCCGAGCGGGGGCGGCGGCCGCGGCCCCTGCGGAACTCCCCGCGGACGACGACCTGGCCGCCCGGCTGGACGCGGATCGAATCGCCATGGAAGCGGCCCCGGCCCTTGCCCAGCAACATCGGCCCGGCGGTCGTCGGGGATCGGGCCCCGTTGCGCGGGCGTTGGGGCACGAGCTCGCGCCATTCGCCGCCGACCCGCGTGAGGGCGAGCGCGAGGCCCGCGTCGTAGCGCAGATCAGGCGCCTGCAGGCCCCGCTCGCTGCGCGTCATCTTGACCGCGAACCACGTCCGCCTGCGGCGCACGACGGCGAAGCGCCCTTCCTCCTGGGAGATCGTCGCCTGCAGCCGGCGATCGGCGGGCAGCGAGCCCGCGGCCTGCTCGTCGGGGGCGAGCTCGAGCGTCCAGTTGAGCAGCATCAGCGCGAGCCCGGCCATGTCCGGCGCGCCCGCGTAGACGTCCAGGCCGCGTGCGCCCGCGGCCAGATCCTCCGCCAGGGCGGGGGTGATCAGCTGCCCGGCCGGGCCGACCGGATACTCGGATTGGAGCCGCGCCAGCGCACGCTGCGCGACGCCGTGCGCGCGCTCGCGCTCGCGCGGCGACCCACTGCGCAGGCTTGCGGCGAGCTCGGCGCCGTAGGCGGTTCCCGACAGCGCCCACGCGTGCCCCTGGGAGCGGCCGAAGTAGCCCGAGTCGCCGTTGGGCGCGCTGATCAGCGCCGCGGTCTGGGCCGTCTGGCGCACCACGCGGCGGGCGGCCGGAGCGGCGCGGCGGCCCAGCAGCCGGACGGCGCGCGCGTAAAGCCCGACCGAGAGGCCGTGATAGGCGATCGGGTTGTCGGGGCGGTCGGAAAGCACGAACGGCCTGCCCGCCCGGACGATCCGCGGCACGCGGACGTTGACCAGCCGGATGGCCCGCCGCCGTGCGGAGCGGCTGATCAGGCGCACGCCGCCGCGCCGCCGCGTCGGCGGCCCGCCGCCGGGGACCGTGCCGCGGGCCGCGGCGCGCAGGCCGCTCTGCCGGAGCTCGAGCACGCTGACTGCGTCGACGAGCCAGTGGTTGCCGAAGTGGTACTCGTACTGCAGCCGCACAGTCCTGCGCCGTTGCAGCCAGGCCGCCCACTGCACCCGCGATCCCTCGAGCTCGGGTCGCCCGCGGGTCAGGTTGTACGCGGCCGCAACGGCCATCTGCTCGAAGACGCTCGGGAGCTCCCACACACGCGTGGTGGCGTAATTGACGGCCCGCAGTCCCGCCTCGGTGCTGCGGGCATCGCCGTCGCGAAGTCCCGTCTGGAGCAGCGCGTAGCCCATCGTCGCATCGCCGTAGCGGGTCTCTCCCCAGCCGCCGTAGGCGTCTGAGACCGCGTCGAGATAGTCCGGCAGGGCGCCGTCCGGACGCTGGATCCCCGGCCACGGCGCAGCCATCGTGCGGGCCAGCTCGATCCAGCTCGCCTGGCCGGTGGCCGGGACGGCGAGCGCCAGCGCCAGGGCCACGACGACGGAGGCTGCCGCCGTCATGGGCGTTGCAGGCACCACGCAAGGGTACAAAGCGGTGCGCTGCGTCAGCGGGTGCAGCCGACCGCGGTGAAGCGCACCCCCACGCGACGGGCGCTGCGGGCGTGCAACCCGATGTCGACGCGCCACAGCTGCGCCTGCTCGCCGGACGCCAGCGTGCCCGGGGCGAGTCGCAGCGTGGCGCGGTCGGCGCTCGCGACGACCAGCTGGGAGCCGTCGGCGGCGCCCGTGCGCGAGATCTGCGGCAGGCTGCTGAAGAACGCCGAGAGCCGGTAGTTGCTTCCCCGGCGCGCGCGGAAGGCGAGCGCGACGCCGCATGGCAGCGGCCGATAGGTGATCGAGGCCGGGCGCGGCGGGCGTCCGCCGTCGCGACGGAACTCGCCGATCACGCGCACGCCACCGTCAGCGCGCACGCGCATGCGCTCGCCATGGAAGTTGGCAGGTCCGCCGTCGAGCAGCAGGGGACCGGCGCTCCGCGGTCCGGAGCGGCTGTTCAGCGGACGCTGCGGGACGAGCTCGCGCCACTCGCCCGCGGCCCGCGTGAGGGCGAGTGCGAGACCCGCGTCATAGCGCAGGTCGCGCGCTTGGCGGCCCCGCACGCTGCGGGTCATCCGGACGGCGAACCAGGTCGCCCCGCGGCGCACGACCGCAAAGCGCCCCGCGCCTTGCGAGAGCTGCGCGCGCAGCGGCCGATCAGCGGGCAGGACACCGGGTGCGGTCTCGTCGGGGCGCAGCGCGAGCGTCCAGTTGAGCAGCGCGAGCGTCAGGCCAGCCATCGCCGGGGCGCCGGAGTAGGGGTCCAGGCCGCGTGCGCCGGCACGCAGGTCGCTCGCGAGCGCGGGTGTGACCGACTGCCCGCCGGGGCCGATCGGGTACGCCGTCCGCAGCCGTTCAAGCGCTCGCTGCGCCACGCCGTGGGCGCGCGCCGCCTCCCGGCGCGAGAGGCCTCCCAGGCGCACGGCGAGCGCGGCGCCGTACGCGATCCCCGGAAGCGACCACGCCTGCCCCTGCGAACGGCCGAAGTAGCCCGAGTCGCCGTTGGGGGCGGTCAGCAGCGCCGCCGACTGCACCGCCTCGTTCAGCACGCGGCGGGCGGCCGGGGCGGCGCGGCGGCCGAGCAGCTGAACTGCCCGCGCGTAGAGCCCGAGCGAGAGCCCGTGGTAGGCGATCGGGCTGTCGGGCGGGTCCGACAGGACGCCCGGCCTGCCTGACTCGAACAGCCGCGGGATGCGCACGTTGATCAGCTCCACGGCGCGCCGCTGCGCCGCAGCCGCGCCACCGCCGGCGATGCTGCGGCTGCGCCGCGAGCGCAGCCCGCTGTCGCGCAGCTCGAGCGCCGTCACGGCGTCGACGAGCCAGTGGTTCCCGTAGCGGTCCTGGTACTGCAGCCGCACCGTCCCGACGGCGCGCAGCCAGCGCGCCCAGCGCGCACGCGCGCGTGTGAAGCCAGGTTTCCCGCGCGTCAGGTTGTACGCGCCCGCGATCGCCATCTGCTCGAACACGCTCGGACGCTTCCAGACCCGGCCGGGGTCGATCGCGAACGTGACCGCGCGCCGGCCGGCGGCGGCGATCCGCGCATCGTCCTCGCGCAACCCCGTCTGCAGCAGCGCGTAGCCCATCAGGGCGTTGCCATAGCGCGTCTCGGGGAACCCGCCGTAGGAGTCCGAGACCTCGTCGAGGTAGTCCGCGAGCGAGCCGTCCGGGCGCTGGATCGCCGGCCACGGCGCCGCCATCGCGCGCGCCAGCTCGCTCCAGCCGCTCGCATGCGCGGGGGTCGGCAGCAACGCGAGCGCGAGCACCGCCGCGACGACGAGCCGGAGCACTAGTGGGAGCAGTCGACGATCACGGCGTGCCGCATCGTACGCAGTGCGCGACGGCTCTTGCTCACCGTGCCGGCCTTCCTGCGCAGCGTGTGAAGACCTGTTGCCCGCGCGTAACCGCGCGCGCCCACCCTCGGTAGGTGGTGCAGATGCGCAGCCCCGCCCACAGCTCTCCCCGCTCGCTCGTCACGGCTGCCCGTCGGCGGCTGCGCCCGCACGTGCCCGCGATCCTCCAGACGGCGGTCGCCGCGCTCGGCGCCTGGTGGCTGGCGAGCCTGCTGCTGCCGACCGAGCGCCCGGCGTTCGCCTCGATCGCCGCGGTCATCTGCCTCGGCGTGACGGTCGGGCAGCGCCGCCGGCGCGCGATCGAGCTGCTCGGCGGCGTCGTGCTCGGCATCACGGTGGCGAGCCTGCTGCTCTACGCGATCGGGAACGGCCCGCTGCAGATCGCTCTGCTCGTTGTGCTCGCGATGTCCGCGGCGCTGCTGTTCGGCGGCGGTGAGCTGCTCGTCAGCGAGGCGGCGGTCTCGGCGATCCTGCTCGCCTCGCTGCAGACGACCGACAGCGGCTTCTCGGCCGACCGCATCCTCGAGGGGCTGATCGGCGGCGGTGTCGGGCTCGCGGTGGCCTCGTTCCTGTTCCCGCCGCATCCCGTCGCGATGGTCGACCAGGTCGCCCAGGCCGTGTTCGGCAAGCTCGGGCGCTCGCTCGAGGAGACGGCGGTCGCGCTGCGCGACTCCGATCCGGTACGCGCCGAACGCGCGCTGCAGGCCGCTCACGGGATCGACGAGGACGTCGAGGCGCTCGAGGGGATGCTCGCCGCGGCCGGCGAGACCGCGCGCTTCGCGCCCGCGCGCCATCACGACCTGCTGTTCGTGCACCGCTACGAGCAGGCGATGCCGCAGATCGACTCCGCGGTCCGCGACACGCGCGTGCTGGTGCGCTTCGCCGCGCGCCAGGTGCGAGCGGGCGAGCGCGCGCCGCAGCTCGCGGGCGCAGTGGGTGAGCTGGCGGACGCGGTCTGGGTGCTGGCCGCGCAGTACGAGCACCCGGATCGCCCGACCGCGCTCCACGAGCTGGCACTCCAGGCCGCACGCAGGGCGGAGGACATCCATGACCGCGAGCCCTCGCTGATGACGACGCAGATCGTCGCGCAGGTGCGCTCGGTCGCCGTCGACCTCGTGCGTGCGGCCGAGTCGCTGACGGGCGCGCCACCGACGAGCTCCGCGGCCGAGCTGCCGACCGAGGAGCTGCTGGCCGCACGCCCCGCGTAGGTCAGGCCGCGCCGCGATCTCAGGCGAGGAACGCGGCGAGTCGCTCACCCTCCGCCGCCAGTGCGCGGCGGGTCGCCGCGTCGAGCTTGCGGAACGGCTCGAGCTCGATCGCGCCGCGCTCGTGGCGCCACTTGCCGGCGACCGCGCCGTCGACCAGGAACGTCGGGAAGGAATGCGGGGTGCTCGTGCTGAACAGCTTCGGCCGGTGCTCCTCCGGCAGCAGCCCGGTGCGGCGCGCGTGCACGAGCAGCGTCGCGTCCCAGGTCGGCAGATAGCGCGGTGGCGCAGGCGTCTCGGGGTCCGGCAGCGGGGCGCCTGGCACGTCGAGCAGCTCGTCGCCCTGCTCGCTGCGGAAGTGCTCGAGCTCGAGGTCGGACAAGATCGGGCGCAGCGCCTTGAGCCCCAGCCCGGTGAACGCAGCGACGTCCTTCGCCGTGGCCGGGCCGAAGCCGGCCAGGTAGCTGCGCACGAGCCGCTCGGTCGCCCCACGAACCCCGAGCTGCGGCGCGCCCAGCCAACCTTCCGCAAGCGCGTAGAGGTCCGCGCGGCGGCGCTCCCAGGTGCCGGACGGCGGAACCCGCACGAGGTCGAGCCAGAGTCCGACGCCCTTGGCGCGCGGCTTGCCGAGCAGCGCCTCGATGTCGCTGCGCCGCAACTGCCCGTCGCGCGCCAGTCGCCGGCGCAGCACGCGCGCAGCGCCCGCCATGGCGGGCGCGCCCGGGGCGTCCGGCGTCGCACGCAGCCAGAGCGCCCGGCGCGCGGCCCGCGTGGCGAGCGCGAACGGCCAGAAGTCGCGCGCCGAGACCAGGTGTATCGTGATGCGCAGCAGCGTCGCCTGCACGACGGTGCGCTGCTCGAGCGCCGCGGTCAACGCATCGCGCTCGAAGTGCTCCAGGCGCGACCACAGGCCGATGTACATCGACGGCGCGTACTGCGCCTGGATGCCTCCGACCTGCTCGAGCGCCCGCGGCAGCGGCATGACGGCGCGCTCGAGCAACCCCTGGCGAGCCAGCAATGCGCGGTTGAGCTCCCGTTGGCCGAGCGTCTCCACCGCGTTCAGTTCAGCGCATCCGAGCGCGCTGCGAGGTCCGCGATTGCACCCGGCGGCCAGGATTCCAAGGTGCGCTGCGCCAAGGCTCCCAAGTTACTTGCGACAGATGAGACAAGCTGGTATCTCTCACGGCGCGTCATTCGCCCGCTGTTCGGAAAGGGAGGGTTCAAGCGCCGTGTGCCTAGCCGTTCCCGGGCAGATCGTTGAAGTGGTCGACGAGGGCAACTACCTCGCCAAGGTCGACGTGGCCGGCGTGCAGCGCAACGTCAACGTCGGGCTGCTGGACGGTGTGGGACCCGGCGACTGGGTGCTGATCCACGTCGGCTTCGCGATCTCGCAGGTCGACGAGGAGGAGGCGCTGGCGACGCGCCGCCTGCTCGAGGAGATGGGCGCCGAGTACGAGCAGGAGCTCGAGGAGCTCAAGGCGAGCGTGATCGAGTGAGCGACCTCGGCCCCCACTGCATCACTTGCAGCGACGAGGCCGTGGCGATGCGGGTGCAGCAGGTCGACGACGAGCGCGGCCTTGCGCTGTGCGAGGACGCCGGCGGACAACGGTCCAGCGTCGAGATTGCGCTCGTCGACCCCGTTGCCGTGGGTGACGAGCTGCTGGTGCACGCCGGCACGGCGATCGCGCACGGCGGGGCAGGGGCAGGATGAAATACGTCGACGAGTTCCGTAACGCCGAGCTCGGCCGGGCGCTCGCCGGTGAGATCCTCGCCGAGGTCGAGCCCGGCCGCCACTACAAGCTGATGGAGGTCTGCGGCGGGCACACGCACTCGATCTACAAGTACGGCATCGACGACCTGCTCCCGGGCAACGTCGAGCTCGTCCACGGGCCGGGCTGCCCGGTCTGCGTGCTGCCGATGGGGCGCGTCGACGACGGCATCGCGATCGCGCACCAGCCGGGCGTGATCTTCACCTGCTTCGGCGACATGCTGCGGATCCCCGGCTCGGACGGCACACTGCAGGACGCCAAGGCCCAGGGCGCCGACGTGCGCATGGTCTACTCGCCGCTCGACGCGCTGCGGATCGCCAAGGCGAACCCAGACCGCGACGTGGTGTTCTTCGCGATCGGCTTCGAGACGACCGCGCCCTCGACGGCGCTGACGCTCAAGCGCGCGAAGGCCGAGGGCGTGACCAACTTCCTGTGCATGTCCAACCACGTCACGATCGTCCCGCCGCTGCGGGCGCTGCTCGACTCGCCCGACCTGCGGCTCGACGGCTTCATCGGCCCGG
>Ga0136613_10000723_pt1 | contig 15827 bp, 15 predicted proteins | sample AntDrymUQ2722106_2_FD_106649 | JGI IMG/M metagenome (GOLD analysis project Ga0136613, IMG submission 106649) | Polar desert sand microbial communities from Dry Valleys, Antarctica - metaG UQ272 (21.06) | ecosystem: Environmental > Terrestrial > Soil > Desert | place: Antarctica: Dry Valley... | reverse complement strand
CTGTGAGCCTTCGCAGACCCACAGCCTCGGAGGAGGCCCGGATCACCTACTCAGCCGTCCACAACCTGTCGAGGCACGTCAGCTAGCGTCGGAGAACGAGGCGCGCGACCGTGTCGGACGCGATGTAGCCGGCGACCTTGGGGTTCTCCTGGAGGCGCCGCAGCGAGTACTCGTACCACTTGCGGCCGTACGGGACGTAGATCCGGAGGCGGTGCCCCTCGAGGACGAGGCGGTCACCGAGCTCCGCCCGGATGCCGAGCAGCATCTGGAACTCGTACTGTTCCGGCGCGAGCCCGCGCTCGCGGACGAGGCGCAGCGCCTGCTCCACGAGCCACTCGTCGTGTGTGGCGATGGCGGTGTAGGAGCCGCCGTCAAGGAGCGTCTCGAGCGAGCGAACGAAGCTCACGCGAACCGCCTCGTCGTCGTGATACTGGATCGCCTCGCGCTCGATGTAGATGCCCTTGCAGAGACGGACGCTCGCGCCCGCGAGTCCGCCGGCGTCGGCGACCGTGCGCCGCAGCGAGGCCTGGAGCACCGGACCAACGCGCGCGTGGCCCTCGTCGCGCAGCTCGCGGAAGAGGCGCAGCGTGTCATCCGTCGTCGACGCGTCCTCCATGTCGATTCGCACGAAGCGGTTCGTCGGTTCCGCTGCGGCGATCACCCGCTCGACGTTGCGCTTGCAGAGCTCGTAGTCGAGCTTGAGGCCGAGTGCGGTCGGCTTGACGCTGACGTTCGCGTCCCGGCCGTCGCGCGTGAAAGCGTTGAGCGCGGCCACGTACTCGTCAGCGATCGCCTCCGCCTCGGAGGCCCGGCTGATCTCCTCCCCGAGGACGTCGACCGTCGCCAGCTTGCCGGCGCCGTTGAGCTCGGCCACGACGCGACACGCGTCCGCGAGCGACGGCCCTGCGATGTAGCGCGCCGAGAGCTTCTGCACGAGCGGACGTGGCACGACAGGAAGCAGGCGGACGATGGCGCGGTTGAGCAGGGCCACGGCGCCGGACACTATCGCGAGGCCGGCGGAGGCGGGCTCCGCCCGCCGGGAGCCGGCCGCAAGGGGCGCTCGTCCCTGGCGCGTGGCTGAGCGTGCGCGGCCGGAGGGGATAGGCCGAAGGGCCAGACCCGGAGAGCCGCGTGCGCTCAGGCGCGCGAGGCCGGCGGAGGCGGGCTCCGCCCGCCGGGAGCCGGCCGGCCAGGGGCGAGCGCGACGAGCGCTACCGCTCGCGCATGAAGCCCTGGCGAGCCGCGCTGATGAGCGCGACCGCCTCCGGGAAGAGCACGCGCATCGCGTCGCGAAGGGCCACTGCCTGCTCGTCGACGACGCCGCTCACCTGCACCTGCTTCAGCGCTGCCGCCGTCAGCTCTACGGCGGTGTTCAGGGTCAGGGTCGCAAACTGCTCGCGCTGCGCCTCCTGCACGGTCTCGGCCTGCTTCGCCGCGAACTCCTGGATGCCACGGAGCAGATCGTCCGGGTCGCCCCCGAACGGAAAACCGAAGCCGGCGCCTTCCATGCGCCAAAAGCTAGCTGAGCTCGCCCCGGTAAGCGGCCTCGACGTCGGCGGTCAACCGTGCGACCACTGCCGGAGCCGCTTTCATGGCCTCGGCGAACGGCGAACCCTGGAGCGCGTTGCCGAGGGCGAGCTCGAGCTTCCTGGCCGCCGCCCCGATCGCGTCGAGCCGTGAGATCGTCGCCAGCTGCGGCGGCGCGCTCACGACGCTCTGCAGCTCTGCCACGGCGGCCTCGGCCGCTTCGATCCCGGGGGGGTTCTCCGTCAGCCGAAGTGCGACGAGCTGGCTCCGCAGATCGTCCAGGTCGCCTCCTGCAGCCGTCTCCTCGGCCAGCTCGCACATCGCCGCGATCGAGACTGCGTCGCGCACCGCCTGTCGCTCGGACACGTCCTCACCCGTTTCATTGAGGGCGAACCAGCTCTCGGGAACTCCCTCCTCGCCCCCGAAGGCGCACAGGTAGAGGCGCCGGCCAGGGTGCGCCTCCGTCGGGAGGACGGCCACGAGACGCTCTCCCTCCCGCGCGCGAGACTCTGCCGTCGCTGCGATCGTTGCCAACTCGTCCGCGAGCGTCACGGGCCGCAGCATGCCGCACTACGATTCATCCGTGCTGGCAAACGCAGTGCAGGCAGCCTTCATCGTCTCGGTCGTGGTCGCGGCAGCGTCGCTCGCGCTCGCGGTCACCGGCCGGGCCACAACAAGACCACTCGCACTCACGGCGCTCGTCTCTCTGGCCGTTGCGGCCGCCGGCTGGATCGCCTTTGCGTTCCGGCCGGAACGCGAGCTCGCCATGGCTGCCACGGGCCTGCTGGCGGCGGCGCTCGCGCAGGCGGCCACGGCCGCTCTTGCGCGGTCGCTGCGCCGCGGCCAGGAGGCAGACGAGGTCCTCGAGGGTGTGCGATCGCACGTCCGGGCCGTGATCGAGGAGGAGAAGGCCGCGACCGCCGAGGAGGTCCAGCGTTGGCTCGCCCGAACTCGCGCCGACTCGATCTCCGTTCTCGCGGACGAAGAGCGTCGGCTCGCCGAGGAGCGTCGCGTCGCCTTGGTCGAGCGCGAGCGGCGGGCGGGTGAGGAGCTCGTGCAGGCTCTCGCGGTCGTGGAACGGCGCGTGGAGGAACGGCTGCGGACCTGGTCGGACGACGTCGACCGCGCGCAGCATGGCCTGTCGGGCGAAGTAGCCCAGCTGGAGCAGCGGCAGCGGCAGCTGCTCGCAGAGGCCGAAGCGCGCATCGCGGATGGAGCAGCGGAGCTCGTGACAGGCGCCGAGGAGCAGCGCGCGTCGGTGTTGCGGCTGCGCGCGGAGCTCGAGCAGTCGGCGCAGGCGGCGGTCGCCGAGGCGCTTGACGAGCTGGAGGCGCATACGAGCGAGCGGCGCCGCGTGGTCGAGGAGGTCTCGGAGCGGCTGCGCCGGCGGGAGCACGCCCTGTCGGAGCAGATCGAGCGGAGCGAAGGCGAAGCAGTTGCCCGGATCGAGGCCTCGTTCGGCGACGTCGAACGGCGGCAGGTGGAGAAGCTCCAGCGCGTCGTCGCCCGCGAGGGCGAGCGTTATGCAGAAGCCGCGGCTCAGCAGTTCGACGTCACCCTGCGTGCCGCCCGCGACGAAGCCGCTGGGCGCCTCTCGCGCGAGCTGGATCGAGGCGTCGAGAACTTCATGCGGCAGGCAGAAGCGGTGTACGCAGAACGCCTCTCGCACACGGGCGACCTGGGACAGCAACGGCTCGAGGCGCGGATCCGCCAGGCGCAGACCCAGTTCGAGCGCCAGCACGAGCTGCTGGCCGAATCGGCGGAGCACAGGATCGCCCAGGCGGATGCCGAGCTCAGGCGCGTGCTCGGCTCCGTCGTCGCCGAGGCCGAGGCGGAGCGGGCGGCACTCGAGGCGAGGCTCGAGGAGATCGCCCGCAGGCTCGACGACGTGCACGCAAGCTTCCGACCCCGCTAGAGGCTCCATGTGTAACTCGGGTGCGCGCGGGGATGGGCCAGACGGAGCGGTTTCGCCGGGTCAGGCGCGGCGCGTAGTGGTACTACGGGCAAGCCCGAGCCGGCGAAACCGCGCCGTGTCTGGCAGACCAGCCGTACGTGCGTGAGTTTCACATGGAGCCTCTGGCTGATCGCTGCACGGCCGTCCAGGCCTGACCCGTTCAGTGTCTTGCGCGACGGAATCCGCTTCGGCAGGTTCCGTCTTGCGCAAGCTAGAGCAGGATCTCGGCCGCGACTCGCGGGTCGCAGCCGCGCGCGACCAGGTCGACCGCGTGGTGCAGGTCTGCGTCGAGCGCGGCTGCGAGCTTCTCGGCGAGTGGCAGCGGGTAGCCCGCCTCCATCAGCACGTGCAGGCGCCAGGATTCGACCTTGGCCCGCTCGCTCTGCCGATCGATGAGTTCTGTGGTGTCAGCCATTGGTTGTCGAGTCTTCGTTCTGCACTAGACGAACCCTGCGCGGAGAAGTTTGCCTTGTCGAGGGCTAGGTTTGCGACCTCCCCGGCTAGGCTCTCACTGGCTTTTCCCGGAGGGTGTTGCGCGAGGTTCCGCGCACTTCAGCTGCGCGACCCCCGTGTCGAGGCCGCTCCCGTGATCGCCTGCACGGCCTGTGACCCGAGCACAGTGCCCCAAGATCACACACGCTCAGGATGGGGCGGTCTCGTCCCTTCGAGGCCAGGCCCGACGAGCGCCAGCAGCGCCGCGAGCGCGGCTGCGGAGCAACCGAGCGCGAACGACGCTCGCACCCCCTGCGCGTCGATGAGCGCGCCACCGACAGCCGCCCCTGCGGCAAGCCCGCCGGAGATGGCGGTCGAGATCCAGGCGAACGCCTCAGCGGCGCTCTCGCGCCGAGCCGCCCGGTCGACGAGCCCGTACGCGGCGGTGAAGAGGGGCGCGATCGGCAGTCCTGCCGTGAAGAGCAACAGCGAGAGCAGTGGCAACGAGCCCGCGAGGAGGGGCGGTGCGAGCCCGAGCGCGAGCAGGAGGGCGGACGCCCGCAGCAGAGTGCGCGAACTCCCCGAGATCCTGGCGCCCGCGACGAGCCCGCCCACGAGGCTGCCGGCCGCGAAGAGCGCCAGCGGGATCCCTGCCCGTTCCACGCCCCCATGAGCCTCGGCGAACGCAGGAACCGCGACCTCGACGCCCCCGAAGGCGAAGCCGCAGCAGGCGGAGATGAGGACGACCGTACGAACCCCCGGCGACTCGAGCGCGCCGAGCAGGCTCCGCCTCCCCTGTTCCTCCTCGGGCCGCGCATCGCGCACGGGCGCGCTCGACACGAACCCAAAGGTGCCGATCGCGCTCGCCGCGGCCGCGACGACGAAGGTGGCCGACGGCGAGGCGATTCCCGCGACGACGGCTACGAGAAGTGGCCCGACGACGAAGAAGACCTCCTGGAGGGACGCCTCGAGCGCATACGCCGCAGCGCGGAGCTCCGGTTCCTCGAGCAACCGCGGCCACAGCGAGCGCAGCGAGGCTCCAACCGGGGGAAAGAGCACGCCGGCCGCGATCGCGCTCGCTCCGATCGCGACCGTCGGCGCGTCGAGCACGGCGAGCGCCCCGATCAGGAGCAGGAGGCTCGGGAAGAGCAGCGCCCGCGGACGCAGGATCCTCGCGTGGCCGCGGCGGTCGACGAGTCTCCCGGCGATCGGCGATCCAACGGCTGCCGCCACGAGGTAGGCACCGACGATCGCGCCCGCCTGCCCGTATCCGGCACCCGAGTCTCTGACGAGCAACACGAGCGCGAGCGGCACCATCCCCATCGGTAGCCGCGCGAGGAGCGCCCAGAGGAAGAGCTCGCGCGCGTGGGGCACGCGCAGGAGCGCACGGTATCGCTCGATGCCGCGCGCGGCGACAGCCTCGGACATCGGGCGATGGTGCCAGGCCGCCCCCAACGTCGCCCGCGACGCAGAGCCTCTACCCTCAGGAGCGTGAAGATCGAGCCTCTCCTCTACGGCGACCGCAAGGTCTACACCGTGGCTGGCTTCAACCGTGGCGTCGCGGACTGGCTCGTCCGGCTGCCGACGCTGTGGATCGAGGGTGAGGTGACGGAACTTCGCAGGCACCACCGCTGGGCCAGCGTCTTCTTCACCCTGAAGGATCCCGCCGACGGCGCCTGTCTTCCCGCCTCGATGCCGCGCCGGACCTTCGACGCGCTGAGGCTCGAGCTCACTGACGGGGAGCGAGTCCACGTCTTCGGGCGACCCGAGCTCTACGCGGCCAAGGCGGAGTTCCGACTGCGGGTGCTGTCGGTCGAGCGCTTCGGCCTCGGGGCACACCTCGCTTCCATCGACCGCCTGAAGGCGGGCCTCGCGGCAGAAGGCCTCTTCGACGCGAGCCGAAAGCAACTGCTCCCCCGCTTTCCCCGTCGCGTCGGCATCGTCACCGGAAACGACGCGGCCGCCAAGCGCGACGTCATCGCGGCGATCCAGCAACGGTTTCCACCTGCGCGCGTGCTCGTCGGCGAGACGCTCGTCCAGGGCCCACGTGCCGCGCTCGGCATCGTCGACGCGCTGCAGGCCATGGCCCATGAGCCCGAGGTCGACGTGATCGTGTTGACGCGTGGCGGCGGCAGCTTCGAAGACCTGCTGCCCTTCAGCGATGAGCGTGTGGTGCGCGCCGTCGCCGCGAGCAGCGTTCCCATCGTGTCGGCGGTGGGGCACGAGCAGGACACGCCGCTCTGCGACCTAGCAGCGGACGCCCGCGCGTCGACCCCCACCGCCGCAGGCAAGCTCGTCGTCCCGGATCTCGACGAGCTGCTGCGCGACCTCGCCCGCACACGTGACTCATTCGAGCGCTGCGTCCGCCGGACGCTCGAGCGAGAGCGCGAGCGGCTCCGGCGGGCGCATGGGGGACTGGAGCGCGGAACGCGCCGCACGCTCGATCGCGATGCGCACCGGCTGACGAACCTCCGCGACCGCCTCCGCAGAGGCCCGGCGATGCTCCTCGAGCGCCGGCGCAACTCGATCCAGCAGACCGGCGCTCAGCTGCAGGCGCTCTCGCCGCGCGCAACGCTCGAGCGGGGTTACGCGATCGTCCGGGCCCGCGACGAGATCCTCCGGTCGACGTCGGCACTCCGGCCGGCCGAAAGGGTAGAGATCGAGCTCGCGGAGGGCTCGTTCGGCGCCCGCGTTGAGGACATCGCCAGCGGGCGCGAGGGGCGGCGGGGGGCGTAAGCATCACGTTCGAGGAGGCACAGCGCGAGCTGGAATCGATCGTCGAGCGGCTCGAGCGCGGGCAGACGAGCCTGGACGAGGCGATCGCGCTCTGGGAGCGCGGCGAGGAGCTCCTCCGCCTCTGCCTCGGCCGTCTCGACGCCGCCCAGGGACGGATCGAGGAGCTCGCACGCCGAGCCGAGGGCGCAGCGCCCTTCCCCTCGTCGGGCCCGTCTGCATAGAATCGACGCGTGGCTCAGCCGTCTCCGAACACGATCGCCGGCGTCCCGCTCTTCGCCGGACTGAATCGACGCGCGCTCGAGCGGATCGCCAACTCCTTCAAGGAGCGTCGCTACGCCGCCGGGTCGAGCGTGTCGAGCGAAGGACAGTCGGGCGCGGGGTTCTTCATCATCGCCGAAGGAACAGGGAAGGTCGCCGTGGGGGGTGAGGAACGCGGCTCGCTCGGTCCCGGAGACTACTTTGGTGAGATCGCGCTCATCGACGAGGGCGTCCGGTCGGCCACGATCACCGCCGAGACGGACATGACCTGCTACGGCCTGACGCCGTGGGAGTTCCGCCCGATCGTGGAGTCCGACTCATCCGTCGCGTGGAAGCTCCTCCAGGCGCTCGCCCAGAAGGTCCGCGCCGCAGAGCAGCGCGGCTAGCTCGCGCAGGTCGTCGGCCGCCCGGGCGGGGTCGCCCGACAGGGCGATCGACTCGGCTCCCCGGACCGGCACGAGGACGCGCCCGCCGAAGACGACGCACCGAACGCCTGCGCCCTGCGCGGCCTCGGCCACCGCGGCGGGCGCCTTACCGGCCGCGGTCGATGCGTCGACGGTACCCTCGCCGGTCACGACGAGGTCGGACTCGGCGAGGTGCTCGCGCAGGCCGATCGTCTCGAGCACGTAGGGCGCGCCAGGGACGAGCTCGGCTCCGAGCGCGGCCAGCGCGGCGCCGAGGCCGCCGGCCGCCCCCGACCCGGGGATCTCAGCGAAGCGCCGTAGCTCGACCTCCGCGGAGAGACGCCGCTCCAGCTCGAGGATGTCAGCGGGCGAGGCGCCCTTCTGCGGGCCGAAGACGCTCGGCGCCTCGAGCAGCTTCGAGCGGACGTCGAAGAGGGCGCGCGCAGGAATGGGCAGCTCGCGGAGAACCTGACGCAGGCCGGCGCCGCCGTCCATCGTCGCGGTGCCGCCGAGGCAGAGCAGGAGTGAGGTCGGGCGCTCCTGAAGCGCCTGTGCGATCAGCTCCCCGTAGCCGCGGCTGGAGGCCGACAGCGGCTCACGCCGCCGCGGATCGAGCGGCACGGCGGCGGCCGACTCGAGCACGGCAGCTCCGTCCGGCAGCGACAGCCAACGAGCTTCGCGCGGTGTGCCGAAGGCGTCGGTGACGTCGGCGGAGCGCCACTCACCGCCGAGCGAGGCTTCGAGCACCTCGGCCGTCCCCTCGCCGCCGTCCGCGACAGGCAGAGCGCGCACGTCCGCGCCGGCGCTGCGACATCCCTGGACGAGTGCCTGTGCGGCGGCCGTCGCGCTGAGGACGCCTTTGAGGCTAGCCGGACATGCCAGCACGCGCACGCGGTGCCTCGTGCTCCTTCTCCTCCACTCCACCGCCGTCCTCGGGCAGGTCGACCGCCTCGGGCATCTCCCGGAGCGTCGCGAACGAGAGGCCCTCGCGCGCGAGGAAGATGAGACCGACGCCCACTCCGACGGACATCTCGATCACCTGCAGGACGAGTCCGTAGGCGAAGCCGGTCGGGTAGGCGACCCCGTACTGGACGAGCGGGAGCGCGACCGCAGCCTGCAGCAGTCCGATGTTCCCAGGCCAGAGCGGGAAGATCGTCGCCACGTTCATCAGGAGCAGGACGAGGCCTGCGGCCGGTAGCGGCGCGTGGATGTCGAACGCGCGCATCGCGACGTAAACGGCGAGCAGCTGCAGGAACCAGCCGAGCGTCTGGAGCAGGATCGCTCCCGCAGCGGGCGCGGGTGCCTTCATCACCGACAAGCCTTGACGCGCCATCACAAGCAGCCGCTGAACCGGCTTCGACCCCTCCAGAACCGGCCTCTGGCCGCGGCGGGCACTCATCATCGCCGCCGCGAAGAGCGCGATGCCGAGGCCGGAGACGATCAGAAGGCTCGTGACCGCCCAGTGTGGAATCCTCGCCGTCACGAGGACGTAGCCGACGAGCACGAGGGCAGGGAAGAGGTCGAACAGCCGGTGCGCGAAGACCGTTCCAACGAGCGCGGCGCTCGTCCCCCGCCCGTGTGTCGGCAGCCGCCGCCGCAGGACCGCGACCCGGGCGAGCTCACCGATGCGGCCGGGCAGCGCCGCGTTGCCGAGCAGGCCGACCGCGAAAGCGGAGAAGGTGCGGTCGAAGGGCGGGTCGGGAGGGTCGAGCGCCTGGACGATCGTCAGCTGCCACGCCAGCGCACGCGCGAACACCGACGCGAGGTTGAGCGCGAGCGCGAAGGCGATCCACGCCCAGTTGACGAAATCGAAGGCGTGGAGGACGAGGTTCCAGTCGGGCCCGCGCCACCACACGAGCGAGACGGCGAGAGCCAGCAGGAGCAGGACGGCCGCAGCCTGTACCGGCCGGCTCTGCGCGAGCTTCATGGGGCCTCTCTCGCCTCAGGCTCGGTCGCGCGGGGGAGATCCCGTGCCTTCTTCACGCGGCTTCCTGGCCGGCCGCGCGCACGCCCGAGATGCGCTCGTAGATCTGAACCAGCCGCACCGCGATGTCGTCCCAAGAGTAGCGGTCGACTGCGAGCCGCCGGGCTGCAGCGCCGAGCTGGAGACGGCGGGGCTCGTCCTCGAGTAGCGCCACGACCGCCTCCGCGAGCGCACCGGGATCCCCGGGTGGGACGGGAACGGAGGTGCCCGGAGACATCACGTCACGGTAGCCGGGGATGTCGGACGCGACGACGGGGAGGCCGCAGGCGTATGCCCGGGTCAGCACCATGCCGAAGCTCTCGCCGCCGAGCGAGGGTGCGACCAGCGCCTTCGCCGAGGTGAGCTCGGCCGTCAGGACGTCCTGGCTGAGGAAGCCGAGGATGTCGAGGCCTTCGTCGCTCACCCGCAGCCGCGTCAGCAGGAGCCGGACTGCGAGCGGGTCGGCGCCCGCGATGCGAAGCCGGGCACCGGTCCTGCGGCGGATCTCGGGCCAGGCCCGAAGCAACACCTGCAACCCCTTTCGCGGCTCGTGTCGCCCCGCGAAGACGACCTTATGCTCGCGTGCCGACGGATCCACTTCCTCGGGGATGAGCACGCCGTTCGGAACGATCTCGTAGTCGCCGGGGAGCCAGCGCTGGGCCGACTCGCGTGCCTGCTCCGACACGGCGATCCGGTGATCCAGACGCTCCTCCAGAAAGCCCCAGACGGGATTCGCGATCCGCATCCAGCCGAGCTCGCCGCTCGCGTGGTGGGTGCCGACACTCGGCCCCTCCCAGAGCGCGAGCGCGACAATGCAGGGAATCGGCGTCATCGGCTCGTGCAGGTGGAGCACGTCGAAGCCCTCCCGCTCGAGCGCTCGTCGCATCCGGAAGATCGCGCGCGGGCTCAGGATGATGTTCGGCAGCGATCCGTTCGCCGGCACGATCACGGAGCGTCCGACCGGGATCACGTCGGGCGGCGGCTCGCCGTGCCTGCCGACCCGCGGGTGCAGGACGCGGGTGAACTGGCCCGGCGGATCGTTGCCCATCAGCAGGCGCACGTCGACTCCCAGCCGTCGTAGCGCAGCCGCCTGCAGCTCGGCGTGCTCGACGACTGCGCCCCAGAACGACCATGAGAAAGGGACAACGATCCCGACCTTCATCCACAGGTGAGTCTAAGCGGCAGAGTGGGCATGCCCTGATCGCCGTGCGCCTCGAGGGCATCCACCACATCACGCTGATCACGGGCGACGCGCCCCGTAACGTCGACTTCTACACGCGCGTGCTCGGGCTGCGGCTGGTGAAGAAGACGGTCAACCAGGACGATCCGACCGTCTACCACCTCTTCTATGCCGACGAGGCGGCGACGGCCGGCGCGGACATCACGTTCTTCGAGTATCCGGGTGCGCCGCGAGGCCGGGCGGGTGCCGGGATGGTGCACACGATCGTCCTCCGCGTCGGCTCGGAGGAGGCGCTCGGTTTCTGGACGGAGCGCCTGCGTGCCGAGGGGATGCCGCTGGAGCGACGCAAGGAGAGAGTGGCATTCGCGGATCCGGAGGGAGTCGCTTTCGAGCTCGCCGTCGTCGAGACCGGGGACGAGCCACTCATTGCAGACCATCCCGAGATCCCGCCTGGACTCGCGCTCCGGGGTTTTGACGCCGTGCGGGCGTACGGCGACACCGAGCGCAGCCGCAGCTTGTTCGAGGGCACACTTGCGTGGGAGCAGCTCGGGGACTCGATGTGGGAGATCCGCGGGGACAAGCGGGGTGGCTCATTCTCGTTCGATCCCGCTCCGGTCGAGCGCGGCATCGGAGGGGCCGGAACGGTGCACCACGTCGCCTGGGCATGCCCGCTGGACGACCTCGACGCCTGGCGGGCGCTGGTGGCCGAGGCAGGAATGCAGCCCACGCCGGTGATCGACCGCTTCTACTTCAGGTCCGTCTACTTCCGGGAGCCGAGCGGCGTCCTCTTCGAGCTGGCGACGCTCGGACCGGGCTTCGCGACCGACGAGGATCCGTCCCGACTCGGCGAACGGCTGTCGCTGCCACCCGCGTTCGAGCACCTGCGCGAGCGGATCGAGCCGGCGTTGACGCCGCTTCCGGATCCCAGAGCGGCATGGCGGAGCTGACGGTTGCGGAGCGTCGGCCGGCGGGCGAGCCGGAGGGACGCTCATCCTCCTGCACGGCCGGGGCGCCGACGAGCGCGACCTCCACCCATTGCTCGACGCCCTCGATCCCGAGCGGCGGCTGCTCGGGCTGACGCCGCGGGCGCCGCTCTCGCTGCCGCCGGGCGGGGCACACTGGTACCGCCTCGCGGGTATCCCGAACCCCGACCCGGCCACCTTCTGGCCGAGCTTCGAGCTCCTCCGGTCGTGGCTCGATGGCCTGCAGCGCCCGCTCGTGCTCGGCGGCTTCTCGCAGGGGGCGGTGATGAGCTGGGCGCTCGGTCTCGGCCGGGACGCAAGCGAGCGCCCGCGTGCGATCGTTGCACTCTCCGGTTTCATGCCCGTCGTCGAGGGACTCCTGCTCGATCTGTCCGGTCTCGAGGGCTACCCGATCGCGATCGGCCACGGCAGCTTCGACAAGATCATCCCCGTCCAGTTCGGGCGCGAGGCGATGCAACGGGTCGAGGCCGCCGGGGCCGAGCTCCTGTACCGGGAGTACCCACTGCCGCACACGATCGACCCGCGCTTCCTGCCGGAACTGCGCGAGCTCGTCCGGCGCGCCACCGCCGGCGGGTAGCCCCGCGTTGACAGAGGCGGCGCGGAGTGGGACGTTTCGTCGCGCCGTCGATCAGTACCACCCGCTGTGAACGAACCTGCGTTCCGCATCGGTCTCGCCCTCTCCGGCGGTGGCTTCCGCGCCGCCTTCTTCCACGCGGGCGTCCTCACCCGGCTCGCGCAGCTCGACCTCCTGCGGCACGTGAAGACGGTGTCCTGCGTCTCGGGTGGCTCGATCGCGGGCAGCATCCTCTACCTCTCGCTGCTGCGGATCCTGGGCTGGCCGGAGGAACCGCTGCGTCAGGAGCCTCTCACGGGCGCCGACTTCGCAGACGCGGCGAAGACCACCCGAGAGGTCCTCCTCCGCGTCCGCCGCCGAAACGTGCGCTCCCGCGTCTTCGCCAACCCGATCAAGAACCTGACGATGTTCCTCAGCCCTCGCTACTCCCGCACGGATCGCGCCGGCGACATGCTCGACCTCTTCCTGCGGCAAGAGCTGGACGTCGCCACGGGCCGACGCGAGCACCGGCTCCGGATCGCCCGGCAGATCGAGCTTCGTCAGCTCGACGTGCAGCGCCCGGACCTGCCGAGGCTCGTCCTGAACGCGACCTCGCTCAACTCGGGGCACAACTGGCGGTTCAGGCCCGAAGGGATGGGCGAGGAGGAGGCCGCAGAGCTCACGCGGCGCGACGTCGACCGCAACGATCGGTTCGAGTGGCGCCGCTTCTCCGAGATCGCCGCGGATCAGCGCGATTTCCCGCTCGGTCTCGCGATCGCGGCGTCGGCCGCCTTCCCGGGCCTCTTCCGCCCGCTGCCGATCACCCGGCTCTTCGCGGGCTACCGCGTCGACCTGATGGACGGCGGTGCCCAGGACAACCAGGGTGTGCAGCCGTTCCTCGACGCACCCCATTCGTTCGACCTCCTGGTCGTGAGCGACGGCTCGGCTCAGCTCACCGACGAGGCGAACGCCTCGCGGCTGCTGCCGTCCGTCGTCTCCCGCGTCATCGCCGTCCAGGGCGACCGGATTCGTGAGGAGCAGCTCCTGCGGGCGCGTTCGGGGCCGCCGCTCAGCTTGATCCACCTGCGCCGGGGGATCGACTCCCGCATCCTTCGCCCGCGGGAGCTCGCCTCGGAGCCGGAGACCCCACCGGAGGAGCTGACGCCGTTCGGAGTGCGGCGAGACGTTCAGCGTCTCATCGCAGGGGTGCGTACCGACCTGGACGCCTTCTCGAGCCTCGAGGCGCAGGCACTCGCTCTCGACGGCTACCGGATCGCGGCCGCGGAGTGCGCCCGCCCTCCGCTCGACTCCGCGTGGGGAGATGTGGACGAGAGCTGGGCGGGCACGACGGTGCCGCCGCTGCTGGCCGACCCGGATCGGAGGCTGCTGGCGCATCTCGGCGCTGCCCGCGTGCGGGTCGGTAAGGCGTGGCGCTTGCGCGGCCGGCCGATTCCCTACTGGGCCACGCTCGTCATGCTCGCCGGGCTCCTCGCCGTCGTCGCGGCACGAGCGCTCCCCGACCGAGAGGTCGTCTCGCTGGTCGTGGCTGGCGGCGTCGTGCTGCTTCCCACCGTCATCGCTCGCGTGACGTTCGCGCTCTGCGATGCGTGGTGGTCGCCGCTCCTTCGACGGGAGCACCGGCCCGTCCTGTGGGCGGCTGCTGCGACGCTCTATGTCGCGCTGCTCGTGGCTGCCTGCGCGCTGGGCCCAACCGTGGCCGACGCCCTCGATGCGGGGTGGTCGCGACCGGAGACCACCCTCGTTGCCGCCGGTCTCCTCACCTTGCCCGCGTGGGCGCCGCTGGCGCTCGCGCTCCTCTTCTGGCTCGAGGGGCAGCAATGGTTGTGGGAAGGCCGAGTGGACTAGTCTGGCGGGGTGACAGACGGGCTCGCCGAGCTGCACACCCACCTCGGCGGCTCGGTCGCCACGGACATCCTCTGGTCGCTCGCGCACGAGCAGGGGATCGCGCTACCGGTGAAGGACTTCTGGGAGTTCGACGCGCTCGTGACGGTGTCCGACCCGCGGGGCGTCGAGAACCTGGACGCGCTCGACCGGATCTACCACTGGACGGAGCTGATCCAGAGCTCCCCGCTGGCGGTCGAGCGCTCCGTGCACGCCGCGATCGGCGGCGCCTATCGCTCGCAGCGGATCACGACACTGGAGCTCCGCTTCAACCCGATGAAGCGCAATCGCGGCGGGGAGCGCGACCTCGACCACGTCATCCTCGCGGCGATTCGCGGACTCGATCGCGCCTCGATCGAGTATCCGCAGGTCCGCTGCGGCCTGATCCTGATGATGGATCGCACCTTCACGCAACGCCAGAACGAGATCGTGGTCGAGAAGGCGATCCGGTGGGCGTCGCGCGGAGTCGTCGGCATCGACGTCGCCGGCCCCCGGCCCGGCGGTGGGCGCTACGACTACCGGCAGTTGGAGCCGATGGTGGCCTCCGCCCGCCGAGCCGGCCTCGGCGTCACGATCCACGTCGGCGAGGAGGGAGCGACCGGCGCCGAGGAGATCGGCGAGGTCGTGGAGCACCTCCGCCCCGACCGGATCGGCCACGGCATTCTCGCGGCCGGCGACCCGGAACTGATGCGCCTTCTCCGCGAGGCGGAGATCGTGCTCGAGATCTGCCCCACCTCGAACCTGCTGACGAAGGCACTCGCAGACGAGGGGGCGCTCCGGGACACGCTGCGCGCCTTCGTCGAGCATCGGGTCGCGTTCACGATCGCCACGGACGGGCCCGAGATGATGCGCACGCACCTGCGCGACGAGCTCGAGCTGCTGGAGCGGATCTACGCTCTCTCGAAAGAAGAGCTCGACGAGGCCAATCGCCGCGGCCACGCCGCAAGCTTCCTGACCTAGGTTCGGCATGCCTGGGCCGGGGCGGCTCGGCTGCCCTGGCGGCGGCGTGTGGAGCAATCGTTGCAGATTCGCGACAGCGGTCGGGCCACGACTCGACAACGGAAGGGCTTGTTCAAGCCGTTCTCGCCCGTCGCACCAGGTCTGACCCTGACTCCTAAGCTCGTCGCGCGCGCCGTCGGGGGCGGGCGATGAGGCGTCAGGGGCCCTTGGTCTGGGAGCGCTGGTGTGCCATGTACTCCAGCAGGTCTGACCGAGTGAGAATCGCCGTCGGCCGTCCACCCGAGGCGACCACAACGGCGGCATTCGGGCCCGAGAGCTCCGCGAAGACCTGGTCGAGCGAGTCGACCGCGTCGACGGCTGCGAGGGGCGGCTGCATCGCGGCGGCAACATCCTCGTTCAGCGCATTAGGATTCTTGAAGACGCGGTCGAGCACGCCCCGCTCCTGCAGCGACCCGACGACGTCGGCCAGGGAATCGGTGCTGCCGTCCCGGACGACCGGCAGCTGGGAGATCGAGTAGCGCTGCATCAGGTCGATCGCCTGGCCGACCTTCGCGTGCGACTCGATCGTGACGAGATCCGGCACCTCGTGCGCCTCGGCGCGCTTGAAGCGCAGCACCTCGTCGATCGTCGGCGCGGGCGCCTGCCGCTCGAGGAAGCCGTACTGGAGCATCCAGTTGTCGTCGTAGAACTTCGAGAGGTACGAGCGGCCTGAGTCCGGGAGGATCGTCAGGATCTTCGCCGGCCGGCCGAGCTCCTTCCCCAGCTCGAGCGCGGCCCAGACCGTCGTTCCAGCGGAGCCGCCCGCGAGAATCCCCTCCTCGCGGGCTAGCCTGCGCGCGGTCACGAAGGAGTCACGATCGGAGACCCGGATCCAACGGTCGACGATGTCCCGCGCCATCGTCACCGGCCAGGTGTCCTTGCCGATCCCCTCCACGAGGTACGGGTGCGTCTCCGCCGAGGTGTAGACGGAGCCCT
>Ga0136613_10000722_pt1 | contig 15843 bp, 15 predicted proteins | sample AntDrymUQ2722106_2_FD_106649 | JGI IMG/M metagenome (GOLD analysis project Ga0136613, IMG submission 106649) | Polar desert sand microbial communities from Dry Valleys, Antarctica - metaG UQ272 (21.06) | ecosystem: Environmental > Terrestrial > Soil > Desert | place: Antarctica: Dry Valley... | reverse complement strand
GTTTCGCGGCTCTGGAGCGACGGCGAACGTCGTGGTCGTTGGCGCGATCGTGACTCCGGCGATGAGGGAGGGCTCGCCCGACAAGGACTTCTCGACGTTCACCTCTGCGGAGGAGATCGCCGAGGCGGTCGCCTACCTCTGCTCCGATTCAGCGACCTCGATGAACGGGCGGCGAATCACGCTCCGCGGCGCCGCCTGACCAACCACTCCCGACGCAGCTGCAGAGCGACGAGCAGCGGCAGCATGGCGACGACCGCCCAGAGATAGACCGCGGGCACCCCGGCGACGAGGCACGCGCCGAGCACGACGAGCTGGGTGGAGAGCCCCAGATTCGCGAGGACGAGGACGGTCAGGCGGTCGTGGTACGCGAGCTCGGCCGCGCGCCTCTCGGCCGGATCCTCGATCTCTCTCGCAGCCCGGTCGAGCCGTCGGGAAGAAAAGGTGCGAATGGCCCGGTCCTGCGGCGCGAACAGCGCTCGGTAGACGAGCTCGACTGCCCGTTCAACGCGGCCGCCCGAGGCCGGCACGACGTCGGGCTTGCCCCCTCGGATCTCGCGATAGAGATGCGCGAGGTTGAAGTCGACGCTGAGGACGAGCGTGAGCGCACAGAACGCAACGAGGGCGAGCCACGGCCGGCCGGTGACCGCCCCCAGCGCCGCGAAGAGAACGATATTGAGGGCGGTATCGGACTCGGTGTCGAGATACCTCCCGAGCAGGGTGACGTGCCCGGAAAGTCGCGCGAGCCGCCCGTCGGCGTTGTCGAGCAGCGTCTTCAGCTGCAGCAGCAACGCGGCGGTCATGAACGAAGCCGACGCGAGGAAGGCGCCGGCGACGAGACCGGTCGCGCCGGCTGCGAGGACTACGGCGGGAGGGGGAATCCGCAACGGAAGGAGAACGAGAACGAGCCGATGAGCGAGCGGTCCATAGAACGCCGAGACGACGAGCTCGCTCGCGGGCCGATCCTTGTCGGAGGCCGCGACGGGCCGTAGCGCAGCAGTATCGGTGGAAGCCGTCATAGGAGGCGCTCGATCGTAGATACTGGTGAGATGGCCGAACCGGATGGGTGGAGCGAGGTCGACAAGGCGTTGGAACGCAGGTTCGAGCTCCCGAGCTTCAAGCATGCCCTCGACTTCGTGAACCGCGTCGGCGAGCTCGCCGAGCGGGAGGATCATCACCCGGGAATCGCGATCGACTACAAGCAGGTGACGCTCCGCTGGTGGACGCACACAGCCGACGGGATCACTGACCGCGACCGCGAGCTGGCCGAGAAGACGAACGCACTAGCGTAGGACGAGCGGCCGTGCTCATCGTCGACGTGGGCCCGCGCGACGGGCTCCAGAACGAGCCTGACGTCCTGGCACCGGAGATCCGCGCCGAGCTCGTCGGCAAGCTCGTGGGAGCCGGAATACGCGCCGTCGAGGTGGCGAGCTTCGTCGATCCGCGCCGCGTTCCGCAGATGGTCGGAGCCGAGGAGCTCGTCGCCGCCCTCGACCGAGTGGACGGAGTCAGGTACGCCGGGCTCGCGCTGAACGAGCGCGGATACGACCGCCTCGTCGAGTCCGGACTGGACGAGGTTCGCTTCGCCTTCGGCACCACGGAGTCGTTCAACCGACGAAACCAGAACGCGTCGGTTCAGGAGTCGCTGGAGACGGCTATTCGCACCGTCGAGCGTGCTCGAGCCGATGCGATTCGGTCGGCAGTGACGGTGAGCGTGGCCTTCGGCTGCCCGTTCGAGGGCGCGGTCGACGAGAGCCGCGTCATCGAGCTCGCCACGGAAATCGCCGCCGCCGGTCCCGACACACTGCTCCTCGCGGACACGATCGGCGTGGCCGTGCCCGCGCAGGTGTCGCGGCTCGTCTCGCGCGTCTCCGAGCTCGGCGTTCCCGTCGGCGGCCACTTCCACAACACCCGAAACACGGGCTACGCGAACGCGCTCGCGGCCCTGGCAGCCGGAGCGACCGTGCTCGATGCCTCCGTGGGCGGTCTCGGCGGGTGTCCCTTCGCCCCACGCGCAACCGGCAACATCGCGACCGAAGATCTCGTCTACCTGCTCCAGGGCGAAGGTATCGAGACGGGCGTCGACCTCGAGTCCCTCATCGGCGTCTCCGCCTGGCTGGAAGACGTGCTCGGACGGGAGCTCGAGGGTCAGGTGTACCGAGCGGGACGGTTTCCGCCAGCCTGAAGGCCGGCGGGCAGGATGGTTCCGCGTACCTCGCCTAACTCCACGTTGCCGGCGCGACCCCGCAGCACGACCTCGTCGCCGTCCTCGAGGAACGCTCGGGTGCTCCCGTCGCCGAGCCCGATAGGTCGGTCACCGTTTCGCGTGAGCTCGATCAGCGAGCCCTCGCTTCCCGTGTCGGGCCCGGAGATCGTCCCGGAGGCGAAGAGGTCGCCGGTCCGCACCGACGCGCCGTTGCTCGTTGCATGTGCGAGCTGCTGGGGCATGGTCCAGTAGAGGCTGCGGGCGTTCGTCCGCGATATGACGGTGCCCGAGAGCTCGACCTCGAGATCGATGTCGAGCGCCCAGTGGCCTGCCACCCGCAGGTGGGAAAGCGGCTCGGGCTCCTGCCGTGGAGCGGCCACGAAGCGATCCTCCAGAAGTGCAAGCGGCGTGATCCAACCCGAGATCGAGGTGGCAAAGGACTTTCCGAGAAAGGGTCCGAGCGGCTGGTACTCCCACGCCTGGATGTCGCGGGCGCTCCAGTCGTTGACGAGCACGACGCCGAAGACGTGATCGCGGAACGCCGCCGGCGGGAGGGCAGTCCCGAGCACGCTCGGGACGCCGACGACGAATCCGAGCTCGAGCTCGATGTCGAGCCGTCGGCTCGGGCCGAAGCGAGGGGCAGAGTCGTCGGGCCCCTTCGACTGGCCGCGGGGTCGAACGACCGGCGTCCCGCTGACCACGACCGTCCCCGCGCGGCCGTGGTAGCCGATCGGGAGATGACGCCAGTTCGGAAGGAGCGGATCGGAATCGGGGCGGAAGAGACGGCCGAGGTTGGTGGCGTGCTCGAGCGACGAGTAGAAGTCGACGTAGTCGGCGACCTCGAAGGGGAGGTGAACCGTCGCGTCCTCGAGCGGAAACACGTCGTGTCCTCCCTCCACGAGCTCCACTGCTCGGCCGAGCACCGCCTCCCACGTCCGCCTACCCGAAGCGAGGAAGGCGTTCAGGCTCGGCTCGGACAACTCCGAGCTGAAGCCGCTGGCTGCCAGGTCGAGAACACCTTGCCCGACCCGAAAGCCGACGCGAGGCTCATCGCCGTCGATCGAGAAGACGCCGAATCCGACCGCGCCGTTCACAGCGGCAGGATCCCGAGCTTCTCCAACTCCTCGACGGGCTCGAAGAAGCTACAGCTCCCGATCGAATGCAGCGTCGATCGACGAGCGTGAAGGAGCTCATCCCGGTGAGCGGTGCGGCCCCGCCAGCGAAAGCCTTCGGCTCCAAGCGCGAACGCCTCGGGCTCACGTTCGTCTAGAGCGTCCTCGTCGAAGAACACGGCAGCTGCGAGAAGATTCAGGAAGCCATGCTCGGCATCCGCGCGCACCGCGTGGTGCAGCCCAGCTGTGGCCTTGTAGACGATCTGGCTCGCGCGGCACTCCTGCAGGAACCAGCCAAGCCGAGTCGTGTCCCCGCTGCAGCGGACTTTCGCGCGCAATCCGTAGCGCTTGACCTCGGCGAGGCGAACGTCGAGGTCGTCGTCGAGCGGAACTTCGACGTAGACCTCCTCGGCGAGCCCGACGAGCGACTCGAGATCGGCTCCTGGAGGCACTTCGACAGCCTCGACCTTGGGGTCTGGCTTCAGCCGCACCCCGCTCTCGAGATTGTCGAGCACGACACTGACCCCTCGGCCCACATCAGGCAGCTCGGCCAGGCGCGATGCGGGACAGACGAAACGGCCGAGCATGAACGACGCCGGGTGGGCGCGTGCCCGGCGATCCTCTTCGATCGCCTCGTGCAGATCCAGTGAAGCGGGCGGAAACAGGGGCGCATGGTCTATCAGCCGCGAGAGCAGCGCAACCCGTGCGTCGTCCACCGGTACCACGACGGGGCATGTTCGCAGAGCGGGCGCTCAAGACGACTCCGTGCCGTTCCGATGGGTCAGGGACACTCCTCCATGTCCGACCCTGCGCCCAAGAGCTTCGAGCCCGCGCCTCGCCCACAGATGAGCCTGGTCTCGTCCGGTTCTGCCGAGCCCTACCGCCGGCTGGCCGAGATCTTCCACGACGTCCTCTCCGAGGAGAATCCCACCGCGCTCCTCCCCCGCATCGCGGACACGCTCGCGGAGCTCATCCCCTACGAGGACGTCCACATCTACGAGGCCGACGAGGCCAAGCGCGAGCTTATCCCGGTGCTCGCCCGCAGCAAGTGGGCCGACCAGGTGATGAGCGAGACGTTCTCCTTCGGCGAGGGAATCACCGGCTGGGCGGTCGTCCATCGCGAGCCGGTGCTCTCGAACCAGGCGCATCTCGATCCACGGGTGCGCTTCGTCCCGGGAACTCCGGTCGATCCGGAGGCGCTGATCGCGGTGCCGCTGATCGCACGTGGCCGACTGAAGGGCACGCTCAACATCTACCGAGTCGGTGAGCACGCGCAGTTCACACCCGAGGAGTTCCACCTCGCCACCCGTTTCGGGGATGCCGCGGCGCTCGCCATCGACAACGCGCACATCCGCTCGCGGCTCGAGCATCAGGCGTCGACGGACGCGCTCACGGGCCTCTACAACCATCGCGCGTTCCACGACCGGCTTCGGCAGGAGGTCATGCGCGCCTCCGCTGAGCACGACACCGTTGCGCTCGTCATGTTCGATCTCGACGACTTCAAGACGGTGAACGACGTGTACGGCCACGGGGTCGGAGATCAGTTGCTCGTCCAGGTCGCGGACGTGCTCCGAGCCGCTGTTCGATCGTCCGACATCGTCTGCCGCGTCGGCGGCGAGGAGTTCGCAATCATCCTCCCGACAGCTGACCTCCGGCGCGCATTCGCTGTTGGTGAGCGCGTCGGAGCAGAGCTCGCGAAGCTGGGAGTCGAGGCCGGGGGGCGGCTGACCGTCTCGACCGGGGTCGCCGTCGGCCCCGTGCACGCGGCCAACCCGCGCGAGCTGGTCGCATGCTCGGAGGCGGCGATGATGACCGCGAAGACGCGCGGCAAGGGGCTGATCGTCGCCTTCGACGAGAGCGCGCTCGAACGTCCGTCCGGCGAGAGCGCCCGGCGGGCCGACATCCGCTCGATCGCGCACTTGAAGATGCTGCAGAGCCTCTCGGGGAAGCTCTCCCGTCTCAACGACGTCGCGCAAATCGGGCTCACGGTGGCGGACGAGCTACGGCTCCTGATCGATTACCACAACTGTCGGGTCTTCCTCCGCGAGGACGACGACCTGGTGCCGATCGCGTTTCGTGGGGACTTGATGGCGGTCGAGCCGGGAGCGGCCGTGGAGCTTTCGCCGACCCGAGTCGGACGCGGGGTCACAGGACGAGTCGCAGCGACAGGCGAGCCGCTGCTGATCGGCGACGCCGGCCGCTACGAGTTCGCGGAGCAGATCGCGGGCACAGCGGAGATCGAGGAGTCGCTCCTTGCGGTGCCGCTCACCTTCGGCTCGCGTGTGATCGGCGTGATCGTGATCTCGAAGCTCGGGTTGAACCAGTTCGACAGCGACGATCTGAGGGTGCTCGAGGTTCTGGCCGGACATGCTTCGGTGGCGCTCGAGAACGCACGGTTGTACGAGGCTCAGCGGCGCGAGGCCGAGAGCGCCACTGCACTACTCGAGTTCGCGCGTGACGTGGCGACCGCGGAAGGCATCGCAGAGGTCGCGCGACGCGTCGTCGCCGGGTCGGCCCGAATTCTCTCCAGCCCGAGCGCCTCGCTCTGGCTCCAGGATCCGACGACCGGGGACCTCGTGCGGCTCGCGGCGCACGAGCATGTCGCGCGTCAGGACACGCGAGAGCTCGTCTCCGTCCCGGCCGAGCAGCTCGGGCCATGGTTGGATCGCACGGAGCCGTTCTTCATCGGTGCGGCGGATTACGCAGCAATCGCGACGCCGCCCGAGAGCACCGACGGTCGCTTCGCGATCTCACCGCTCAGCGTCGATCGACGGTGGGGAGTGATCGCCGCTGCGATTCCTCCGGACAGCATGTTCGCCGACCGCGAGCTCGAGCTCCTGGGCGGACTTGCCCAGCAGACGAAGCTCGCGCTGCAGAGCGCGGGAAGCTACGAATCCCTCGAGCGCACCTTCGTCACCACAGTGGAGGCGCTGGCGAACGCTCTCGAGGCGAACGACGAGTCCACGTCCACGCACGCGCGCTGGATCACGGACCTCGCGCTCAAAGTCGGGGTCGAGCTCGGCCTCGAGGCGAAGGAGCTGAAGTGGCTCGAGCTGGGCGCCCTGTTCCACGACATCGGCAAGCTCGGAATCCCGTCCGCGATCCTCCTGAAGCCTGGGCCGCTCACGCCCGAGGAGCGGGCGGTGGTCGAGACCCATCCCCTGCTCGGGGAGCGCATCCTGGAGCCGATCGCGCAGCTCGCCGAAGTGCGTCGCATCGTCCGCACCTGCCACGAGCGCTTCGACGGCACGGGCTACCCGGATCGCATCGCGGGCAAGCAGATCCCCATCGAGTCGAGGATCATCTTCGTCTGCGACGCCTTCCACGCCATGACCACGGACCGACCGTATCGACGCGCCCTCGGCGAGGAGATTGCCCGAGCGCGGCTGCTGGAGGGAGCAGGCTCGCAGTTCGATCCGCTCGTCGTCCGAACCTGCCTGCGCATGCTCGACGAAGCTGGCGGTCAGACCCCACGGGTCTGACCCCGTTACTACGCCCCCGCGGCCTCGGCCTTGCGCAGGCCGAGGAATGCCCAGGTCCAGAAGAGGACTCCCATGCCGATCGCTAGGCCGAACGCGGCCAGTGTGTGAGGTGGGTCGCCCGCGACGAAGCCGCGGCCCGTCTCCAGGATGTAGGTCAGCGGATTCACCGACGCGACGCTCTCGATCCAGCCTTCGAGCAGCTCGAGCGGTACGTACACCGGAGCGAAGAAGAGGACGAGGAACACCGGCATCTGCATCAGCGGCGCGGCCTGGATCGTCCGGAACCGCATGGCCAGCCCACCCGACCAGAAGAAGCCGCAGAAGTTGACGAGCAGCGCGAGAACGTAGAGCCCGACGATGTCGACCGAGCTGCCGCCGATCTCCATTCCCGCAATCAGCGCCACGACAGTCAGGATGGCCGCGACGACCACCCAGCGCAGAACAGCCGCGAGCGCGTACCCGACGACGATCCCACTTCGATGTGGAGCGGCAAGTAGCAGACGTTTTGCGAATCCGCCCTCGAAATCGCGCGCTACGCCGAAGCCTGTGAAGACACCGCTGAACGCAGCCGACTGCAGCAGGACGAAGACGAACTGGAAGGCCGTGTAGCCGGGCGGGTAGTCGAAGCCCGGAATCTCGCGCAACTGGGAGAGCCCGCCGGCGAAGGCGGTGAAGAAGAAGAGCGGGAAGAGCATCGTCGGAAGGAAGATCTGCGGGTTCGTGAGGGCGTTCTTCAGGGTTCGCCAGGCGACTCCCGACACGACGTTCCACCGCGCGCCCATCGGCTAGGTCCTCGTCATCCGCGTGCGGAGCGCGCGCGACGCGAGCGCGATCGAGATGACCCCGATCAGGATCGTGAAGCCGAACCCGAGCGCGAGCGCCTGGACGTTCCAGCCCTCGATGATCAGGCTGCGGACGAGCTCGATCATGTACGAGACCGGGTTCAACGTCGCAGCCGTCTGAAACCATTGAACGTCGATCAGATCGCGCGGCGTGTTCATCGAGGAGATGAAGAGGAAGACGAAGAGCACGGGGAACAGGGCCTGGATCGCCTCGCCCGAGCCCGTCCTGAAGGCAAGCCAGGCGCCGAGGGCGCCGAATGCCAGGGAGACGATCGCCGCGTAGAAAAGCAGCACGGCGATCCCGGCCGGGCCTGACTCGAACTCCACACCGGATGCCAGGCCGACGACGAGATAGAAGATCGCCTGCACGACGCCGAGCACCACGACGCCGGAGATCTGGCCGAGGAGCAGGGCCCAGTCTCTGAGGGCGGTCAGCGAAAGCCGGTTGATGAACCCCGTCTGAATGTCGCGCGCGAGGTCAGTTCCTGCGTTCATCGTGGAGAAGAGCGCGCCCTGGATGAACGGCACGGCGAGCGCGAACGCGAGGAAGGAGTCGGTCGGGAATCCCGGCAGCTCGGTCGAAGCCTGCAGGCCGGCGGCGTTCACTGTCATGAGCGCGATGGGGAAGACGATCGGCGGGATGAAGCTCGCCGGCTGCCGCGCCGTGCGGACGACGGAGCGGCGCGCGATCGCGCCGACCTGCGGCCACGAGCTACTCATGAACGCGGGTGACTGTCACCCTGCTTTCAACTGTCACCCTGCTTTCGACTCCTCGGCCGCGCCCTCGAGCGTCCGCCCCGTCTTCGCGAGAAACACGTCGTCGAGCGACGGCGCCCTGAGCTCGAGGTCGACGATGTCGACCCCGTTCGCGTCCACGGCGCGCACGATGTCGGTGAGCCCCAGGCCGTCCCGCAGCCGCACGGCGACATCCCGCGTCGTGGCGAGCGGCTCTCCGAACCGCGAGAGAAACTCGGCGATCTTGGGGCGATCCTTGTCGGTCCGGGGAATCGCATGCACACTCGGGCGGCCGATCTCGGCTTTCAGCTCAGCGGGGGTTCCCTCGGCGACGATCTTGCCCTGGTCGATGATCCCGACGCGGTCGGCGAGAACGTCGGCCTCCTCCAGATACTGCGTGGTCAGGAAGACCGTCACACCTTCCTCTCTGCGCAGGCGCGCGACCTCCTCCCAAAGAGCGGTCCGGCTCTGCGGATCGAGACCGGTCGTCGGCTCGTCGAGGAAGAGGATCCTCGGCATGTGCACGAGAGCGAGCGCGAGATCGAGTCGCCGCTTCATCCCGCCCGAGTAGCCGGACACCTTCCGGTCGCCTGCGTCCTCGAGGCCGACGCGAATCAGGAGCTCGTCGGCCTGAACCTTCCGGCGATCCTTGCGGACTCCCTGCAATGTTGCCTGCAGCCGCAGGTGGTCGCGGCCGGTGAGCAGCGAGTCGAGCGCCGCTTCCTGCAACGCGACGCCGATCTGCGAGCGCACCTTCGGCCCCTCCTTGACCACGTCGTAGCCACCGACGCGCGCCGTTCCGGAGGTCGGCGGCAAGAGCGTCGTCAGGACATGGACGGTGGTCGACTTCCCGGCGCCGTTCGGCCCGAGAAAGCCGTAGATCTCGCCGGGGGCGACGGTGATGTGTATCCCGTCGACCGCGCGTGGGCCCTTCTTGTACTCGCGAACGAGCCCTTGAACTTCGATCCCGTTGGCCCGCTCTTCCACTACGAAAGACTACCGGCGGCCCCTGGAGCAACTGACGGAGCTAGGCCGGCTCGAGCGGAAGCTTCGAGGCGACGACGCGCTTTTCGTTCCGCTGGTACACGACGTCGACCGAGTCGTTCTGTCGATATGTCCCCGCGACGCCGACCCACATCGACAGCCAGCGCCAGACGCCGAGCTTGCCCTCTCCCTTCAGCTCCCGTTCGAAGACGAGCGTTCGTCCCTCGATCGCGAAGTCGCGCCCTTCCTCCTGCAGCACCCCGTTCACGTAGATCTCGAACGGCCGCGCGACGTCGGGCGGCAGGCGAACGCGGGTTCCTCGGGGCGCTGGCTCGGTCACGTTCATAGAATGGCAGGCGGTGCGTGCGCTCCTGGTCTTGGCCGGTCTCCTGCTGCTCGCCGTAGCGCTCGCACCGGCCGCGCTCGGGGGGAACGGCGGCTTCGCTCCCGTGCCGCCCGAGTCGCCGAACGCCGCGCGGATCCACGACACCTGGATCTTCGTCTCGATCTTCATCGTCGCGATCTTCGTCCTCGTCGAGGTGCTGCTCGCCACGTTCATCTGGCGCTATCGGCGCCAGCGGCGTGAGCGCTTCGAGGACGGGCCGCAGATCCACGGCGCGACGAACATCGAGCTGATGTGGACCGTTGCACCGGTCATCGTCCTCTTCCTGATCGGCGGGTTCGTCTTCTACAAGCTGCCGGGGATCGCCGAGGTACCCTCCGCGAGCGCGAGTGGCGAGGAGCGGCTGGAGGTTCGCGTCACGGGTCGCCAGTACTACTGGCAGTACGAGTACCCGAACGGCGCGATTGCGATCGACAAGCTGCGCGCGCCCGCGGGCATTCCCGTCCGTCTAGAGGTGACGGCTCCCGACGAAGACGTGATCCACTCGTGGTGGATCCCCGCGCTCGGCGGAAAGATCGACGCGATCCCGGGTATCACCAACGAGACGTGGTTCCAAGCGGAGCGCCCCGGAACCTACGACGGCCAATGCGCGGAGCTCTGCGGCCTCGAGCACGCGAACATGCTCGCCTCGGTGGAGGTATTGCCCGCAACCGAGTTTGCCGCCTGGCTGGAGGAGCGAGACCGCGAGCGGGCGAGCATCGAGCTCGGCGAGGAGGAGTGGCAGGGCGTGTGCGCCAAGTGCCACGGCCTCGGCGGCGAAGGCGGGATCGCTCCGCAGATCAGCGGCTCGCCGGTTCTCACCAATCCCCAGGAGCTCGAGGAGATCGTCCGCAACGGGCGCGGCGAGATGCCCGCAGTCGGCTCGGGCTGGAGCGAGGAGCAGATGGACGCGCTTATCGCCTACCTCCGGGAGACCCCACCCAGTGGCAGTTAACGCTGCCCCCAGGACTCCCGGCTGGCACCGGGGCAGGGTCGCGAGCTGGCTCGTCACCACCGACCACAAGCGGATCGGGATCCTGTACATCGCGACCGCGCTCGCGTTCTTCGTCCTCGCCGGGATCATGGCGATGCTGATGCGCCTCCAGCTCGCGCAGGAGGACGTCGATCTGCTCGGTCCCGATCGTTACAACGAGCTCGTCACGATCCACGGAACCGCGATGATCTTCCTGGTCGTCGTCCCGATCCTCGCGGGGCTCGGGAACTTCCTCGTGCCGCTGATGATCGGCGCCCGCGACGTCGCCTTCCCGCGGCTGAACGCGCTTTCCTACTGGCTCTTCGCCTTCGGCGGGCTCGTTCTCATGCTCTCCTTCTTCGCCGACGGCGGGGCGGCGAAATCGGGCTGGACCGCCTACGCGCCGCTCTCGACGCAGGATCCCGGATCGGGCCAGGATCTCTGGATCCTCTCGATCCACATCCTCACCGCCTCGTCGCTCGCGGGCGCGATCAACTTCATCGTGACCATCCAGAACATGCGCACGCGAGGCATGAGCTGGACACGCATGCCGCTCTTCGTGTGGTCGATCTACGTCTTCGCCTGGCTCCTCATGGCCACGCTTCCGACCCTCTCCGCGGGGCTCACCATGCTGCTCCTCGACCGCGGGGTCTCGATCGGCGGCTGGGATGCCCAGACGAACTTCTTCAACGCCGCCGAGGGCGGGTCGGCGGTGCTCTACCAGCACGCGTTCTGGTTCTTCGGGCACCCCGAGGTGTACATCATGGCGCTGCCTGCCTTCGGGATCATCTCGGAGGTCATCCCGGTCTTCGCGCGCAAGCCGATCTTCGGCTACAAGGCGGTCGCGTTCTCGACGGTGGCGATCGGGTTCTTCTCGATGCTCGTCTGGGCGCACCACATGTTCACGGTCGGGCTCCCGAACTCGTTGAACGGGTTCTTCATGGTCACGTCGATGGTCATCGCGGTTCCGACGGGAGTGAAGATCTTCAACTGGCTGGCGACGCTCTGGCGCGGGAACCTGATCTTCGAGACGCCGATGCTGTTCGCCCTCGGGTTCCTCTCGATCTTCACGATCGGCGGGCTCTCGGGGATCTACCTCGCCGCCTTCCCGATCGACTGGCAGGTGCACGACACCTACTTCGTCGTCGCCCATTTTCACTACGTGATCCTCGGCGGATCGATGTTCGCGATCTTCGCCGGTCTCTACTACTGGTGGCCGAAGATGTTCGGCACCGTGCTCGACGAGCGGCTCGGCAAGTGGCACTTCTGGCTCCTGTTCATCGGGTTCAACGTCACCTTCTTTCCGCAGCACCTGCTCGGGCTCGAAGGGATGCCGAGACGCGTCTACACGTACTCGAACGGCGAGTGGGAGGGCTACAACCTGACCTCGACGATCGGCTCGTGGGTTATGGGCATCGGCCTCCTGTTCTTCGCCTGGAACGTCGAGCGCACCTGGCGCAAGGGAAAGCGGGTCGGCAACGACCCCTGGCAGGCCGACACGCTCGAGTGGTACGCGACGTCGCCTCCCCCCGCGCACAACTTCGACGAGGTGCCGTACGTGACGAGTGCCCGACCTCTCTACGATCTGCGGCGAAGGCTGCGTGAGAAGGATGGATACCGAGCGCCCCTCTGAAGCGACGCCTGGCGCATTGCTGCGCCTGACCGCGGTAGCCGGGACGATTGCAACCGGCCTGGTCGTGGCCAGCGCGGTGCTCGAGCTCGGGACGACCCACTGGGGAATTGCGTTGGTCGCGCTTCCGCTCCTCATCGCGGTCGCGATCGTCGTGCGCCTGGCGTATCCCGGGCTCTTTGCACGCGCTGCTTCGGCGGTAGGGCTCTTCCTGCTCGCAATCGCACTCGGCGGCGTGGTCGCCTGGAGCGACAGTGCCGCGTGGGCGGACGCGCTGCACGTCGGCGTCGCGGCCTTCGCGCTCGCGGCGGGACTGCTCGTGGTCAGCGGGGTCTTTCGCGGATCGCCGACGCAGCTCGCGTCGGCTCGCGACTATCTGACGCTGACGAAGCCGCGCATCATGTCGCTGCTTCTCGTGACCGGCGCGGCGGGGATGTTCGTCGGCGCGCAAGGAGCACCGGCGCTCGACCTCTTTGTCGTGACGATGGTCGGGCTCGCACTCGCGTGCGGCGGCGCGTCGGCTCTGAACCACGTCCTCGATCGGGACATCGACGTCCTCATGGGGAGCCGGACGCGGGAGCGACCCGTGGCATCGGGTCGCGTCACGCCTGCGCAGGCGCTCGAGTTCGGCCTTCTGCTGTCCGCGCTCTCCTTCGCACTGCTCGCATCGGCGGTGAACCTGCTCACAGCGGTGCTCGCGCTCGTCGGGAACCTCTTCTACGTCGTCGTTTACACCCGCTGGCTGAAGCGCTCGACACCCCAGAACATCGTCATCGGCGGGGCTGCCGGAGCGGTGCCACCGCTCGTCGGCTACGCGGCCGCGACCGGAAGCCTCGCGCTGCCCGCGCTCTGGCTCTTCCTGATCGTCTTCCTGTGGACGCCGCCGCACTTCTGGGCGCTCGCGTTGATGATCAAGAACGCGTACGCCGCTGCCGGTGTCCCGATGCTTCCGGTCGTGAAGGGTGATCGCGAGACCGCTCGCCAGATCCTGCTCTACTCGGTTGCGCTGGTCGCATTCACCCTTGCCGTCGGCTTCTGGCTCGGCCCGCTCTACACGGCAGCCGCGCTCGTGCTCGGGGTGATCCTGGTCGCGCTCGCGGTGCTGTTGCGTCGAGACCTCTCCCGTGCCCGCGCGCAAGTCCTCTTCCACTACTCGCTCGCCTACCTCGCGCTCCTCTTCGTGGCCGCCGCCATCGACCCGCTGCTGACATGAACAACACTCGCCTTCGGCTCGCGTTCGCGAGGGAAACCATGTTTCCCTCGCGTGCTCCCTTCTTCTCGAGAGCGTGGGAAACCTCCCGGCTCCCCACACCCCTCCCCGTTCACGGGCGAGGAGCGTGCCCGTGAACGACTCGGATCTCTCCCGTAAGAACCTGCGCTACGGCTGGGCGCTCTTCGGCCTCTTCGTCCTACTCTTCGCAGGGACCTTTCTGATCGCGCTGCTCTACCTTCAGTTGGACTGATTTGGTTACGCAAGACCGGAATCCGTTAAGCCCGGATTCCGGTCGCGGAGATCCCTAAAGGCGGCCGCTTCGCGGCCGCACTCTACCCGGATGATCGGGGGCCACTCACCACCCGGCCGAATTCGGCAAAGGGCCATCCCTCGATCGAGGGAGGGTTGGGGGTCTACGGGTGCCGAAGATCATCCCTGTGCCTGCGGCCCGCCTCGCCCTCCTCTCCCTCGTCCTGCTCGTCACCCCACTCGTCGCCTCGGCGTCGGCGATGCAGACGGGACCACCGGCCGCTCCCAACGGTCTCCACGGCTTTCTCCTCCGCCCGAACGAGCCCGTGACCCACACGTTCTCGCGGACCCCGGCCTTCGCCTGGGCGCCGGTGCGGGGTGCGTCGTGCTACGAGTTCGAGCTCGGCACCAGTCGAACGTTCGATGGCAGCTCCGTGGTCTGGTCGAACGTCTCGACCGACCGGCACTCGGGGAAGCACTGCCGTCCCGTGAAGATCTCGTTCCCGGGCTCCGACGACGGCCCGTCGGACGGCGGGGATACGCAGGAGGCGGACGCAGCACCGACGATGGTGCGGACCACCGTCGCCCCCATCAGAATTCCCGCCGTCTCGGTCAACCTCGTGCTGCCGTGGTTCACCGGCAAGCCCTACGCGCTCTACGCGCATGTGCGCTCGGTAGGCACCAACGGCGCTTCGGCATGGAGCCGGCCCTTTGGCTTCGACATGCGGTGGGAGGAGCATCCGGTTCCGATGCCGAGCCGACCTGGGCTGGTTCGCTGGACACCGGTCGAAGGCGCGACCGCATACGACGTCTGGTACCCGGACATCGGCAAGCAGCTCCGGACACACACGAACGTCGCCGACCAGCGCGAGTTCTACGCATTCCATCTCGATGACGGCTGGTGGTCGACGGTCAAGTGGAGAGTGCGCTCGGTACGGCAGGTGGTCGGAAGCATCCCGAATGGGCTCCCGGCGGTGTCGTACGGGCCCTGGAGCCCGGAGTACGCGACGACCAACCCCGCTTGGGCGCCGGGAAGGCTCACGCTCGGGTCGGCGGTCTCGGATCGGGTCAGCTCGCCGAAGACGGCCGGTGCCCATCAGCTGATGCCGGCGTTGACGTTCACCGGCGACCAGGACTTCAGGGGCACCCCGTATCGGTTGTTCCGCCTGTATGCGTCGACGGATCGGGACTGCGTGAACGTGGTCTTCCGCAGCTCGGTGGTCGGAGGACCCGCATTCGCGCCGCGTGTCAGCGGGCCTCTGGCGCTCCCGGCGAATCAGGATGAGCTCGACGCCGCCCTCTACGGAATTCTCCCCAGCGCGAAGACCGAGGGCGCGAAGACGTACATGAGCGACGGCACGCCGCTGATCTCGAACGAGACGATTCGCGAGGGTGGCGGTCTGCTGCGCGTCGACCTTCCGGACCTCGACGCCACCACGACGCGCTACTTCTGGACTGTCGTGCCGGTCGGGATCCGTGTGAGCGATGGAGGAACGTTCGAGTACTGGGACACCGACATCCCCCAGGACGCGTGTCAGGCAGGACGCCTGGCCACGTTCGGCAAGCAGTCACGCCCGGCGATCACGACCTCTGGCTCGCCTTTTGTCTCCGGCCTGACACCCAAGGGACGCCTGCTCGCCCAGGCCGGGCGGCGGCCAGTCGTGTACTCGACACCCCTCATCGCCTGGCGGCCCGTCGTGGGCGCCACCCAGTACGAGGTGCAGTGGTCACGCGTGAAGTACCCCTGGCGCAAGCGCGGGTCGACGAGAACCTTCGCCACGACGTCGGTGCTCAAGCTGTCGCCCGGGCTCTGGTACTACCGCGTTCGCGGTCTGAACGCCGCCCAGGTCGGAACGCCGGCGATGACCTGGTCAGCGCCGATCGCGGTGCGCGTCGTACGACCGACGTTCACGATCTCCGGCGGGTAGCGTCGGGGCCGTGAGCCCCGATCTCGAGCTTGCACTCGAACTCGCCGACGCCGCAGACGCGATCTCCCTTCCTCGGTTTCGCACCGGCCTCGCCGTCGAGACGAAGCCGG
>Ga0136613_10000721_pt1 | contig 15847 bp, 18 predicted proteins | sample AntDrymUQ2722106_2_FD_106649 | JGI IMG/M metagenome (GOLD analysis project Ga0136613, IMG submission 106649) | Polar desert sand microbial communities from Dry Valleys, Antarctica - metaG UQ272 (21.06) | ecosystem: Environmental > Terrestrial > Soil > Desert | place: Antarctica: Dry Valley... | reverse complement strand
GTACACCAGGGTGACGGGGATGAAGCCGATGGCCGAGAGCACCGTCGCGATGAGCACGCTGCGATAGAGCGCGTTGATGATCGCGTTCGGGCCGCTCGCCACCTGCGTGAAGAAGGTCCCGATGATCGAAGCGATGATCGAGATCCCGCCGAGCGCGAGCGGGTAGAGCCAGAGCTCGCTCTCCCCGAAGCTGATCCCGAGAAGCATCACCGCGACCGCGGTGACGGCATAGGTCTCGAAGAGGTCTGCGGCCATGCCGGCGCAGTCACCGACATTGTCTCCCACGTTGTCCGCGATGACGGCCGGGTTTCGTGGATCGTCCTCGGGGATGCCGGCCTCGATCTTGCCGACGAGGTCGGCGCCGACGTCGGCGGCCTTCGTGTAGATCCCGCCGCCCAGCCGGGCGAAGACGGAGATCAGCGAGCCGCCGAAGGCGAGCCCGATCAGATCGTCGACCGCGGACTCGGGGCTGTTGCCGATCCAGTCGGTCAGCACCCAGTAGTAGCCCGCCACGCCGAGCAGGCCGAGGCCCACCACGAGGAGCCCGGTCACCGAGCCCGCGCGAAAGGCGACCTTGAACGCGGGCTGGAGACCCTCTCGCGCGGCCTCAGCCGTGCGGACGTTCGAGCGCACGGCGACGTTCATGCCGATGAACCCGGCCGCGCCCGAGAAGACGGCGCCGACCAGGAACCCGAACGCCGTCCCCCACCCGAGCTCCGTGTAAAAGCCGAGGAGGAAGAACGGCACGATCGCCACCACCGCGATGGTGGTGTACTGCTTCCGCAGGTACGCGGCCGCGCCCTCCTGGATCGCGTGCGCGATCTCCCGCATGAGCTCGTTCCCCGCCGGCTGCCTGAGCAGCCACCAAGTCAGGTAGATGCCGTACAGCACCGCGAGGACCGCACACGCAAGCGCGAACCCGACAGCGTGGTCTACGAAGAAGTCCATCGATCCTCCGGTTACAGGGTCGTCACAAACTGAGCGCCGAGTGACCTCGGCGCGGCCGATTATCTATCACAAAGCGAGCTGCGATCTCTGTTCAGCAGTCTGCGAGGGCTGACAACGCGCGGCAGATCGCCTGGCGCGGATGTCTGAGAGCCCCGACCCGTTCTGTCAGATCGCCGCGCGAGATCCGCTGAAGGTTGTCGAAGCTCGCGACGCACGGCTCGCGGAGGCCGGCCTGATCGTCGAGGGGGATCTCGGTCGAGATGTTTCGAATGGTGCTTGTCACCGGAGCGACGAGAATGGCGTTCAGCACGGGCACGGCATGAGAGCGCGTCACGACGAGAACAGGTCTTCGCTTGCGCTCTTCTGTCTCCGCCCACCAGATCTCGCCCTGTACGGGGGTCACCACGTCTCTTCTTCGATCATCCGCCTCGCCGCTTCGTCGACCCCGCTCAGCTCCTCCTCCGTCTGCGGTTGGGCGATGTATGCGGCGATGTCCGCCTCGGCGATCCGGCGCCTCCGGTGGCGGTCGACAAGCGCGCGAAGGGCCTGCCGCACGGCGTCGGAGCGTGAGTCGACAACGCCTTCGGAAACAAGCGCGTCGATCTGCTCGACGAGCTCGTCGTCCACGCGCGTCACCAGCTGGCTCACATACCCAGTGTGACAGATCGCATTGCGCGTCGCAATGCGCTATTCGGACGTGTCGGATCCAGCCTCGCCGACAGCCTTCGCATACGCGAGCTGGAGGTTTATCCGTGCCTGCTCGAGATCGCGGAGGACGGCTTCGTCGGCGCCACCCTCACGCAATACCGGATCGAGCGCGCGCAGAGCCTCGATCGCGAGCCGCGCTTGAGCCAGATCGCGAGTCTCGGGCGACACGCGACGGAAGCCGATGGAGGCGGTCGTCGCGAGTGCCTGCACGAGGATGTCCGCGACGCCGATTCGGTCGAGCGCCTCGAGCAGCTCCTCCTCGGACGGAGTCTCGCCCTCAGCCACCGATCTTCTCCGTCGCCTTGACCTGCTCGGCGTAGATCTCGTCGAGCGTGGCGCCCTGGTCGAAGCGCTCGATCTGCCGCTCTGCGGCGTTGCGTTCGGGAACGGCAAGGTACGGCGCCGCGCCGATCTCCTCCGCGACGGGCAGCACCCACTCGATCAGCTCCTCGATCCGCTGCCGCGCGGGAATGGCCTCACCGCGTACGAAGTCGATCAGCTCGCCGGGAAGGCCGTAGCGAATCGCGCGCCAGAGGTTCTCCTCGATCAGGCGGTGCGGCAGCGGCGCCACGGGCTCGCCGTCGTCGTGGGCGCGAGCGACGCGGGCAGTGAGAGACGCGGCGAGAGCGGCGAGAGACTGAGCCTCAGCGAGCTCGGGCTGGCCGTCGCAGATCCTGATCTCCACGGTCGGGAAGACCATGTGCGGGCGCACGCTCCACCAGATCTGCGTGTTCTCGGTGATCGAGCCGGTGTCGTAGAGGAAGCGGACGAAGCCCTCGTACTCGTCCCAGGACGCGAACGCGTCGGGTACTCCGCAGCGCGGAAAGAAGCGGGTGAAGAGCTGCGTCCGCGCCGAGTGCAGGCCGGTCGAGACGTTCTCGACGAGCGGCGAGCTGCAGGAGAGCGCAAGGAGCTCGGGGAGGAAGTTGCGCAGCGCGCTCGCCACCGCGATCGCCCGATCGGGGCCGTTGATCGCGACGTGGACGTGGAGGCCGAAGGTGTTGTTGCGCCAGACGACATAGCGGAGCAGCTCGTCGTTTCGCCGGTAGTGGGGAGTGTCGATGATCCGCTGGTCCTTCCAGTCGGCCCAGGGGTGCGTGCCCGTGGCACCGAGCAGGAGCCCGAGCGGCTCGACGAGCGCCTGCAGCTGCGCGCGGCGCTCCGCCATCACTGCGGGAACGTCGGCGAAGGTCTCGCAGCGCCCGGTTCGCACTTCGACTTCCGACGCGATCAGCTCTCCGACGAGGTGCTCTTCGAGCAGCGTTCCCTGAGCGGCGACCTTCACCTCCTCGAAGCGGTTCGTGAGGTCGAGCGAGTCCGGGTCGACGAGCGCGAACTCCTCTTCGACCGCGATCGTGAAGTCCGTCGCGGACTCGAATTGCGCCCGTGACCGCGCGATCAACTTGTCCGCAGAGAGACGCTGCTCGTCGCCCATCGGCGCACTACAGTAGTGAAAGCATTGGGCTACCGACTCGCGTCGAGCAGGCGATCGGCGACGCTGGTCCAGCTCCAGCGTTCGACCGCAGCATGACGGGCACTGTCCGACAGCGCCGCCCGCTCCGCTGGCGAGAGCGCGAGCAGTTCGCTGAGCTTCTCCCGCAGGTCGTCCGCGTCTCCCGTTCGGAAAGACGCGAGGTGACGAAGGTCAGGCGGATATTCGTCCTCGAGCCCTTCAGCGACCTCGGCAAGTCCGGAGTGGCGGGCGACGAGCGGCGGGCATCCGGCGGAGGCGGCCTCCGCGGCGACCATCCCGAAGGCCTCGGGGAAGATCGAGGGGACGACGCAAGCATCGGCCAGCGCGAGAAGATGGACGAGGTGTCGATGCTCGAGCGGCCCTGTGAAGAGGGCGCGGTCGGGATCCGCGATTGCCTCGAGCTCCGCGCGGTAGTCCCCGAAGCCGACGACGACCGCCCGCGCAGCGAGCCCGCGGAGCGCCTCCAGCAGAACGTGAACTCCTTTGTTCAGGAGGAGCTTCCCGAAGTAGACGACCGTGGGGCGCTCGTCTTCGAGAAAACGTGTCAGCCGCTGCGCGTTCCCCTCGTCGGGAAGGCGCTCGTTCGCGCTCCCGGAGTTCGGCGGGTCACGCCGTGCCTCTGCGAGCAAGGCGGCGAGCGCCTCTGCGCGCGGACGCGGGCGCCACGCTTCGACGTCCACTCCGGGCGGCACCTCGTGGACGCGGTCAACGTGACCGCAGACCTCGTCGAGCACCTCCCGAATGTGCGCGGAGCCGACAAATACCGCAGCGGCGCCGGCGAGGGTCTCCCTGCCCCAGGCTCCGAGGTCCGGACGACCGCGCATCGAGTACTCGAGCTCCGAGCCGTGCGCCTTGACCGCGTACTTGGCGCCCGTCGCAGCTCCGACCGGCCCGCCGAGGAGCACGTGGTTGCAGAAGACGAGGTCGGCGGGGAGATGCTCGCGTAGCGCCGCGGCGTTCGCCTCCACCCAGCCGTCGAGCTCCGGTCGTGTGCAGTCTTCCAGCAGCTTGACCTCGTAGCCCGCGTAGCGGTCGAGAACGAAGACGGGGAGAAGCCCGCCGACGTCAGGCCGGAGGACCTCGGCGCCGCCGAGGTCGTGGAGCTCGGCGTGGGGCTCCTGACTGAAGACGGTGACGTCGTGACCCGCGCGACCCCACTCGCGCGCGAGCTGTCGCGTGTACACGTTGGAGCCCGTCCCACCGAGCAGATATCCGTGCCAGAGCAGGATGCGCATCGTTAATCCTGGTCAGCAGCGACTGACGGCGAGGTACGCACGGGCACGCAATCGGTATCACACCCCGGCGAGAACGGCGATGGGCACCCCATGAAGGGGTCTGCTTGACCGCAAAGTCAGGTGAGATGGAAGTAGAGGGCGTAGAGGAGATCGACCGCGGGGTTCGACGTGTGCACGTTCACGTCCGCCGGGACATCGAGCAGCGCCTCCGAGTAGTTGAAGATGATCTTCACGCCGGCCCCGATGAGCGCGTCCGCCGCGTCCTGAGCGGTGTCGGCCGGAACCGCGATGACGCCAACGATGATGTTTCGCTCGCGGCAGATCTCCGCGACGTCGTCAATCGAGTTGACGTTCATGTTCCCGACCCGCTGCCCGACCTTGTCGGGATCGCTCTCGAAGATGGCCGCGACGGTGATGCCGTGCTCGGCGAAGATCGGGGAGCTGGCGATCGCGCTTCCGAGCCGCCCCGCCCCCGCGAGGGCGATGTTGTGCTGTCCCTGTGTCCGCAGGATCTTGCGGATCTCCTCGAGCAGCGCCTCCGTGCGATAGCCGACTCCACGCTTCCCGAACCTGCCGAAGGCCGAGAGATCCCGCCGGATCTGGGTCGCGTTGATGTTCGTGTACTCCGCGATCTCCTGCGAGGAGATCCGCTCCTTGCCCATCTTCCTCGCCTGCGTCAGCACCTGCAGGTACCGGCTCAGGCGGGCGGCCACTCCCACAGTCAGGCGCTCTGGCACGCGTCTCCCTCTCCCTCGGCTTGTGACGAATCGTCACGATACCCCCCAGCGGATGCGGGGGGGTCGCAGGAGCCTCGTCTCAGGCTGTCAGCCGTGCCCGCAGGGCAGCCGGCTCGACGAAGTACGTGAACGCCCGCTCGCCGTCGACCTCGACCACCGGGAGAAGCTCTCGGTAGCGCGCCTCGAGGTCGGGATCGCCGTCGATGGAGACGACCTCGAGGTCGAACTCCGCGTCGGCCCGAGCCTCGCGCACGACCTCGAGCGCCCGCGCGCAGAGGCTGCACCCCGCGGCCGTGTACACCACGACACGCGTTACGGGTACAGACCTCGGGTCGTCGTCGCCTCGGCTACCCGCCGCACGGCGAGCCCGTAGGACGCCATGCGCAGGCTCGTGTCGTGCCGATCCTTCGTCTGCCAGGCCTCCTCGAACGCGCGCCCGACGATGTCGTGGAGCTTCGCGTTGACCTCGTCCTCGCGCCAGAAGTACTCCTGCAGTCCCTGGACCCATTCGAAGTAGGAGACGACGACGCCGCCTGCGTTCGCGAGGACGTCCGGGAGGACCAGCACTCCCCTGTCCTCGAGCACCGCGTCGGCGGTGGGCGTCACCGGGCCGTTGGCGCCCTCGCAGATCATCCTCGCCTGCACGCGAGACGCGTTCTCCTCCGTGATGACCTGCTCGAGCCCACAAGGCGCGAGGATGTCGCAGGGGAGCTCGAGCAGCTCCTCGTTCGTCACATGCTCCGCGTTCGCGAGGCCGAGCAGCGTGCCGCGCTCCTGCTTGTGCGCGACGGCCGCGGGCACGTCGATCCCGTTCGGGTTGTGGACGCCGCCGCGCGAGTCGGAGACCGCCACCACCCTCGCGCCCTCGAGATGGAGCAGTCGCGCGAGATTCGCGCCCACGTTCCCGAAGCCCTGGACCACCACCGAGTAGTCCGACAAGCGCTCGCCGTTCTTCACCGAGAGCGCCTGGATGCAGTAGAGAGCGCCCCGTGCGGTTGCCTCCTCCCGCCCCAGCGAGCCGCCTACGGAGAGCGGTTTCCCTGTGACCACACCGAGCACCGAATGGCCCTTGTTCATCGAGTACGTGTCGAAGATCCACGCCATCACGCGGCCGTCGGTGCCGACATCGGGCGCAGGGATGTCTCGCTCCGGCCCGATGTCGTTGATGATCTCGCTCGTGTAGCGCCGGGTCATGCGCTCGAGCTCCTTCGCGGAGAGCGCCTTCGGATCGCAGATCACGCCGCCCTTGGCGCCGCCGAAGGGAAGATTCATCAGCGCGCACTTCCAGGTCATCCACATCGCCAGCGCCTTCACCTCGTCGAGCGTGACGTCGGGGTGGTAGCGGATGCCGCCCTTCGACGGCCCGCGGGCGACGTTGTGCGTGACCCGGTAGCCGAGGTACACCTCGATCGAGCCGTCGTCCATAGCAACCGGCACCGAGACCTCGACGGCCTTCTTGCACTGCGAGAGGACTCGAATCAGATTCGGATCGAGCCCGAAGATCTCCCCCACCCTCCTGAGCTGCGATTTCGCGAGCCCGAAGGGATTTTCGCGGAGGTGGGACGCCGCCTCTGCGGTTGACATCGTGGCACGCCTCCTAGTCGACGGCGCGACTATATCGCTGGTCAGCGGACCCGATACGGCAAGTCCTCGACCTGCTGCCGGCTGCCGTCTCCGGGGCGCGCGACAACCCGCACGATGTAGCTGCCTCGCCGCAGGCGCTCGCCGCCCGGCCCGCGCCCCGTGAGCCCGAATGTGTACCGCCCGGGCAGAATCTCACGCCGGCTCAGGAGCACGCCGATCATTTGCCGGTTTCGCCGTCGGAGCTGCACCTCGAGGACGTCCAGCGGGCGCACCTGCGGACCCGGTGTGGCGATCAGCGCTCCGGCTACGAGGCTGAGCACCGCGGGGGAGGCGTCGGAGACTCGGCCGTCCGACGCGGTCTCGAGCGACACCCGCGTGAGCAGATCGGTCGTCGGCGCCGGAACCGCGACCGCCCAGGGAACGTGCACCTCCGACGATTCCGAGACAGCGAGGACGAGCTCTCCGGTCGCCGCCCCGGCCTGCTCCGAGAGATCGCTGGTATCGGCTCGAAGAGCCACTGTCGCGGTCCGGCCGGGGCCGATCCGGAGCCGTCTCGGCTCGATCGTGAGCTCGACTCCTTTCGGGGCGAGCGCGAGGGTCTGGATCGAGACGGTGAGCCTGCGGGTCGAGACATTGTGGATCTCGAGCCTCCGCTCCAGCTCGACGAAGCTTCGGCCCGGCACTCCGAAGGACACCGTCGCGGGCACGGCGGCGATCTCCTGCTGCACGGCCGTGCGGAGATCGAGCAGACCCGCTCCCGAGGCGGCCGCGTCCAGATCGCGCCTCTGCGCGGAGCCCGTGAGCAACCCGGTCAGCTCCTGCGCCCGGGATTGAGGCCGTCCCTGAGCGAGAACCGCGGCGGCGCCCGCTGCGACCGCAGCGGCGGCGCTCGTCCCGCTGACGGTACCGAAGCGCACATCGCCGTCCTCGCCGCGTCCGGGCTCGGAGGTGGGGACCGCGACTCCGGGCGCGACGAGCTCCGGCTTGAGCCCGCCTCCGAACGCGAGCCCTCGGGAGGAAAACGCGGCGACGGAGCCTCCTGCGTCGTTCTCGGCGATCTCGACGGCACCCACGGCCACCGTGACGGGCACTCCCGCCGCGAGCAGCGCGCGCACGACCTGCACGAGCTGGCTCGGGAGACCGACTACGGGAACCCCAACCGGAACGTCGAGACTGAAAGCTCCGGCCGGAAGCCGCCCGTCCACGAGCACCATGGGCGCGCCGGCGGTCGTCGCCTCCTCGACCGTCTCCTCCGACAGACGACCCCGCGGGAGCAGCGCCGCGCGACCGGCGACGGCGCTCGTTCCATCCTCCTCGAAGAAGCCCGCAATACCCTTCGCGGCGTCGCCCCGGCTGACCGGAACCACCGAGGCGGTGACGGTCTGCGAAGGCGCGCCGCCGAGCGGGAGAGGCTCCTCGAAGAGCACGCGGAGTCCCGCTCGCACCTGGACGCGGACGGTCGGCGTCGCCGGGCGCCCGTCGGCCGCGGCGACGGTGAGAGCCGCAGGCGCGCCGCTCGGTCCCGCGATGCTGCCGTAGCTCGGACCGGCACGCCCGTCGTTTCCGGCCGGCACGACGACGAGCATGTCCAGCTCCGTAGCGCCTCGGACTGCGCGGGCGAGCGGCCCGTCCGGGAACGACGCATACGGCTCGACGACGCCGACGAGCGCGATGCGGGCAGCGTCGTGCGTGTCTCCGTCCTCGTTCGGATCGACGGCCGCCTCCAGGCCGGCGATGATCTGATCCGTTCGCGAGTACACCGTATATCCGCCTTCCGCGTCGGGCTGCCAGCCCGCGATCCGGACGGGAAGGATCGACGCCCCTGGCGCCACGCCCTGCAATCCACCTGGCCCGTCCGAGCCTGAGACGATCCCCGCCAGCTCGGTGCCGTGACGCTCCGGCCGCCCGGGAATGGTGGGATGCGGCTGCGCGACGGCGCCGCTGCCCGGGTCGATCAGATCGATGCCGGGAAGCAGGCTTCGGCGCAGATACGGGTGCGAGGGGTCGATGCCGGTGTCGAGCACCGCGACCGTGACTCCGGCGCCGTCCAACCCCGGGATCTCGAGCCCGCGCACCGCCGAGGGTGTCACATCCGGCGCCTCCGCGGTCTGAGCCGGGAACGCGGGTCGCACCGGGTACACCGCGGCAACCTCGCGGTCGCCGTCCACCACCTCGAGCGATGTCGGGTCGAGCCGGGCGGAGAATCCGTTCAGCACGCGGACGTATCGATGGTCGGTCGCGACACGAGCTCCGGCCGCGGACATGCGCGCGAGAAACTGCTCTTGGACGCCGACAGCCGCCTTTGTCCATCCCCGCATCTGGGCATCTGTGGCCTGGCTGCCGAGAGCGCGAACGCGAGCGGCGAGGGATGGCTCGTCCAGCAGCACGACGTAGCGCTGCGCCGTGGAGACGGCCGCCCGCACCCCGAGCACACCCTGCCACCCGGCCTCGTCGAGCGACGGGAGCGGAGTCTCCTGCGCGCGAGCGCCACCACCACCGAGCAGGAGAGCCGCCGCGACGAGGCCGACGACCGAGCCCGTGGCTCTTAGAGCCCCTAACACAATGAAGCTCTGAGTCGAGGCCTCATTGTGTTAGAGGCTCTATGCGGCAGAGGCATACGCATCCAGTCCTAGGTAGTCCGGGTACGGAATCGGCTCGACATAGCGCGCAGCGCTCGCGATCATCGCGGCATTGTCCGTGCAGAGCCCTAGCGGCGCGAAGCGCGCGCCCGGGAGCGCTGCCCGTAGCGCGGAGTTCGCGGAGACGCCTCCGACGACGGCGAGCTGCTCGAGGCCCGTCCGGTCGGCGCCCTCGCGGAGCTTCGCGGCGAGGGCGCGCACGATCGCGTCCTGGTACGACGCCGCGAGGTCCGTTCTTCGCCGTTCGGTCTCCTCGGCGCCCAGGTCGCGCACGGTGTAGAGCAGAGCGGTCTTCAGGCCCGAGAACGAGAAATCGAGACCGGGGACGCGCGCCACGGGGAAGGAGAACGCGGCGCGATCGCCCTCCTGAGCGAGGCGATCGATCTCGACGCCGCCCGGGTAGCCGAGGCCGAGCAGCCGCGCGCCCTTGTCGAACGCCTCACCCGCCGCGTCGTCGAGCGTCGTGCCGAGCCGCTCCGAGCGCCCGCGCTCGCGAACGGCCAGGAGCAACGTGTGGCCCCCGCTCGCGAGCAGGCAGAGGAACGGTGGCGGGAGCGGCTCGGGCGCGAGGTAGAGCGAGGCCACGTGTCCTTCCAGATGATCGACGGGCACGAGCGGCTTCCGACCCGCCCACGCCATCCCCTTCGCCGCGGAGATCCCGACGAGGAGCGCGCCCACAAGGCCCGGGCCTTGCGTGACCGCGACCCTGCTGATCTCGTCGAACGTGGTTTCCGCCTCTGCGAGCGCCTCCCGCACAACTGGCGTAACGAGCTCGAGGTGCCTGCGCGAGGCGATCTCGGGCACGACGCCGCCATAACGGACATGAAGCGCAGCCTGCGAGGACACGACGGACGAGAGCACTTTTCCCTCCTGCGTCACGACTGCCGCGGCTGTCTCATCACACGACGTCTCGATCCCCAAGATCACGATGCCTTCTCCGACTGGGCCGACTCCCGCCACATGATCAGCGCATCCTCACGGTTATCGGTGTAGTACCCGCGCCGGATGCCGCGCGACTCGAAACCGAGCTGCTCGTAGAGCCGGATCGCGTTCACGTTCGAGACGCGCACCTCGAGGGTGTAGCCGCGGCGGCGGTCTTCTGCCGTCACGTCAAAGACGTGCTCCAGGAGGTCGGTCGCGATACCGCGACGTCTGTGCTCGGGCGCGACGGCGACGTTCATCACGTGCCAGGCGTCGACATAGCGGGAGATGAACGCGAAGCCGACGAGCTCACCGGACTCGAGGCACGCGCCGATCGCCAGCGCGCTCGGTTTCCGCAGCTCGGCGGCGAACATCGAGCGGGACCACGGCGTCGGGTACGACGCGCGCTCGATGACCTCGACGGTGTCGAGATCGCCCATCTCCAGCCGCCGGAGCTCCATGCTCACGCGGGGCTAGGCGCCTTCGCATCGGGCGCTCGCACATAGAGCGGCATGAGCTCCTCGGCCGGCCCGAACTCGCGCGCGAGCGCCGCGTGCAGGCGGGCATGCGGGAGGTGAATCACGTCATCGTCGGGAGGAACGAGCGCGCCTTTGCGCTCGAGGGTCGCTCGGTGCCGGACTGCCCCGTTTCCGACGCAGGTCACGCCGGGCTCGAGCTCGAGGTCGTCCGGAGAGGCCACGCTCGGGCCGAGGACGAACACCTCTCGCCTGCGAGCGTCCACGACCGGGAACGCGCCGTCCCTGGCGGCGGCAAGCGCGTCGAGGGTGGAGATGCCTGCCGCCGGCAGGTCGAGGCAGAGCGCAAGCCCCTGGGCGAGCGCAAGGCCGATTCTCGTGCTCGTGAAGCTTCCCGGCCCGGTGCCGACGACGAGCGCGTCGAGATCGGCGGTGGTCGCGTGCGCAGCTCGCAGCAGCGCGTGGACATCATCCAACACCGTGCGAGCGACCGATACCCGCTCGCCGAGCACGCGGCCGTCGTCGACGAGCGCGCTCGTCGCGACGTCCGTGGCGGTATCGAAGGCCAGGAGGAGCATTACCCGATGCCTTCTAGCAGCGCCGGTTCTGTGGCGGCGATCTCGAGTCGCCGCCGATTCCCCCCCGCGTGCTCGATGCGCACGGCAAGGCGGGCCGGAGGAAACGCCTCGAGCCCTGCCTCCGGCCACTCGACGAAGACGATCGCGTCGTCGAAGTACGGCTCGAGGTCGCCCCACTCTGCTGGCGAGAGCCCGCTGAAGCGGAAGAGGTCGAGGTGCGACACATCGGCCGCTCGCCCCCGGTGCCGGTGCCCGATCGTGAACGTGGGGCTCGTGACCGGCGCGGCGACGCCGAGCGCCCGGCAGGCGCCGCGGACGAATGTCGTCTTCCCGCTCCCGAGCTCGCCCGAAAGCGTGACGACATCGCCCGGATGGAGCTTGCTCACGAGCCGCGCCGCGACCGCCTCGGTCTCCTCCGCCGAGGCCGTGGCGACCACCCTGGCGCGCACGTCAGAACAGGCCGAGCTGGACGGCCTCGGGCTCGTGCTCCACGGCGGTTGGAGCCTCCACTGGAGCGAGCGGCTCCTGCGCCTGCTCGAGCAGCGCGGGAATTTGCGCGAAGTCCTCCTCCAGCACCTTCAGCATCGACGGCGTGTAGAGCGCGGCCGCCGGGTGGTAGAGCGGGTAGAGGGACACCTTGCGGGATGCGAGCGTGACCTCCTGCGGCTGCCCGTGCACGCGCGTGATGCCGGCCGGGCGACCCGAGAGCAGCTTCGTCGAGAAGTTCCCGAGCGTGGCCACGAGAGTCGGCTCGATGAGCTCGATCTTTCGAAAGAGATGTGGCTCGCACGCGGAGATCTCGTCAGGCACAGGATCGCGGTTACCGGGCGGGCGGCACATGAGCACGTTGGCGATGTAGACATCGCTTCTCGCGAGTCCAATCCCGGCAAGCAGCTTCTCGAGGAGCTTCCCGGCCTGCCCGACGAACGGGATTCCCTGTTGATCCTCGTGGAACCCCGGGGCCTCGCCGACGAACATGAGATCCGCGTTCGGGCTCCCGGCGCCGAAGACGACCTGCGTTCGTCCGGCGGCGAGCGCGCACTTCGTGCACGTCGCCGTCTGCTCCGCGTACTCCCGGAGCGCCGCTGCGCGCTCGACGGCATCCATTGGAACCGCAGTCTACGGCGCGCTTCGGATGCGTCAGTCGTCCGGCTGAGGCGAAGCCTCGTCACCGCGACGCGCATACAGAAGCAGCCCCAAGCCGACGGCCGCGGCCCCGACGATCACACCGGCAATCTGCTTCAGACCGAAACCATCTCCGTTTCAGATGCCGAGCGGCTCCGTGAGCGTCGAGAGCACGAGCAGAACCGCACCCACCGCGGCCGCGATGCCACCAATCAGTCTCTGATCCATCGTTCGTCCCTTCCACGACGGATCGTTCGCCGGACGTCCTGGTTTGCCTACAGCTGCGTCAATGACCGCAGCCGCACGAGCCGCCGCAGCAGCCGCCGCCGCTCGCACGTGGCGCGGCGGAGGCGACGCCGACTTTCGCCGCGCCGTGCACCGCGAACGTCGAGAGCTGCTTCAGCACCTTCGCGGCGCCGCAGTCGGGGCAGACCACCGCTTGCTCGCTCGAACGGACGAGCTCCTCGAAATGCGACTCGCACTCCATACACGCGTACTCGTAGATCGGCACACGCCCGAGTGTACTGTCGGAGCCCGTGGAACGGTGGACGGCGCCCGTGCTCGAAGGCCGAATCGTGCGACTCGAGCCGCTGTCGCGGGAGCACGAGGACGGACTGTGGGTGGCGTCTCGCGACGAACGAGCCTGGCGCTGGCTCAGCGTCGTTCAGCCCGAGAACAGGGACGAGTGGCGGGCTTGGATGGCGCAAGCACTCTCCGCCGCCGAGGCAGAGACCGAGATCCCCTTTGTGACACTGTGTCACAAGAAGGTTGTCGGATCGACGCGGTTCCTCGCGCTCCGCCCGGAGCACCGCTCGGTCGAGATCGGCTGGACGTGGCTTCACCCCTCGGTCTGGAGCGCGGGCGCCAACGTCGAGGCGAAGCTGCTTCAGCTCGAGCACGCCTTCGAAGCGTGGGGCTGCCGCCGCGTCGAGCTCAAGACCGATGCGCTGAACGACCGCTCACGCGGGGCGCTCGCGGCGTTGGGCGCGACGTTCGAGGGGATTCACCGCAAGCACATGCTCGTGCGGGGCGGCGAGAACCGAGACAGCGCCTGGTACAGCGTCACGGACGATGACTGGCCAGCAGTGCGCGCACATCTAAAGGCGCGGCTCGCGGCCAAGTAGCACGCTGGTACCCTCCGGCTGCCCGGTATCCGGACACGGAACTGGAGCCAACAATGATCGAGCGAATCCAAGTTGTCGGCGCACGCGGACGCGTCGGTTCCGCAGTGAGCGCGCGCCTCGCTGAGCGCGGCCTCGCTCTCGAGGCCGACGAGCCGGGGCTCGTGCTGCTCTGTATCCCCGACCGCGCGATCGCGGAGGTCGCGCGAGGGATCGCACCCGGTCCGTGGATCGCGCACGTGAGTGGAGCGACACCGCTGGTAGCGCTCGACCCCCACGAACGCCGCTTCGGGATGCACCCGCTGCAGTCGTTCTCCAAAACGCGCGGGCCGGAGCAGCTCGACGGCGCCTGGGCGGCGGTGACCGCGGAGACTGACGCAGCACGTGCCGTCGGCTTCTGGCTCGCCGAGACTCTGGGTCTGCGCCCGTTCGACCTCGACGACGAGGGTCGCGCCGCCTACCACGCGGGGGCGGCTGTGGCCTCGAACTACCTCGTCACCTTGCGCCACGCCGCCGGCTCGCTCCTCGAAGCAGCCGACGCGCCACCCGAGGCTCTCGATCCGCTGATGCGAGGCGTGATCGACAACGGCTTCGAGCTCACCGGCCCGATCGCGCGCGGTGACTGGGAGACGGTCGAACGGCATCTCGCCGCGATCCGCGAGCAACGCCCGGAGTTCGAGAAGCTCTATCTGGTGTTGGCGGAGGCGACTGCAGTGATCGCCGGCACAGAGCTGCCAAGTGACACAGTGTCACAAGGAGCAGCGGGTGGCGCTCCCAAGGTCTGTCGGACGATCTCGGATCTCCGAGCAGAGCTCGCGCGGGGTTCGGGCTCGATCGGGCTGGTTCCCACGATGGGGTCTCTTCATGAAGGACATCTCTCGCTCCTCCGAGCGGCGCGCTCCGAGTGCGACACGGTCGTCATGAGCCTCTTCGTCAACCCCGCGCAGTTCGCCGACCGTGTCGATCTCGGCCGCTACCCGCGAGACGAAGCGCGAGACATCGCGCTCGCCGAGGAGATCGGCGTCGATCTCGTCTTCGCGCCCTCCGCCGACGAGATGTACCCCGAGGGCTTCCAGACCTGGGTCGAGGTGACCGAGCTCGGAGCGAGCCTCGAAGGCGAGTTCCGGCCAGAGCATTTCCGCGGCGTGGCCACGATCGTCCTCAAGCTCATCTCCATCGCGCGACCGACGCGCATCTACTTCGGGCAGAAGGACGCACAACAGGTGGAGGTGATCCGTCGAATGATCCGGGATCTCGCGCTCGAGGTCGAGCTCCGCGTCCTCCCCACAGTCCGCGACGCCGACGGGCTCGCCCTCTCCTCACGCAACGTCCTGCTCTCCGCCGAGGAAAGACAGCGCGCTCTGGCCTTCTCCCGTGCGCTCGCAACCCGCGACCCCGCCGCCGCGCGCAAGCTCCTCGCCGAGTCGAACGGCCTCGCCGTCGACTACCTCGAGATCGTCGATTTCGACCCGCGCGCTCTCGTCGGCGCCGTACGCGTCGGCGATATCCGCCTTATCGACAACATGCCACTGGAAGGAGACGCGAAATGAGCATTCGACCGCAGAAGCCGGCGCCCGCAACTCCCGCCCCCGGCAAGCTGCCACTGACGGAGCTCGCCGAGATGAAGGCGCGGCGCCAGCCGATCGTGATGGTCACCGCGTACGACGCGCCCGGCGGCCGGCTCGCCGACCAGGCGGGCGCCGATCTCGTTCTCGTCGGCGACTCCGCCGCCATGACCATGCTCGGCCACGAGTCCACTGTCCCCGCGACGATGGAGGAGATGCTGATTCTCACCCGCGCCGTAACGCGCGGCGCGAATCGGCCCCTGGTCGTCGCGGACCTGCCGTTCGGAAGCTTTCAGGTCTCGGACGAGGACGCCGCTCGCAATGCCATTCGCTTCGTCAAGGAGGCAGGCGCGGACGCCGTCAAGCTCGAGGGCGCCGGAATGATGCTCTCGCGCGTCAGGAGCATCGTCGCGGCCGGTATCCCGGTGATGGGGCACCTCGGGCTCACGCCCCAGTCGGCGACGATGCTCGGAGGGTTCAAGGCCCAGGGCCGTTCCGCTTCGCAGGCGATCGCCCTGCTCGCGGATGCGCGGGCGCTCGAGGCCGCAGGGTGTTTCTCGCTCGTGCTCGAGGCCGTGCCTGCGCCGGTCGCGCGCAGGGTCTCCCAGGAGCTCTCGATCCCGACCATCGGCATCGGAGCGGGAGCGGACTGCGACGGCCAGGTTCTGGTGTGGCACGACCTGCTCGGGCTCTACCAGGGCCGCACCGCGCGCTTCGTCAAGCGCTACGCGGAGAT
>Ga0136613_10000720_pt1 | contig 15849 bp, 16 predicted proteins | sample AntDrymUQ2722106_2_FD_106649 | JGI IMG/M metagenome (GOLD analysis project Ga0136613, IMG submission 106649) | Polar desert sand microbial communities from Dry Valleys, Antarctica - metaG UQ272 (21.06) | ecosystem: Environmental > Terrestrial > Soil > Desert | place: Antarctica: Dry Valley... | reverse complement strand
CTGACCGAAGAGGAGACGGCGAAGCTCTTGCGCATGGAGGAAGAGCTCCACAAGCGCATCATCGGCCAAGAGAACGCGATCAGCGCCGTGTCGCGTTCGATCCGCAGGACGCGCGCCGGGCTCAAGGATCCAAAGCGCCCGGCAGGGTCGTTCATCTTCCTCGGGCCCTCTGGTGTCGGCAAGACCGAGACCGCAAAGGCGCTGACGAACTTCCTGTTTGGTGACGAGAACGCGCTGATCCAGCTCGACATGAGCGAGTACATGGAGAAGCACACCGTCAGCCGTCTGGTCGGTTCGCCTCCGGGCTATGTCGGTTACGAGGAGGGGGGCCAGCTCACAGAAGCCGTGCGCCGCCGCCCGTATTCGGTGGTGCTGCTCGACGAGATCGAGAAAGCGCATCCCGATGTCTTCAACACCCTGCTGCAGATCCTGGAAGACGGGCGTCTGACGGACGCTCAGGGCAGGGCGGTGGACTTCAAGAACACCGTCATCATCATGACTTCCAACCTCGGCACGCAGAACCTGAGAAAGCCCGCGATGGGCTTTGGGCAAGCAAGCTCCGATCTTACCTACGACAAGATGCGCGAGCGTGTCGAAGAAGAGCTCAAGCGCAACTTCAGGCCCGAGTTCCTCAACCGAATCGATGAGGTCATCGTCTTCCACGAGCTCTCGCGGGCCGAGGTCACCTCGATCGTCGACCTCATGATCAGCCGGGTCTCCAAGCAGCTCGAGAGCCGCGACGTCGCGATCGATCTCACGGGGCCGGCCAAGGATCTGCTTGCACGCAAGGGCTACGACCCGACGCTTGGGGCACGTCCTTTGAGGCGCTCCATTCAACGGCTCGTCGAGGACCCCATCTCGGAGAAGATCCTGTGGAAGGAATACGTCGCCGGCGACACGATCGTCGTCGATGTCGACCGCAACGAGGCGGGCGAGGATGAGATCGTGTTCAAGAAGGTCGATCGCTCGCCCGATCACCCGCCGGTCGAGTTGGCCGGGGCCGGTCTTGGCGAAGGGGACGACCCGATCGAGCCTTAAGACGCCGGCTCAGTCGGCACCAAGGTAAGCCAAAGAGGCCCCCGCCTTCGGGCGGGGGCCTTCGCCGTTCCGGTCGTTTCGGTGTCGCTCCACCCTCGTTTTCCGGAGGTAAACGTCCAGAGATGAAAGCACGGACGGGTTGAGCCCGGCCACGACGGGCGATTAGCGGGACCATCAAGCATTTGTGTCGTAGGGGCCCCCTAAGGTGTGGGGCATGGGTGCCCGGCGGGTTGATTCCGATCATGTGTGCAGCGGGTGCGGGCACTCCTCGCCGCGGTGGTTCGGGCGCTGCCCCGAGTGCGGTGCATGGAACACGGCGGCGACCCCGGCGACCCAGCCGGAGGCCGTCGATGTCGTCTCCCTGGAGGGGGCGGTCACGGATGCGGAGCGCTTCTCCACCGGAATGCCCGAGGTCGACCGCGTTGTGGGCGGGGGGCTGCTCCCCGGCGGAGTGACTCTCCTTGCGGGAGAGCCGGGCATCGGAAAGTCGACCCTCGTGCTTCAAATCATGGACGGTGTCCTCGCCTCGGGACGCGAGGCCCTGCTCATCAGCGGCGAAGAGTCCCTCGCCCAGATCGCCCTCAGGGGCGCTCGCATCGGTGCTGCGATGGATCGCTTTCGTGCTGCGGCATCCACCTCACTCGAACGGGTCCTTGCGGCGTCGGAGTCAGAGCGCCCCGATGTTCTCGTCGTCGACTCGATCCAGACCCTGGCCGACGAGTCTCTGGAAGGCGCCGCCGGTTCTGTGATGCAGGTGCGCGAATGCGCCGCCGCCCTCGTGAGGTTCGCCAAGTCGACCGCCACGGCGGTCATCATCGTCGGCCACGTCACAAAAGATGGCACGGTGGCCGGGCCGAAGGCCCTCGAGCACATCGTCGATGCCGTCGTGACCCTCGAGGGCGAAAGCAACGGCGAGATGCGCCTCTTGCGCGTATCCAAGAACCGTTTCGGACCGTGCACCGAGACCGGGGTGTTCGTTCTCGGGGCTGCGGGTTTGGTGGCGGTAGAGGATCCTTCTGCGATGCTGCTCGCGGATCGCCGCCCCGGAATCCCGGGCTCTGTGGTGTTCGCCGGGCTCGAAGGCACGCGCCCTTTGCTGGTCGAGATCCAGGCGCTCGTTACGCGGAGCTCGCTCACCCAGCCGCGTCGCGTCGCCATCGGCGTCGACGCGCGCCGCCTCGCGTTGCTCGGCGGGGTCCTGGCGAAGTACTGCGGGCTGCCACTCGACAAGCACGACGTCTTTGTCGCTGCGGCCGGGGGCTTCGCAGTGCGCGAACCGGCGGCCGACCTTGCCCTATGCCTGGCGTTGTTGTGCGCGGCCGAAGGGGTGGCCTTGAACCCGGACGTCGTGGCGCTCGGGGAAGTTGGACTTGGGGGTGAGGTCAGGCGTGTGCCTGGCATCGAGCGGCGCATAGGCGAAGCGCGCCGGCTAGGTTTCGAGACCGCCATTGCTCCCGCCTGCGCGCGCGGTCGGGGTCTGGGCTTCGAGACCGTGGGCATCGAAACGATCGGCAAGGTCTTCGAGCACATAACCCGCTTGTCGGGTGCCGCCAGGCTTCACTCGGCAGGGTAATCAAGCGTGTTACCATTGACTAACAGACCAGCGTCAAGCTTCACCCTTCTCGCTCGTGGCCTCGGAGCGGATAGGCCCTTGTTGAGCGGCAGAACCGACGCATAGGAGGAGTTATCACGTGCGTTTCAGCGTAGGCGACAAAGTCGTTTATCCCCATCACGGCGCCGCGATAATAGAGAAACTCGAACAAAAAGAGCTCTACGGAGAAAGCCGTGATTACTACATCATCAAGCTTGCTTACGGTGAGCTCACCCTAATGGTTCCGATCGATTCAACCGAGGATGTCGGCTTGCGTGAGGTAACTCCCGCCAAGGAGGTCCCCAAGGTCTTCAAGGTTTTAAGGAAGCAAGAAGAGACTACGAACACAACCAACTGGTCTCGTCGCTTCAAGGCCAACGTCGAAAAGCTCAGGTCTGGGGATATCTACAAGGTCGCCGATGTCGTGCGCAGCCTCCATCAGCGCGACAAAGAGAAGGGCTTGTCTGCGGGCGAGAAACGTATGCTCACCAAGGCTCGCCAGATCCTAGTTTCCGAGCTGACCTTTTCCAATGGTTGCAACGAAGACGAGGCCGAGAAGCAGCTCGACGAGGTGCTCGGATAACCGAGCCGGCGCCCGCCGGGATTCTTGCCACTCTTCGTGGCCCTGGACTCGAACCTATAGACGAGCTGGCCAGGCTCGGGACCCTTCCTCTATTCGAGTGGGCTTTGACTGCGGTGTTGGAGGCCGGATGCCGGCCGGTCATCCTGTGTTTGTCCACAGAGGCTTTGGATGCCGGACATGGTCTGGTGCCTGCCGCCGTCCGCGTGATGGAAGCGCCGGCTTCGATCCTTGAATCATTGGACCTGGCCCTTAGTCACGTCGATTCGGACACCACCGTGGTTCACGACATCGCGCACCCGTTCGCCACGGCCACCCTTGTTCGGGCGGTGGCCGATGCAGCCTCGGCCTCCGGCGCGGCCGCGGCCGCCGTGCCCATGGACGAGACCTTGAAGCTGACCGAAGCCCCAGAGCCCGCCGGGGCCCGCCTCGTGAGTGGCACAGTCGATCGCTCAGGGCTGTGGAAGGTGCAGTCACCGCACGCGTTTCGCACGCAGGGATTGCGCGCCCTGTGTCGCGCTGAGCCCCTGGGCGGCGAGACGACGGTTGGGGATCTGGTGCGGCGCGCCCCAGGATCCTGCACGATCGTTCCCGGCGAGCGCGCCAATGTGAAGCTGTCGACCGAACCCGACCTCGAGCTTGCGGCGGCCATTGCCACGACCATGGGTGCCTCCGCTTCGGGTCGCGGACGGGCCCATGTGGGGCACGGGGGGGCGGAGTCGAGGTGACCAGGGTCGGCCTCGGCTTCGATGCGCACGCATTCGACCCGGACCGGCCGCTTGTGCTCGGTGGCGTCACCATCCCAGCCGAGGCCGGGCTTGCCGGCCATTCGGACGCAGACGTTTTGAGCCACGCTGTGGCCGATGCCGTGCTCGGAGCGGCGCTCCTCGGTGACCTCGGGAGCGCCTTCCCCGACGACGCACGGTGGCGGGATGCCTCGAGCCTCGACATCCTTGCCGAGACCGCGGGGGCGGCGGGGGACGAGGGGTGGAGAGTCGAAGGGGTGGACGCGACGGTCGTGGCGCAAGCTCCTCGTCTGGCCCCATGGCGCGAAGAGATGGCACTCAACATTGCGGGGGCCCTCCAGGTTGACTCTCGCAAGGTCTCGGTCAAAGCGACCACAACCGACGGCATGGGGTTCACAGGGCGCGGCGAGGGCATAGCGGCCATAGCAGTGGTTCTCGTGGAGCCGACTTAGAGTAGGGCGATGCCGATCAAGGTCCACGACCAGATGCTGCGGAGCACCGTGGTCCTTGAGACGCGCGACCCCGGCCGGATTGCCATGTACGTGTGTGGCCCGACCGTCTACAACCTCATACACATCGGCAATGCTCGCACTTTTCTGTGGTTCGACTTCATCCGTAGGTACTTCCTCTACAGAGGCTGGCAGGTCACTTACGTGATGAACTACACGGACGTCGACGACAGGATCATCGAGCGCGCCGGAGTCGAGGGCGTCCCCGCCGACGCCGTGACCTCGAAGTACTCGAAAGCCTTCGAGGACGACATGGCCGCGTTGGGTGTGAATCCGGCCGACATCATCTGCCGGGCGACCGATCACGTCGAGGACATGGTTGAGGCCATCGACGGGCTCGTCGAGCGCGGGTCGGCCTACGAGAGCGACGGCGACGTCTTCTTCTCGATCGAGTCCTTTGATGCCTACGGCAAGCTCTCGGGCCGGACACTCGAGGACATGCGCGCCGGCGAGCGGATCGAGCCCCAGGCCGGCAAGCGGCATCCTTTGGACTTCGCGTTGTGGAAGTCGGCCAAGGAGGGAGAGCCGTCGTGGCCGTCCCCGTGGGGGCCCGGCCGCCCCGGCTGGCACATCGAGTGCTCGGTGATGTCCACGAAATACCTCGGCATGGGCTTCGACATCCACGGCGGTGCGAGCGACCTCACCTTCCCGCATCACGAAAACGAGATCGCGCAGGCGGAAGCGCTTGCCGGCGCCGGGCCGTTCGTGCGCTTCTGGATGCATGCCGGACTCGTCCAGATGGAGTCGCAGAAGATGTCGAAGTCGCTCGGCAACGTCGTGCTCGTGCGCGACGTCGTGGCGCGCTACCCGGGAGAGGTGGCCCGTTACTGGGCCCTGGCAGGGTCCTATCGGACTCAGCTCACCTTCTCTGATGGGGTACTCGATGACTCGGCGCAGGCCTACGATCGCTGGAGCACCTTTCTCGCTGCGGCCCGCCACGCACTTGGCGGGGACATGCCGGCCACGCCCGCTGCGACGCGGCCCGCAGACGCCGAGCCACCTGAAGGCCCGGGCGGTGAGTACGTGCAGCGCTTCACCGACACCCTCGACGACGACTTCAACTCCTCCGGCGCATTCGCGGTCGTCCACGATCTCGTGCGTGAGGCCAACCGCTGCGTCGAGGGAGCTCAGAGGGGCCCGGGGGAGGATCGCAATCTACTGATCGCGTTCACAGAGACGTTTCTCGAGCTCACCTCGGTCATGGGGTTCCGCTTTGACGCGGCCACGGGCTCCGATGAGCTGACTGCTCGCCTCATCGACTACCTCCTCGAGCTGAGAGAGGGGGCGCGCCGGAACAAAGAGTTCGCTGCTGCGGACGGCATTCGAGATCGTCTGGAGTCCTTCGGCGTGTCGATCGAAGACACGCCGGTGGGCCCGCGCTGGCGGCTTGGCACTCCGCCGGCCGCTGCTTGAGCGAGCCGCCGGAGCCCTTCGTCCTCGCCGGCAGGCGCCCGGTTCTCGAGCTCTTGCGCTCGGGGCGGGCCCCGGAACGCGTCCTGATTGCCCAGGGTCTTGCCCCTTCGTCCGTCCTCGGCCAGATACGGCGGCGGGCCGAAGCCGCAGCCGCGCCGGTGCGCACCGTACCCAAGGCCGAGCTCGACCGGCTTGCTGGGGGCCTCAACCACCAGGGTGTGGTGGCCCTGACCGCCCGTTACAGGTACGCGCCGCTCGAGGCGCTCCTCGCCGGCGTCAAGCCGTGCCTGCTGTTTCTCGACGGGATCACCGATCCACACAATCTCGGATCTCTGCTCAGGAGCGCAGACGGGGCCGGCTTCGACGGGGCGGTCATCCCCACACATCGTTCCGCCACGGTCACAGCGGCCGTTCGGCGAGTCTCGGCCGGTGCGGCCGAGATGGTTCCCGTGGCGCGCGTTCCCAACCTTGCGCACGCCGTCGACAGGGCGCGCATTGCCGGATTGTGGGTCCTCGGGCTCGACGCCGGGGCCGACGCTGATATCTGGTCGTCCACTCTGGCGGAGCCGCCCGTCGGGATCGTTCTCGGTTCCGAGGACAGGGGGATATCTCACAACCTGAGGGAGCATTGCGACGCCCTCGTTCGCATCCCGCTTGGCGGGGCGCTGGGCTCGCTCAACGTGGCCGTGGCCGGCGCGCTTGCCATGTTCGAGGTGAGGCGGAGGTCGGCGCCGGCCCCGTAGCCCAGCGGCCCTTCACCCTTGCCTGGGCCTCCGGCCCAGGGCCGAAGCGCGGGTTTCTGTCCTTGTGTGCAGGCCCGCCCACGCCGTGGCCGACTCGGCCTTTTTCACCGGCGCCGGTTCACAAGTTACGCCACGGGGTACGCTGAGCAACGTGCCAGGCTGGAGTAGCTCAGTCCGGTAGAGCAGCCGCCTTGTAAGCGGCCGGTCGCAGGTTCGAATCCTGTCTCCAGCTCGCCCCGAGTTGCAGGCGGTTCGCCCGGACGCCGGACTCGGTGCAAATGGAGCCGTCAACGGAGACGTCTTGGAACTAGAGAAACCAGATCACTATGTCGATGCCTCCGCCGAGTCGGCGTGGGAGACGGCTCTCGCTCAGCTAGACGAGGTTGCCGAGCTCATGGGGCTCGCCCCCGGGGTCCATGAGCTCCTCCGCTCTCCTAAGAGGGCGCTCATCGTTTCCGTCCCCTTCCGGATGGACGACGGGTCCACAAGCGTGCATCAGGGCTACCGGGTTCACCACAACGTCACGCGCGGGCCCGCCAAGGGAGGCATCCGCTACCACCCCTCCGTGGACCTCGACGAGGTCAAGGCCCTGGCCATGTGGATGACGTGGAAATGCGCGGTTGCCGGCATCCCCTTCGGAGGCGCCAAGGGGGGGATCGCGGTCGACCGTCGCAAGCTGAAGAAGGGCGAGCTCGAGCGGATGACGAGGCGGTATGCATCCGAGATCCTGCCTTTGATCGGTCCCGAGCGCGACATACCTGCACCGGATATGAACACCGACGAAGAGATCATGGCGTGGATCATGGACACCTATTCCGCCTATCAGGGCCACTCCGTGCCTGGGGTGGTCACGGGCAAGCCGGTGTCGATAGGCGGTTCAAAGGGCAGGGGCGGCGCGACCTCGCGCGGCGTCATGTACATGATCTTCTCTCAGCTCAAGGCCCTGGGCCTCGGCATCGAAGAGGTCACGGTGGCCATACAGGGCTACGGAAAAGTCGGCGGCTTCGCAGCTCAGTTGCTCCACGATGCGGGATGTCAGGTCGTGGCTATCTCCGACGTCGAGGGGGCCCTTTACAACGCCAACGGCCTCGATCCTGAAGCGATCAACAGGCACAAGCACGAGGCGGGGACTGTGGTCGGCTACGCGGGGGCCGAGGCGATGTCCAACGCCGAGCTCCTCGAGATCGACTGCGACGTCTTGGTCCCCGCTGCGGTCGAGGGCGTCATCACGGTCAAGAACGCCGATGCGATCAAGGCGCGCTTCGTGTGCGAGGCGGCCAACGGGCCCGTGACCTTCGAGGCGGACAAGATCCTCGGGGAACGCGGCATCTCCGTGGTGCCCGATGTGCTGGCCAACGCCGGCGGCGTGGTCGTGTCCTACTTCGAGTGGGTCCAGGACATCCAGGCCTACTTCTGGTCGGCGGAGGAGGTCAACGACCGCCTTCGGGGGATTCTCGAGAACGCCTACCTTGAGGTGCGCGACCTTGCGGGGGCCAAGGGCTTGACGATGCGGCAAGCCGCTCAATGGATAGGCGTCGGCAGGGTCGCCGAGGCCCATCTGACGCGCGGGCTCTTTCCCTAAGGGGAGTTCCGACTCGCCGAGAAATCCGGGTTCCTCAGACGGAGCACGGCTAGTGTGACGCCATGGAGAAAATGGCTCGGCTCGATTCGAAGCTCGGTAAACGTGATCTCGCCATCCTCGATTTTGAAAGATCGTGGTGGAAGCACGCCGGCGCCAAAGAAGAGGCGATAAGGGAGTGCTTTGACATCTCAGCCACGCGCTATTACGAGCTCCTCAATGATCTCTTGGAGAACCCGGCCGCTGAGGTTCACGACCCAATCCTCATCAAGCGTTTGAGGCGGCTCCGCACCTACAGGCAGAGGCAGCGGGTAGCGCGTCTGCTTGGAGCCGAGTACTCCTCGGGCAGAGGCTAGTTTTGACCTGTGGGGCAGCACTCATCCACTGAGCAGTGGCCTTTTTATCGCTCCGTAGTGGGCTGGTTCCTGCCCTGGCTCGTGATCGCGGCAGTGCTCGGCACCGCGGTGTGGATCGCGGTGGGAACCGGTGATGGGTCCCGGCCGGCCGGCGGCGCCGACGGAGCCACCACCTCGAGTCCCGGCGAGCGCAGGGACGGGGGCGCCAACTCGGGGGGGACTGAGACGGCCGGCACAAAGTCCGCGACGCGTCCGGGCGGAAGCGAGACCCCCACGGGGAGGCCGGGCTCGCCGGGAGGCAAGGGCACTGCGAAGGAGCGGCCCAAGGTCCAGGCCGGAGGCAAGGGGCAGACGGCGGCCTCGGGGGGACCGCTCATAACCGAGGGCATCTCGGTTCAGGTGCTCAACTCCACACCTTCGGCCCTGGCCGCCGACGACATGGCCGGCCGCCTCGGCGGTCTCGGTTTCGATGTCGTGGCGATCGAGGAATCCGCGCGCACCTATCCGCAAACGACGGTGTTCTGGTCCTTTGCTTCGTCAGAAACAGCGGCCACGAGGCTCGCCGGGCGCTTCGGGTGGGTGGCGGCAGCCAAGCCCGTCAACCTTTCTAGTGAGGTCGACGTTCACGTCGTCGTCGGCGGCGACGAGGTCTGACGGGTGGCCGATGCGGCCGCTCTCACACATTCCCCCCGCGTCACGGGGCTGTTCATGGACTTCGACGGGACCCTCGCAGAGATCGTAAGCGAGCCCTCAAAGGCCGGGCCGCTCGAGGGCATCCCCGAGACCCTCGAGGAGCTTGGGCGGAGCTTCGGGGTCGTCGCGCTTGTGTCCGGACGAACGGCCGCCGAGCTTGTCGGTTGGTTCGGCAATGAGGTAGAGCTGTGGGGACTCTACGGGGCCGAGCGATCGGTCGCAGGCGAGATCACGCTCGCTGAGGACGTCGCGCCCTACGCATCGCTCATGAGACGGGTCGCGGCCGAAGCCAAGGAAAGACTGCAGGCCACCGGCATCGACGGCCTGCTGGTCGAGGACAAGGGCGTAATGGTCGGCCTTCACTGGCGCCGCGCCGACGACGTGGGCGCGGCCGGCCGGATCGTCACCGGGGTCGCCGGCGATTTGGCCGAGCGTCATGGGATCGAGCAATCTCCGGGGAAGCTCGCGCTCGAGCTTCGTCCGCCGGTCGAGTGGTCCAAGGGTGATGTCGTGCGCCGGCGCGCTGGCGAGGAGGGGTTGAGGGCTGCCGCCTTCGTGGGCGACGACTACGGCGACCTGACTGCCTTCGACGCCCTCGACGAGCTGGCTCAAAGCGGGGTAGCCACGGTTCGGGTCGGAGTAGCGTCGTCGGAGATGCCCGAGGAGCTGAAGCGCAGAGCAGAGATCGAGCTGGCCGGGCCCCCGGCCGTGCTCGAGTGGTTGAGGTCCCTACTGGCCGCAATCCCACGCTAACAAGGGGCGACGGTCGCCTCGGACCGGCGTCCACGCCTCAGGCGGGGGGTGTTAGAGGTTCCTTGCCCGCCTTTATCGCCGCAAGGTCGTCGAGCTGTGCACCGATCCAGTCCTGCGGCAGGGTTGACTCCGTCCGCTTGCGCAAACCTGCCGCGCGCCGCGAGCGCTCCTGTGGCGGCATGTCGATGGCGCTCTCTATGGCCGACGCCGTCTCGGACACGCTGAGGGGGTCGGCGATTTCGACCGAGTCCTCGCCGAGCTCGGTGAACGAGCCCGCACCCTTCGAAAGGACGAGCACGCCGGAGTTGTCGTTGACGGCCGCACCCTCTTTGGACACGAGGTTCATGCCGTCCATGATCGAGTTCACGAGCAAGACGTCATAGACCTCGAGGGCCCCCATGGTCCTGTCGAAATCGTTCTCCATGAAGAGGTCGATGGCTCCCGGATGGCGTCCGTTCACCTCGGCAACGACGTCGCTCACGCGTTTCGCGTATTGCTTGTACTCCTCCAAGGTCTGGCGGGAAGGGTAGAGGCAGGCGACAAAGCGTGCATGTCCGGACAGATCCTCCCGGCGATCGAGAAGCTGTCCGAACGCCTCGAAGCCGCGCACTATGTTCTTCGACGGCTCGATTCTGTCCGCCCGCACGACGAGCGGGCCGTCGGTCTCCTCGATGAAGCGTTTTGCCCACGCCTTTGCATCCTCACCCGAGGCGCGCTCGCGCAGGTCGTCGGCGTCGATGGGTATGGGATAGGCGCGCACCCACGTGCACCGGCCCTCGTGGCGCACCGCGCCAGCGGCCCGGTCGACGGTCAACCCGATCAGCTCGCAGCACTCCATGAAGCCCTCGACCCAGGGGGCGACGTGGAAACCAATAAGGTCGGCCCCGAGCATGCCTTCGATGACATGCTTCGGGATGGGTTTCGGGAGGCGCCCAAGGCCGTTGGGCCCGCAGAAAGAGGAGTGGGTGAAGTGCAGGATGACTTGGTCTGGGCTGGCGCGCCTGAGGTGGCCGGGAGCGGTGGCGAGATGGTAGTCCTGGAACAACACGAGGGCGCCTTCCTCGGCGAGCTCCGCCGCGGCAGCTGCAAAGGTCTGGTTGACGGGTTCGTACGCGTCCTTCCATGCATCAAGCTCGCGTGCGCCGAAGTCGTCGATGTCGAGCTCGTTCCAGAGACAGTGATTCGCAAACCACAGCATGCGGTTGGATACCCAGTCGTAGTACTGCTCGTAGACGTCGGGGTCGATGTCGAGGAGGTGGACCCTATAGCCGAGCTCTTCGGGAAGGTCCTCTGTGGCCCCCTGCTTGTGCGCCTCGCGGTCGTCGTCGGAAGTCGCCGCTGCGATCCATTGCGCCCTGTCACCGAGCTCGCGCGCGGCCCAGTCGAGGGCGCCGGCGAGCCCGCCTGCGCCGCGCTGCGTCTGAAAGCTCCCGTGGATCTCGGTGAAAGAGACGGGCCCCCGGTTGGACACGAGCACGACGCGCAGGCTTTCGTCCACGATCGCATCCTATTCGGGGGGCGCTTCCCCGGTTCTTCCCAGCCTCGTTGTGGCCGCCCGAGGGGCTTGTGCGCGTTCTCATAGCGCCCGACAAGTTCAAGGGGACCCTGCAAGCGCCGGCGGTTGCCTCCGCCATCGCGGAGGGCGTTCGGCGCGCCGAGCCGGACGCCGAGGTCGTGCTGAAGCCGCTCGCCGACGGCGGGGAGGGGACCCTCGAGGCGCTCGTCGATGCGATCGGCGGACGCCGGCTGACCGCGACCGTGACGGGGCCGCTTGGCGATGCAGTCGAAGCTCCGTTCGCGCTCCTCGACGACGGGCGCGCCGTCCTCGAGGTCGCAGCGGCCACCGGTTTGACCCTGGTTGCCGAGCCGCGGCGCGACGCGCTGAGGGCGGCCTCGTTCGGCAGCGGCGAGCTCATCGCAGCAGCCGCTGCAGGTGGCCTTGCGGGGGCAGGCCCGGCGGAGCTCGAGATCATCGTCGGCCTCGGCGGAAGCGCCTCGACCGATGGCGGCACGGGAGCAGCTGCAGCGGCCGGCTGGCGCTTCCTCGACGCTACGGGCGATGACCTCGTTCGCGGTGGAGGGGCGTTGCGGCGGTTGCGGCGCATCGATGGAGGCGGTGCGGCGGAGTGGCTTGGCCGCTGCCGGATCGTGGGCGCCTGTGACATCGACAACCCGCTCCACGGCAGCTCGGGAGCGGCCAGCGTCTTCGGCCCCCAGAAGGGGGCCTCGGCCGCCGACGTCGAGGTCCTCGACGAGGGCCTCGACATCCTGGCCACAAGAATCGAAGCCGATCTCGGGCGCGCCGTTGCGTGGCTCCCAGGGGCGGGGGCTGCGGGCGGTATCGGAGCCGGCCTTGCGGCCTTTTTCAACGCCCAGCTTCGGCCCGGTTTCGAGCTTGTCGCAGAGGCCGCCGGCCTTGCCGATGCAATCGCAGAAGTCGACCTCGTGATCACCGGAGAGGGGAGCCTCGACGCCTCTTCCCTCGGGGGAAAGACCCCGATCGGAGTGGCGCGCCTCGCCCGTTCGGCCGGGGTCGAGTGCCTCGCGCTCGCCGGCCGCCTCGGGGTCGCCGCCGAGGAGCTCGAGGCCGAGGGGATCGCAGCTGCGCTTAGCCTCTCCGATGCCGTCGGCCATGAGCTCGCCGTCACCGAGGCGCGGGCTTCGATCGCCGAGGCCACAGTCACTCTCTTGAGGGATCGCAGGAGGGCTTAAGCCGCAGGCGGGCGGCCGAGCAGCGAGGGCCGGCAGCCCAGCTTCGGGTGTGCAATGAATGTAGTTTGGCCCTGCCCGGACGGACGAATTCGACCGGCATGGTATTCAAGTCGTGGCTGGCGTCCATCTCATCGAAAGGCTGTGGAGTCTGAAGTTCGTTACCGGGTTGCGATGCCGCGAGTGCGGCCGTGAGTATCCGGCCGCGGCGCAGCACGCTTGTGAGTTCTGCTTCGGGCCGCTCGAGGTCGCCTACGACTACGACGCGATTGCGGCGGAGGTCTCCCCCCGCCGGATCGCAGCCGGCCCCCCGTCTCTGTGGCGTTACTCAGCTCTGCTCCCCGACGCAGACGGCGAACGAGTCGACATCGGCGCCGGAATGACGCGACTACGGCGCGCCCCCCGCCTTGGCGCCGAACTCGGGCTTAGCCACCTCTGGATCAAGAACGACGGGGGCAACCCAACGCATTCCTTCAAGGACCGTGTCGTTTCCGTCGCGCTAAGCGCGGCGCGCTCCTTCGGCTACGAGGTTGCAGCATGTGCCTCCACCGGCAACCTTGCCAATTCGGTTGCGGCGCATGCCTCTGCGGCCGGCATGGCCAGCATCGTGTTCATCCCGTCCGATCTCGAGCGCGGCAAGGTTGCTGCGACGACGGTCTACGACGGGACGGTCATTTCGGTAGACGGCTCCTACGATGACGTCAACCGGCTCTGTGCAGAGCTCTCAGCCTCCAGGCAGTGGGCGTTCGTGAACGTGAACGTCCGTCCCTACTACGCCGAGGGCTCAAAGACGATCGCTTTCGAGATCGCCGAGCAGCTTGGATGGCGGGCCCCCGACGCCGTCGTGATCCCGGTGGCGTCGGGCTCGCTTTTGACCAAGACGCACAAGGGCTTCGGGGAGCTTCATCGCGTCGGGCTGCTCGCCGACGAGCCGCAGGTTGCGATTCACGGGGCCCAGGCGCAAGGATGCTCGCCGATCGCGCAGGCGTTTGAGGCGGGCTCGGATGACGTCCTGCCCGTGAAACCGCAAACGATTGCCAAGTCCCTTGCGATCGGCAATCCCGCCGACGGCTACTACGCATTGAAGGACGCACGTGCCACGGGGGGTCGTATCGCATCCGTGCCCGAGGATTCGGTGGCAGAAGGCATGAGGCTCCTCGCCCGCACGGAAGGCATCTTCACCGAGACTGCCGGCGGGGTCACTATTGCGACGCTCGAAAGACTCGTGCGCGAGGGCGCCATAACGCCCGATCAGGAGACCGTCGCCTTCATCACGGGCGTTGGCCTCAAGACGCTCGAGGCGCTCGAGGCCGTGAGCACCACCCACCTCCGCCATGCCTCGGTGGAAGCGGTCGACGAGGCCCTGTCCGGTGCTCACTTTGGTTCTGCCGACCTGCCGAGCAGGGCTGGCGCATGAGCGCAACGGTCACAATCCCGACCCAGCTGCGCTCGCTGACGGGTGGGTCGGGGCAAGTTCAGGCGACCGGCGCCACGCTTGCCGACATCGTCGCCGACCTAGAAACCAAGTATCCCGGCATGAGAGAGCGCCTGCTCGATGATTCGGGGAAGCTCAGGCGCTTCGTGAATGTCTATGTCGAGGATGAGGACGTGCGCTTCATCGGTGGGCTCGGCGCCACCATCCCCGACGGCGGGAAGGTCTCGATCATCCCCGCCGTTGCCGGGGGTGCGCCCGAGGGGCACCTTCGGGTGCAGGCCACCGCTCGGCTGTAACCTTTCTCTTTGTGCGGCGTCAAAACGAATCCAGGGCCGAGAACTCCAGAGAGCTCGTCTCGGCCGAGCTGATCGAGCGTTGCAAGCGCGGCGATCGAGATGCCTGGAACACGCTGGTTCAAGCGACTCACCGAGAGGTCTACACGTTGTGCTTGAGGGTGCTGAGAGATCCCGACGACGCCGCAGAGGCGGCTCAGGACGCCTACATAAAGGTATGGAAGGGGCTCAATGGCTTCCGCGGCGAGGCGGCCTTCACCACCTGGTTGTACAGGGTCGCGTCCAACGCCGCGATCTCCAAGCAGAGGAGCCGCTCACGGAAGCAGAGCTTCGAGGCGGGGGGCGACGACGAGCTCGTGGCAGGGCTGGCGGCACCCGATTCGACCGAGAATGCCGCCGGCGCGCGCGTCGAGCTCCAGGCGGTGGAGCGGGCGCTTGCGACGCTGCCCGAGCATTATCGTTCCGCAGTCCTGCTGCGCGACGTCTACGGGCTGACGATCGCAGAGATAGCAAGCCAGCTCAAGATCTCAGAGACGGCGGCCAAAGTGCGAGTCCATCGCGGCCGTGCTCGCCTGAAGGAGATCGTGTGGCCCTCAGGGGCGAGGAGATAAGAGGAGCGACCGATGGACTGCCTTGAGATCCAAGCGATGCTGCCCGCATACGTGAAAGACGAGACCTCCCCCCTTGTCGTGCGCCGTCACCTGGCAGACTGCCCGGATTGCAGCGAGGAGCTCGCCCGTTACACCCGGCTCCTCGATGTCCTTGGGGCCCTTCAGTGGGCCACGGTGCAGTCCCCGCCGGTGGCTGCCGCTGCCCTCGCCGCCGCCCCGTTCGAGGCGTCGCCCTCGAAAAAGCTCAGGATCCACGTCGCCCACAACCGGGCGGCGTATCTCTCGGGCCTCGCCGTGAGCGGGGCTAGCGCAGCGGGGGCGGCGGTGTGGCTGCTCCGCAACCGCCGCATGGCAGCGGCCTGATCCCCTTTCTTCCCCCCACCACCAACCATTAGACTGGGGATTCCCAGGGCGGTAGCTCAGTCTGGTAGAGCGCCGGTCTCCAAAACCGGTGGTCGGGGGTTCGAGTCCCTCCCGCCCTGCTTTGTCATGTCGCGAGACATCGCGGACACCTGTCGCGAGTCATCGTGGACACTCTAGGCCGTGCCGCTAGTCTGATAGTCCCGGCTCGGATCAAGCTCCAGCTCTCGCAGGACACTGACGCTAGGGAGGACGCCGAATGGGCGAAATGAAGAATTTCCGTTTTTTCGATTATCGGATAGATTGAGGCTCGATGAAAGGAGCCTTGGTGGCCGGTACGCGAGTGAGAGCGAAGGGTCAGGTCACGATCCCACGTGAGATCCGTGAGCGTGCTCACCTCGAGGAAGGGGACCCGGTCGAGGTTGAGATGGTTCCGGAGG
>Ga0136613_10000719_pt1 | contig 15849 bp, 15 predicted proteins | sample AntDrymUQ2722106_2_FD_106649 | JGI IMG/M metagenome (GOLD analysis project Ga0136613, IMG submission 106649) | Polar desert sand microbial communities from Dry Valleys, Antarctica - metaG UQ272 (21.06) | ecosystem: Environmental > Terrestrial > Soil > Desert | place: Antarctica: Dry Valley... | reverse complement strand
TCGAGCGCGAGCGACGGGGGCGGTGACTTGACGATGCGGCGGCCGATCGTCTCTCCGTGCACGCGCTCCATCACGAACGCCTCGCGACTCTCCACCTCACCGAGATACGCGATCGGCTCCGGCACCTTGACTCCCGCCTCATGGGCGGCGCGTAGCACGTCGAACTCCTGCTCGAGCGAGAGCGTGCCTTCATGGATCACACCGCCGGCGGCGCGACGCACTAGGAGCTTCCGCCCGTCCGCCGTGTCGACCGCCCACGCCTCCTTCGAGGCGCCTCCCGCGAGCAGCGTCGCCCCGGTCACCGATAAGCCGAGCGCGGCCTCGAGCGCGTCCTTCACAGCGCGATCTCGGCGAGCGCTTGCAGCGCCTCGGGCTGCTGCGTGGAGACGAGTAGTGAGGTCGCGCCCGATTCGCGCCAGGCGTCTACGCGCTCCGCGAGCCGCTCCTTCGGCCCGACGAGCGCAACTTCGTCGATGAACGAGTCGGGAACCGCCGCCGCCGCATCGCGCTTGTTCCCATCGAGATAGAGATCCTGGATCCTCCGCGCCTCGTCCTCGTAGCCATAACGCGAGAAGAGGTCGTTGTAGAAGTTCTGGCCGCGTGCGCCCATCCCGCCGACGTAGAGCGCGTAGTAGGGCTTGAGGAACTCGCGCCCCGCCTCGACGTCGTCGATCAGGATGGCGGGCGCCGTCGGGGCGACGTCGAAGTCCTCGCGTCTGTTCGCCAGTGCGGACGCGAAGACTTTCGGCGCTTGCTTCGGCGACCAGAAGATCGGCAGCCAGCCGTCCGCGATCTCGAACGCCTGCGCGACCGCCTTGTGTCGCATAGCTGCCAGGTAGATCGGGATGTCGGCGCGCAGCGGCCGCGCCATCAGCTTGAGGGGCTTGCCAAGTCCGGTCCCTTCGCTGAACGGGATGTCGTAGTGTTCGCCGTGGTGCTCGACGAGCTCGCGGCGGAGCGCGGTGCGCACGATGTCGACGTACTCGCGCGTCTTCGCCAACGGCTTGCCGTAGGGCTGGCCGTGCCAGCCCTCGACCACTTGAGGGCCCGACAGTCCGAGCCCGAGCAGGAACCGGCCGCCGGTCATCAGGTCGAGCGTCGCCGCCGTCATCGCGGTCATCGCGGGCGTGCGCGCCGGCATCTGCATGATCGCCGAGCCCACGTTGAGCTTCTCGGTGTGCGCGGCCAGCCAGGTCAGCGGCGTGATGCCGTCGGTGCCGTAGGCCTCGGCGGTCCACGCCGAGTGGAAGCCCAGGCGCTGGGCCTCCTGCGCCAGCTCGACCGCCTTGCCGAGCCCGGCGCCCCAGTCCTGGTACCCGAAGTTGATCCCCAGTCGCATCCCGGCATCGTCGCACGGGCGCGACGGAGCGGTCTACCGAGCGTCGAGGTCCGCCGGCGCGAGCGAGTACATCACCATCCGCTCGCTGCGCTCGCGGCAGCGCTCGGGTGGCTCGACTTCGCCTTCGCGCGTGAAGCCGGCCTTCTCGGCGACCCGCTGCGACGCGTGGTTGCGCACGTCGGTCTGGAGCTCGAGCCGGGCGAAGCCGAGCTCGCGTAGAACCCAACCGCGGACCAGGTGCACGGCGCGAGAGGCGATCCCCCGGCCGCGGGCCTCCCGGCTAACGAGATACCCGACCTCGGCCACGTCCGCATCGTGGTCGATGCGTACCAGCCCGATGGAGCCCACGACCGCGACCCTCGACGAGTCGACGATGACGAACGATGCCCGGACGCCATCGGCCCAGCACCGCGTCGATTCCTCGATCCATTCGACCGCGTGGTCGCGCTCGTAGGGCCACGGGATCGTCGTGAAGCGGGCGGCGTCGGGGTCGTTGCAGTACGCGAAGACCGCGTCGACGTCGCCGGGCTCGGGCGGCCGGAGCCGGACCACTCCGTCGTCGAGCGCGGGCACCTTCAACTCGATCGGTCCGGGCACCATCCGTCCAGGCTGGCACGCATCCGGCGAGACCGGCTTCGATTTCCTCCTACGCTGGCGCCGTGACCCTGATCACGAACGTCGTGAAGGGCGACGATCCCGAGCGCCTGCTTTTGCTCGTGCACGGACTCGGCGCCGACGAGCGCGATCTCGGCGGGCTGCTCCCGTACCTCGACCCCGACGGTCGGTTCGTCACCGTGCTCCCGCGCGGCCCGGTAGCGGCTCCACCCGGCTTCGCCTGGTACGAGTGGACGGGATCGGGCGCGCTCGACACCGACGGCTTCCAGTCGTCGCTCACCGGGCTCGACGAGCTGCTGGACGAGGCGTGCGCCGAGCACGGAACGGCGCGTGAGCAGTCGGTCGTCGGTGGGTTCTCGCAGGGCGCCGGCGTCACCCTGGCGCTCGCGCTGCGCCGCAGCGACAAGCCCCACCCCGCGGCCGTGCTCGCGATGAGCCCGGCGCTGCCCGGACTGACCGACGTGATCGACCCCGACTGGGAGGCGGCGAAGGCGATGCCGGTGCTGATCCAGCACGGCAGCGAGGATCCGCTCGTGGCGGTGCAGCGCAGCCGCGACCTGGCGCGCGACCTGGAGTCGCACGGCGCACCCGTCGTCTACACCGAGTACCCGATGGCCCACCAGGTCGCGCTCGAGAGCGTGCAGCAGGCGCGCGGCTGGCTCGAAGCGGTCCGCGCCGGCGAGCAGCCATCGGAGCCGGTGCCGGACGACCCGCCCGAAGGACCGGTCAAGGCGGTCACGACGGCCACGTTCGATGCCGAGGTGCTGAAGAGCGACGTGCCGGTGATCGTCGACTTCTGGGCGCCGTGGTGCGGGCCGTGTCGCCAGGTGTCGCCGATCGTCGAGCAGATCGCGGTGATGCGCGAGGGCGCCTACAAGGTGGTGAAGGTGAACATCGACGAGGAGCCCGCGCTCGCCGAGCAGTACGAGGTCCAGAGCATCCCGATGATCGGCTTGTTCCGCAACGGCCGGCTCGAGCGCTCGTCATTGGGCGCGAAGCCGCGGCCGCAGCTCGAGGCCGACCTGGGGATGCTGGTGATTCCCTAGAGAGAGTTAGTGCACCGCGACATCCCCGGGTGCTCCGGGGATGACGCGCCCGATGGGGGCGGCAGCCGGGGTTCGGAGCGTACGGAGGGCGTCGACGAGCGCATCGGCACGGTCGGCTTCCACCGCGATGAGGAGCCCACCCGACGTCTGGGCGTCGGCGAGCAGCAGCTGCTCGGCCTCGGGTAGACCCACCCAGTCGACCGTGTCGCTCACGAAGGCGTGGTTGCGCTGCGTGCCACCCGCGACCATGCCGGCGGCGAGCAGGTCGCGCACCCCGTCGATGACAGGAACGGCTCCCGCCTCGACCTCTGCGGCCACGCCGGAGGCGACGAGCATCTCGCGCAGATGGCCCATCAAGCCGAATCCGGTGACGTCGGTGGCGGCGTGGACAGCGTCACCCAGCTCGAGGGCGGCGTCACGCGCGGTGTCGTTGAGGGTGGTCATGACGCGGACGGCCTCGTCCAGCAGCTCGGGTGGCGCGGCGTCGCGCTTGAGCGCGGTCGAGATGACGCCCAGCCCGATCGGCTTCGTGAGCACGAGCGCGTCCCCGGCTCGCGCGCCGGCGTTGGTCAGTACCCGTCCCGGATCGACCGTACCGATCACCGCCAGCCCGAACTTGGGCTCGGCGTCGTCGATGGAGTGGCCGCCGCCGACGATCGCGCCCGCGGCCCGCACAACGTCAGCGCCGCCGTCGAGCACGCGCGCCAGGAGGTCGAACGGCAGGTCCTCGCGGGGCCACGCCACCAGGTTGAGGGCGAGCACGGGCGCGCCGCCCATCGCGTAGACGTCGGACAGCGCGTTCGTCGCCGCGATCCGGCCCCAGTCGTAGGGATCGTCGACGATGGGGGTGAAGAAGTCAGTCGTCACGACGACCGCGAGATCGGGCCGCAGGCGGTAGACCGCGGCATCGTCAGACGTGTCGAGGCCGACCAGCAGGTCGGCGTCAGCGGGGGCGTCGAAGCCGCGCACCAACCCGAGCACGGTGCGCAGGTCGGCGGGGCTGAGCTTGCAGGCGCAGCCGGCGCCGTGCGAGAAGCGCGTCAGCCGGATCTCGGCCGCGGTCGTCACGCCCGCAGCCTAAGACGCGTTCGCGCTACACGCGGCGGGCGTCGACCACCGAACCCGCGCCCGGGACGAACTTGATGAAGTCACCGGTGTGGGTGGCATGGATGTACCCACCGCCGACCCAGATGCCGATGTGGGCACCCCAGCTGCTGCTGGTGATGAGGTCGCCGGGTTGCAGGTCGGACGTCGAGATCGGCGTGGTGGCGCCCGCTTGCGCGCCCGAGGTGCGCGGCAGCGACACGCCACCGGCGGCCCACGCCCCCTGGGTGAGGCCGGAGCAGTCGAAGCAGCCGGGCCCGGTGCCCCCGTAGCAGTACGGCTTTCCGACCTGCGCCCACGCGTACCCGACCGCCGCGCCCGCGCCGCCGTTCCCCAGTGGTGGCGGCCCACTGCTCTTCGGCACGGAGTTCGGCTTCGGTGGCGCGGTCGCGAGCGCGGCCTGGCGCCGCGCCTGCTCTTCGGCGACAAGGCCGGCGATGTCGCCCTCGACACCCGAAGCCGGTGGCCCAACCCTTGGGAGGGAGCCGTTGACCTGCGCGAGTAGCCCTTCCTGGTCGGCCGCGGCTGCGTCGGCGGCCGCCTTCGCCGCCGCCAACTCGTCGCGTTCCCGCTGGGCCGCCTGACGGGCGTCCTCGGCCGTGGCCCGCTCGCGCTCGAGATCAGACTTGGCCGCGGCGAGCTCGTCGACCAGCGCGTCGTCCCTGGCAGTGGCGACGTCGGTGTACTTGGACCGGGCGGCGGCGTCGCTCGTCTCCTCGGTGTTCACCGCACCGAGGGGATCGCTCGTGATAGCCGTCCGGTAGATGGCGGCGGCGCGCTCGGCGATGAGCACGCGGAGCTCGTCGATTCGGGCCTCGGCCGCGTCGATCTGTGCCTGGGCGTCGGTGATCTTCGCCTGGGCCTCGTCGACCTTGATCTGGGCCACGTTCAATTGCTCGCCCAGGGCCGCGACCTTGGCGCCGTTCTCCTCGATCTGCGTCGTGAGCTGGTCGGCCTGCTCGCGCAGGTCGTCGATGGGTTGGCCCGGCGCCGGCGTAGGGACGAGCAGGGGCGCGGCGAGTCCGACGATCAGTATGGGGAGGAATCGGACAGGCCGGAGGTTCACGGGGGGACTCCCATTGGCGCGGTGCCGCAGTCGGTCCGGGTGCAACGCGGTCTGAGGGCTATTAACAGGACGCCCGTACGCCAATCCCAAGGGCTGACGTGCGGGCTTGTGATCACACTAGACGGAGCCACGCGGCGACGCCAGCTTTGCCGTCAGACGGGCCAGCCCGGCGTGGGTGCCGGGTCGCCGGGGCCGGCGACCTCGGGAACCGTCCAGGCCAGCGCCTTCGCGACTTCGCGGGCGACCTGCTGCCACTCACGCGGGTCCCACCCCTCGGCCGCCGCGACCAGGGTGGTGTCCTGGCGCAGGTGGACGAAGGCGGGGAGCCGCTCGAGCCCGAGGCTCTGCACGAACGCGCTGTCGGGGTCGACGAACACGATCGCCTCCTGCTCGACATCCCCGAGGATGCGCCGGGCAACCTCCTCGTTGCCGGTGACGCAGTACGCCGAATGGCAGTCGGCGTCACCGAAGGTGCGGAAGATGCGACGGGCGACGGGGACCCACGCACTCGCTTCGCGGCGCGCCGGCAGGATCACGAGGGAGAGGTGGAAGATCGTCGACCAGTCGCCGAGCGTGCGGGTGACGCCCTTCGAGCTGGTCAGCTTCAGCGCCGGATCCGGGTCCTTCGCCACGGCCGAAACGTAGCGCGGCGTAAGCTCCGCGGCCGTGAGCCGCCGGGACCAGATCCAGATGACCAACGAGGAGGCTCAGGCGTTCCTCGAGGCCGGCCGCGATCTCCAGGTCGCGTCGATCAACGCCGACGGCACGCCCCACCTCGTAACGATGTGGTACGCGGTGCGCGCCGGCGAGATCGCGTTCTGGACCTACGGCAAGTCGCAGAAGATCGTGAATCTGCGGCGCGACCCGCGCCTCACCGTGCTCGTTGCCACCGGCGACAAGTACGAGGAGCTCAAGGGCGTGTCCATCAGCGGCCACGCCGAGCTGGTCGAAGACCGCGACGAGGTCGTGAGCTACGGCGAAGCCGTGTACGAGCGCTACTGGGGTCCGCTCGACAACGACACCGTGCGTGAAGGCGTGCGGGCGATGGGCGCCAAGCGCGTCGTCGTGGTGGTCAAGCCCGAGAAGGTCATGAGCTGGGACCACTCGAAACTGGGAGGTGCCTACTAGTGGGAGAGATGGTCGAGTTCCCGAGCAACGGATCGAAGGGCACGGGCTACCTCGCGGTCCCAGAGTCGGGATCGGGCCCGGGCGTGGTCGTCATCCAGGAATGGTGGGGCCTCAACGACCAGATCAAGGAGGTCTGCGACCGCTACGCGAGCGAGGGCTTCGTCGCGCTCGCGCCCGATCTGTACCGGGGCAAGGCGACCACCAAGGAGGACGAGGCCGGCCAGATGATGATGGCGCTCAACATCGAGCAGGCGGCCAAGGACATGGCGGGCGCCGTCGACTTCCTCGAGGGCCACGACGCCGTGACCGGCGACGGCGTGGGTGTGACCGGCTTCTGCATGGGCGGCGGGCTGGCGTTGTGGCTGGCGACGCTGCGGCCCGACGACGTCAAGGCGGCGGTGCCGTACTACGGCCTGATCCCGTGGCCTGCGGCTCAGCCCGACTGGTCGAAGCTGAAGAAGGCGCCGGTGCAGGGTCACTACGCCGAGAACGACGACTTCGCCAACCCCGAGACCGTCCGCAAGCTCGAGGAGGAACTGAAGGGCCACGGCGCCGACGTCGAGTTCTTCATCTACCCGGGCGTCGGGCACGCGTTCACGAACCACCACCGGCCCGAGGTCTTCCACGAGGAGCACTCGCAGACCGCGTGGGAGCGGACGATCGCCTTCTTCCGCCAGCACCTCGGCTGACGCCTAGCCGAAGCCGATCGCCTTCATCATCGAGGCGGGCATCTCGTCGCGGCCCTCGGCCAGCAGGGCGGCGCGCTCCACGTTGATGGCGTCGCGGTCGCGCTCGAGCCACGAGTCCCACGGTCCCGACGGGATCTTCGCCGGGTCACCCCGGGCCGCGACGCACGCCCGCAGGTAGCCCTGGAGATCACGGATCTCGGCCTTACCGCCGACGGGGCCGTGGCCGGGCACGATCGTGTCGGCGAGGTCGGTCACCGCGTCGAGCATCTCAGCCCACTTCGCCGGATCGCCCTGGAACGCCAGCGGCGTGACACCGAAGAAGCACAGGTCGCCGGCGAAGCAGACGTCGGCGTCGGCCACGAGGACGACGAGGTCGCCGTCGGTGTGTCCCGAGGCCGGGAGCACCTCGACCCGCGGCGTCAGCTGGGCGGCGTCGTTGATCTCGTGGGTGGCGGGGCGGGTGCCGAGCTCGGCCAGCTCGTCGAACTCGTCCTCGAACGCAGGCATGAAGGCCTTGTAGGCGTCGAGCGGCATTGTCTGGTCGAGCACCTCGCTCGTCATCGGCGACGCGCACACCGACGCGTGCGGGAACGCCTTCGCCCCGCCCACGTGGTCGATGTGAGCATGGGTCAGCACGATGCGGCGGGCGGGCACGCCCAGCTCCTTCACCGCGGCCGCGAACGGCTCCCACTGGGAACGCACCATCAGGGTGTCGACGATGGTGGCGCCGTCGTCGTCGACGATGACCCCGGCGTTGCTCACCCCCGACTCGCCGCCGGGCTGGAGCCACGCGTACACGCCGTCGCCGACCGGGTGGAGGGTCAGGTGCGGGCTCGACGTTGCCACGGGTCGAGCCTAACGCCGCTCCCGCGGGGGCCGTTCGGTGACGCGGTAGGCACAGCGCGCGTCGCCCGAGAGGAGGTGCTGGGTGCGCTCGACCTCGACGTCGGGACCGAGGGTCGCCCGGAACAGGTCGAGCTCGGTGCGGCACAGCCCGGTGCATGCCTGGGCGGCCTCGCAGACCGGGCAGTGGTGCTCGACCAGCATCCAGCCGTCGCCGTCGCGCTGGGCCTCGGCCATGTACCCCTCGGCGCTCCGCCGCCGGGCCAGCGCGCCCACCCGGCGCCCGAGCGTCGCGTCGCCGGGCGCCGGCAGGTCGGCGCGGTACGAGGCCAGCTGCTGGTCGGCGCGCGCGTCCACCACCTTCTCGAGCCCTTCCTCGCCCAGCGCGTTGCGCACCGCTTCAATGAGCTCGACGGTCAGGTCGCCGTGGCGGTCGGGGAACAGCTCCGACGCCACCGCGGTCAGAGCCCACTCGACCGGGGGCCGGCCCCGTCCGGAGGCGGGTCGCTCCCCGCGGGTGACGAGGCCGTTGGCCTCGAGGCCGTCCAGGTGCTGGCGCACCGCCGCCTCGGTCAGGGCGAGCTCAGTCGCGAGCTCGGCGGCGGTGGCGCCGTCGACCCGCTTGAGCCGGTCGAGCACCCGGCGCTTGGCGTCGGTTACCTCGGGGGCCACGGCTCCGAGGGTAGCCGAATTTCGCAAGTATCCCCTTGACGAATTGGTGGCCCCGGACGAATATAGGAAGCGTATGCTTGCGGAAACGGTTCGGGCGGGATCGGTCGAGGAGCTGCGGTCGGAAGGCCGGCTCGTCACCAAGGTCGGGACCCTGCCGGTCGTCGTGTTCTGGCAGGACGGGCAGGCCTACGCGATCGAGGACCGCTGTCCCCACATGGGCTTCCCGCTCCACCGGGGCACGGTCGAGGCGGGGCTGCTCACCTGCCACTGGCACCACGCCCGCTTCGACCTGGAATCGGGGTGCACGCTCGACCTGTGGGCCGACGACGCCCGAGCCTTCGACGTCGAGCTGACCGACGACGACGTGCTCGTGTCGGCACGCGCCAACGGCGACGAAGTGGGCCGGCTCCAGGCCCGGCTGCGCGACGGCCTCGAGGAAGGCCTCACGCTGGTGGTCGCGAAGTCGGTGCTGGGGCTGTTCGAGACCGGAGTCAGCCCGGCCGCGATCGTGCGCACGGGCGTGGAGTTCGGCGCGACTTACCGCGGCCCCGGCTGGGGCGCCGGTCTCACCGTGCTCGTGGCCATGGCCAATGTGCTCGACCGGCTCGATCCCGACGACCGCTCCGCCGCCTTGATCCACGCGCTGGCGTTCGTATCCCGCGACACCCGCGGCAACGCGCCCCGGTTCCCGGTCACGCCCCTGCACACCGAGGCCGTCCCCACCGATCGGCTGGCCGACTGGTACCGGCGGTTCGTCGACACCCGGTCGACCGACGCGGCCGAGCGGGTACTCAGCACCGCGCTCACGAGCGGCGTCGCTCTGACCGACGTCGAGCAGATGATGACGGCGGCGGTCACCGACCACGTCTTCGTCGACGGCGGCCACACCCTCGACTTCACCAACAAGGCGTTTGAGGCGGTCGACCTGCTCGGGTCGGAGGCGGCCAAGCTCGTGCTCCCGACGCTGGTCGTGCAGACCTCGAGAGCCAGCCGCAGCGAAGAGGGCGGCGAGTGGCGCCACCCCCACGACCTCGCCGCGCTCATCGCCCGGGCCGACAAGCGCCTGCCCGCTGCCGTGGCCGCCGGTGAGGCGAAGCGGGGCGAGTTCGACGATGTGAGCGGATTGGCCCAGCGCCTCCTCGGCGACGAGCCCGAGCCCGTGGTCGAGGCGCTCCTCGGGGCGCTCGAATCGGGCGCGACCCCGGAGCAGTTGGGCCGGGCGCTCGCCTACGCGGCGGGCCTGCGCATCACCCGGTTCCACACCCAGAACGACTTCGGCGACTGGGACAGCGTCCACCACGCGTTCACCGCTGCCAACGCGCTGCACCACGCGCTCGAGCGCGCACCAAGCCCCGAGCTGCTCCGTGGCGTCGTGCACGGCGCCCTGCGCGTCTACCTCGACCGGTTCCTGAACGTGCCCGCGGCCCGGCTGCCCCGGGCGGAGTCGGGCGCGCTCTCCGACCTGACTCCCTGTTGGGAGGTGCAGGGGGAGGTCGACGAAGCCGGGAACATCGCCTGCGGGTTCCTGCGCGGCGGAGGAACGCGCGAACAGCTCGTCGCCACATTGGGTCACGCCCTGCTGCGCGAGGACGTCGAGTTCCACTGGTTCCAGGTGTACGAGGCGGCGGTGCGGCAGGCGTTCGCCTGGCCCGACGGCTCCGAGGAGAGCGCGCTCATCCTCGCCGGGCTGGCGCGCTTCCTCGCCGCACACACGCCCACCCGCCGGGAGTTGCCGCGGGTGATCGACATCGCGACCCGCCTTCGGCGCGGCGAGCACCTCTTCGAGGACGAGTCGGACGGGTGATACCCGCTTGGAGCACGCGCCGACCGCGCCGGTACCCTGCCCGCCATGGGTGAACGCTCTCGGTACCTGCCCCGCCGGTCGTGCCTCTCGGTGCCCGGCTCGAGCGACAAGATGCTGGGCAAAGCCCCCGGCATCGGCGCCGACATGGTGTTCCTCGACCTCGAGGACGCAGTTGCGCCGCTCGAGAAGGAATCGGCCCGCGACAAGGTCGTGAAGGCGATCAACGACCTCGACTGGGGCGACGCGGTGCTGTGTGTCCGGGTGAACGCCTGGGACACGGAGTGGACCTACCGCGACGTGATCCACATCGCCGAGAACGCGTCGGAGCGGCTCGACGAGCTGATGTTGCCCAAGGTGCAGTCGGCGGCCGAGGTGCAGGCGCTCGACATGCTCCTCACCCAGATCGAGCAGGTCACCGGGCGACAGGGCCGGATCGGCATCGAGGCCCAGATCGAGACCGCCCGCGGACTCATCAACGTCGAGGAGATCTGCGCTGCGTCCGAACGTTTGGAGACGATCATCTTCGGACCCGCCGACTTCGCCGCCTCGACCGAGATGCCGGTGCTCACCGGCGGCGTGCAGGTCGACGAGTACCCCGGTGACCACTTCCACTACGTGTTCTCGAAGATCCTGATGGCCGGACGCGCCAACGGTCTCCAGGTCATCGACGGGCCGTACCTCAAGATTCGCGAGCTCGACGCGCTGCGCGACTACGCGATGCGCACCCGCACCCTGGGCTACGACGGCAAGTGGGCGCTCCACCCCGACCAGGTCAAGGTCATCAACGAGGTGTACACGCCGACCCAGGAGCAGTTCGACCGGGCCTTGGACATCCTCGAGGCGTACGAGCGGGCCACGACCGAGGGCGGCGCGGGCGAGCGCAAGGGCGCGGTGATGTTCGGCGACGAGATGATCGACGAGGCCAGCCGCAAGATGGCCACCAAGTTCGTGACCCGGGGCGAGCGCGCCGGCATGACCCGATCGCAGGAGTCCTCATCCTGATGGTTTTCCGCCGGATCGCTGTCCTGCTCTTTGCGGCCGCGCTGGGCGCGGGTGGCCTGACCGCGTGCAGCAGCGACGGGGGCGGTGGTGGCGGCGATCAGAAGGCAAAAAGGCCGTTCCCGAGCGCGCCCGAGCTCGCGGTCACCGGCGACAGCCTGAGCTTCGACCCCGACGAGCTGACCGTCCCCGCGGGAAAGCTCAACATCGCGCTGACCGCGGGCGACCAGTTCCACGACTTCGTGATCGAGGACGTCGACGGCATCGTCGAAGCCGGCTCGGGCGAGACCGAGACCGCCGGCTTCGAGATCACCAAGCCCGGCGAGTACACGTTCTACTGCTCGGTGCCCGGCCACCGGCAGGGCGGCATGGAGGGCACCCTCACCGTCGAGTAACTCTCCACCCCGTTCTGGCGCGTGAAACGCGCTGGAACCGGGCGCGTTTCACGCGCCAGTTCGGAGGAAGAGAGGTGACGGTAGCCTCGATTCCCATGGAGGGCGCGCTGCTTGCCGTCGGTGTCGTGACCGCCGGATTCCTGGTCTGGCGACTCCGGCGCCGACATCCCGGCGTCCCGCGTGGTTGGCAGACGGACCAGAGTCACGCCGCCGACCTCCACCGCCGGCTCCACCGCTGCATCGACCGCACCCGCCACGGCATCGCCCGCGCCGCCGGCCGGGGTGCGGCCGTCGACCGGCTCATGACCCTGACCGAGGACCTCGACGCGCAGGCGCGCGGCATCGACGCCCAGCTGGTCGCCGCGTCGCGCCTTCCATCCATGCCGCGTGAGCGTTCGCTGCGTGACCTGCGTTACCGAGTGATCGAGGTCGAGAAGCTCGCGGCGCGCGTCGACGAGATCGCGGTCGAGTTGACCAGCCCGGTGCTCGGCGCCGCCGACGCCGGCCTGCGCGACCTTCAGCTCCGCATCGACGCCCTCGAGCAGGCCCGCCGGGAGGCGCACGAGATCGGCCCCGACGGGCCCAAGCCGGCCCCCCTGCCGGAACCGACTGAGCCCCCCCGGCCCGAAGGCGAGGAGCGACCCGGCACCGCCTGAAGGGCGGCGACCTAACCGCCCGCGAGGTCCTGGTCGCGTGACCAGCGTCGGGCGACAGCCTCGGGGGTCGCGGCCCTCGAGGTCGATCTGGCGGTTCAAATCGGTGAGCGCCTCGGCCCGAGCCCTACAGCCGTCCCTCGCGCCGCAACCCCCGCAGCGCCGCGTAGCCGAGCGGGATCGGGAGCCAGTAGGTCAGGAGCCGGAAGGTCAGGACGCCCGCGACCGCCAGGCTGGCGTCGACTCCGGCGGCGGTGAGCCCGGCCACCAACGCGGCCTCGACCGCGCCCAGCCCGCCCGGCGTGGGCGCGGCGCCGCCGACGGTGCTGCCTCCGAGGTACACGACGATGGCGGTGCTCGCGCCGACGTGCGCGTGCACCGCCGCGAGTGCGGCCGCGAAGCAGATGATGTTGAGGAGAATCACCGCCAGCGCGCCGCCGAGCAGCGCGAACGCCTTGGCCGGGTCGCGCACGACCACGCCGAGCTCGGTGACCGCGCGGCGGATCGGCTGAAGCAGCCGCCGACCGATGGCGGTGAAGAACACGACCCCGGCGACCGCGCCGACGATCACCACCGCCGCGAGGATCTCCCAGTCGGCGGGCCGGGGGACGCCGAACCTGCTCGAGCCGATGAGAGGAATGGCGGCGGCGATCGCGACCAGACGGGCGATTCCCCCCGCCACCGAGTTGAGGGCGGTCCCGGTCACCGCCTCCTCCGAACTGAGCCCCGAACGCTGGAGGAACCGGATCCGCACCGCGAAGCTGCCGATCGACGCAGGGGTCAGCTTGCTGGTGAACGCGGCCGTCAGCTGCATGGCGGTGGTGCGGGTGAGCGCGAGCGGCTGTCGCACCGCGCCCGTCTGCGACCAGGCGCCGGCGACGTACGTGAGCAGCGACGCGACCAGAGCGAGCGCGAGCCATCCCGGGTTCGACTCGCGGATTGCCTCGAAGGCGCGTCCGAGCTCGCCCACCTGGGGCGCGAGGAGGTGGACGCCCAGCGCCAGCACCGCGATCACGACGAGGGTCTGGGGCCGGATGCGGGTCAGCGGCTCGAGCTTGGGCTCCTCGACCGCGGCGGCATGCGCCGCCTGGGCTCGGACCTCGTCGAGCAGGCCCTTGTGGCCACGCAGCGCCCGGCGGGTGGTGGATGACAGCACCGCCGGTTGCAGGAGCGGGAGCGCCGGCACGAGAGCGGCGGCGCCGATCCCGCGGACCGCGCTCGCGACCGCGCGCTCGGCGCCGACCCGGATCGCCAGCGACACCAGAAGCTCGGCGATGTCCTCGGCGACCTGCCGCTGGGTCGCGGCCGCCCGCCCGTCGGCCCAGTCGACCAGCGAGACCCGACCGCCGGAGACGTAGACGTTCTCGGCCCGGAGAGCGCCGTGGGCGAGATGCGCGCCGTGGAGGGTGGCGACATTGCACCACAGGTCGTCGAGGAAGCGATCGCCGAGCTTGGCCGGATCAATTGAGGAGAGCGGGTCTCCCGGCGCGAGGTCCTCCACCAGCAACGCGCCGCCGGCGAAGCCGGCAGTGATCCAGACCGTCGGCGTGCGCACGCGGGCTCGTTGCGCGAGCAGGGCTAGGTACGCCTCGTGCTCGACGGCCTGGAGCGACGTGAAGAACGGTTGGTCGCGTTGGTCGCGGAGCGCGACCGCCCGCCAGGCCTTGTCGAGGAAGTCGGCGTCGCGCTCGTCGCGTCCGATCGCCCGGCAGAACACGGCGGTGCCGTCGGAGGCGTGGCCGGTGAACACGGCCGAGCCCCGGCGGCCGAGCCCGACGGGCGAGAGTTCGCTGATCGAAAGGTCGGCGCGGGCGAGCGTGTCGCGCACGGCCGTCAGCATCGGGCGTCCACCGGGAGCGCCGAACGCGAGATGCACGAGGGCGCCCGCGACCCAGCCGACCGCGAACCCGCCGATCGCGTCGACCGGCAGGTGCGCGCCCACGTAGACGCGCGCGATCGCGACGAGGGCGACGGCCGCCCACAGCAGCCGGCGGGGCCGCCGGGTGAGGAAGGGCGACGCCGCGGTGGCGAGTCCGGCGGCTACCGCTACGGAGGGCGAGGGGAAGCCGAGGCCGCTGGCCTCGATCCCGCGCAACTCGACCCCCTCGAGCAGCCCGGCGGGCGCGCCCCGTTCCACGATCCGCTCGACGAGCTCGGCCGCCCCCCACGAGAGCGCCGCTGCCACCACGAGGTCGCGCGCCAGTCGCAGCCTCCGGAGCGCCAGCGCGAGCAGGGGCCCGGCGATCGCCGCGACGAGAGTCGCCCCCAGCACCACCCGGAACGGGTCCTCCAGGAACCCGGGGAGGGTGTTGATCGCCTGGAACAGGTTGGCCTCGGTGAGGCCGACGCGTCCGTCCCGCACCGACAACGCCGCCAGCACGGCCAGCACCACGCCGAGGACGACGCGGATGACGTCACCCGGGTGCCGTTCGGGTCGGTCGGTCGCCGCCGTTCCCGACAAGCGAGCTACTCCTCGAGGGCCTGCTCGGCGAGGCGGCGGGCGATCAACCGCAGGCACAGCGTCTCGTCGGCGCCCTCGAAGATCGACAGCACCCGGGCGTCGACGAAGTAACGCGACACCGGGAACTCCTCCGCGTAACCCATCCCGCCGTGCAGCTGCATCGCCTCGCGTGTCACCCACTCGGCGGCACGGCACACGTACGCCTTGACCATCGCCGCCGGGAGCGCGCCCTCGCCCTTCGCCATCCGGCGGGCGACGTTGTACGAGAACTGGCGTCCCGCCTGAATGAGCGCGGCCATGCGGGCGAGCTTGGCCCGGCTCAGCTGGTAGTCGAAGACCGGCTTGCCGACGAGATCGCCGGCCCCGCCGACCTTGCGCTCCTGGGCGTAGGTGAGCCCGGCCTCGAACGCGGCCTGCATGAGACCGACGGCGCGCGCCGCGGTCTGGAGGCGGCCGTTCTCGAACCCCTCCATCTGGAGGTAGAAGCCCTTGCCCAGCCCTCCGTCCTCACCCACGAGGTTCGCCGCCGGCACCAGCCAGTCGTCGAACGCGACCTCGTAGGAGTGCATGCCCCGGTAGCCGATCGTGTCGATGGCGCGCCCCTCGATCTTCCCACCGCCGTCCTGCGTGCCAGCATCCTGAGTGAAGGCGAACGAGTGACCGGCGGCCGACTCCTTCTCCACCACGAACAGCGACAGCCCCCGGTGGCCGGCCTTGCGGTCGGGGTCGGTGCGGGCCAGCAGCATGAGCACGTCGGCCCGGCCCGCGAACGTCGCCCACGTCTTGACGCCGTTGATGCGGTAGGCGCTGCCGTCGTCCGTCGGCGTCGCCGTGGTCTTGATGCCGGCGACGTCGGAGCCGTAGTCGGGCTCGGTCACCATCACGCCGACCATCAGCTCACCACTGGCGATGCGGGGGAGCCAGCGCTGCTTCTGCTCCTCGGTGCCGCCCTTCACGATGGCGCGGGTGAGGATCTCGGGCCGGGTGATGAGCGAGCCACCAACTCCCAGCGAGCCCCATGACAGTTCCTCGGTC
>Ga0136613_10000717_pt1 | contig 15864 bp, 7 predicted proteins | sample AntDrymUQ2722106_2_FD_106649 | JGI IMG/M metagenome (GOLD analysis project Ga0136613, IMG submission 106649) | Polar desert sand microbial communities from Dry Valleys, Antarctica - metaG UQ272 (21.06) | ecosystem: Environmental > Terrestrial > Soil > Desert | place: Antarctica: Dry Valley... | reverse complement strand
CTGGGCACCCCGCCGTCTTGGGCTACGCGGTCGGAAACGAGATCTCGGCCCCGATCGCACGCTGGTACGGGCGCCGTCGCATCGAGCGCTTCATCGAGCGCCTGTACCGCGCCGCCAAAGATGAGGATCCGGAAGGGCTCGTCACCTACGTCAACTACCCCACCACCGAGTACCTTCAGCTCCCGTTTCTGGATTTCCTGAGCTTCAACGTCTATCTGGAGGCTCAGCACGCCCTCGAGTCCTATCTGGCACGCCTGCACAACCTGGCGGGCGACCGGCCGCTTGTCATGGCGGAGGTCGGCCTGGACAGCCGGCGCAACGGCGAATCCGAGCAGGCGCGAATCCTAGAGTGGCAGATAGAGACCATATTCGACTCCGCTTGCGCGGGTGCATTCGTGTTCGCCTGGACTGACGAGTGGTATCGCGGAGGGTTCGAGATCGACGATTGGGACTTCGGGCTGGTCGACCGCGAGCGCCGCCCGAAGGAAGCGCTCGGCGCCGTGAGCAGCGCGTTTGAGCGAGTCGGGCAGGAGGACGTCGACCTCCCCCTCATCTCGGTCGTCGTCTGCACGTTCAACGGCGAGCGTTGGCTGCCGGGTTGCCTCGAGGCCCTTTCCCGCGTCGACTACCCGCACTTCGAGGTCATTGTCGTCGACGACGGATCGACCGACGGGACCGCGGCCATTGCCAGCCGGTACGACGTCCGCCTCGTGAGGTCGGAGGAGAACCGAGGCCTGTCGGAGGCGCGGAACCTCGGCCTGTATGCGGCCACGGGCGAGATCGTGGCCTACCTCGATGACGACGCGCGACCGGAGCCCGTCTGGCTCCGCCAGTTCGCGGCAACGTTCTCGAGACGCCCTCACGTCGGCGTCGGCGGTCCGAACATCCCGCCCGAGGACGATGGCCTGGTGGCGGACTGCGTCGCGGACTCACCGGGCGGTCCGATCCACGTCCTGATCGGCGACGAGCTCGCCGAGCATCTCCCCGGCTGCAACATGGCTGTTCGCCGCGAGGCCCTCGAGGCCATCGGCGGGTTCGACCCCCGCTTCCGAATCGCCGGAGATGACGTCGACGTCTGCTGGCGCCTCCAGGCCGAGGGCTACACCCTGGGGTTCAGTCCGGCGGCGAGCGTGTGGCATCACCGCCGTGGCTCGCTGCGCGCCTATCTCAAGCAGCAGTACCAGTATGGAAAGGCGGAAGGGCTCCTCGAGCGCAAGTGGCCCGAGCGCTACAACCGCGCCGGCCACCTCAGCTGGGAGGGCCGGGTGTACGGTCGCGGGGCATCTCATGAGCGAGCCTCCAGTCGTGCGAAGGTCGGCTATGGGACGTGGGGTGCGCGCCTGTTCCAGTCGCTCTACGAGCCGGCTTCCGGGACGTGGAGCGCGTTCCCGGGCATGCCCGAGTTCTACCTCCTGATCGCGGCGCTCGCCGGCCTATCGGCGCTCGGGCTGCTCTGGGCTCCGCTCCTTGCCGCGTTGATTCCGCTTGCCCTCGCTTTGGGCGGGACAGCGATCCGCGCCGTACTGGCGACGTCCCCGCACGCGAGATACCGCCCGGACACGAGCCATCGCGCCACCCGGCGGGCGCTTACGGTCACACTTCACGCCCTCCAGCCGCTGGCGCGCCTGGCCGGACGCCTTCGGCAGGGCCTGTCGCCGTGGCGCCGTCGTGGCGAGAGGCCGATCGGTTCGCCGCTAGGACGGACGGTGACCGTCTGGAGCGAGCGGTGGCTGCCGCTCGAGCAGCGCCTGATCAGGTTGGAGCGGCGGCTGCAGTCTCAGTCGCGAGCCGTGGTGCGGGGCACCGAGTTCGACCGCTGGGACCTCGAGCTGCGCGGCGGGCTCTTCGGCGTAGCGCGGATCCTCGTTGCAGTGGAGGAGCACGGCGGCGGCCGCCAGCTCCTTCTCTTCCGAGTCCGGCCGCTGCTCTCCCGCGACGCCCTGGGGATCAGCTTCATCTTCGCAGCCCTCTGCGTGGCCGTGGCGCTCGATGGCGCTCTGGCCGGGGCGCTCGTGCTCGGAGCCATCGCCGGCATCGTGGCCGGCTTGGCCCTCTACGATTGCTCCATCGCCGTCGGGACTGTGCTGCGCTCGGTCGAGGAGGGGACGAACCCCGTGGCGGGGAAGCCCCGCACGTTGCGGTGCGAGGCGCCCGTGATTGGCCGCGACGGGGCTGCGGTGAGCACGGCGGCGCCTGAGTCGGCGCACGCGAACGGGGCGCGCTCGCAGGAGCCGGTGGAGTACGCGCCCGAGGAGAAGAGGACGGCCTCGTGAAGAAGGCTTTCGGGCTCTGGGTCACGCTCCCGCGGGCTTTCCCCTATCTGCGGCCGTACCGCAAGCAGGCCTCCCTGTCGATCCTGTCCACCTTCGTTGCGGCGGCCTTGGCGCTGGCCGAGCCGTGGCCGCTCGCGATCATGGTCGACAGCGTGCTGGGCGATCGCAAACCGCCTGGCCTCCTCCAGGGGATCCTCGGAGAGGATCCCGGCACGTACAAGCTGCTCGTCATCGCCGTACTCGCGGGTTTCTCCCTGACTCTCGTCACGCACGGCATCGGAGTGCTGACCGACTGGGTTAACGCGAAGACCGAGCAGGGGATGGCGCTCGACCTGCGCAGCGACCTCTTCGATCACTGCCAGAAGCTCTCGCTGACCTTCCACGACGCCCGTCTGACCGGCGGGCTCATGCAGCAGATCAACATGCAGGCGGCTGCCATCGGAGCGATCGTCGTCGCCTTCCCGCCGATTCTTCAGGCGGCGCTGACGCTGATGGGCATGCTCGTCGTGGCGGCGCTGATCGACTGGCAGGTGGCCCTGGTCTCGCTGATCGCGGTGCCTTTCATCTGGTATTCGCTTGGCCTCTACGGGACCAAGATCGTGCCGCGCCTCCAGCGCGTGCAGGCACTCGAGTGGCAGTCCCTCTCGATCGTGCACGAAGCGATGGGGATGCTGCGGGTGATCGTCTCATTCGGCCGCGAGAAGCACGAGTTCCGTCGCTTTCGCAGCCAGGGCGAGACCGCCGTCGACGAGCGCGTGAAGTTGACCGTTCGGCAAACTCTCTTCTCGCTGGGCGTGACCGCCGCCACGGCGCTCGGCACCAGCATCGTCCTCGGCTTCGGCGCCTGGCACGTCCTGCAGGGCAAGATCACCGTGGGCGAGCTGCTCGTGCTGATCGCGTACGTGGCCGCGATCTACCAGCCGCTCGAGGAGATCAGCAACACGATCGGAGAGCTCAACGAGCAGTTCGTGCAGTTCAACTCGTCGCTTGATCTCCTCGACGTCGAGAAGGAGGTTGATGATGCGCCTGATGCCATCGACCTCGGCCGCTCATCCGGCCGGGTGACATTCGAGGACGTTCACTTCGCGTACAAGGGGCGAACCGACACCCTCAAGGGCGTCTCGTTCGCCACGAACCCGGGCCAGAGCGTGGCGATCGTCGGGCCCACGGGTGCCGGGAAGACCACCTTGACCAACCTCCTGATCCGCTTCTACGACCCTCAGTCGGGCCGGATCCTCATCGACGGCGTCGACATCCGCAAGCTGAAGCTCAAGTCATTGAGAGACCAGATCAGCCTCGTATTGCAGGAGCCGCTCCTCTTCAGCGGGACAATCGCCGAGAACATCCGCTACGGACGGCTCGACGCCACGATGGAGGAGATCGTCGTGGCGGCCAAGGCCGCGAACGCCCATGACTTCATCGAGGCGCTGCCTGAAGGCTACGGGACGGAACTCGGCGAGCGAGGGGCCCAACTCTCCGGCGGCGAGCGTCAGCAAGTCTCGGTCGCCCGGGCGTTCATCCGGGATGCACCGATCCTCGTCCTCGACGAGCCGACGTCATCGATCGATTCGAAGACGGAGAGCGTCATCCTCGACGTTCTCGACGTGCTGATGGAGGGCCGGACATCGTTCATGATCGCGCACCGGCTCTCGACGGTCCGCGACGCGGACCTCATCCTCGTGATCAGCGAGGGACGGATCGTCGAGCAGGGGACGCACGACGAGCTCGTGGAGATCGCCGGCATCTACAACCAACTCCACGAGGCGCAGACGCGTCAGCGGCGACGGCGTACCCGGCAGGGGGCCCTCACGGCAGCAACCGACGGGGGTGCCATCGGCGACCGCCGTGAGGGGCCCGGGCTCCAGGACGGAGGCGGGGCCTTCGCAGAGACGGTGACAGCCGCCGCGAACGGCGACCTGCCCGAGGGGAGCGACGCCGACCCCCGCGCGGTGGAGGTTCTCGCGGCGGGCGACTTCGACGTTCACCCGGCCACTGCACCGCCACCCGAGTCCGAGGTCTCGGCGGAGACGCGCGAGGAAGCTCTTGCCGCGGGTGACTTCGATGTGCTCGGAGCCGGAACAGGATCCTCGGCTCCCGCGGTCGAGGAGATGACCGGTGCGACGCACCCGGTTTCCGCCCCGCCCCCCACCACCGTCCCATCCGCGCCCCAGGCGCCTGTGGTGCTCGGCTGGCGCGATGCGCTCATCACCGGTCTGACCGGCGCCCGGCGGCACGCCCGTGCCCGCTTTTCGAGCGGGCGGTTAAGACGCTCGCCCTCGGACCAGGCCAACTCCCCGCCCCAGCCGTTTCAAGCAGGGCTGGGACGTCGTGCTCGCCGGTACGTGAGCACACGCCTCTCGGCTCAGCAGCCACGGCCGCCCGCACACCCTCACCTGCGGCCCCCATCGTCCGACGACGGGCGTGTTCCCGAGTCCGGGCACGAGAGGAGCGAGGGATGAGCGGCTTCCTTCGTCCCCCGATCGTCGTCCTGGGCATGATGACCAAGATGCCGGTCGCGGGCGTGGTCTGGCAGACCATGCATTACGTTCTCGGCCTTCACCGCCTCGGGTACGACGTGCACTACGTCGAGACGCACGCCCGCACTCCCTCGATGCTCATGGAGCGCGAGACCGATGACGGGGGCGTGCTGGCCGCGAGGTTCATCGAAGCGGCGATGCGGCGCTTCGGCCTCGGCGATCGCTGGGCCTACGTAGCGCTGCACGATGACGGTCGCCATTACGGCATGGCCCGCGAGCGGCTGCACCGGCTGTACCGCTCGGCCGGCGCGATCCTGAATCTGCACGGCGGCACAGAGCCACTGCCCGAGTTCGCCGACACGGGTCGCCTGGTCTACGTCGAGACGGACCCCGTCCAGCTTCAGGTCGAGCTGCACGACAAGCTGCCGGCGACCACCGCGTTTCTCGATCCTCACTGTGCCTTCTTCACGTTCGCCGAGAATCTCGGCGGGTCGGACTGCCGGCTGCCGATCTCGGACCGGTACCCGTTTCATCGAACGCGTCAGCCCGTGGTCGTCGACCTTTGGAACCGGGAGGCCGCTCCTGGAAGCCGAACGCTGACCACGATCGGCAACTGGCGCCAGCACTGGCGCGATGTCGGATTCCAGGGCGACCTCTACACGTGGAGCAAGCATCAGGAGTTCCTCAAGTTCCTCGAGCTCCCGCGGATCGCCGGCCGGCGGTTCGAGCTTGCGCTCAGCAGCTATGACGAAGCCGACCGCCGGCTGCTCGAAGAGCACGGGTGGCGCGTCCGTCACGCGCTCGACTTCTCGACCGACCTCGACGCCTACCGGCAGTACATCGTTGGGTCCGGCGGCGAGTTCACGGTGGCCAAGGACCAGAATGTGCGGCTGCGGACCGGGTGGTTCAGCGACCGCAGCGCCACGTACCTCGCGGCGGGGCGGCCGGTGATAACGCAGGAGACCGGGTTCAGCAGCGTGCTCCCCACGGGCGACGGCCTGTTCGCCTTCGAGACGCTCGACGAGGTCACGGACGCCCTGGGGCGCATCGACGGTGACTACGCCCGCCAGTCGCGGGCCGCCGCAGAGATCGCCCGCGAGTACTTCAGCCACGAGGTCGTGCTCGGCCGGATGCTCGACGAGCTGGCGGTCTCCCCCTCGCACCACCGAAGCTCCCCGACCGGGTCGACTGGCCCCGTCTTCGGCGACGAGATGGTGCTGACGCCGGTCTCGAGGCGGCCCACGGTGCTACCGGAAGCCACCGTCGAAGCGGTACGAAGCCGGCCGATCGCAACGGCTCCCGCGTCGGTCCGCCGGGGCCCCCCGCGCGCCAGCGTCGTGGTCGTGTCGTTCGACAACCTCCTGTTCACGCGCCTCTGCGTCGAGAGCCTGCTCGCACACACCCGGGAACCCACCCATGAGGTCGTCATCGTCGACAACGGGTCTCGCGACGGCAGCCGGGAGTACCTGCTCGAGCTCGCCGAGGTGGACCGGCGTGTGATGCTGGTGCTCAACTGCGAGAACCTCGGGTTCCCAGCCGCATGCAATCAGGGCTTGGCGGCCACGCACGGAGAGGTTCTCGTCCTGCTCAACAATGACACGGTGCTCCCGCCGGAGTGGCTTCCGCGGCTCGTGGGCCACCTCGAGGACGAGAACGTCGGCCTCGTGGGACCCGTGACGAACCGGATCGGGAACGAGGCCGAGGTGGCGACGCAGTACCACACCTGGGGCGAGTACCTGCGTGCGGCCGAAGAGCGAGCGCGAGGCGAGGCCGGGAGGACATTCGAGATCGAGACGCTGACGATGTTCTGCGTCGCGATGAGGAGGGATGTCCACGCCGAGCTCGGGCCGCTCGACGCACGGTTCGAGGTTGGGACGCTCGAGGATGACGACTACTCGCTCCGCGCCCGCCGGGCGGGCTACCGACTCCTCTGCGCGGAGGATGTCCTCGTCCACCACTTCGGCGAGGCGTCGTTCGGCAAGCTCTTCGCCGATGGCGAGTTCGGGCGAATCATGAGAGCCAACCGGGACCGCTTCGCCCGCAAGTGGGGTACACCGTGGAAGCCCTACGAAAAGCGCATCGACTCGGAGTACGCCGCACTCACCGATCGCGTGCGCCGAAGGATCCTCGCGGGCACGGAGGTGGGATCGACGCTGCTGGTCGTCAGCCGGGGCGACGACTACCTGCTCGATCTCGAGGGCCGTCGGGCATGGCATTTCCCGTGCGCGGAGGACGGGGAATGGGCCGGCCATCATCCCGCTGACAGCGCTTCGGCGATCCGTGAGTTGCTCGCCGCCCGCGCCCGTGGCGCCGATTACCTCGCGTTTCCGAAGACGGCGTTCTGGTGGCTCGACTTCTACGAGGGACTGGCGCAGCACCTCGAGAATCAGTGCTCCCAGGTGGTGGCCGACGACGACTGTCTGCTCTTCGACCTCGCCGATCAGGGGTCACACCCCCCACGCGGCCCCGCCACGGTCAACGCCGCCCCAGCCGGAGGCGCCCATGGGTCGTGATCCCTCCGCAGCGGTGTCGCCGGCCGCCTCGCGGTACGCATATGAGATCGACCTGGAGTCGGACACGACGGCAACGAAGGTGATCGAGCTCGTCGGACGCGACAAGCGGGTGCTCGAGCTCGGCTGCACCACCGGCCACATGTCGCGCGTCCTCGTCGAGCGTGGTTGCGACGTGGTGGCGATCGAGATCGACGCTGAGGCCGCGGCAGAGGCGAGCGAGACATGTGAGCGCGTGATCGTCGGCGACCTCGAGCAGCTCGACCTCGCTCGTGAGTTGGAGGGCGACTCGTTCGACGTTGTGCTGGCTGCCGACGTCCTCGAGCACCTCAAGGACCCGTCCATGGTCCTGCTCTCGCTCAGGCGCTTCCTCCGCAGCGACGGCTACCTCGGCCTCTCCGTGCCCAACGTAGTCCACGGGAGCGTGCGGCTGGCGGTGCTGGGAGGAGAGTTTCCCTACGCTGACCTCGGCCTCCTCGACCGGACCCACCTGCGGTTCTATACGCGCAGCACGCTCGAGGAGATGCTCGGCGAAGGCGGGTTCGCCTTAGAGCACCTCGACCGCCAGAAGTGCGAGCTCGAAGGGTCGGAGGTGCCCTTTGATCCTGACGGGCTCCCACCCGGGCTCGCCGATGCCCTTCGCGAAGATCCCGAAGCCCTCACCTATCAGTTCATCGCGCGGGCTCGACCTGTCGCAGTGGACGTCCAGCCGCAGTCCGTCCAGGAGGCCCGCGCGGGTGCCGAGCAGCGGCTCGCCGCGGTCGAGAGTGCCTCTTGGATTAGACGCGGGCTCGAGCTGAAGCTCGATGAGCTCCTCGAGAGTCAGGGCGAGGCGACGACGAAGATCGACGAGCTCGAGGCAGCCTATGCGGACGTCGCATCCCGAACACAGGGGGTCGAAGAGCGAATCGCGGGCGCCGAGGCCCGCGGCGGCGAGCGTAATGCCGCCGTGCTCGCGGGCCAGGCCGCCCTCGCAGCGCGGTACGACGAGCTTGCGTCGGCCCTGCTCGTGCTACTGCGAAGCGACGGCGCCGCGGAAGAGGACACAGCGCGCGAGGAGACTCGGGCGGCGGCCGAGCATCAGCGCTGGTACACCGGAGTCGTCGAGCGCACGCGGGCAGCCGTTCCGGCGTGCGTGCCCAAGAGCGCCCGCGTGGTCGTCATCAGCAAGGGGGACGATGAGCTGCTCCAGCTCGAGGGGCGGGAAGCGTGGCATTTCCCGCAGACCGATACGGGGCTGTACGCCGGCTTCTACCCAGAAGACGGCGCCGATGCGGTCGCTCACCTCGAGGCACTGCGGGGCAAGGGCGCAGATTTCCTGGTCATCCCGGCGAGCGCTCTCTGGTGGCTCGACCACTATCCGGAGCTGCGGGAGCACCTCGACGCGAGTTTCAGGCTCATAGCCGACGATCGGGCGACCTGTCTCATCTACGCGCTGGGGGCGCCCGGAGGCGCAACCGGTCGGTCGCGAAGTACGGCCGAGCTGTCCGCCGAGCAGACGGCGCCCCAGGTGGGCGCGTGGCTCGACCTGCTCCTGCCACCGAAGGCCGGAGTGGTCGCGCTCGGAAGCACGTCGGCCTCCCTCGAGCTCGGTGAGCGTAGGGTCTGGCGTCTGCCCGGAATCGATCCCCAACGCCCCGAGTCCTTCACGGACACCCTCCTGAGCGTTGATGAGGCAGCCTCCGCCGGCGCACGCTTCGCGGTCGTCGCTCACGCGCCGGGGCGCAGGGAGAGGGCCCCCACCGAGACCCTTCGTCATGCTCTCCTCGAGCGAGGCCGCCCGGTCGCTCTTCAGCTCCTGGGTGAGGTGTTCGAGCTGCGCGCGGAGGCGCAGCCCTCGAGCCCCGAGCCACTCGAGGAAGGCGAGTACCGCCGGATGAAGGAGGAGATAAGCGCGCTCGTGGAGCGAAGGCTTCCCGGAGGCGCAAAGATCCTGGTCGTGAGCAAGGGCGACGACGACCTGGTGAACCTCGGCGACCGGGACGCGCGCCACTTCCTGGAGGGCGACGCCGGGGCGTACGCCGGCTACCACCCTGCCGACAGCGCTCAGGCGCTGAGTGCCCTCGACGAGATGCGCGGGGAGGGTGCGGAATACCTGCTACTGCCCGCTACATCCTTCTGGTGGCTCGATTACTACCGGGACCTGGCGGAGCACCTCGAGCAGCGATGCCGGCGGGTCATCGGCGAGGAGTGCTGCATCGCGTTCGACCTCGTTTCCCCGTTCGAGACGTCGAGCCCGGGCGGGCGCCCGGGGCTACTCCGCCGATGGCGGAAGTGGCGCCGCGCCCTTCAGGTGCGTGCGGGCAACTTCAAAGACGGGAGCCGCGGTGGCGAAGCGTAGGGTCCTCGTGATCTCCCACAACCACCCGAAGGTCAGGCCGGGGGGTGCGGAGGCGTACGCATACGAGCTGCACTGCGCGTTGCGCGACTCATCTGAATGGCAGCCGACGTTCGTCGCGCGCACTGGGCCCCCATTGTCGCCCACCGGGCGACCCCATCCGGGCACAATTTTCAGTCCTGTGGACGGCGTCAGCGGGGAGTATTTCGTCTACGGGGACGACTACGACTTCGACTGGCTGTTCGGGACCATCCGTGACAGCAAGGAGCTGTACACGAGGCACTTTCGCGAGTTCCTGTTGGCGCTGAGTCCGGACGTCGTCCACTTCCAGCACACGCTCTTCCTCGGGTACGACCTCCTCCGGGAGGTCAGGAACACCCTGCCGGACGTTCCGATCCTGTACACGCTGCACGAGTTCCTACCGATCTGCCACAACAACGGGCAGATGATTCGCACGATGGACAGTGAGCCGTGCACGCACGACTCTCCCCGCCGGTGCAATGAGTGCTTTCCAGGGATCACCCCGCAGACGTTCTTTCTGCGGAAGCGATTCATTCAGGCTCAGATGAGCACCGTGGATCGGTTCATCGCCCCGAGCGCCCTGCTGCGAGACCGGTTCGTCGAGTGGGGTCTGCCGCCCGAGAAGGTCACGCTCGAGGAGTACGGTCGGCGGATCGCTTCAGAGCAGCCCGAGCCGGATGACCGCGAGCGGCGTGACCGGCTCGGTTTCTTCGGCCAGCTCAGCCCCTACAAGGGCATCGATTTGCTTCTGGAGGCGATGCGCGATCTCCGTCGCGACGAGCGGCGCGAGGCGAACACCGATCTCGCCACCGCCGTGGCGGAGCGGATCGGCAGGTCGCGGCCCCGCGAGCCGGCGTCCTCCGGCCCGCAGCTTTGGATTCACGGAGCCAACCTCGATCTCCAAGAGCACGCTTTCCGCGACAAGTTCGATCGGCTGCTCGACGAGACGAGGGAGTGCGTCACCTTGGTCGGCCCCTACAAGCACGATCGGCTCAGCGAGCTCATGGCCGGCGTCGATTGGGTTGTCGTGCCATCGATCTGGTGGGAGAACTCGCCGCTCGTCATCCAGGAGGCGTTCGCCCACGGCAAGCCGGTGATCTGCAGCGACATCGGCGGAATGGCGGAAAAGGTGACCGACGGCGTCAACGGCCTCCATTTCCGTGTCGGCGATGCCCTGAGCCTCGCGAACGCGATCCGACGAGTGGTTGACTCACCCGCGCTGTGGGACGAGCTGCGCGCCGGCATACCGCGGGTCCACACGATGGACGACCACGTGCCGGTGATCGTCGGCATGTACGAGCGTCTGCTAGAGGAGCGGGCCGTCGAAGGAGCGGCGGCAGCGTGACCACGAGCATCGAATACCCGCCCGCCGGCGCGACCTCATCCTCCCGCCCGCCGCGTGGTGTGCGCGCAGCGGCATGGCTGTCGGACGACGTGCTGCTGACCGTCGCGGATTCCGAGGCTCCGCGCGGCGGCGAAGGTGCCCCCGACACGACGGCACGCTTCAGGGGAGCGGGCACGGATTGGATTTCGGCGATCCGGGTGCCATCGGGTGTGGGGCCCTTGGCCGGCGGCCCCGAGCGACTCGCCGTCGCGAACGGGGGCGAAGCGCCGGTGCTCCACCGTCGCGACCTCGAAGGCAAGCTCGTCGATATCCGTGCGTTTCTCCGGGATCACGTGGCGTCCTGGACGGTCGACGGTCGTGGGGAGTTCGTGACCTTCGTGGCGTCGCTGCTGGCCGTCGAGGGTGCCTCTCAGTCGCTCGCCGAAGGGGCCTACCTCGTCCGGGAGGCGCTGCGGGAGCGACTCCCACTGTCGGTGTTGGACATCGCTGCGCCCCGGACGCTTCACGTCGACCGCTTGCACCGCATCGGCGAACGTGCCTTCTACGTCCAGGGATGGTGCTTCATTCGGGATCCTTCGCTCGCATCCCTGACGGCCGTGGCCCCGGAGGGCTCCCGCGTCGAGCTTGCAGCCCACGCTTTCCGTCATCCCCGTCCCGACGTCGCCGAGTTCCTCAGCCTTCGCGAGGGTTACGAGCGGACCACCCCGCTCGGGTTCATCGCCTACTTCGAGACCCCAGCCCCCAGCCTGCGCCGAGACGGCTGGGCGATAGAGCTCCGAGACGACGCCGGCCTCGGCATCGAAGCAATCGTGCCGCCTCCGCAGGAGGGCGCCGGCCCCAACCGCGACGCCGTCCTCGCTGACCTCAGGATCGAGCGGCGCCGCAACGAGGCGCTGCGCGAAAACCACATCCGCCCTGCCCTGACAACGCTCCAGGAGATGCGCGAGCAGACGGTGGCCATCGACGACATCGAGGACTACGGCAGCGTCCCCTCGAACCCTCCCGCCTCGATCGTCGTGCCCCTCTACGGGCGGGTCGACTTCGTTGAGCACCAACTGGTCCAGTTCGTCAACGACCCAGACCTACGCGAGGCGGAGCTGATCTATGTCCTCGACTCACCCGAGTTGGCGGACCACCTCGACAGCTTCGCGAGTCAGCTCCACGCCCTCTATCGCCTCCCCTTCCGCGTCGTGACGCTGTCGGCGAACGGGGGCTTCTCCATCGCGAACAATCTCGGCGCCTCGGTCGCGCGCGGGCGCCTCCTGCTGCTCCTGAACTCCGACGTCATTCCCGCGGCCCCTGGCTGGCTGGGAATGATGCGCGACTTCTACGAGGCCACTCCGAAGATCGGCGCGCTCGCGCCCAAGCTCCTGTACGAGGATGAGGCGATCCAGCACGCGGGAATCTACTTCCAGCGCCCGGCCGGCGAGCGCGAGTGGTGGAACGAGCACTACTTCAAGGGGATGCACCGGGACCTTCCTGCCGCGAACGTCGCGCGTCCGGTCCCCGCCGTGACCGCCGCCTGCCTCATGACCGATGCTGCCGTGTACGAGCGCCTCGGCGGGCTGCGGGGCCTCTACGTGCAGGGCGACTACGAGGACTCGGACTTCTGCCTGCGCCTGCGCGAGGCCGGGCTCGCGTGCTGGTACATGCCTCAGGTCGAGCTCTACCACCTCGAGGGCCAGTCCTTCTCGAGCCCCACCCGCGAGGCGAGCGCGGATTACAACCGCTGGCTCCACACCTGCCTCTGGCACGAGACCATCGAGGCGACGATGGGGGAGTTCGATAGAGGTGCCGATGCGGGCTCGGGAGGCGTTTGACGAGCGTGCCGCCGGACCCCGAACCAGGATTTCGTCAGGCGGGGCGGACGAGGAAGGCTTAACCGGGTTGTGAGCACACTCACTCGCGAGCGGATCACCGAGGAGATTCGGCGCCGGCTGAATCAGCGCCCCGAGGCCACCGAGGCCATCCGCTCTCAGCTCCGCGAGCTGATCGTCACCGCCTTGGAGCTCGACTACGTCAGCGAGTCGTGCCGAGGCGGGATCCAGACTGGAAACCACTATCAGTCGGTGAGGATAGGGGACGTCCGGACGGCGGGCTTTCGCACCGATCGCGACGCGTTTTTGGATCAGATCGATTTCCGGGGCCGTACCGTCTTGGACCTCGGAGCCAACCTCGGAGAGCTCAGCCGCGCCGCGCGGAAGCGCGGCGCCGAACGCGTCGTTGGCATCGAGTATGACGACTTCTTCGTGGCCGTGGCCGACGCGCTGAGCGTTTTCAACGACGTCGACGGTGTCGAATTTCGCCAGGGCGACATCGGCGATCCCACCCTGTACGGCGAGCACTTCGACATCGTCCTGGCCTTTTCGGTGTTCGAGTATGTGCACCGTGTCGTCGCCGAGGTATGCGCGATCACCGACAAACTCCTGGTCGTCGAGACACACAAGCTCGACGACAACCTCGAGTCGCACTACCTGCGGCCCATCGGCCGTCACCTGCCGAGTCACCGGTTGTTAGGCCGCTCCGACTGGGGGCGAACACTCAAGGAGCCCGGCGACCGCGCCGTCGTGGCATTCGCACACGATGGGGCCGCGCTGCGGGAGGGGCTCCGCGAGACGGCGAATCGCGGCCGGCCGAAGGTCGAAGGTGAGGAAGTTCGGATCGACGTCCCCGGTACGGGCCTGAGCCTGCAGGAAAGGTTCTTCGCCGCTTTTGCTTTCGACTCCGCCGACGAGCTGTTCGCCGCCGTCCGAGCGACCCACGTGGACGTGGAGACTATGGCCGGCAACGCCGACATGCGCCGTGGCTATCGCGGATGGCTGTACTGGTTTATCTACCTGAAGGGCTATCTGGAGTACCTTGACCGTGGAGGCGTGGAGGAAAGCAACGCCTTTTGCCGCTACTTCACAGAGCGTCACCTCCCTCAGGTTGACGAGCCCGGCGTTAATGCGGGCGACGCGGTCGAGATCACCCTGCGCCGCTATCGCGACCTCGACCGCATGCGCCTCGTCTCGCGTCTGCCGGACGCCGAGCTGGAGGAGTTAGCGCCAGTTCGGATAACAGTGAGCGACCCGCCGCCAGCCCATCCACTTGGCGTCCACCTCATGGATGGCGAGCCGCCGCTTCAGGCGGTGAACATCGACGGATGGCATCGACTGTTCGCCGCCAAGCTCTACGGCATTCACTCGCTGCCGGGCCTGGTAGTGCGTGAACGGTACCCGGAGGTTGAGGGGCGTATCGAACGCCTATCTGTCGCCGAGGGCATCCTCCGCCTCGACGGATGGTGCTTGACTCCAGAGTTGCCGTGGGCCTTCCTGGAACTCCGGGCTGCTGGGCGCGCAGTTGGGCGTGTTGTCGCAAGCCAGCGTCCTGACATCGCCAGGGCCTATTCTGACGTGCCCCACGCCTCGGCGTCGGGCTTCTCCTTCACCAGCCAGATACCGTCTGCCAAGGGGGCCATCACCGTCGACCTTCTGCCCATGCGGGACTGGCTACCGATCGGCCGGATGCGGCTCCACCACGTCCCGGAGGTGGTCTCCTCCGCGGAGGTTGCGGGCTGGGGGGAAGCGATGACCGTGTCCAGCATCGCTGCTGCGGCAACGGTCCTCGGCGAGGCCATCGCGGCACTCGGCGGGGCGGCGATCGCCGAGCGCGGCGCAATTGTGGCCGTCGGGCCCATGCAGGAGGCGCTGGCTCGCGCGTTTCTGCCTCAGGCTGACGTCCGCCCCGTGGGTGACGAACCGCAGCAATGGAATGTGGAGCGAAGGTCCTGCGCTGTTGTGGCGGGCGGGGAGGTTATGTCGCGACTGAAGACTTTGGACGAGCGGACGACGTGGCTCTCGACTGCCGCCCGCGCGCTCGCTCCAGACGGCGCCGTGATCCTGACGCAGGCCTCAACATTGCCCCGCAACCTGCCCGACGACTTACGCGTCTCGGCCCAGGTGCCCCCGGAGCCCGTGCAGGCGACCAACGCCGTCGTCCTCACATGCTCCTAGCGGCGGCTCCCGCGGATGGCGACGCGCACCTATGCCCTCGTTGACCGGCCCGGGGGCAGCGGTCCGGCGCAGACGGCCATACGCACCGGGAGTAAGTCTCGGGTTCGGCGACTGTCGTTCAGACCTGGCCGTTCGTCGGATGCCGGGCCCCGCGATCAGTTCAGGCTCGGTAACAATGGGACGCCCTGAGACTTTGAGAAGAAGATCGCCGCGAGGCGGCGCTGGGCGACAAGGCTTGTCCGCCACTCGATTCAGACGACATGCGCCCTTAGCCGGCGACCGCCTCGGCACTCCTCAAGTCGCCTTGTCATCAGCGCTGCTGCTGTTGCTCTGGCTGTGGCTTTGATCGTCGCTGCCGAGATTCAAACGACGCGACCCACGGCCCGCGTACTCGGTGGGGTCTCGTAGGATGAGCATCTCGCACCCCTCAGAGAGAGGCAGCTCCGCCAGTCTATGCCCCCGACGGAACCGGTGACCACCGGTCAAGTTGTCTGCGTGCTCGGCATGCACCGAAGCGGAACGTCGCTTACGACTCGAGTGCTCAACCTGCTCGGCGTCTACCTCCGGTCCGACGACAGCACGCTCGCGTCGGATCGCCTGAACGCCAAAGGCTACTGGGAGCATGAGTCAATTCTGGAGATCAACGACGAGCTGCTCGCCCGCTTCGATGGAAGCTGGCACGCACCTCCCGTGTTCCGCCGAACTGGGAGCGTGCGCCGGAAATCGCGGACCTCCGGCACCAAGCGCGGGTCCTTCTCGAGGAAGAGTTCCAGGAAGCGGGGCTGTGGGGATGGAAGGCCCTAGGTCGTGCCTCACGCTTCCGTTCTGGCGCCAGGCTCGTTCCGCCGATGCGGTACGTCATGTGTCTGAGGAACCCCGTTGATGTCGCCCGGTCACTCGCACAT
>Ga0136613_10000716_pt1 | contig 15866 bp, 11 predicted proteins | sample AntDrymUQ2722106_2_FD_106649 | JGI IMG/M metagenome (GOLD analysis project Ga0136613, IMG submission 106649) | Polar desert sand microbial communities from Dry Valleys, Antarctica - metaG UQ272 (21.06) | ecosystem: Environmental > Terrestrial > Soil > Desert | place: Antarctica: Dry Valley... | reverse complement strand
GCGATCGGCGCGTCCGCGAAGCGCCCATCGTGGAAACGTTGCGAGTCACCGGAGTCCTTCCACGACTGGTTCGTGAGGCCGCCGTCTGCCCGCCGCGCGTACTCGACGAAGCCGTCCCCGTCGAGATCACCGTGTCGGTCGATCCACTCCAGCGCGAGCATGGCGGGCTCTCGCAACCGCCGGACGAGGGTCGCGTCGTCGGTCCAGCGCCAGGTCTCCGCGAGGAGAACGAGAAAGAGCGGCGTGGAGTCGATCGAGCCGTAGTAGCGCGGGAACCAGAACTCGGCGGCGCGGCCGTGCCGAACCTCGTGGACTATCTTCCCGGGCTCAGCGTCGATCGCCGGGTCTACCGTCTGCGCTTGCAGCTCGGCCAGAGCGTCCAATGCGCCGATCGCCGGCTCCGGGCCTAGAAGCAGCGACTGGAGCGAGGTGATCGCCGTGTCTCGGCCGAACACGGTCATGAACCACGGCATGCCGGCGGCGAAGAGCGGCCGCCGGAACTCGCCCGTGCGCATGCGCAGCGCGGCGAGGTCGGCGATGGAGCGATCGAACGCGCGGCGCAGGCTCTCCCAGCCACCGCGAACCCGCGGGACTCGCAGCGTCCAGGCGGCGACGACGTCTCCGAGCGTCTCGCGCTCGTCGCTCAGATGCTCGGCGAGCTCCCCGTCCGTCTCGGAGTCGAGCGACGGCACGACGTCGACGGTGAGATCCCAGCGCTCGTGCGGATCGAGCGAGAGATCGAATGTCACTCCGCCCTCGTGGAGCCGGCCGTCCTGGGAGAGAACGATGCGGGTCCTCAGATCCCCCACCGGATCGACGATCAGGAGCTGGCGACGCACCTCGTCGTAGGTCGAGGGCGCTGCCGGCGGAAGATCTGGAGCGTTCTCGGGATCCCCGAGCGCGAAGTCGTGGAGCTTGACCGAGATGATGTCCGCGAAGTCAGAGGCGAGCTCGAGAGAGGCCTCGAAGTCGAGCCGGTGCATGCTCTCGTTGCGGATCGCGATCCGCTCCTGCATCCCCGTGCCGACGAAGCGCTCACGCGAGATCGAAAGCGCATCCTGCGGAAGCCCGTTCAGGCTCGCATTGCGGAGGAAGAACGCCGCCGCGAAGTGCTCGACCCGTCCCGACGACAGCAGGAGCAGCGGTGAGCCCTGGACCGAGAGCACGAGCCGCGAGAGGAACCGGGTGTCATGGGCGAAGAATCCGCTCGTGGGCGCGGCGATGTCGCCCCGCTCGTCGGACATACAGAACGTCGACCCTTCGAGGATCGTCAACACGTGTCTGTCCTCACGTTCGGCGAACGACCCTCGCACCGCTCGATTGAGCGAGCGCTTTCACGACGATCTCGTCCACGTTGACGTGCAGCGGCCGGGTCAGCGCGAACATGACGCAGTCCGCGATCTCCTCCGGGGTGACCGGATCGACTCCTTCGTACACCGCTTTCGCGGCATCGGCGTCGCCTCGGTAGCGGACGAGCGAGAACTCGGACTCGACGAGCCCGGCGTCGACGGTCGTGATCCGGATGGGGCGGCCGAGCAGATCTTCGCGCAACGCGTAGACGAAGCCGCGAACCGCGAACTTCGCGGCGACGTACGACGCAGCGTTCTCGTACGCCTGCCGGCCCGCAACGGATCCCATGAAGAGGATGTGGCCCTCGTCGTTCACGTGAGGAAGGCACAGGCGAGTCATGCGCAGGACGCCGTCCACGTTCGTGTGCAGCACCGTCTGCTCGTCCTCGGGATTCGACTCCGTGAACGGGTAGCGGCCGAGCGCGAGGCCCGCGTTGTTGAAGAGGATGTCGACGCCTCCGAGCTCGTCGGCTGCGCGGCCGACGAAGGCGGCGGCGCTCTCCTCGTCCATGACGTCGAGCGGGAGCGCAAGGTCGGCCTCGACCCGCTCGACGCGGCGCGCGCCGCCGACCACGCGTACGCCGGCCTCCCGCAGCTTGCGCGCGGTCGCCGCGCCGATGCCGCTCGAGGCGCCAGTGACGATCGCTGTCTTACCCGTCAGATCCACGGGCGTGAGCCTACTGCGACAGCGACCGCGAAGCGGACGCCTTCAGGGGTCTGCGCGACCGGAATCCGCGCGAGCGGATTTCGGTCTGGCGACAGTTGAGCCGATCCCTCTTGTGAGTGAAGCTAGGCAATAGACAGGTGCCGACAGTCACCACATGCGGCGGCGCTCTGCGGCTCTACTCCTGCTTGCCTTCGTGGCGTCCGCCGCGCTCGCATCCGCGGGCGCGAACGCGTCTCGCGCGCCGGTTCCCGAGATCGTCGACGTCCAGGCTGGAGCGTTCTCCGCCGTCGTACGCTGGCAGGTTCCGGAGCCCGGGCGCGTGGTGGTCGAGCTCGGCCCCGACGAGAGATACGGAATCTGGTCGCCTACGACTGCCGTCCGCCAGGCGCAGTGGGGCAAGACAACCCTGAGCGGGCTCGAGCCGGCGACGACCTACCGCTACCGCGTGCTGGCTCGATGGCGGAACGGCATGCGTGCGGAGGCGCGCGGCTCCTTCCGAACGGATCCCTGGCCGCACGTGGTCGACGCCTCTGCAACGCCCACCCCGGCCGACGGGTCGTCCACGCCCGACTCGCCCTTCGTGCTCCCGCCCAAGCTCCCCCCCGGCGTGACACCGACTCCCCCGGCGCCGGGCGCGATCCCGCCCGGAACTCCGAGGGTCGAGTCGTCCGCGCCGCTCCGCATCAACGGCGCCGCGGTGTTCCCACGCATGGTCTGGCGCCAGTGCCCGACCTATTACCCCACGAGCATCGCGGCCGGCATCAACCTCTTCCTCGGAGTCAGCTGCGACGACGAGCAGGAGCAGCTGACCAGGCTCGCCGGACGGGCCATGTCCACCGTCGATGCCGCGACGCCGGGAATCGGCGGACCGGGACTCGTCGGTTGGCACCTGCCGGACGAGGCGGACGTCTCGGTTGGCGACCCGGAGAAGCTGCCGGTGCCGAAGGAGAAGGGTCGTGTCACGTTCCTGACCCTGACCGACCACTTCTCGGCCGGCGCCGCGCCCGGCCCGTACGGCAGGGACATCTACCCCGGCTTCTTCGCGCGCGCGGACATCATCGGCTTCGACACCTACCCGGTCGAGGTGCGCTGCTCGCTCGACCAGATCGACAACGTCTTCTGGATGCAGCGAGAGCTGATCGCGCTGACCGGCGGCAAGCCGACGTTCCAGTGGATCGAGGCCGGCCCGATGGAGCATTGCCGCTCGAACGTGGACCCGACGCCCGCGGTCGTCCGCGCCGAGACCTGGCTCGCGATCGCGGGCGGCGCGCGCGGCATCGGCTACTTCCCCGACTACTGGGAAGAGGAGATCCGCAACGAAGTACGTCACTCGAACCGGGAGATCGTCGCGCTCGCCCCCGCGCTCCTCGCACCCGTCGCCAAGTCCAGCTGGTCGATCCAGAGCCCGGTGCGAGTCGCGGCACGCCGTTACAACGGCGCGACCTACGTCATCGCCGTGAACACGTCAACCGCCCCCGCGACCGCCGCTTTCAGCGTGCAGGGCCTTGCGGGCCGCAAGCTTCGGGTCTTCCGCGACGGGCGGATGGTCACGCCGCTCGGCGACTTCGTCTCCGACAAGCTCCCGGGCCTCGGCGTGGCCGTGTACATCGCTCCGCCCGCCGGCTGGTAGGCGCCCTCACCGGCGAGAACGCGATTCGTCAGACCGTTCCCGGTCTGAGAGAATCGGCGCGATGGCACACATGTCGCCGCTGGGTGACTCGCCGCTCTTCGGCCTGCTCCCGGCACACCTGCAGGACGAGCTCGTCGCGGCCGCGCAGCCGGTCCGCGTTTCTGCCCGGGAATGGCTCTTCCACGCGGGTGACGCTGGTGACTGCCTCTACGTGGTGGTGTCGGGACGCATGCGGGTTCTCGCCGAGAGGGATGGCAGAACCGCTGTTCTCAACACCCTGGGCCCCGGCGCGGCGATCGGCGAGCTCGCGATTCTCACGGGAGCGCAGCGGTCGGCGTCCGTACAGGCGCTCCGCGATACCGAGCTGCTCGAGATCGACGGCGAGCGGTTCCAGGAGCTCATCCTTCGAGACGCCGAGTTCGGAGCCGGTCTCGCGAGAGCTCTCGCAGAGCGCATCCAGCAGGGAGGCGCCGTCGAGCCTTCCGAGGCACCGACCGCCGTCGTCGCGTTGACGGCGGTGCCGGGTGTCGACGCCGAGCGACTGTGGAGTGAGCTCGAATCCGGACTCGGCTTGCTCGGCGACGCCGTCTTGCTCGCCGAGCCCGCGCCAGGATGGGGCGGTGAGGAGACGTGGGGACCTGGTCTCGGCGATCTCGAGCGAGCGCACGAGTTCGTCCTCCTGCAGGCAGTCCTCGACGGGAGCGCCTGGTCGGCATTTTGCATGCGTCAGGCCGACCGAGTGGTGGTCGCCACGGAAGGCCGCTTGCCGGCGGATCTGTCACCGCCGGCCGGAGGCGATCTCGTCTTTCTCCGCACCCCCTCGATCGAGGACGTCGCGTCGTGGACGAAGGCGGACTCGCGGGCGCACTACGTGGTCACGTCCGATCAGGCACTCCCGGATGCCACTCGGCGGCTCGCACGTCGCCTGACCGGGCGATCGCTCGGAGTCGTCCTTTCCGGTGGAGGCGCGAGAGCCTTCGCGCACATCGGCGTGCTCCAGGTGCTCGCGGAGGAGAAGATCGTCATCGACCGCTTCGGCGGGTGCAGCATGGGAGCGTTCGTCGCCGGGATGGCGGCGCTCGGCCGGTCGCCCGAAGCGATGGTGGAGATCTGTCACCAGGAGCTCTCCCGCCGCGCTCCTTTCAGCGACTACACCTTCCCGCGCCACGCGCTCATCCGAGCGAGACGAGCCGCATCCATGCTTCAGCGCGTCTTCGGAGACGTGGCGCTCGAGCAGCTCGCTTGCCCGCTTTTCACCGTGAGCGCGGACTTGCTCTCGAGCCGTATGGTCGTCCACCGAACCGGCTCGCTCATCGAGGCCGTCGGCTCGAGCATGGCGATCCCAGGTCTCGCGCCTCCGGTGCTGCGGCGCGCCGAGCTGCTCGTGGACGGCGGCATTCTCAACAACCTCCCCATCGACGTGATGGCCGGCGCCGAGCCAGGCCCGGTCGTCGCGGTCGACGTGATGCGACGACTGGAGAGCGACGATCCGGACCTGAACCCGCAGGCGCTCCTGCCGACAATCCTCGAGACCCTCTCCCGGGCGACCGTGCTCGGGAGCGTCGAGCGCGCGGAGGCAAACCGCGAGCTCGCCGATCTCCTGATCACCCCGGACGTCCAGGACATCTCGCTCCGCGGCTTCAAGCACGTCGACCGAGCAGTGGCTGCGGGAAGGAGGGCAGCGGAGGAGGCGCTCGCGGCCGGTGGGAAGGAGGCCCTCGAGCCGAGAGCTCGACACCGTGCGGCGGCCGTTCACAGCACCGCGATCGTCTCGTGAGGCGCGGTAGAGGAATTGAACCTCTGACCCCCTGCGTGTAAAGCGAGGGCGAGGGTAGGACGCCCTGGGACACCGCACCCGATTCGGCTCCAAGAGGGCAGTTGCGCGTCATGAGAGAACGCCGCGTCGGACGCCATGGGACACGGCTACTGGCCACGCGCTTGCCACGCCCTCAGCTATGCCTACGCCTCCGCTCGGGGTCCTAAGCTCTAGAGCAGCCGACCGACGGCGGCCTCCAGCGCGGCCTTCGCAACGTCCGCCTGCTGCTCGCCTTCGAGCACCCCGCCATACCGAGACAGCGTGAAGCCCGCGTTGCCATGCCCGGCGACTTTGCTGACGTAGTACATGTCGGTTCCGCTCCGGATAAGGCGCGCGATGAAGGTGTCCCGGAGGTTGTGCCAGGTCGGCTTCGGCTCCGCGATCTCCGCGCGTTCCATGAGCTTGTCGAGCATCCGGTTCAGGGCGCGGTGCCCCATCGGCTTGCCGCTCGCCGTACCGAACACATAGTCGTGGTCAAGCGAGTGTCCCGACGCGAGCCTGTGCTCCGCGAGGCGCTTGACGAGACTCTGTGGGAGCGGGATGTCGCGATTCGCCGCCGCCGTCTTGAGCGGACTGAGCGACCCCCCGCGATCAAGTTGACGCCGGACGTGGACGATCCCGGTGGTCAGGTCGAGATCGCTCCAGCGCAGCCCGAGTTGCTCGCCCTGGCGAACTCCGGTCGCGAGTGCAAACCCAATGAGAAGCTTCCAGTGCGGAGTGGCGGCGCGAAGGATCCGCTCCGTCTCCTCTGCCGAGAGCACGCGCTTCGGCTCGCGCTCCATCCTCGGCCGCTCGTGTCGCCCGAGGCCTTTGACCGGGTTCGCGGCGATGTATCCGCGCCGGACGGCAAGGTTCAGCGGACCGGAGATGGCGACGAGCACTCCGCGAATCGTGCTCGCAGAAAGGCCGTCACGACGAAGCTCCGCGACGAGGCGAGCAACGTCGTCTACGTCGAGGCTGGCAATTTGCCGCCTCGACCAACGCTTCACAGCCTTCCGCTTCAGGTGAAGCTCGTAGATTTCCCGAGTCCGCCGTCGCAGGTGCGACGTACCGCCTGCTTCCCACTCCCCTCTGACCTCCTCGAATGTGAGCCGAGCGGGGCGGAAGACGCGCTCGCCCTTCGCTCTCCGGGAGAGGATCTCACCGCGCACGGCTCGCGCCTCGCGGAGGCCGCCCTCGACAACACGCCGCGTGACTCGACCGCCTTCACTGACGACGACCTCGTACCGGACCCCCGCCTTCGTCGCCCGCTTCCAGATGCCGCGCTCAACGCGTACACGCCCATCTACGCGGCTTGTAGGGTGCTGCTCCGACACGGGACTTACCCTCCTGTGTTCGGCCCCGGAGCGGTCACACGCTGCCGGGGCATTTCTCTTCTCTCAGAGCAATCGTACCGCGCGTACCGCCGACCCCTGTACCGCCTAGTTGAGAGATTGGCGGTCACACCTGAAGTCCTCTCGCAGAGCCAACTTCCGGTCGCGTGGCAAGCTCGTGGCAAGCTCAGGACCCCTCAATGGCACGCATGTCCACGACGATGCGCGAGCCGATGCGGTCGGTCTTTACACCGCCACGCAGGATGTGCTTACGGAGCGCCGCCTCAGACATCCCTAGTTCGACTGCCGCATCCTTGACGGCAAGCCAACGGCGGCCTTGGCTCCGTCGCAGTTCCCCGAGCACCCGCTCGGAGACACGCTCCACAAGTGCCTCCATGAAGGCATCGGGAAGCTCCAACGAGACGCGCTCGCTCACTCTGCGCCCTCGCCCTCGTTGTTCAGCATGAGGCTCACGCCGCTGCTCCTCGCGTTGGGCGGACACCACGCTCGACGTAGAACGCTTGCAGCGCTCGCAGGCTGCCAGCCTCCCGCTCGGTGACGACGCCTCGCCGAAGCGCCATGCAGGCCGGGCAGGTAGTCGGCTCGGAGTCGCGTTCGCCAGGAAGGTAGACGCCCTCGCAGATGATGCACTCAACCACGTCTCGAACCTCGTCCCGAGCGACCTCGTCCCCCCTACGGGGGTGGGACGAGCGGGACGAGGTCGCTCTCTCGGAGACCGGCCCGGCTACCCTGTCCGAGGTCGTCCCGACGAGTTGGGACGAGGTCGCTGCCGCATGAATGCTCGCGATCCAGTACCTCGGGTCGCCACGTCGTCCCGACCACGTCCCGCCTTTCCGGGCGACGTCTCGAACCTCGTCCCGCGCCTTTAGCCGTTCGAGGGCCTGATCAACCCGTATCCCGCGCCCCCGAATCGCCTCTCGAACCCTGGTCGTTGAGTGCTGTCCGGGGTGCTCGGTCAGCCAGTCGAGGACGCGAGCATCGAGGTCTTCGTCGGCCTCTTCCTCGCGGGCTGAGTCCACGAGGCGAAGCTCCAGCGTCTCGGCATCCCAGTACGCGGGTGTCCGCCTAAAGCCGACGATGTTGTTCCCCCGCGCTTCGATGTGGAACTTCGCGCCGTCGGCGTCGATGTAGATCCCCGCCCTGACGGCAGCGTTCTTGAACACGTCCCCGTACCCGCGTAGGCGCTTGCGGTTCGTCTCCGTCGCCCATGGCATGTGATCGACCACCACGACGGTGCAGCCGGTGGGGTCGCAGACCTGCGCCTTGAGCGCGACGAACACGGCCCCGGCCTCTCGCTCCTTGAGGTCGAGATCGGCGGCGACGTTGTAGAACGAGTCGATCACGACGAGGATGAAGCCGAAGTGCTCAATCGTCGCCCGCAGCCGGGCGAGGTCGCGCGGGAGCAGCAGTCCCTCGTTCAGGAACCACCGGATGGGAAGCTCGCGCCGGGTTTCGTGGACGCGGGCGTAGACCTGAACGCGCTCGGCCTCGTTGCGGGTCGAGTCGTCCTGCCAGAAGTAGCCCACCGGCCCCTGGGCCACGACCGGACGGTCGAGCACGCTGCCCGCGCCCTCCGCGATGGCGACGCTCATGCTCTGGCAGAGCCAGCCCTTGTACGTCTCGGGGATGCCCGCCACGGTCACGAGCACGCCCCTCGGGATCAGCCCCTCGATTAGCTCTGGGGGTTCGTCGCCGAAGCTCAGGTCGAGAACCTCGGCGTGGGAGAGGCCGGAGAAGGGGAGCACCTCGCTCGTCTCGGGGCCACGGGCCAGGACGGCAAAGGCCAATGCCTCGTCAAGCACTACGTCGCCGTCGAGACCGAGCGCACGCACGAGGCTCTGGTCGAGGCGCTCTGCGGGAACAGCTGCGCCGCGCAGCAAAGCCTCGGCGACCTCGATTCCCGGCGCCAGTCGTAGCGCAGCCGCCATACGTGCTTCGAGCACGCGCTCGCGTGTGCGCACCTGGTCGTATTCCACGGCCTGGATGGCGGCGAGTCGTGCCCCTGGATCCATGGTGTCTCGCTCGCTCATCGACTGGCCTCCCGCGCTAGGCGCACGAGGAGGGCGCGGTAATCCCCCGCAACGGCTCGACTCGGCCTACGTGCTCCAGACTCGTACCGGCTTACGCTCGACCGGTCGATGCCGAGCACCGCCGCGACATCTCCCTGCGTGAGGCCCGCGTCCTCGCGAAGGCGACGGCGAGCATCGGGGGCGGGGAGTTCCCTCCGGCATCGCGCGTCCCGAAAGAGCTTCTCGATCTCGTTTCGCATCGTGGCCCCACGCTAAGGCACGAAGTTGGCACGGCATAGCCGCGTGTTCGGCCTCATTTTCGGACAGTCTGGGTCCTTTTTCGGCACACTTCTGGCACACTCTCTAGCGGTGACCGCTCGCTCTCCACGACGACGCCGCAAGGTGATCAGCGACCCCGGCTTCGAGCGCATCGAGGCCCACGATGTGTGGACGGTCAAGGTCGAAGCCCAGGTGCGAGATGGCGTGAGCGCTGTTGTCGAGTTCGCGTCGGTCGATGGGGAGCGCCCGCTGGTGCGTGAGATCACCTTCGTCAACGACTTACTCGTGCCAACCGAGGATCTCGACACGCGAGACGTGCGCAAGTTCAACCTCGACCCGCTGCGCGACACCGCAACGACGAAGATCAGTGAATTCCAGGCCAAGAACGTTGCCTGGTCCGAGCGGGTGAAGATCGGCCCCGACGGCTCAATCCCGCGCAAGCGTGGGCGACCCCGCACGAACACCGACACGTTCTACGCGGTCATCGCGCGTGACTACGTGGATGTGTGTGCCGACCTGCAACAGGCGTCCGCCGAGAGTGCTCTCGAACCCAAGCGAAAGGCCGGGTCGGCGGCGTCGTGGCGAGAGCGTTCGATCTATCGGCTTATGGCGAAGCGTCGCGCCGCTCGGGGAGAAGCCAGTCGGTCGGCTGACCGCCTTCGGAAAGACATCGCCGTGTGCAGGAGTGAAGTTCGCAACCTGCTCTCTGCTACGACGCACGGCAGGTCGGGAGGCGAACTGACCCCAGAGTGTGATCGGCTCCTGGATGAGTACGACCGCGCCAAGCAAGGCGAGGGCATGGGTCGCGCCCGTGTCCGTCTCACCGGCGAGTCGTGAGCGTCTGGGCTTAGCTCGTTATGGAGGCTTAGCTAGCGCTCCGCCCGATGAGGGAATCCCTATGTGCTCACGCTCGTTCTCAATGACCCACCGAGCGCTTCAACATCCCGGTCAAGGACGTTACCGACCTAGTGGTTAAGAGGGAGGCGCTTGCACCGTTCTCTGTCTCGGCGGACAAGATTGGAGCGTTGGCGATGCGCTGTTCACGGCGTCTACCCACGGCGCGGCGGTCACCAACGTACTCTGACCTCTCGCGGTTCATCGAGGCTCCGCTTCCCCGTTACCGGCGATCTCCAGCACGCGGTCCGGTCGGGGACGCGCGACGCGAATCTCCCCGTCGGGGCATTCGATCAAGAGCCACGACGTAGGCAGCACGAAGGCATTCCAAGGGCAACCGGGATCGTGCTCGACTTGCTGCACGCGAGCGAAGCCGATGACGTACTTCCTCTGCTTGTAGTCGAGGAAGCTAATGCGAATCGAGTCGCCCGCCTCTAGCTGATCTGCCTCGTGGGCAGGACGCCTCACGCGGGCCGAGAGCAGCCGCACGGCCCGCCAGTCTGTCACGGGCCACGCGTTCACGCGTTGCTGGCAAGCCTTCATCTCCGCGTGCTGCTCGATCTCCTCGGGCGGGATCTCCCTGCGCGGCATCTCTTGCGGCGTGGGCGTGACGTACCAGACGCCATAACGGAAGCAGCCGCCGCGCTCCAAGACTTCGGGTGGGGGGTTGTTCGGGTCGTGAGCGTCTCGGAGCGCTCGAAGCGAAGGAAACCCGGGGTCAGTTTCGGAAACCATCGGTGATCGCCCCTCCTCGTTCGTCCCGGCAGGACGCCGCGCACATTGAAAACGAAGGAATCATCGCGTTCATCATCCTGAGCCGCCTCCCGTCGAGACCCTACCCGTGGCTAAGACCGTTTCCCGGGCGGTCGTCGCTCTCGCGCCTAAACGATGGCATCGACTGCTGGCATGCCACGATTTTCGCTTCTACTTCTCGCGGTCTCGCGGTCTCGCATTGCCCATTGCTGTCACCTGCGCTTCATCAAGCTAATTTTTCGCTTAAGCAAGCCGAAAGATGACGGATTGCGACAAAAGTCAACAGGTGACACCATGGAGAATGTGACACGAGTCCAGGCTTCGAGCGCCAGGCGAGGGAGTAGACGACATCGTGCTCCTGGCGGCCGCGCTGCTCAGAGCAGTGACCTACCGCCGCTGGGTCGCCTACCAGGCATGGAGACGGCGCAAGGCCGGAGACGGCCCGGAACCGTGAGCGCCGAGACCCGCTCCCACAACCGATGCGGCTCACCGATGAGTTCCTCGGCCTGACCGGGGGTGCGCAGGCGTGGCCTCTGGTGTGCACGATCCGCAGTGATCCCCGGGAGTCTCGGTTACTGGCTCGGCTGGCCACGACCCTTTCGGCAGAGAGTCGCCAGGTGGAACGCTTCAGCTGTCGGAGTCCCGCCCCGTGCGGGTGGGTGGTACGCGGTGTGCTTGAGCTAGCTGTCAGGTTGACCGCCACAGCGTGCACTGGAAAGCTCGGCGCGAGTCAGCGAAGCTAGGTAAATGACCCCGGCTCGTGGTGTCTCGATTCGGATTTTTCTCGCTGACGGCTCCCCGCCTTCCTAGAGGAGATGCTCGTCATCTACCCGGTTCTCGATGATGTTCGATCTAGAGAGGCTGTGTCCGTGTCTGGCGTGGTGCGGGAGCCGAGTTCGGGCAGAGGGAATCCAAGCCTCGTACTCAGGCGTCCGTGGCTCTACTTCGACCATTCCGTCGCCGATCACCCGTCCGTCTTCGGACTCGGCGCGTTTGGGGATGAGCAGAATCCCATTGGGAAGGAATCGCGGTTTCATGCTGCCGCGTCTTCATACAGGTACCTCTGAAAGCCTGTAAAGACCTTTCCAATCTCCTCTGCTCGTCCCAGATCCGCAACCGCATCGGCCAGCGAGTTGTGGTACTTCAGGCGCAGCAAGGGAGCAAGCTTCTCTTGATCGAGTTCCTCTACGCCGACGCTGACGTAATGCGAGAGAACGAAGTCGAGGAAGACCTGTTGCTTACTGTTGAAGTGCGTGCTGATGATGACCTTGGCTCCTGCGGCACGCGCTTGGCGGGTGATCGGCGGCAGTGCATACGCGACATGGGCTAGAACGTCGAACAGGTCGCTCCTCTCAGCGTCGATGATCTTCTGCATCTCTGCAAGCTGGTCGCGGCCAAAGCCCTTCTCCGCAAGACCGTGCAAGAGCTTCTTCCTCGTATCGGGCAAGCTCCAGAGTGCGCGTAGTTCAGCCTCATTCTTGAAGAACTCAGGGAGCTTCCCAAAGAGCAACTCCATGAACTGCTGAGCGGACATGGGCGTGCCGTCGGGATGCCAGAAGGTCGTACACATCATGTGCTGAATCGTGCGCTCCTTGCCGTCCGCAAGCTTCACCTTCACCCTTTGTGGACGCGGGCCGGGAGGATCCGGCTTCGGCGGCACGGGCGGGACGGGCGGCATCGTGCCGAGCCGCAGTTGCTTCGGTTCCGGCTCCAGCGGTTCGCCATCCCATTCCGGGTCGCTGAAGTGGAGATGCGCCTTCACGAAGTCGTAGATCGTGAAGTAGTCCTTGCCATCGTAGAGCCGGGTGCCGCGTCCGATGATCTGCTTGAACTCGATCATCGATTTGATGGGACGCATCAGGACGATGTTGCGGATGTTCCGAGCGTCCACCCCCGTAGACAGCTTTTGTGACGTGGTCAGGATCGTGGGGATCGTCTTCTCGTTGTCCTGGAACTCGCGCAGGTGCTGATCGCCAAGGTCACCGTCGTTCGCGGTGACCCGATGGCAGTAGTTCGGGTCGGCGCTCGTCTTCATCTGGTTCACCAGGTCGCGGACGGCCAACGCATGATCTTGGGTGGCGCAGAAGACGAGAGCCTTCTCACTCTGGTCCATCTCGTCCATGAAGACCCTCACGCGGTGCGCTTCGCGCTCCTTGATCTCGATGATCTTGTTGAAGTCGGTTTCCGTGTAGCGCCTCCCGCTCACGATCTCACCCTCGACCAGCGTGTCGTCAGGCGTGTAGACGTACTCGTCGAGCGTCGTGGAGATCTGCTTTACCTTGAACGGTGTGAGGAAGCCATCGTTGATGCCTTCTTTGAGCGAGTACACATAGACCGGGTCGCCGAAGTACGTGTAGGTGTCCGCGTTGTCGGTGCGCTTGGGGGTTGCGGTGAGGCCTAGCTGCACCGCCGGAGCGAAGTACTCCAAGATCGCGCGCCAAGTGCTCTCGTCATTCGCTCCACCGCGATGGCATTCATCGATCACGATGAAGTCGAAGAAGTCGGGAGGATACTCACCGAAGTAGGGCGCTGACTCGCCCTCGTCGCCAGTGCCGGTCATGAAAGTCTGGAAGATCGTGAAGAACAGACTCCCGTTCTTCGGCACCTTGCCCTTCTTCCGAATGTCTGCTGGCTCAATCCGGATCAGTGCGTCCTCAGGGAAGGACGAGAAAGCGTTGTAAGCCTGGTTGGCGAGAATGTTGCGGTCGGCAAGGAAGAGGATGCGCGGTCGGCGCGACGGTTCGCGACTCAGGTTCCAGCGGCTGTGGAACAGCTTCCACGCGATCTGGAACGCGATGAACGTCTTGCCCGTCCCGGTTGCCAAGGTGAGAAGCATGCGCTGCTTGTCTTTGGCAATTGCCTCCAACACTCGCTCGACAGCGATGTCTTGGTAGTAGCGGCTCGGGTGGGAGCCGCCCTTGTCCTCGAACGGCACTGCAGCGAAGCGGTCGCGCCATGCGTCCGCCTCGGCAAAGGTCAGCGCCCACAGTTCGTCCGGCGTCGGGTAGCCCGCTAGTCCACCCTCCTTAGCGGTCCTCATGTCGATGCCGTAGATGCCCTGGCCGTTGGTCGCGTACGCGAAGCGGACGGCCAGCTTCCCTGCGTAGTCCTTTGCCTGACCCACGCCCTCGGTCAGCGGTTTGTCCCACGCCTTTGCTTCGACAATCCCTAGCTTCGTATTGCGGTGGATAAGGATGTAGTCGGCGGTGAGTCGCTTGCTCCGCCTACCGCGACCCTCGATGCGACCGGGCGCGATTAGGTACTCCCGCCGTATGCGACTGCCTTCAACAACGCCCCAGCCTGCGGCCGCGAGCGCGGGGTCGATGTACTCGGCTCTCGTCTCGGCTTCGTTCACGCCGTCGGTGCACCCAGTTGGCCGGTGAAGGCTTGGTGCAGCAGCGATGTCTTTAACTCCTCCAATGCGACGAGCTTCCGTTCATAGATGGCTTCGAGCTGTTTGGTTTCCCTCTCAACCTCTTCCAGAGAGACCGCGAGTCGCGTCTGGATAGCGAGCGGTGGAACAGGGATATCGTCATATAGCTTCAAGATGACGCTCGGATGCGCCTTTCTGACCCAATCGAATCGGACTTGAGCGTGAAGGTAGGACAGGACTCTGTAGAGATACGCGTACGAAAGCTGATCTGGCCGAAGGATCCGCAAGATGCCCCCCACGTTCGTTACCGAGAACTTGTGCCTTTGCCGGTGGAAGAGTCTTCCGCCGCCGTCCACCGACCAGGTGATCAGCTCCTCATCGAACATGAAATGGCCATATGCTCCAAACTGGCCGTTGTTCTCCCTCGCCGACGAGTAGACGGGATATTCGCCTGGCGTGGCTGCTAGATCCTTCTTTGAAATCACTTTGCCCCGAGTCAGTTGCACGGCACCAGAACTGACCAGGCTCTCCAGTGATTCCTGCATCCAGGTTGCCCCGCGATGAGCGAAGACGGATTGAAGCTGGCTATCGAAGAGCGCACTTGCGTTCTGTAGGTTCTTCTCGGCGTTTGCCTTGGCGGTAGCGATGCCCTTGAACGCCTCGTCGAGTAAGCGGACGATCCGCTGCTGTTCGGGTAGCGGGGGCAACCCGATTTGAATGCCCTTGTAGGCGTTTGCGTTCAGATTGCGGATGCCTGTGGAATGGCTCTGCATCCGTTCGGTGAGACCAGAGCCGTATGTCCAGCAGAGGAACTTATGGAGATACCGGAAGTCCAGTTCGTCGGGGTCGAGAACTCGAAGGGCAGAAGTGAAATTGCTGAACGAAAAGTCGCCATCACTCTTGTCGAAGAGGGCAACTCGTCCTACGGCTTGCTTCGGCCCACCACCAGACTTCTCAAGAATGAGGTCACCAAACTGGAGACGACGAGTCGCGAACTTTTTGGCTTCTACGTCGAGATAGGCGATGTCGGAATCGTTTAGCAACCCTTCCTTGGTGAAGTTCGTATTCCGGATGACACCGACCCTCACAAAGGGCGGTTTCTCACCCTTCCAGAGGCCGTTCGTGAACTGGCATACCTCTTCAAGGGTCTTGGTCTTCCACCCATTCCTCATACCAGCGCCTTGATGTGTTGCAGCACCTCCGCGCTCTCGGCGTCCAGGGCGGCGACCTCCGCCATGATTGCTTCCGGGCTGCGGTGAGCGATTGCCTCGCCCCCGTTCGGGTTTTTCACCGAAAGGTCAAAGGTCGCCGGGTCGATGGTCGCGGCGTCCACGCTCCAACTCTTGGTCGAGTCGGCGAATGTCTTCTGAAGATCGGTGAACTCGGCCAGATCTGCGTCGTTGAGTGGGTTCGTCTTGCCGAGGCTGCGACCGGGATCGAGTTGGTAGAACCACACGTTCCGAGTAGGCACGCCCTTCTCAAAGAACAGCACCACGGTCTTGACACCTGCACCCTGGAACGTTCCGGTGGGGCAGTCCAGCACAGTGTGGAGATTGCAGCTTTCTAGTAGGAGCTTTCGGAGGCTGACCGAGGCGCTATCGACATTGGAGAGAAACGTGCTCTTGATGACTACGCCGCCGCGCCCACCAGTCTTGAGCATCTTGATGAAGTGCTGGAGAAACAGGTATGCCGTCTCGCCGCTACGAATCGGGAAGTTCTGCTGCGCCTCCTTTCGCTCGCTGCCTCCGAACGGCGGGTTTGC